>Ga0099829_10000632_pt1 | contig 18519 bp, 20 predicted proteins | sample CZO8metaG_3_FD_79336 | JGI IMG/M metagenome (GOLD analysis project Ga0099829, IMG submission 79336) | Vadose zone soil microbial communities from the Eel River Critical Zone Observatory, Northern California, USA - CZOApr15con2H2.8 metaG | ecosystem: Environmental > Terrestrial > Soil > Vadose...
CAATTCCACTCAATTTGGAACGATCATCAGCACTGTCACGCCGGCAACGACGCCCTACGGTGCCTTCGCCGCCGCCGCTGTTGATGCGCGCATCGTGCAGGTAACCGGCAAAATCACGTTTTAGTACACGGGAGGTTCGCCGTTTGATACCGCTCCCGGTTTCGCTACTGTGGCGAAGCCGGGAGTTCCACTCAGAATACTTCGCCAGTGCACGACTCATGGGTTCCTCTCCAAATTATTTTGTGCCGGCAACCCCGGGAAAGCGAGCTAGAAATATGAACGCAGCTAGTCAAAGTTTGCCTACGGAAGCGAAGTTCGCGACGTCGCTGTTGCGAGCCAAGTCGACTTCGTTAGAAAAAGTGGGCGTGCACGTCTCGCGTTATGGGCTAGTGCTCACGCTTTTACTCATTGGCGCTCTCAAATTCACCGCTGATGAGGCCCACGGGATTCAGCCCCTGGTGGCGAGCAGCCCGCTCATGTCCTGGCTTTATCGAATCTTCAGCCTTCAGGCTGTTTCCAATCTGATCGGAGCGATCGAGATTGTGGTCGCTGCGCTCATCGCGCTGCGGCCGTTCTCGGCAAAGCTCTCGTTCATTGGCAGCATCGGAGCTGTTATCACCTTTTTGCTCACACTCAGTTTTCTCTTCTCCACCCCGGGAGCGTTCCATTTCTCTCACGGGTTTCCTGTGCTCGGGGATGCGGGCCAATTCCTCATCAAGGACCTCGTTCTCCTGGGCGCATCGATCTGGACTGCGGCGGAAGCACGGAAAGAAAATTAGCCGTTCGAATTATCGGTTATTGAATTGATCGATCGGTGCGCTGCGAAGCAGAAGGAGAACTATCTTCCGCCTCTCAGCATCTACGCAAAAACCGGCTACTATGCGCCCAATCACTAGGTTGGCGAAGATCCGATCCACCTTGACTTTCAGAAACTTTTAGGCACCTCGCGACTCTCATTCAATGGACGGAACGTTCTTTTCCGGGCATTCGGGATCGCCCCCGGGGAATCGCAGCAAGAGCTAGTTTTCCCAGACCGGGCAGCGAGATTCGCGATTCACGAATAAGGCAAAGAGTGCCGGACGGAGTTCCGCATCTCATTCTAATCAACAGGAGAATTTGAAAATGACGAAAGCGACAAAAGCAATGCTCACAGGTGCGGCGTTAGCGGGATTGTTCGCCGGAACCGGAGCTTCGGTTAAGGCTTCGACTCTGCTGCCCTCGCTGAAGACTACTTTCAGCGCTCAGGACCAAGGGCAGGATCAGGACCAGAAGAGCGACAAGAACGTCAAAGAAAAGCACGCTTGTAAGGGTCAGAACTCCTGCAAGGGCAAGGGCGGTTGCAAAGCCAGCGACAACGGCTGCAAAGGCAAGAACTCTTGCAAGGGCAAGGGCGGTTGCGCGACCGACGGCTCCAAGCCACCTCAGGAGTAGTTTGAAATCAGGCGCAGTCCGATGTGGAGGGCTGGGAAATTTTCCCTGGCCCTCCTTGTTTACTCTAGGGAGCGAAAAAGAATATGCCGGAAAGTCGCTTTAATGGGTTTACTGATTACGGGATTGGAATTGGCCTGCGCGCTCCTCACTATCAACATATCCTCTCTCGCAAACCCGTCGTCGACTGGTTTGAAATTATCTCCGAGAATTTCATGATTGACGGCGGCCGGCCGCTGCACATTTTGGATCAGATACTCGATCAATACAAGGTCGTGCAGCACGGAGTCTCTATGTATTTCGGATCGGCAGAGAAGCCCAACCGCGAACACCTCCGCCGGTTGAAGCAGCTGGTGAAGCGCACAAATACTCCGTGGCTCTCCGACCATCTCTGCTGGGGCAGCGTTGATGGACGATACACGCATGACCTACTCCCCATGCCTTATACATTTGAAGCGGCTCGCATTACCGCGCAAAAAGTGCGCGAAGTGCGGGATTTTCTGGAGATCCCCATTGCTGTCGAGAATGTAAGCAGTTACGCCGAGTTTCACGTTTCGGAGATGACTGAATGGGAGTTTCTGAACGAGGTTGTGGAGCAGGCCGACTGCGGAATCCTTTTGGACGTGAACAATATTTACGTTTCGTCGCGCAATCATAACTTCGATCCCTTCGTGTACGTAAACAGCGTGCCCGCTGAGCGCGTCGCGCAAATCCACATCGCTGGTCATTCGAAATTCAAAAAGTACATCCTCGATACCCACGACCATCCGGTGCTGGATCCCGTTTGGAAGCTTTACGAACGAGCTATTCAGCGCGTCGGCCGTACCGCAACGCTGTTGGAGTGGGACGACAGCATCCCTTCTTTTCAGGAAGTTCATAGAGAAGCAATGAAGGCCAATCACTTCCTCGCCGACACGGCACTGGCAGTGGCGGTATGAAGCTCGTCGCGCTTCAACGAGCAGTCGCTCGTGCTGTAATGCAACCATTGACGCGGTCTGAGCACATGCAGCGCACGGCGCCCGGCGGAGGTCGTATGACCGACTACGCGACCCGCTACATCAAACCGAATGATCGTCTGACCTCCTTCGAACGCTTGGAAATCTACAATCGGCAATATTGGTTTCGCGTTCTCGGCAGCATGGCCGAAGACTTCCCAGGCCTGCGCGCCATTCTGGGCCAGTGGCGATTTGACGACATGTGCCGAGCCTATCTCGCGGAGCGCCCTTCGCGTTCGTTTACGCTGAGGAATCTGGGGGCAAGGCTCGAAACGTGGTTGCGGCGGAATCCCAAGTGGACACGCGGCAAGCAGACTCTCGCGCTGGACATGGTCCGCCTGGAATGGGCGGACATCGAGGCATTCGATGGCGAAGCCGAACCCGCTATTCAGCTAGAAGATCTGAATGAAACTTCCGCCCCGACTCTCCGGTTGCGGATTCAACCCTACGTAAAGCTCCTCGAACTCAGTTATCCGGTGGACGACTTGGCGCTCGAAGTTCGAGCGGACGACGACGGTTATTTCGCGAGCAATGCCCTAGCGGAGAACCGGAAGAGGGGAAAGGTCAAAGCTGTCGCGGCTCTTGCGCCGAGGCAAATCTTTTTGGTTGTTCATCGCATTGATTTGTCCGTGTACTTCCGCCGGATCGAGCATGAAGAGTACGCGTTGCTCTCAGCGCTTCGCACCGGAAAAACCGTCGAGCACGTAATTGAACTAGCCTTTCAGCGCAGTTCAATTCCTGAGTTTGATCGCCCGGGATACGTCCGGAACTGTTTTCGTGCCTGGACAACTCTGGGCTGGTTTTGCCGGCCAGAAAAACGCGGCCGGCGAAAAATTCCGCGAGGAACGAACTTAAACAAACATCATGAATAAACTCCAGAGCAAACGTCGGCCAGTGGCACGCCAAGTTCTTCGGTTTGGTCTCCTATCTGCAGTCGCCACTCCTACCGCTTGTGCGGCTTTGTTGGGGATGTGACAGGAGCTCCAACGCCGACGCAAATCCGCGATGCAGTTTTCGATCTATTACGTGATCCAGGCTATCGCGTGCGAGCGAAAAAGATTGGAGTGAGTATTGCGAAGACGAATGCGCTTTTAACAATCGCTCGAATTGCGGACGTATTATCGCCCAGAATGCAAAGCACAAAACTTGGAGAAAAGACGGTCAGGCCTATGAGTTTGCTCAGATATCTGAAACGGTTATCTCTCTCCTGGCGTCTTCGAGCGATGGCTCGGAGATCAGCTAATTTGGCGAATACGAACGCCGTCGTATCGCCTCAGTATGTGGCTTCCAGTCCCGCAGATCTGCGTCCACCAAAACACAACCTTGTGACGCTGGCAGCGGTTGGTTTTCTCGCCTATTATATTGTTGTGATGTGCTACGAAGTTGCGGGGCATGGTCTCGCGTTATATCTTTTCGGTGCTCGCCATTTCGTGCTTACCTCTACCTCGATCGACATCACAGATCACCCGTGGGCGCTTGCTTCGTGGGGAACGCCAAACCGCATCGTGAGTTTGGCTGGTCCCCTCGCAACTCTCCTTCTTAGTCTTTTGACGTTTCCTTTCATGCGCTCTGCATTTCAGCACAACAAGGCGATTTCGCTGCGGCTCTATTTGTGGCTGGTCTGCGCAGTCGGAGCATTTCATGCCTTCTCTTACATGATCTATTCCGGCCTGACAGGTATAGGAGACTGGCAGGACGTTATTGCGCACTTGCCGCATTACCACCTTATGCGCACGATGGAGGTGGTTGTGGAAACCGCAGTGTGCGCCGTCATCGTGCGCTTCTTCGCCGGGAGCTTCGCAAAGTTTCCTGGCAGCTTGGTAAAGCTCGCAGTCGTTCCGTATTTCGCATCTACCGTTGGATTCTGCCTAGCAGGATTGCGTCTCCCGGACACGATGCATCTGATGCTCACGGCTACGATACCATCAAGTCTCATGGGACAGGCTATTCTGCCGCTGGTTCCAGCGTTTACAGGGAGGCACAGGGCAGTAACTCCATCACTGGAATCCGTTCCCTTCAGCCCAACTATTCTCGTTCTTTCCGTTATATTTCTGGTCATCGATATTCTGCAGGCTCCGGGAGTTCACTTTGCGCTCCCGTAGCGCCCGCGTTTTTTGCCGTATTTTTTAGTTCTGGCACGTCTTTCCCTGCTGATCCAGCAACGCCCTTACTCAAATGTGTCTTTGAACGGTGATGCCGCGGCAAACAAGATGAAAGCAACGTGACGGTTCGAAGGAGGAGAAGCAGCCTGCGGTGATCGGCGGGGCGCCTATTTGTCTAAAATTTAGGCCAGCTAAGGCGACACTCACGGTCAACGTGCGGGCTCGACGACTGGAAATCCGGCTTCGAAGTCGACGAGGAGCGCCAACAAATCGGATACTGCCTTGGCATCTCCGACAGTCGTGATCTCGTGCTGATCGATTGCATTCGCGATTGTTCGCTTTTTCAGAATGACGCTTTCAAACACAGGTCGCGTTGTCTTCACCGTAATCACGGCATTCTGAGCCTTCTTGCCAGTGATCGAGGTCAGTGCGCCATGCTCAAGGGTAGACGCAAGCGACTCGCCTGTATCGGTGAATTGCCAGTTGATCACGATATTCGCTCTTCCGGCTCGAGGCCCGTCTATGCGCGTACCGAGATAATCGAACACCTGGGAGATTGGCATCGCGCGCAACACGTCTGCGCCTATGCCGGGGACGGACCGTGCCCCACCTCGAGCACCGCTGCGCAATTCCTGGGCCCCGAGCAGGTAAGCGTTTCGCCATGTCGCCGATTCGGCAAGGTATCCCAGCTGCTCGAACGCATCCGCAGCGAGACTGCGCGCTTCTTTGTTGGAGGGCTCGGCGAAGACGGCCTGGTCCATTACCTCAGCGACCCAGCGGTAACGGCCCGCCTTGAAGTCGTCGCGCGCCCGCGCAATCACGGCAGCCGATCCACCCATGTACTCGAGATATTTCTTGGCCTCTTCGACGCGCGGCAGGCGATTGAGAGTCGCGGGATTTCCGTCGTACCAGCCGATATAGCGCTGATATACGGCCTTTGAATCATGCGAGATCGTGCCGTAGTATCCACGCGCGGACCAGTCGTTCTCGAGCCCAGGTGGCATCGTAAGGGCCTCGGCTATCTCGGTGGGTCCCATGCCTTGATTCATAATACGTATGGTCTGGTCGTGGACATATTTATAGAGGTCTCGCTGATTTTCCAAATGCGCTCGCACCCGCTCGTTGCCCCACACTGGCCAGGTATGTTGGGCTATCAGCACCTGCGCGTCGGCCCCGAATCGATCGAGTGCTATATTGAGATATTGCGACCAGCGTTTCCCGTCGCGCACTTCGGTGCCACGAAACGGGAGCAGATTGTGCAGCGTATGAGTCGCATCCTCCGCCACATCCAGAACACGCGACTGCGGTAAGTAAATCAGCATCTCAGAAGGCGCTTCTGAGTCCAAAGCAAGTTGAAATACGAAATTTACTCCATCGATAGTACGGGTCTCGATCGGCTGCTGAATAGTGTCGTTTGGCGCGATAATCGATCCGAACCCGAACCCGCTCTCTCCCCGAGAATCGTTCTTGCCAAGACCTTCGTCGACGTTTCCCCGCTCTCCAACCGGCAGCGAAATTCCAAACTGATACATACCACGCCGTGCCTTTGTGTTTCCGGCGATAGCGGCTTCCCCGATGATGGCTTCCATGAAGCCCGCCGGTGCGATGACCTTCGTTTTTCCGGTAGCCGCGTCGGCTTGCGAGACCACTCCGCTTGCGCCGCCATAGTGATCGCCATGACTGTGGGAGTAGATGACAGCCACGACCGGCTTGCGGGGGCGGTGTGCAAAATAGAGATCCAGAGCTTCGCGTGCTGCTCCCGGCAGAGAAAGCGTGTCGATGACGATGAGACCGGTGGTACCGTCCACGATCGTCATGTTCGCCTGTGAGAAACCGCGAACCTGATAAACACCGTCGGCGACCTTAAACAATCCGTTTGTGGCGTTGAGTTGCGCCTGACGCCAAAGACTTGGATTTACGGTCGGCGGCGCCTCGTGCTCAAGAAATGCCCAGCGATCTGGATTGGCAGGGTCGGGTGTCGTCGCGATGAATCCCCGCATTGCGTCATCGAAGTCTTGCCGATCGCTAAACGGCAACCGCGATTGGACAGCCTGGTTGGCGGCTGCGACATTGGGTTCCGCGGACTTGGTTTGCTGAGATTGTGCAGGACGAACAACGGTCATTATCGCGATGAGGCACGCGGCCATTCGTGCTCGCCGCCAGTTCAAGAAAGCCAAGACCATTAAATCCTCTCGCTTGTTGTTGTGCTGCATACTTGCTCCTGTCGTCGCCATGCGTCCCCCAAAATTCATAGTGTCGATATCCTAGACGCGCGTCGTCCGACATGGAGTTTCCGTTATAGGCCATATTTCTACTGTTTTCTGCCAAGGTGAATGACTTGAGACGGGAGCTGCCCAGTCAGCCGACGAAACATAGTGATGAAATGTGCGAGGGATTCGTAGCCCGTGGCTAAGGCTGCCTCGCTTACTGTGCTGCCAGTCAGTAAGAGATCTCTGGCCGCGGCGATGCGGTAATGCATCAGCGCTTGTTTGGGGGACAGCCCGACTTGATGTAGAAAGAGACGGCTGAGATTGCGGAGACTTAGTCCCGCCTCTTGAGCGACTGCGGCCATTCGAACTCGCGTCGGGTGATCCCGGAGCAAGATCGTCAATGCTTTTCGCACCCTTTTGTCTCGGGCTTTGGCTTCCAGGTGGGTCACTTCCAGCAGTGAGGCCTGCTGAGCCCATTCTAAACTTTCGGCGAGGACTTGGATAAAAGTAGAAACCAGAGATTTTGCGGACTTTGTTTTTGGGTTTAGCAGGATGTAAAAGAGGAGTTCTTTACACAGCTGATGCGCTGGACACATCGCAGGACCGCATTGGAAGGAGGTCACTGCTCGCCAACGCGTGTGATCGACAAGACAGACCAGCCGTTCTCCCAAAGCCTCGCTGGCTTGAAAGTTAAGCGAGGTGTTCGGCGGCACATATAGCATCTTCCCCGGCCCACCCACCAACGAACCTGATCGCAACAGAATTTTGATCTCCCCTTGCAGGGGAATGAAGAGCAGATGCTGAGCCCAGTCATGCCAGTCTACTTTCTTCCCCGGGATATTGTGATGTACCAAATACAGCCCTGGAAAACGGACGGCGATGTCCTGACCTACGCGCATGCTTATCCTTCAGAGGAACCACGATCCAAATCTAACCATACTTCCGGAGAAACCGGAAAGTCATCCACAAGGTCCGGCTTACCCTGCCTAGCGAGTTACGAGCAAGTCGGAAGTATGCAAATGGCGGAGGCGGCGATGTTCGCCGGGATGCCCTCGGGGCGAGACTCGCCTAAGACTAAGACCCGGGCGCTGGCCACTCTCTCCACTGCGGCCTAAACGCGCCCAAAGCTATTCCACTTACGTAGCCTGCGGCTCACGAAAATCTGATTTTCAACTTTGCCATCTAGTGCACTCGATGTGCAATGGCCTACTGTCTCCGCAGCCCCAAACAATCACGCGGAGAAAACAAATGACGCCTGGAAACCGGCTCTTTCTGAAGCAGGTGGGTCTCGCGCCCAAGCAGTCGCTCACGCAGTGCCCGCATCTGCGAAGGACCAGTTGCTGAAGGGCAGCACGGTCACGGAAGCGGCGTTCGGCAGCGGCTACAAATCCCTTGCGCAATTCATTACGGTGTTCCGCCGGCTCACTTTACAATTGCCTTCCGAAGTCCCCCGCGTTGGCTCAAACCAGTAGAAGTATGGCTGCTGACCGAAAGCCGTCACGGTTTTCCTCATGTCTAATAGACACGCGTGGGCGTCATGCCACCACGATACACATCGCAGTATGGCGGGCTAAAGCCCCCGCCGCTACGAAAGAGGAGCGAGTTATGAATCGCATACTGCTTGTTGTCAACCTGGCCGTGCTGGCCGGCATCACCGCCGCCGCACAGCGCCTCGAGCGCGTCAATCCGTCTGGACTGAGCAGGCCACAAGCCTACACGCACGTCGTCAAAGCCGGAAAGATGGTGTTCATCGCGGGTCAGGTCGGCGCGGGCGCTGATGGAAAGATCGCCGGGCCCGGAATGAAAGAGCAAACCGAGCAGGCGTTGAAGAATCTGCAGACAGCCTTGGTGTCGCAAGGACTCGACTTCAGTCACGTTGCGAAGACCACAATCTATACGACCAACGTCACGGAATTCCGTTCGCCTGAGGTCACCGAAGTCCGATCGCGGTACTTCGGCCAGAACCGACCGGCGAGCACGCTCGTTCAGATCGTGCAGTTGGCATCCCCGGAATACAAAATCGAGATCGAAGCCATTGCCGTCGCGCCGTGACGCGTCGGCCCTGCTGCGCTCGAGCGTTTCAAGAAAATAGCTTTTCAAACCGTATTCAAGGAGCTGAAATGACCGTCCTCTCTGATGTTTCACTACCGCAGATAAATGTTCTGGGTTCCACAATGGCCTACCGGGAAGCGGGAGATCGCGAAGCTCCAGTTGCGCTTTTTCTGCACGGGAACCCAACCTCGTCGTACGTATGGCGGAATGTCCTTCCAGTGGTTGCTCCGGTGGGGCATTGCATCGCGCCGGATCTTATCGGGTTCGGCCAATCGAACAAACCCGACATCGAGTATCGTTTTGCCGATCATGTGCGGTACCTCGATGCGTTCCTCGATCAGGCTGGAATCTCATCAGCATTCGTCATAGCGCAAGACTGGGGAACTGCGCTGGCATTTCATCTGGCAGCCCGCCGGCCCGAATTCATCCGCGCGCTTGCCTTCATGGAGTTCATCCGGCCCCTTCCTACATGGGATGACTTTTACCCGGGCGCAATCGAGACCTTCCAAAAGTTCAGGACACCGGGAGTCGGCGAAAAGATGATTCTTGAGGGCAACGTATTCGTAGAGGCGGTCCTTCCCGGGGCAACCGCACGAAAGCTGACGGATGAGGAGATGTCTGTTTACAGGGCTCCCTTTCCTACTCCCGAGTCGCGCAGGCCCACTTGGCGTTTCCCGAATGAAATTCCGATCGCGGGAGAACCAGCGGATGTGTATTTAACCTTGGAAAAAGCACATGAAGCTCTGGCAGAGTCGACTTACCCGAAGCTGCTTTTCGCGGGGAACCCAGGCGCTATAGTATCGCCGGCCTTCGCCGAGAGCTTCGCCAAGGGACTCAAGAACTGCAGACTGGTGCAGCTTAGCTCCGGCCTTCACTACCTACAGGAAGACCATCCTGACGTGATCGGCGCCAATGTCAAAGAATGGCTTATCGAATTGGGCGTTGGTTCCAGCTCGAAGCAGAAGCTGACATTGTAGGTATTTTCTCTGATGCGACCAGCGTCTGTATTTTTTCTGTCGCGCGGACAATCGGCATGGCTTGGTTCCTTCGGTAACGTGAGTCGGCTTGTGGAAGTCCTCTCCGCGCTTGGCATCGACTCCGGACAGATTACGAGCAAACGTGAAGTAATCCCAACGCAGGGGTTGCCGACCACCCGCTCGGAATCACCGTCAAGAAGCACGTGTTTCGATTTTCTCGATGATCTGAGGAATAATGCGACGTGCTTTGCCCGCCGAATAGCCGCCCTGTCGAATCTTCGACCAGCGCCCGCGTCCATGGACCTGCTCGACCGATCTTCCCGCTGGCAGCGAAGGTTTGAATCGCGAAGTTCTCCTGAATGACGTCGGCCGATCCGTGAGGATCTTGTTGAGCAGATTGCGGTGGGCACATTGCGCGTTCAGGTTGGCAAAACATTTCAGCTCGACGAAATCGTTGAGGCGCATCGCTGCATGGAGGAGAATAAAAGCGGGTGGAAGAATGGTCCTGACTTAGGCGGCGATGATCTACAACCGGATTCGGGGAATCGGCGGCACAGTCATGCCGCCCTCACCGCCGCGAGGAGAAGGTCCTTGGCCTCAATCTCGGATTGAAGTATTTGCCAAATGGATGGCGGACGGGACCAACCTTAGGTCTAAAGAGCAAACCGCGGCGCGCCCTCGAAAACACGTCGAGCGTCTCCGCTCGAAGAACAGGTGGTGATGATGTCCCGATCGGATCAGAGTGCTGACCTGAAGCTTGTGGTGACGAATACCCTCATCGTTGCAGACATACAGCGCTCAGTGGCTTTCTATCGCGACGTCCTCGGCGCTAAGGTGCTGCGCGAGGGCCAGCCGACGTTACTGCGGCTCGGGAACATTTGGCTTACTATCAACGGCGGCGGCGGCCCGACCGACGACAAGCCTGAAGTCGTTGCTTCGCCGCCGCGCGATCAAAACGTTCTAAGCATCTTTCTGAACCTGCGTGTGACTGATATCAGGCGTTACTTCGAACTTTGGTCTTCGCGGGGAGCGAAATTTATCACTGAGCCTAAAGTCCACGCAACGGAATTACGGTGCTACATGCGCGACCCGGATGGGTACCTCATTGAGGTCGGACAAACGACCATCACCGCCGGTCCGCTGGACTTGTACGCGTGACTTCTTGAGACATGTTCTGAAGTTCTGAGGAACTTAAATGAAGGCCTCATGGTACGAAAAGCAGGGACCCGCTCGCGATGTGCTCGTGGTTGGCGAAATGCCGGACCCGATTCCGGCGGCCGGAGAAGTTCGTATTCGCATTGCTGCCTCAGGCGTCAATCCCGGTGATATCAAGAAGCGCGAGGACGCCTTTGGCTACGGCATGCCGTATCCTCGTGTGATTCCGCATAGCGATGGCGCTGGGCGCGTGGATCAGCTTGGCGCTGGCGTTCCAGCTGAATGGATGGGCCGTTCCGTGTGGTGTTACGGAGCTCAGTCGTATCGTCCGTTTGGTACGGCCGCGGAGTTTACAGTGGTGCCCGTGGATCAGATTGCTCGTCTGCCGGAAGGCGTGGCGATGGAGCAAGGCGCCTGTCTTGGCATACCCGGTATCACGGCGCACCGAGCCGTTCATGTTGCAGGTTCTGTGAATGGAGGCACGGTGTTGGTGCAAGGGGCGGCAGGTTCTGTGGGTGTTTGCGCAGTTCAGCTCGCGCGCCTCGCGGGAGCGCGAGTGATCGGAACGGTTCGGTCGCCCTCGGATCAAGTCACAGCAAGGAACGCCGGCGCCCACGAAGTGCTTATCAGTGATAAGGAGCTGAGTTCGCGCGTGCGAGCCCTGGCTCCCGACGGTATCGATCACATCGTCGAAGTGGCGTTTGGCGCCAACATCGAAGCGAACATCGAACTCCTGAAGCAGGGCGGTTCGATCGCGAGCTATGCCACCGATAACGCCGCTCCGAAGATTCCTTTCTGGCAAATGGTATTCAAGAACATTCGTGCGTTCTTTCTGGGGAGCGACGATTTCCCGAAGGAAGCGAAATTGGGAGCAACGCGAGATTTAAATGCTGCGCTTGAGGCGGGGTGGCCGGGCTTCGAGATTGGCGAACGAATTCCGCTTGCCGATATCGCTCGCGCGCACGAGCTTGCGGAACACCCGGTGCGCCGCGGGCGGGTCGTCGTTGTACTGTGAGGATCCGGGGACTTCAACGGTGTATCAGGTCAGATAACAAATGGAGTACTTCCGCGATGGTCGCCTTCTCATCGCATTTCCGTAAAGGGATACCTATAGGCGATGTGTTCAGGAGAATCTGAGTTAGTCATCTGTCACTGGCCAAACACTGGCCAGAGGGTCGCAAATGGGACCATTCCACTGCAACTGAGAGATCGTAACTCTAACAAAACACGTGAACAGCGATGAGCAAGGACAGGGTTGGTTAGATTAGCAAACCGCCGCATTCAGCCGCTCTGCCACCTCTCCGCGGTTTGGTTTCAACAGTTTAGCACACTGCCCTAGTTTATTTGGTGCACAGTTGGTGCACAAGAGTTCATGGCGTCCAAGGTGGTCTCCATCCTCTTCATCGCCGCGAGCACTGCCGGGTCAAAAGCTTTGATGTAGCGTTCCTTGTAGGCGGCCTCAAGGCGTTCCGGCGGCAATTTCCGATTCGAGAGATTCGTGCGAGACACGAGAAGGCGGCTTCTTGAGAACGCGCGTGCGAACCCCAGAGCACAGATGGTGATGCTCGAAGCAAATGTTTCGGTGGACAGTTGCATTTCTCTTTTCAAGGACCTGGTACGCCGAAGTTACGGCGAGCCTGCTTTCGAAAGCACGGCGTCAGCGCAACGTTCCGAGGGCGGCAGTGAGGAGCGATTCGCCGGGGCGCCCACGGAACTCATCGGCGAGAGAGCGGAGAAAAATGTGCCCTGCCCGGCGGTTCTGCCGGAAGTGACTCTGAAAGTCGAAAACCCACAAATGTACGGCAAGATCGATCTCGTGGTAACGGCGGCAGAGGGAGACAGCCTGGTCGAATACAAGACGGGCGAGCCCAGGCCGGAACACGAAAAGCAGTCGCGGCTGTACGCGTTTCTTTGGTGGGCGGTGACCGGACGCGTCGTCCGGGAGCGCCAACTGCTGTATCCCAACCAAGACCCCGTAAAGCTGGGAGCAATGACGCAGGCCGAACTGGAGGAGGAAGGTACGCAACTCAGTGCGCGGATTGTCTAGGCGAATGGGGAAGTCGAGAGCGCGTTGCCAAGCGTGCACCTCGATGCGGATCGGTGCCGCTCCTGCACGGTGAGGCAACTCTGCGAAGAATACTGGACGGCGAGGGAGACCGCCGCAGCGCGTTGGACACAGGACGAAGCTGGCCGGCCGCGGCCTAGCTCGGGAAATCCGGAATGGCGTGACCTTGAAATCGAACTGCTGCAGACCGAACAACTCGCGGAGGGGTTTATCGTGCGCGGCAGGCCGAAGGGAGGTGCGCGTATTGTGTGCAAGATTCCTCCTCAATTTCGAGCGTCCTCGGCAGATTCCTTCAAGAATGTGCGATTGCTAAATGTTGGGCTTGTGGCGGATGGCGAAGGGGCACGGCTGGTTTGGTCAAGCGCTTCTGAGGCGTTTTGGAGTTAAGCGAATCGCTGGCGCGAAGGTCGGTGCAGCGAATCCCCGGGCTCGTTGTACGAACTTGAGAGGTCGAACGGAAACTTTGGCGGTCCGGTGGAACTGGGTTTCAGCCTCCTCCTTCCCCTCTTCTCCCCTGTGGTCTCCTTGTTCGCAGCGCGACGCTTATTTATGTCGTTCTATTTGAAGTCCGTGTGCGGAGCGAAGACCCTTGACGGAAGAAGCGGACGGATCAGGCGCAGGGTTTAGCCAGGAAGGGTCATTGGCTTGAAAGTTCAATCTGTTGTCCACAGAACTGCATTCTGGCGGTCATCACCGTTTGTGCATTGGAGTTAGAATATTTCGCGTGAAGCCTGTAGTGAAGTTCGTGCTCGTGACTTGCGTCTCGGGATTGATCGGCTGGTGGGTGATTCGAGCCTTGTTTGGAGTGGTCAAGATGAAACAACTCCGCAAACTCCTGGGAGATGAATGGATTGAAGAGAACGTCGTGGGTGCGGAGCCGCGTCATGCGCTGGGCCGTTGGTATAAGAAGAGTCCTGAAAGTTTGGTGATTCGCTACACGGAAGACCTCGCGGATGTTGCTTTGAACAACGGTGCCCTGAAGTGCGATACGGCGCGCCTTGCCAGCAAACTGAAGGGTGAGTTCGTCGATACGATCGTGGAATTGGGTTACGCCGTATTTCTGGCGAAGCGCGGATGCACAGTAACGATGGAACCTACAGCGCCGAAGGCCGGCCCGGACCTGCTTGTCGTGAAAGACGAAAGCTACTACGTGGAGATGCGAAGGGTCGGGTTGGATGAAGAGCACCGGACCGTGGACGCGGCCACGGAGGACGTGTTCTCCCGGTTGTGTGGTACGCCGTCGCGGTACAGCATCGTACTCTCCATGACGAATGACTACGCCGCGTTTTCCCCGGAATTGAAGCAGGCGTCAAGAAGAGTGGCGAGCGTGTTGAAGGATTTGGAAGAGAAGAAACCGCCGGAAGCCGTGCTGTACTATCACGGCCCGCGTGACTGGATCGTGCGTGGCCAGGATGTGCGCAAGATGGAGTTTGACTATGCGGATGGAGCGAAGCTCGCTGCGCAGATGCAGGAGTTCGAGCGGGCGAGAGAAGCGCGTTTTGTGGCGCGATTTTACGATTCCGGAGAGGCGCGAGATGGAACGCAAGTTGCAGTCCTTTCCCTCGGCGACGATCCGGGACCTGTGCAACCGGACCAGACCTACTTACGGCTGCGCGGCATCTTGAACAAGAAACGGGAGCAACTGCCAAAGAACTCGCGTGGAGTGATTCTGATCGAAATATCGGCTCTTGCAAAACTGATGGTGGACGAGTTCACGATTCGGAGGACGCTTTACGGCGACGTTCTGGTGAATCCAGTGGTTGCAGCGGAGGGACAGGGCATTGATTTGGACATGAGCCGCGCACCGAACGGGTTTTTCCTCGGAACATCGCGTGTTTCCGCAGTGGTAGTGGAAACGGCGAACGTACGGGCGGAGGAAATTACGTTCAACCGCACGGTTTACCCGACCAATAATCCACAGGCACACATCCTCCAGCTAGAGGAGCTGAAGTTGTTCGGCGAGATCGGCGAGGAATTGGAGAATTTGTGTTTTGAAAAACTGTAGAGGGTCACGGCCTGTTGCCCGGATCCTTTGACAGAGCCAGGAGGGTGCTACGCAGACCCGCGACGCTCAACGCTTTCCGCCGATCGGATTTAGCAGCTCTTGTTCAGCAAGACTTTGCTCTTCATGCCATCTACGCCATTGCTCATCTTCGTTTCGGAGGATAGCAGCGTCAACTTTCCGAGGCCGCAATTGTGCCACTTCAGGATCTGCGGTCGCGGAAAAAATAAAGCGGTGGGCATGTTCGGCGATGCAACGACGCAACATGAGCGCGGTATCAGGGGGTACGAGCGAACCGCGTTGCGGAGGCCGCTCGCCCACTCTGGCGTATAAGAGGTGCCGTGGGCCAAGAGGCAAGAAAATTTGCGTACCTGCACTTCCCCAGCCTCCCTGGAAGTCGTATATTCCGGTTGAGTGGTGGTTCAGGCGAACCACGGGATCATCCGTCGTGAACCATGTCGTACCATCGGGCGGCCTGAGGATGGTCCATCTGTGTGAATGTAGGACGTTTATGGTTGACGCGAGGGCACGCCGCATCGTGAAGAACCAAAGCCTGCGTCCGACTAACGTCTCGACCTGGAGGGTTCCAAACTCCTTGCCCGGTTTTATTTCCCGTGTCACGCGCAAGGGTATGTACTCGGCGTTGGGAGTCGTTGTGGGACGGATCGGCTGTCCGGATTTTCTTGCCGCCTCAAGCTGCTGCAAAGTTTCCTGAAGAGTACGGTCGAGCATGGCTTGAACGTTTGTGTTACAGAACTGTAGGTTTTCCGCGAGACGCGCCGGAGTGCGAACGTCTTGAGCCGCAAGAAAACGAACGAGAATCTTCCAGTCCGTTGGAGAGAGACGCGCGTCCGTTGTGACCTTCAAGAGCACTTCTTCGGCTGGTGATTCGAATTCAGTATTCAGCCATCTCTCGATTTCGTCGGTTTGAACTCCCGCGGCGATCCTTGTGTACAAATGAGCGTGGTACGCGACGCCCTTGATCGATTTTTCTTGCCACATCGGGACGTTGTTATGCGCGACGAGAACTCGATAGGTAGGAACGCGCTCGGAGGGCGACACAAATCGTTTGAGATACAAACACGGCACGTAGTGATTGTTCCGCTGAAAGGGCATATCGCTCGCAGTAAGGCCAACGGACCTAGTGTCGCAGCTCGGCGACAAGACTATTTCCCCAAGTCAGCGATGGAAGGCGTTCTTGGACGCGACTTAACACCATTCTTTCCTCTTGCGGAAGACATTTCTGTGTTCGATCAAATGTCGGAAGAGTTTCGTCCGTGGATCTTCAGATTGAAGAAAGTTCTGGCCCGCGTGTTCAGACTGGCTGCGCCGAGCACCAAGAGATCGCTCTATTCCAAGAGCAGGAATCGGGATGTGGCAGAGCGAATGAGCCTCGCGGGAGATTTGGACCGTACGGACCTTTACGAGATTATCCAGCATATTTCGTCTCGCGCCCTGGAGCTTCAAGACAGCTAGGTAAGCTATCCGCATATTTTTCTCTTTCGTTGTGGATGCTGAACGCGATCCTCTTGCCGTTTAATTCCGAGGTTAGTGCCGATCTTGACAAGACCCCTAAGGCTTTATAGGCTCTCGCCATAGCAGTCAGGAGTTTTCTATGGCCTCAACCGTGAGTCTCGAAGTCGTCGGCGGTCCATCCGTGCAAGTTCCATGGAAGCTGAACATGACCGCCCAGGACGCTCTGGAAGCGGCCTACGATCAGATAAACAGTTCAGCAACGTTTACCTACGCTCTTCAATTTTACGGGTCTCAACTCGGCTACCTGGTTCTGATGATCAATGAGACGTACGACTCGTTCATCTCTTCCGCAGCGCCTTTTTTCTACTGGGAATTCCTGGTGAACGATCAACCCGCGACGAAGGGTATCGACAACACCATCCTGTCCGCCGGCGATGCCGTGAAATTCAGTTTCGAGTTATACATTCCGGTTAAGCACAAAGGATCGTTGCTTGAGGCCAAGCGGGAATTTCAAGGAAGAGTCGCAGCCCCGAAGAATTAGGCCGTCCACAGCGTGAGGTGAAAATGCAGCTCTTTGTTGCTGTTCTACGAAAGCTGTCTTTTTTGTTTGTGATCCTGTTTTGTTCGAGGTCGTCGCTTGCGCAGGACGTGGTGCTCTCCGGGACGGTTGTCACGCCTGACAGAGTTTTAGCGAAGGGCTGGGTCGTAATTAAGGACGGCCGCATTTTTTCAATCCTTGAGAAAGCCCCGGACGATGCAAAGGGCCCAAGGATTGAGTCGAACGGGATCATCTTCCCCGGTTTCGTCGACCTTCACGACCATCCGATGTACAACATCTTTAAGCGCTGGAGCCCGAAAGTAAAATTCAGGAACCGGTATGAATGGCGGAATCTGGTTGACTACTACAAGTTGGTGGGAAGACCGGGCGGAGAATTGCAGCTCAAAGACGACAACGACAAGAATGACCAAAAATTCTGCGACATTGACGAATTCGTCGAAGTAAAAGCTCTGATAGGCGGGACCACATCGATTACCGGGATTTCAGGACGGGGCCAAACTCCGCCTGTGCCTAGCTGTGTTTTGGGGCTGGCACGGAATCTCGACTGGGCATCGGGATTCTATGGTTCGGGTGCGGGCAACGAACGGGTGGAAAACGCCTTGGGTGTCACACCCGGAGATCTTCACGAAGATGTTCTGCACAGAATCTCGGGCGAGCTTTCCAACAACAAGATCGATTTGCTCCTGGTGCACGTCGCGGAAGGCGCTCCTGAGGATCTCGAATCTAGTGTTGAATTCCGCGCCTTGAAAGGCGCCGGTTTGCTGGGTTCTCATACGGCAATCATCCATGGTGTGGCACTGGGACCTGATCAGTTCAAAGAGATGGCCAACAGTGGCACGGCGCTAATTTGGTCTCCAAGGAGCAATTTTGAACTGTACGGATTCACAGCCGATGTCGCGAGCGCAAAAAAAGCAAACGTGACGATCGCGCTGGCTCCGGACTGGTCGCCCACTGGGAGCACGAATTCGTTGGCAGAACTGCGATACGCGAAACAAGTGAGCCACGAAAAGCTGGGCGATCTTTTTTCGGACCAGGACTTGTTCGAGATGTCGACGTCGATTCCGGCGCGAATGGCCAGGATTGATGACAAGGTGGGCAGCGTGAAAAAAGGACTCTACGCCGATCTGTTCGTACTGTCGGGAGACGTCACGCAGCCGTATGCAGCTTTGACGCACGCAAAGCCGGAAGATGTGCAGCTGGTTCTAGTCGGCGGAGTCCCCATCTACGGGAGCGATAAGCTGATGGCTGCGTTCGCAGTCAAAATGGAAGAAGTGGATGTCTGCGGGAGGAAAATGTATCTCAACGCGGCAGGCTTAGTCGACGGGCCGTTAGCTGACGTCACCACACGGCTGGTGGGTGACCTTAGGCCGTACAAGCTGGATCTCGGGCCGCTGGTCGAGTGTACGAAGTAAGTTCTATCCACAACTTTCAACGGAACGATACAAAATGCCTACACTCTTCACGGCGCTCCGCGCACACACGCAACGGCGGAAAGCAC
>Ga0099829_10000634_pt1 | contig 18493 bp, 13 predicted proteins | sample CZO8metaG_3_FD_79336 | JGI IMG/M metagenome (GOLD analysis project Ga0099829, IMG submission 79336) | Vadose zone soil microbial communities from the Eel River Critical Zone Observatory, Northern California, USA - CZOApr15con2H2.8 metaG | ecosystem: Environmental > Terrestrial > Soil > Vadose...
ATGAAACGACATATTCAGCGGCAGGCCAAGATGGTGAGCCCGCACCGGCCGCCCTTGCCGGTCGGGATTGCTGTTCAGCGGAGAACCGTCGGGGGCGAGGGTGAACCCATCCCCCTTTTCAAGCATGCCGAAGTAGTTGTCATAGGAATGGTTCTCCTTCATCAGCGCGACGATGTGGTCGATGCCAGGCAGGCTGTCGATGCCGGCGGCTCGATCAGGAAACGGCAGGGATCCGGGACCGCGCGCTTGTGCCATCCGTAAACGGTAGCCCGCACATCCGCAGGTTTGTCCAGCCTGTTACCGGCCGGGGCCGGTGAACATGATGTGTCCTTCGGCGTGGGCTATGGCGGGGCCAATGGCGATGTATCTCACCGTGCAGGAACTCCCGCAGCGCACCACGATGGTCTGAGCGCTTCCCTCGGTCGCGACCAGCAGGTCACCCGGGCGGACGCCCGCCTTGACCAGTTCCGTGCCCGGCAGGCGCAGGATGCTGTCCGTGCCCGGGTGCCGGTTGCCCTTGGAGAACCGGTCGGCCAGATACGCGGCACCGCCGGCGCCGAATCCCGGTGGCACGAAGCCGGCGCTCTCGACCCCGATGTCGCCGCCGTGCGGCAGGCCGGATACCGCGAGGGTGGCCACCGTGCCGTTCGGCGCGACGGCGAAGACCCGCCCGCTCGTCTCATCGGGGGCGACGAGGTCGCCGCCGTAGCGGCCGAATGACGCCGGGGCCACCGCGATGCCGCCCTCCATGCCCGGGGCACGCGTGGCGATGGTGCGCACCGCGCCTGCGCAGTCGATGGCCAGCACCGTCATCCCCGCGTGGTTCCTGGCCGTGACCAGGAGCCGGTGGCCGAAATGCCCGGTGGTGTCGAACGTGATCCCGCTCGGGGCGCCGGGCAGGCTCGCGAAGCGCCTGGCCCGGCCGTCCGCGCCGATCAGGATGATGCCCGGGTTCCCGCCCGGCTGGAGAGCGAAGATCATGCCGCTGCGGAACGAGCACCGGGTCCCGGCGACCGGGTCGTTCCCGGTCACGGTGATGTATGGCTCGGGCCCGATCGCGGTGGAGTAGCCGCCCGTTCCCCTGGCGAACGGACTGAGCGCGCCGGCCAGGCTCAGGGTGAGCAGGCGCCCGGCGGCGGCCACGGTGAACGACCCGTCGCCGCGCGGACCCGCGAGATCCACTACTCCGGGGACATGCCTGAACTGGGTCCAGCGCCCTGGCGGCGCGGGTCCTCGGGCCTCGCGGGCGCCGGAGGCGCACGCCGTCAGCGCCAGGCTCAGCGCGAGGCTGAGGGAGACGGCCCGCGGGAGATGGTGTCTCACGAGAGCCCAAGTCTACGAAAGACACCGGCGGCGGCATGCCGCGTTTCTGTCAGCGGTGACCGCTAGCCTTCTTTACGGAGCACCTGTACGCGGGAGGCCGGCCGGCGATTCGATCCGTGACCGATGAGTTTCGCCGGGCCCGGCGGTCTCTCCTGGAGAGGCCCAGCGGATGACGGGCCGATGGTGACGCCCGTGGTGACGGGCCCGTGGTGACGGGCCCGTGGTGACGGAAAGAGTGCGGTCGAAGGCCGGAAGGGAGTTCGGATGAGCGGAGTACGAGTACTGGTCGGTACGCGCAAGGGCGCGTTCGTCCTGAAGTCGGACGGCAAGCGCGAGCGGTGGGACGTGTCTGGCCCGCACTTCGCGGGCTGGGAGATCTACCACCTCAAGGGATCACCTGCCGACCCGGACAGGCTGTATGCGTCGCAGTCCACCGGCTGGTTCGGGCAGCTGATCCAGCGCTCCGACGATGGCGGCGAGACGTGGGAGCCGGTCGGCAACGAGTTCGGGTACGAGGGCACCCCCGGCACGCACACGTGGTACGACGGCACTCCGCACCCCTGGGAGTTCGCCCGAGTCTGGCATCTCGAACCTTCACTGAACGATCCGGACACGGTCTATGCCGGGGTGGAAGACGCGGCCTTGTTCCGCTCGACCAACGGCGGGAAGGAATGGCAGGAGCTCTCCGGGCTGCGCGGCCACGACTCCGCGCCGTCCTGGGCGCCGGGCGCCGGCGGGATGTGCCTGCACTCGATCATCCTGGATCCAGATCAGCCCGGGCGCATGTTCGCGGCCATCTCGGCGGCGGGCGTGTTTCGTTCCGACGACGAAGGCCAGACGTGGCGGCCGGTCAACCACGGCCTGAAGTCCGAGGGCATCCCCGACCCGGACGCCGAGGTCGGCCACTGCGTGCACCACATCGCGATGCACCCATCGCGCCCCAGCGTGCTGTACATGCAGAAGCACTGGGACGTGATGCGCAGCGGCGACTCCGGCGAGTCGTGGCAGGAGGTCAGCGGTAACCTGCCGACCGACTTCGGTTTCCCGATCGACATTCACGCGCACGAGCCGGACACCGTCTACGTGGTTCCGATCAAGAGCGACTCTCAGCATTTCCCGCCCGAGGGAAAGCTGCGCGTGTACCGCAGCCGGACGGGCGGAAACGAGTGGGAGCCGCTCACGAACGGCCTGCCGCAGAGCAACTGCTACGTCAACGTGCTGCGCGATGCGATGGCCGTCGATTCCCTCGATTCGTGCGGCGTCTACTTCGGTACGACCGGCGGGCAGGTATACGTGTCAGCCGATGCCGGCGACAGCTGGGCGCCAATCGTTCGGGATCTTCCGGCTGTTCTGGCCGTCGAGGTCCAGACGCTGTCATGATCCGGGTCGTGCTCCCTGCGCACCTGCGTACGCTCGCCCGCGTCGACGGCGAGGTGGAACTCGACGTTGCGGGCCAGGTAACGCAGCGCCTGGTCCTCGACGCGCTTGAGGCCCGCTATCCGATGCTGTGCGGGACGATCCGCGACCGCCGCACCGGGCAGCGCCGGGCGTTCGTCAGGTTCTTCGCCTGCGAGCAGGATCTGTCCCACGAGCAGCCGGACACCCCGCTGCCCGACGCGGTCTCCTCTGGCGCCGAGCCGTTCCTGATCGTGGGGGCAATGGCGGGCGGTTAGGGATTAAGGTCGTTCGGGTGAGCGGACGGGCAATCTTGGTCACCGGCGCGGCCCGGGGCATCGGCCGTGCCATCGCCGAGGCGTTTGCGGACCAGGGTGACCGGATCGCTGTGCACCATGGCCACTCGGCTGGCCTCGCCGCCGAGGTGCTGGCCGGTCTGCCCGGCAGCGGGCACGCGGTGGTCCAGGCCGACCTGGCCGACGCGCAGGCGGTGCGCCGGATGGTGGATCAGTCCCGCGAGGCGCTGGGCGGCTTGGACGTGCTGGTGAACAACGCGGGCATCTTCACCCCGCACCCGATCACCGGCGTGTCATATGAGCAGTGGCAGGCGGCCTGGCAGGCGACGCTGGCCGTCAACCTGACCGGCGCCGCGAACGTGACCTGGTGCGCGGTCCAGCACATGATCGCCGGGGGTGGCGGGCGGATCGTCAATGTCTCCTCCCGCGGCGCCTTCCGCGGCGAGCCAGGCCAGCCTGCCTACGGGGCGAGCAAGGCCGGGCTGAACGCGTTCGGCCAGTCGCTCGCGCGGGCCCTGGCCCCGCACGGCATCGCGGTCGCCACCGTCGCCCCGGGTTACGTGGAGACGGACATGGCCGCCAGGCACCTCGCCGGGCCGTCCGGCGATCAGATCCGCGCGCAAAGCCCGTTCGGGCGCGTCGCCCGGGCCGACGAGATCGCGGCCGCGGTGGTGTACCTCGCGTCTGCGCAGGCCGAATGGGCCAGCGGCACCATCGTCGATCTCAACGGCGCCTCTTACCTGCGGCCCTAGGCCGTGCCGACATCATCCCTGGTGGGTGATGTGTGCTCCGCCACGGCCCCGCAGGATACGGGTCATCAGGGTGTCGGAGAACAGTGGAAGAGGGTCCACAGTGCCAATTATCGAGTACGAGTCGGGCTCTGCGTTCCCTGGCGTGATCGGGCGGACCGCTGACGAGTCCACCCCGGCGTGGCCGGCCCCGGCGCGGGCCCGCAAGGGTGCACCCAACGTGCTGTTCATCGTGCTGGATGACACCGGCTTCGGCCAGCTGGGCTGTGCTTTGGCGCCACGCACGCACCGCACCACGTGCCGAAGGAATGGGCGGACCGGTACGCGGGCGTATTTGACGAGGGCTGGGACGCGTACCGGGAGAAGGTGTTCGCCCGGCAGAAGGAACTCGGCATCGCTCCCGCGGACGCCGAGTTGTCGCGTCACGATCCCGACGTGCCCGACTGGGCGTCGTTGCCCCCCGAAGCCCGCCGCCTGTTCAGCCGGATGATGGAGGTCTTCGCCGGTTTCCTCAGCCACACCGATCACCAGGTCGGGCGGCTGGTCGAGTTCCTGCGCCGGCTCGGGGAGCTGGACAACACCCTGGTCATGGTCATCTCCGACAATGGTGCCAGTGCCGAGGGCGGGCCCACCGGGACCACGAATGAGGCGCAGTTCTTCAACAACGCCCAGGAGCCGCTGGAGGAAAGCCTCAAGCTGATCGATGAGATCGGCGGTCCCAAGCACTTCAACCACTACCCGTGGGGCTGGACGTGGGCCGGGAACACGCCGTTCCGCCGGTGGAAGCGGGAGACCTACCGGGGCGGCGCCAGCGATCCGTTCATCGTCGCCTGGCCGCAGCGGATCACGGCCCGGGGCCAGATCCGCACCCAGTACGCGCACATCATCGACATGGTGCCCACGGTTCTGGACCTGCTGGGCATCGAGCCGCCCAAGACGATCCGCGGCGTCACCCAGTCGCCCCTGCACGGAGTCAGCTTCGCCGACACGCTGCAGGACGCTTCGGCCGAGAACAACCATCACACGCAGTACTTCGAGATGCTGGGTCACCGGGCGATCTACCACGACGGCTGGCGGGCCGTCTGCCCCTGGCCCGGCCCGTCCTTCACCGAGGCGGGCATGCCCTTCGGGCAGCCGATCTCGTCCGAGACGCTGTCCAAGCTGGATGCCACCGGCTGGGAGCTCTACCACGTGGCGGAGGACTTCGCCGAGAACCACAACGTGGCCGCCGACCATCGCGACCGGCTGATCGCGATGATCGGGACGTGGTACGTGGAGGCCGGCAAGTACAACGTGATGCCGGTCGACGGCAGCGGCCTGGCCCGGATGGTCGCCGAAAAGCCGCTCGTCGCGGTTCCCCGCGACAGCTACACCTACCGGCCCGGCACGCAATCGATCCCGTTCTTCGCCGCACCCAGGGTTCTCAACCGCCCGCACAGCATCACCGCGGAAGTCGAGATCCCCGCGAGCGGGGCCGAGGGGGTGCTGCTGTCCCAGGGCACGTCCGCCGGCGGATACTCCTTGTTCGTCAAGGACGGCAAGCTCCGCTACGTCCACAACTACGTGGGCCGAGCCGTATACGGAGTGGAATCCGACATCGTCCTCCAGCCCGGCAAGCACGCACTCAGGTTCGAGTTCGAACCGACCGGACCGCCGGACATGGCGCACGGCAAGGGCGCGCCCGGCAGGCTCCAGCTCTACGTGGACGGAACCCTGACCGGGAACGCGGAGGCACCCGTCACCAACCCGTTCGTGCTCAACCCCGGTGCGCTCACCTGCGGTGCCAACCCCGGCTCCGCGGTCACCGACGACTACGTCAGCCCGTTCAAGTTCACCGGCACCATCCACAGCGTGACGGTGGACGTCAGCGGAAAGCTGATCGACGACACCGAAGCCGAACTGCGCATGCATATGGCTCGCCAATAGGGTGCTTGCCCTCGTAGTTCCAGCGGAAACTGTGTTTCCGCTGGAACTGCGTTTCTGCGGAACTGTGTTTCCAAGGAGCCGTGCCGCGGTCAGACGAAGGCGCCGATGCCGGTGATGGCGCGGCCGACGATGAGCGTGTTGATCTCCCTGGTGCCCTCGTAGGAGTAGATCGCCTCAGCGTCGGCGACGAACCGGCCCACCTGGTTCTCGAGCAGGATGCCGTTGCCGCCGAGCAACTCGCGGGCATAGCCGACCGTCTCGCGCATCCGCACTGTGCAAAAGGCCTTGGCCAGCGCCGAATGGTGGTCTTCCGCGGTGCCTGCCTGCTGAAGCTGGGAGAGCCTGGCGCACAGGCACGCTGAGGCCGTCACGTTGGCCAGCATGCGGACCAGCAGGTCCTGGACAAGCTGGAAACCGGCGATGGGCCTGCCGAACTGCTCGCGCTGGCCGGCGTAGGCGAGGGCGTGCTCGTAGGCGCCGCGGGCGCAGCCGACCGCCTGCCAGGCCACCCCCGCCCGGGTCAGCCGCAGGACGGCGGCCGTGTCGCGGAACGACTCCGCGCGCTGCAGCCGGTTGGCTTCCGGTACCCGCACGCCCTCCAGCGAGATGTACGCGTTCTGCACCACCCGCAGCGCGATCTTGTCGCGCATCTTGCTGGCCGAGAACCCGGGCGTGCCCTGCTCCACGACGAAGCCCTTCACCTGGCCATCTGCGACATCACGGGCCCAGATGACGACGTAGTCGGCGAAGGTCGCGTTCCCTATCCACTTCTTCTGCCCGTCGAGCACCCACGCGTCGCCGTCGCGGCGTGCCGTGGTGGTCAGGCCGCGGGCCGCGCCGGAACCCACGTCGGGCTCGGTAAGCCCGAAGGCGCCGATCTTCTCCATCCGCGCCATCGCCGGGAGCCAGCGCTCCTTCTGCTCCTGCGACCCGCACAGGTAGATCGACCCCATCGCCAGCCCGGAGTGAACGCCGAGGAACGTCGCCATGGACGCGTCGATCCGGGCGATTTCCATCGCGACCATGCCGTCCAGCAGGTTGCCGCCGCCGGGGCAGCCGTAGCCGTCGTAGGAGAGGCCGGCGACTCCGAGCCTGGCCATCGCGGGGATGAGCTCGTGCGGGAATTCCTCGCGGATCCAGTATCCGTTGATGATGGGCTGGACCGACTTTTCCATGAACTCCCTGACCCGCAGCAGAAGCTCCCGGCCGCTGTGATCGAGCAGCGATTCGAGTGCGTAGAAGTCAGCGTCCGGAGCCGTCGTCATGGAGTTCTCCCAGGAAGCAGTCCACCGTAGGTGCGAGTTGCGGCGCCTCGGTGACCAGGCCGAGGTGGCCGCCGTGAAACACATGCAGCCGCGAATGCGGTATCAGCCGATGCATCAGGTGGGCGTTGGCCAGCGGGATGATCGGGTCGTCATCACCGGACACGATGAGCGTCGGCTGCCGCAGCAGCGGCAGGAACGGCACGCTCGTCCAGCCGAGCCCGGCGGCGAGCTGATAGAGGTAGCCACGGGCCGAGCCGACGCGTGACTGCCCGTGCATCGCCGCGCTGACCCGGCCCGGATCGGTCCGGGCGGACCCGCCGTACAGGCTGGGCGCGATGCGCTCAAGGTAGCCAGGGTCCAGGTAGCGCCGCGGCGTGGCCATCCGCAACAGGACAGCAGGCCTAGCGGGCACCATGATGGCGCCGGTGGCCGTGCTGACCAGCACCAGCCGTCGGCACCGCGCCCGCTGGAAGGCCGCGAAGTGCTGCGCGACGCCGCCGCCCCACGAGATGCCGAGCACGTCGGCCGACTCATGTCCGAGCTCGGACAGCATCCGGGCGATCAGCCTGCACAGCCCGGTGAAGCGGTACGGGGCCTGCGGGAGGGGCGAGCCGCCGACACCAGGAACGTCGAAGCGGATCACGCCCAGGGACGGATCAAGGGCATCCACGAACGGCTGCAGCAGTTCCAGGCTGGCGCCGATGCCGTTGATCAGAAGCAGCGGGACCCGGCCGCGCTGCCCGTGGCGCACCGCGACGCGCAACTGGTGGCCGTCGACTCCGATGCTGCGCATCGTCTCCGCGACCGGCTGGGGGCTGCGGCTGGTTGGCGGCATCGCTCACCGGTCGAGGACGTAGGTGCCGGGTGCCCGGTCCATCGGCGGGAATCCCTTCCGGCCCAGCGCGTCCGGGCGTTTCTTCAGGCCGCCGCTGCGCTCCGCCAGCCAGGCGGCGTAGTCAGGCCACCAGCTTCCTTTTTCCATAACGGCCTCCGCCAGCCAGTCCCGTGGCTCCGCCGGGGTGCTCGGCGCGGTCCGGAAGGTCGCTTTCTGGTTCGACGGCGGGTTGACCATGGAAGCGATGTGCCCGCTCGTGGACAGAACGAACCGGATGGTGCCGCCGAGCAACTGGGTGCTGCGGTAGCACGACTGCCACGGGCACAGATGGTCGGCGATGCCGGCCACGACGTAGCTGTCCGTGTCCACCTTGGCCAGGTCGACGGGAGAGCCGAGCATGGTGGCCTCGCCCGGCGTGGTCAGCGCGTTGAACAGCGCGAGCTCGATGAAATCGCGGTGCAGCGCGGCGGGCAGCCGTGTCGTGTCGGCGTTCCAGTACAGGATGTCGAACGGCGGCGGGGTCCGGCCCTGCAGATAGTTGTTCACCCAGTAGTTCCAGATCAGGTCATCGGGCCGGAGCCAGGCGAACACCTCGGCGAGCGCCCGCCCGTCCAGGTAGCCGCGGCTACTGGAGGCCAGGATCGCCGCTTCCGCGGTACGTGCGTCGATCATCGCGGCGGCCGTGCCCGCGCGTGACTGGTCCAGGACTGTCACCCCCAGGCAGAGGCTGGCGAGCTGGTCAGAGCGCCCGGTCGCGTTCAGGTGCGCGCTGACCATCGACGAGATGAGGCCGCTGGAACACAGCGCGCAGATGCTGGCCTTGGGAGCCTTGCTGATGTGCCGTACCGTCTCCAGGGCATCGACGATGGCGCCGCCATAGGTATCCAGGCCCCAGTCCCGGTGCCGGGCGTCAGGATTGCGCCAGGAGATGACGAACACCTGGTGGCCCTGGCCGACGAGGAATTCGATCATGCTGCGGCCGGGCGCCAGGTCGGTGACGTAGAACTTATTGATCATCGGCGGGACGATCAGCAGCGGGAAGCGGTGCACCATGGCCGTGGCCGGCTCGTACTGGATGATCTCGCAGACCTCGGACCTGGCCACCACGGCTCCGGGCGTCACCGCGAGGTCCTGGCCCACCTCGAAGGCATCCGGCGCCACCATCGTCGGGGTGCGGGGGGGTGCGGCCAGGTCGGAGAGCAGGGCCCGGATACCCCGGATGGCGCTGAGGCCGCCGGTGTCAATGAGCGCCTTCCAGGCGACCGGGCTGATGACCGGGTTATTGCTCGGGGCAGCGGCGGCGATCAGGTTCCCGAGCAGGAATTTCAGCCGCTCGTTGTCCCGCCAGTTCAGCCCGGCGTCGGCCAGCAGTGCCTCGGCGGCCTGCCCGGCGGCCAGGTAGGCCTGAACGGCGCGGTGGAGCAGCGGATTGTCGTGCCATGCCGGATCCGCGAACCGGCGGTCGCGTGGCGCGGCGGCGATGGTCGAATTCCCGGTGGCGATCTGGCCGAGTTCTGCGGCCAGCAGCCGTGCCTGGCGGGCTACGGTCTGTGGGCGGCGTGCCAGCCGCGCGGCCAGGCGCAGCGAGGCGGCGTCCGGCCGGAACCTGCGCGCCACGCCGAGGGCCGCGTCAGCCAGGAGCAGATCAAGCGCGCCTGCGGCCTCGGCGGCCTCGCTCTCCGCTGACTCATCCGCCGCGCTGGCGGGCTTCGCGGTCACTGGGGGTCCTGCGGCGGCGTCACTTCGCGGCGGAGGATCTTGCCGGTGGGGCCCTTCGGCAGCTCGGGCACGAGCCAGACGTGACGCGGGTACTTGTACGCCGCCACCCGTTCCCTGGCGAACGCGCGCAGTTCGGCCGGCGTGGCGGCCGCTCCCGGCTTGAGCGCCACGGCGGCGCCGACCTCCTCGCCCAGCTCGTCATGCGGGATTCCGATCACGGCCGCTTCGGCGACCGCCGGATGCTCGTACAGGACCTCCTCTATTTCGCGCGGATACACGTTGTACCCGCCCCGGATGATCAGGTCCTTCTTGCGGTCCACGATGTAGAAGTAGCCGTCCGCGTCGACCTTGGCCAGGTCGCCGGTCAGGAACCAGCCCCCACCCACCTCCCCTACCCCCTTCATGACCTCGGCGGTCTCTTCGGGCTTGCCCCAGTACCCCTTCATGACGTTGTGGCCCCTGATGGCGATCTCGCCGACCTCCCCGGCGGGCGCCGCGTGACCGTCAGCGTCCACGAGGCGCATCTCGACGCCCTCGACCGGCGTGCCTATCGAGCCCGGCTTGCGCACCCGGTCCGGGTGGTTGAAGGAGGCGACCGGGGAAGTCTCCGAGAGCCCGTAGCCCTCCAGGATGACGCAGCCGAAAGCCTGCTCGAACCCGCGCATGATCTCGGCCGGCATCGCTGCGCCACCTGAGACGCAGGTCCGCAGGGACGAGACGTCGGCCTCGGCGCGCGCCGGGTGATGCAACATCGCCGCGTACATCGTCGGCACCCCCTCGAAGATCGTCACCCCGTCGCGCCCGATGACGTCGAGGGCCTTGCCTGGGTCGAACCTGGGCAGCAGGGTGAGGGTGCCGCCGCCGATGATCGTCGCGTTCAGGCCGCAGGTCAGGCCGAAGACGTGGAACAACGGCAGGCAGCCCATGACCACATCGTCGGGGCCCGCGTTCAGCAGGGTGGCCGCCGTGAGCCCGGCGTTGCGGGTCAGGCCCGCGTGAGTCAGCTCGGCGCCCTTGGGCCGGCCGGTGGTCCCCGAGGTATAGAGGATCACCGCGTCGTCGTCGTCGGCCTGATCCGTGCGCGCGGGCGCCGGAGCGAGGTCGGCCAGCAGGGCGGAAAGGCCGGGCTCGGCAACCTCGACGACCCGCGCGCCCGTCTCCGCGGCGCCCTTGGCCGCTTCGCTCGCCGCGGCGTGCCAGGCGAACAGGACCTTCGCGCCGGAATCCCCCAGGTAGTAGGCGACCTCACGGCTCTTCAGCAGCGGGTTCATCGGCACGACCACGGCCCCGGCGCCCAGCGCCCCGTAGAAGACGATCGGGAAGGCGGGCACGTTGGGCAGCATGACGGCGACCCGGTCGCCGGGCGCTATCCCGAAAGACGACAGCAGGGACGTCAGCCGGCCCGCGGCGTCCCGCAGTTCCTGGTAGCTCAGCACGAGGTCATCCATGCGCACGGCGGCCCGCCCAGCGTGATCGGCCGCCGCCTGCTCGAGCATGGAACCCAGATTTGCCATCACGCCCTCCAGCAGGCCAACACGCCCTTCAGCGGGCCATGACGCCCTCCAGCAAGGCAGTGCGCCGATGCCGCCCATTCGCATCATGCCCCCAGATCGGCGCGACCGACAGGCCCGTCCGGTCTGCGGGGCCCGCCCAGGCGATTTTTCGCCGGGCTGGCGCCGCGACCGCGGGCGCCGCACAGCGCGGGCGGGGGCAGCGCCCGGCGGCCCCAGAGGGGGATCGTCATCCATTCCCCCCCCGGAAAGACACGTCCCGGGCGGCGAGATGGTTCAACGTGCTGGTGAGCCTGGCCGCGCCGCAGGAAACGGCCGGCCGGCCGGCGGTTTGGGCGGGTTGCCCCGTTTCCGGCCCTCGGGACACTCCCGCGAGAGTCCGCTGCACCGGACTTGAGCAGGCCCGATGTGGCCAACTCGGCATGGCGAGGAACATGAGGCCGCTCGATGGTGTTCAATGGTTCTGGTTGTCGTCGAAGTTCGTGAACGTGTCACAGCGCCTGCGAAATTTTGACAGTCGGCGTCGTGGATCACCTAGAGTCCGGCCTTCGAAGGGCAGACTGTCGCAAACAACCCGGGGCACACATCCGTGGATCCCGAAGATCGTCCCAGTAGGAGAGAGCACGTGGCTCAGGGCACCGTGAAGTGGTTCAACGCTGACAAGGGTTATGGGTTCATCGCCCCAGACGACGGCACCGCCGACGTCTTCGTTCACCACTCCGCCATCCAGGTTGACGGTTTCCGCAGTCTGCAGGAGAACCAGCGGGTCGAGTTCACCGCCGGCCAGGGCCCCAAGGGGCCGCAGGCCGAGCAGGTCCGACCGGTCTGACCGCACGCCGCCTCGGCGGCGTCCTGCCTGCCCTTCCGGGCAGGTAGGCCAGAGGGTGTCCGGAAGGCACGCACACGTATGTGCGGCCATCCGGGCACCCTTTGGCGTGTCATCGTGGCGGCGAGGGCCGTACGTTTTTCCAGCAACTGCCGCGGGACGGTCGGCACCCGTCGCTGTCTCCCGCAGGCCGGGAACCAGCGGTTGTACGCACGCGAAGACGCACGAGATCTTGACACTATCGAATACATATTCGATAGTGTTTATTATGCAGGCAGGGATCTCGCAGGTCGTCGTGGCGTCTGCGGCCCAAGCCCAGGACCGCGTGCTCCCAGTGCTCTCAGTGCTACGTGATCTATTTCCACAAGGAGGGCTCCAGCGCGGCTCAGTCGTGGCCGTGCCGGGTGGCGGGCTGCTGAGCCTGGCCATCGCGGCGGGCGCATCGGCGGCCGGCGCGTGGTGCGCGGTGGTGGGGCAGCCTGAGCTTGGGGTGCGGGCGGCGGCCGGTGTCGGCGTGGATCCCGGCCGCATGCTCCTGGTCGGTGCGCCGGGGGAGCGCTGGCCGCAGGTGACGGCCGCCTTGCTGGATGGCTGCGAACTCGTGCTCATCTGCCCGCCTGCCCAGCCGGCACCGCACGTGAAGCGGCACGTCGAGGCCACGCTGCGGCGAGCCGGGGGAGTGCTGGTGGTGGCCGGGGACTGGGCGGGTGCGCAGGCCCGGCTGTGGGTGGCCAGCCAGCAATGGGCCGGGATGGGCCAGGGCCACGGGCGGCTTATGGGCCGGCGGGTGCATGTGCTGGCCACCGGGCGCGGCGCGGCGACGCGGCCGGCGCAGCGGTGGCTGTGGCTGCCCGGCCTGGACGGTGGCGTGGCCGCCGCGGATCCGGGCATCGGCGGACTGGCCGCGCCCGCACTGGATGACACCGAGCAGGCGATGGCGGTGATAGCCGGGTGAGCGTCGCCGACCGTCGCCCACCGCGGGTGCTGGTCGTCTGGTGCCCGGACTGGCCGGTAGTGGCGGCGCGCGCGGACGTGGCGGCGGGCGCGGACGTGGCAGCGGGCAGGGTGGACGTGGCGTTGGGCGCGGACGTGGCAGCGGGCAGGGCGGACGTGGCGTTGGGCGCGGACGTGGCGGCCGGCACCGGGGGACAGGCGGGCGCGAACGGGACCGTGCCGCTCGCTGTGCTGGCCGCTGGCCGGGTGGTGGCCTGCTCGGAGTCCGCCCGTGAGGACGGCGTGCGCCGGGGCCAGCGGGCCCGCGAGGCTCAGTATCACTGCCCGGACCTGGTTGCCGTGCCCAGGGACGAGGGCCGGGAAGCACGGGTGTTCGAGCAGGTGCTGGCCGTGGTGGAGGAGTTCTGCCCACGGGTGGAGGTGCCCCGGCCGGGACTGTGCGCTCTCGGCGCCCGTGGCCCGGCCCGGTACTTCGGCGGGGAGGACGCGCTGGCCGGCCAGCTCGCTGCCGCCATGGCGGAGCACGGCTTCGCCTGCCGGATAGGGATCGCGGATGGGCTGTTCGCCGCGGAATTGGCCGCCCGGGCCGGCCACTCGGGCATGGTGGTTCCGTCGGGCGGTACACCACGGTTCCTGGCCGCTCAGCCGGTCACCGCTCTCGAGTCGGCGGAGATGGCGGACCTGCTGACCAGGCTTGGCCTCCGGACGCTGGGGGAGTTCGCCGCGCTGCCGGCGGCCAGCGCGGCGGACCGGTTCGGTGCCGCAGGTGCGGTCGCGCACCGGCTGGCGCGCGGGCTCGAACCGCGCCCGCTGGCGACCCGCGTTCCGCCCGCGGCGCTCAGCGTGGCGATGGAGTTCGATCCGCCTGCGCCGCAGGCCGAGCCGGTGATCTTCGCCGCCAAGGGGCTCGCCGAGCAGATGCACGCGGGCCTGCGCGACCGCGGGCTGGCGTGCGTGCGGGTGGAGGTGGCCGTGACCGGCTCCGACGGCGGGGAGAGCGTGCGGTTGTGGCGGCACGACGGGCTGCTCTCGGCACTGGCCGTGGCCGAGCGGGTGCGCTGGCAGCTTGATGGCTGGCGCGGCGGCCGGACCGGCGACGCCACCAGTGAGGCCGGCGACGCTGCGGGCGAGGCCAGCGACGCCACCGGGGAGGTCGGTGAGACCACCGGGGACGCTGGGGGGATCACCATGTTGCGGCTCGTCCCTGACCAGTTGGTCCGCGACCACGGCCGCCAACTCGGCCTGTGGGGGGAGGACCAGGCCGAAGATCGTGTCGCCCGGGCCGCGATACGGGTGCAGGCCATGCTCGGGCACGAGGAGGTCACCCACCCGGTGATCTCCGGCGGCCGCAGCCCCGCCGAGCAGGTGACACTGGTGCCGTTCGGCGATGCCCGGCCCCCCCGGCTCCCCCCGGACCGGCCGTGGCCAGGGAGTATCCCGGTGCCCGCCCCGGCCACGGTCTACCCGGACCCGCTCCCGGCCCGCGTCACCGATGCGTCGGATACGCCGGTCACGGTCACGGGCCGGGCCTGCGTATCCGCTGCCCCGGCGCGGCTCGCCGCTGGGCCGGGACCGCCGCTGCCTGTCATCGCCTGGGCCGGCCCCTGGCCGGTCACCGAATGGTGGTGGGAGCCCGAGAAGGCGCGCCGCCGAGCCCGGTTCCAGATGGTCACCGACGACGAGAACGCCTGGCTGGTGACCCTGGAGGATGGCCGCTGGTTCATAGAAGCCAGTTACGACTAGAAACGGGCAGGCGACAGGCGATGGGGTGGAACAACCCACCGGTTCCGTGGCGGGAGTTCGAGCAGCGGCTGTCCTGGCGCAGCGGGCCGCGGCCCGTCACCCGCCTGCCTACCGGTAAGAGCCGCCGTTCAGGCCCGGACGGCCGAGATCGGGACGGCCTAGACCGGGACGGTCTAGACCGGGACGGGCTGGATCAGGACGGGCTGGATCGAGACGGGCTGGATCAGGACGGGCTGGATCAGGACGGGCTGGATCAGGACGGGCTGGATCAGGACGGGCCGCAGTGGGCCGAACTGCACTGTCATTCCTCCTACAGTTTCCTGGACGGTGCGTCCAGCCCGGCCGAACTCGTCGCCGAGGCGGCTCGTCTCGGCCTGGCCGCGCTGGCCATCACCGACCACGACGGCATGTACGGGACCGCTCAGTTCGCCCAGGCGGCCGCCCGCCTTCGGGCCGGGACCGGAACCCGGGCCGGGACCGGGCCGCGGACCGTGTTCGGCGCCGAACTCAGCCTGGGCCTGGCCGCGCGGCCCGGGACACGGCGCGAGAGGGGGCGATCCCGCGCAACCTCCCCACCGGGGATACCCGACCCGCCGGGCGAGCACCTGCTGGTGCTCGCCCGCGACCCCGAGGGCTACCGGCGGCTCTGCCAGGTGATCACCACGGCGCAACTCGCCGGGGGAGAGAAGGGGCGTCCCGCCTACGACCTGGCCGCCCTCGCGGAGGCCCACGAGGGGCACTGGGTGGTGCTGACCGGCTGCCGCAAGGGCGCCGTCCCCACGGCCCTCGCCGCGGGCGGGCCCGGGGCAGCCGCCGCCCGGCTGCGCACGCTGACCGAGACCTTCGGCCGCGGCAACGTCATGGTGGAGCTGACCAGCCACGACGAGCCTGCCGACGACGAGCGCAACGATGCCCTGTACCAGATCGCTCAGGCGGCCGGGACCGGGGTGGTGGCCACCGGCAACGTTCACTACGCGGCGCCGCAGCAGGCCCGCCTGGCCGAGGCGCTGGCCTCGGTCCGGGCCAGGCGGAGCCTGGATGAGATGGACGGCTGGCTGGCCGCCTCGGGGGGTGCCTATCTCCGCTCCGGAGCTGAGATGGCGGGGCGGCTGCGGCGCTATCCCGGCGTCCGGGAGCGGACCGTCGAGCTGGCCCTCGACTGCGCGTTCGACCTCCAGATGATCGCCCCGGCACTGCCGGACTTCCCCGTCCCCGACGCCCACAGCGAGGCGACCTGGCTCCGCAAGCTGGTCGCGGACAAGGCCCCGGAACGCTACGGGCCGCCCGGCGCGGAACGGGTTGAGGGGGCATACCGCCAGATCGCCCGCGAGCTCAAAGTGATCGAGGACCTCGAATTCCCCGGTTACTTCCTGATCGTGCACGACATCGTCCAGTTCTGTGATGAGGCGGGCATCCTGTGCCAGGGCCGTGGATCAGCAGCCAACTCAGCTGTGTGCTTCGCGATGGGGATTACCAGTGTGGATCCCGTTATGCATGGGTTGCTCTTTGAGCGGTTCCTGTCGGCGGGCCGGGACGGTCCGCCTGACATCGACCTGGACATCGAGCACCGCCGCCGCGAAGAAGTGATCCAGTACGTGTACGGGCGCTACGGGCGGGAGCGGGCCGCCCAGGTCGCGAACGTGATCTCCTACCGGCCGCGGATGGCCCTGCGCGACGCGGCGCGGGCGCTCGGCTACCCGCCGGGGCAGCAGGACGTGTGGGCCCGGCACGTCGGCCCGGGCGAGCCGGTCGGCGAGGACGTGACCATCCCCGATGCGGTGGCGCAGCTAGCCGGCCAGATGCAGCGCCTCCCCCGGCACCTGGGCATCCACTCGGGCGGGATGGTGATCTGCGACCGGCCGGTGGGCGAGGTCTGCCCGGTGGAGTGGGCGCGGATGCCGGGCCGCAGCGTGCTTCAGTGGGACAAGGACGACTGTGCCTACGCCGGGCTGGTGAAGTTCGACCTGCTCGGCCTCGGCATGCTGTCCTGCCTGCACGACTGCTTCGACCTGGTGGCGGCCCATCACGGCACGCGCTGGAGCCTGCACTCGATCCCGCAGGACGATCCCGCCGTCTACGACATGCTGTGCGAGGCCGACACGGTGGGAGTGTTCCAGGTCGAGTCGCGCGCCCAGATGGCCACCTTGCCGCGGCTGCGGCCGAGGACGTTCTACGACCTGGTCGTGCAGGTCGCCCTGATCAGGCCCGGCCCGATCCAGGGTGGCTCGGTCCACCCCTACCTGCGCCGCCGCCGCCAGGAGGAGGCGGCGGTGATCCCGCACGAGTCCATGGAGCACGCTCTCGGCAAGACGTTGGGGGTACCGCTGTTCCAGGAGCAGATGATGCAGCTCGCCATCGACTGCGCCGGGTTCAGCGCCACCGAGGCCGACCGGCTCCGCCAGGCGATGAGCGCCAAGCGGGCGCCCGAGCGGATCGAGGAACTGCGCCAGCGCCTGCTGGACGGGATGGCGGACCGGGGCATCGCGGCCGACGTGGCGCAGGACGTCTACGAGAAAATCCTCGCCTTCTCCAGCTACGGGTTCCCTGAGTCGCACGCGATCAGTTTCGCCTACCTGGTCTATGCCAGCGCCTGGCTGAAGCGGTACCACCCGGCCGCGTTCACCGCCGCGCTGCTGCGTAACCAGCCGATGGGCTTCTACGCGCCCGCCAGCCTGATCAGTGACGCGCGGCGGCACGGGGTCGAGGTCCGCGGCGTGGACGTCAACGCCAGCGACGTGCTCGCCACCCTGGAGCCGCCCTCCGGCACAATTTTCCCACCTAACGAATCGTCGGCCGCTGCTCCCGGCACCACCGCGCAGCCGGTGATCAGGCTCGGCCTTACGGGCGTCCGCAACCTGGGTGCCGATGCCGCCGCGACCATCCCGGCTGGCCGGCCGTACCTGGACATGGAGGATTTCGCCCGCCGCGGCCGGCTGCCGCCGGCCGCGCTGGAGGCACTGGCCACGGCGGGTGCGTTCGGTTGCTTCGGGGTGGGCAGGCGAGAGGCGCTCTGGGCGGCCGGGGCGGTGGCGTCCATCAGGCCCGGGCAGCTCCCTGGCATCACACCCGGCCTGGCCGCCCCGGCATTGCCTGCGATGACGCCGGTCGAGGAGACCGCCGCCGACCTCTGGGCCACCGGCACCTACGGAACCCACCCGATCGCGCACGTCCGGCCGGCGCTCAAGCAGCGGGGGGTGCTACCGGCTTCGGCAATCGGCTCGGCGCCAGCCGGGGCGGCGCTGATCTGCGCCGGCCTGGTCACCCACCGGCAGCAGCCTGGCACGGCGGGCGGCGTGGTGTTCCTCAGCCTGGAGGACGAGACCGGGATAGCCAACGTCATCTGCCCGCCGCACGTGTGGCAGCGCCACCGCCGGGTCGCAGTGGACGCCGCCGCGCTGCTGGTGCGCGGGCGGGTCGAGCGGCTGGACGGGGCGACCAGCCTGATCGCCACCCGGCTGACCCGGCTGCGGGTCACCGCATCCGTGCCCAGCCGCGACTTCCGCTGACGAATGCGGGCCTGCTTTTCGCTAGCCGAGTGGGGGAAGGATCAAGACCGCCCGCGTACCTGACTGGCACCGTCAAGGTCGCGAAGTTTCACGCGGGCCTCACACCTGAAGGTGGACAGCAACTTCGGCCCGAATACGCTCGCAGCAGTCAAGACTTTCCAAGGGAAAAACCTTGGGTGTACTCGTGGCGCCGATGGCATCGCCGACCACTACACCATGAGCTGTCTAATTGCTGGAAGCGGTTGAGGCGAGACGTCCTCCGGCGGCCGCCGGGTAAGTGTCGCTTGCGGTTCTGCCTGGAGTCCGCGAGGTGCTCGGGCCGCAGGCCGAAGAAGAAGCCGAGCATGACGACGAGGTCGAGCACCGCGATGAGACCGCCCAGGTACAGCCCCGGCCCGCCGAGCCACGCGAGGTAGCCGCAGAAGGCCAGGACCACGACCAGGGC
>Ga0099829_10000637_pt1 | contig 18482 bp, 18 predicted proteins | sample CZO8metaG_3_FD_79336 | JGI IMG/M metagenome (GOLD analysis project Ga0099829, IMG submission 79336) | Vadose zone soil microbial communities from the Eel River Critical Zone Observatory, Northern California, USA - CZOApr15con2H2.8 metaG | ecosystem: Environmental > Terrestrial > Soil > Vadose...
CAGCCGATGCACCGGCTGGGATCGGCGCGCGTCCTTGGGCCGCGATATTACAGATCGTTCATGTCAGGGGATGGCGCGGCGGCCCACGCCTTATTACCGCAAGACCAATGAAGGCGCTTGGCTTTCGCAGGAGTCGAACATGGCAAGGTTTTATCGCACGGCTGCGGTCGTGCTCATGCTGGCCGGCCTCGGCGGCTGCATCGTCGCCCCTGCCGCGCCGCCGGTCGCTTACGGCTATGCTCCCAACTATGGCTATGCCCCCGGCTATGGCTATGGCCCCGGCTATTACGCGCCCGGCTACGCCGTCTATCCGCCCCCGGTCTCGGTCGGCATCGGCCTCGGCTTCGGCGGCGGCCGGCATCATTGGAGGTAAGGGTGTCCGCGCGACTCCTTGGCCTCTTCACCGCCGCTGTCGTGATGCTCGGCGTGCTTGTGCCGGCACTGGCGCAGGAGCGCCGGCACGACGACGACCGGCGGGACGAGCACCGCTTCGAAGGGCGGCACGGCGATGCCTGGCGCGACCGCGACATACACCGCTTCCACGAGCGCGATATGGCGCGCTGGCAGCACGGCCGCTGGTTCCGCGGGCCGCATGACGGCCGTGCCGGCTGGTGGTGGATTGTCGGGGATACCTGGTACTTCTACCCACGCCCGATCTACCCCTACCCCGATCCCTATGTTCCGCCCGCGGCCACGCCGACGGCGAATGCGTGGTACTACTGCGCGCCGAGCCAGGCCTATTATCCCTACGTCCCGACCTGTCCGGCGCCGTGGCAGGTGGTGCCGGCGCAATAGCGCAAGGCCGTTCTGCGGAAAAGAAAAGCCCCGGCCAAGGCCGGGGCTTTTTGCGTGATGGCGCAGCCGCCGCGCCTCAGGGCACGGCCGCTCCCTGCGCGGTCGCGATATAGGCCTGCACGTCCAAATCGAGCAGCAGGCGCTCTTGCCCGAGCTTCTGCGCGGCTTGCGTGACCATGTTCACGTAAGTCGCATGGTCGGCGTAGCGCTCTTCCAGCGAGAGACGCGGATCGCCTATGGCGAGCCGCGCCGCCTTCGTCTTTTGGAACGGGAGCCGCTGTCCCGAGGCATCGCAGCCGTCGACGATCTTGGCGCCGCCCGTCTCGGTCGCCGGCGAGGCGCGCAAGGCCCAACCGGTATAGGTGGCGAGAGGCACGGACACGTCGGGTGTGCGCACGCCGGCGATGTCGTTGCCGTCGGCATCCGTCTTCGGCACGAAGACCGGATAGGGCGTGCCGAGCAGATCGGCGGCGAGATCGTGACGATGCCGTCGTCGAACTTGGGCCCGAAATCCCACAGGTCGCCAGTGTGGTGGATGCCGTTATAGGTGACGCCGGGAATGTTCGGGAAGCCCATTCCCGACTGCGGCAGCGCCGGCGCCGAGGTTCCGTCGGCGCGGCGCGGCACGCGGTTCTTGGGCGGCTCGCGGCCCGTGCTCACCCACTCGTCGAGATCGGTCAGCAGCGCGCGCAGCACCTGGTTGCCGACGATCGGGTTCTGCAGCTGCTGGCAGATGCCGGCGGCGGTTCCGGAGCCGTGCGGGGCGCTCGCCAGCAGGTAGTAGCGGACGTTGCGGAGCTCGTCGAGGTCGAGATCGCGCCCTCGCGTGTCCGTCGTCAGCACCGAGCCTGCCTTTGCCCAATACTCGTTCTCCGAGTTCATCTCGATGATCTTGGGACAGGTGTCGCTTTCCTCGCAGGCGTCGAGCCGCCCGGCGGTCTTGCCGGTGACGGGATCATGCAGCCGCTGGTTGGCGAAGGGGAACTGGAACTCGGGCGTCCAGCGCGCGATGTGCTGGCGATGCGTCCGGGTGGGCTGGGCGAAGCGGTAATTCATGTAGATGCCGCTGCCGCCGCCGAGCCAGTTCAACACGCCGTCGAACGCCTTTTGATGATGCCGCCCGTCGCGGTCATGCCGGTCGTCGTTGCGGTCTCTGTCTCCGTCGTCTTGATCGCGGCCGCGGTCGCCGTCATGGTCGCCATGCGCGCGCTCGACCTCGTTGAAGCCCCACAGCATGAAATCGTGCATGGTGCGGCAGGGCTGCGACAGGCAGTAGCTGTAGATGTGCTGCACGTCGCCGGCCATCGGATTGGCGACGCCGTTGTCATCCGTCTTGGCATTGCGCAGGAAGGTCGCAAGATCGCGCACGGCGGCGAAGCCGAGCCCGGCCACGATCGGGTCCTTGGCGATATAGGTGAACTCGTAGAGCGCCGTCGGGCCGAACGAGGGCGGCACGCCGAAATTGCCGGAGGTCAGCTTGATCGCCCTCAGGCTGGCATCGGTGTAGGTCCAAGCCGAGGATGGCAGCAGCATCGGCGCGTCACCGTAATTGGCGCGAACGCTGAGCTGCGCCTTCGATTGGTCGGCGCTGTTCGCCGGATAGGTGAGCGGCAGCGTCGCCGGCGAGCCATTCGTGTCGACCACAAGTTCCTCGGTCGTCGGGCCGGTGATCGACGAGCCGTCGCGGTTCTTCGCCACCGGGAAGGTGACGCCGAAGCCGGTGCTGCCCGGCGTGCCCTGCAGCACGGTGATGTCCCAGGCGCCCTCGACCAGCGTGTAGCCCTGGTTCATGAGGAAGCCGTTGCCGGCGCTTCCCGAGGTTGTCGTGTTGTTGCTCGGCCGGCTGTCGTTGAAGCTGCTGAGGGCGAGCGGGCCGCCGCGATTGGGCAGATCAAAGAGGATGCGGTGGTTGCCCCTGGACAAGTCGATCGGGCGAATGATCTGGAAGGCGGCCGAGTAGCTTACCGTGCCGTTCGGATTGCGCGGCGCGAGCTCCACGTCGACGATGACCGCATTCTGCGGGTTGGTCGGATCGACCTCGCCGGTGATCTTTCCCTCGATCCTCTCGTATTGTCCGGCGGAACCGAAGCTGGCGCCGCTGAAGGTCGGCGACTCCACCGTGGTGATCGTCATCTGCGTCACGCGCGCGCTCGCCGGCGACACGATGCCGAGCGCGAGAGCGCTGGTGACAGCAAGGGTGAGCCTGCCGGAATATCTTCCGGAAGGCAAAACATATGAGTTCATGCGGTTTCCTCCTGGATGATTCGCGCAGATCTTTGGGGTTTTTGATTGCCGTTCGGGCGCTGCTGTCTGCTGAAGGAGCACGGGCGTCGCGCGATGGCGACGTCCGTGTCGACCGGAAGCAGCCTCAGGGCACGCTCGCCGCTTGCGCCGCGGCGATGTAGCTCTGGACGTCGAGGTCGATGAGCAGCCGCTGCTGCTGCAGCTTCTGCGCCGCCGCTGTAACCATGTTCACGTAAGTGGCATGGTCGGCATAGCGCTCCTCGAGCGAGGGCCGCGGGTCATTCGCCGCCAGCCGATCCGCCTTCTTCTTCGGGAACGGGATGCGCTGACCCGAGGCGTCGCAGCCGTCGACGACCTTGATGCCGTTGGTCTCCGTCGCCGGCGAGGCGCGCAGCGCCCAGCCGGTAAACGTCGCCAGCGGCACCGACACATCCGGCGTGCGGATGCCGGCGATGTCGTTGCCATCCGCATCCGTCTTCGGCACGAAGACGGGGTACGGCGTGCCGAGCGAGATCGGCGGCAGGATCGACAGGATCCCGTCGTCGAAGTGGCGGCCGAAATCCCAGAGATCGCCGGTGTGGGCGATGCCGTTGTAGGTCACGCCGGGAATGCTGGGGAAGCCCATGCCCGATTGCGGTAGCGGCGGAGCCATCGTGCCGTCGGCGCGGCGCGGCACGTTGTTCTTGGGCGGCTTGCGGCCCGTTGTCACCCAATCGTCGAGATCGACCAGCAGCGCGCGCAGCACCGGATTGCCGACGAGCGGGTTCAGGAACTGCTGGCAGATGCCCCTGGAGGTGGCCGAGCCGGCGCCGTGCGGGACGCTCGAGAACATGTAGTAGCGCACGTTCGCGAGGTCATCGAGATCGAGGTCGCGGCCCTTGATGTCCGTGGTCAGGATCGAGCCCGCCTTCGCCCAATACTCGTTGGCCGAGTTCGCCTCGATGATCTTGGGACAGGTGTCGCTCTCCTCGCAGGCGTCGAGCCGGCCGGCGGTCTTGCCGGTGACGGGATCGTGCAGCCGCTGGTTGGCGAACGGGAACTGGTACTCCGGGTACCAGCGCGCGATGTGCTGGCGATGCGTGCGGGTGGGCTGGGAGAAGCGGTAGTTCATGAAGATGCCGCTGCCGCCGCCTTTCCAATTCAGCACGCCGTCGAACGCCTTCTCGTGATGCCGGCCGTGGCGCTCGCCGCGATCGCCACGGTCGTCACGATCTTTGTCGCCGTCATGATCGCGATCGCGCTGGCCGCGTGCGTGCTCGACTTCGTTGAAGCCGAACAGCACGAAATCGTGCAGCGTGCGGCAAGGCTGCGACGAGCAGAAAGTGTAGATGTGTTGCACGTCACCGGCGAGCGGGTTGGGGTTGCCCTTGTCGTCGGCCTTGGCATCGCGGAAGAACGCCGCGAGGTCGCGCAGCGCGGCGAAGCCCAGCGCCGCCACCGACGGGTCCTTGGCGATGTAGCTGAATTCGTAGAGGCCGGTCGGGCCGAAGAAGGCGGGATCGCCGAACTTCGTTCCCGGCGGGTTGAGCTTGATCGCGGTGAGCGTGGCGTCGGTGTAGTCCCAGCTCGAGCCGGGCATGGCCGTCGGCGGGTCGGCGAAATTGGCGCGCACCGTCAACAGCGCCGTCGACTTGTCGGCGCTGGCCGCGGCGTAGCTCAGCGGCTGCGTCGCCGGCGGGCTCGCGGTCACGTCGATGTCGAATTCCTCGAGCGCCGGCCCGGTGATCGTCGACCCGTCCTTGTTTCTCGCCACCGGCACGGTGACGCCGAAGCCGTTGCCGCCGTGGCCGACGGTGATGTCCCAGCCGCTCGCCAGGACGCTGTATCCCTGCGTCATGAGGAAGCCGTTGCCGGGATCGCCTGATGTCGATGTGGTCTGCGCCTTGCCGTCGTTGAGCACGGTGAGCGCGTTGGCGCCGCCGCGGTTGGTCACGTCATAGAGGATGCGGTGGTTGCCCTTCGACAGGTCGACCGGTACGAGCAGCTGGAAGTCGGTCGAATACTCGACCATGCCGCGGCTGTTGCGCGGCGCCAGCTCGATATCGACGATGACGGCGTTGAGCGGATCGTGCGGGTCGACCTCGCCCTTCACCGTGCCGTTGATCATCCGGTACGCCCCGACCGCGCCGAACATCTTGCCGGCGAAGGTCGGTGACTGCGACGTCAGTGCGTTGACGTCGATTTCCGTGATCCGTGCGCCCGCCGGCGCGAGGCCGAGGACCAGCGCACTGGCCGCAAGAAAAGAGACCGCACCGGCGCGACGGCCGGGCGGCAAAACATGCTTATTCATGCGCTTAGCTGCCCCTCCCTGGGAGTCGACTTTTTATTATTGTCCGCCCCTCGACGGACCATTGTTTTGTTATGCCCGCGCAATGGTAGCGTAGCACCAGAGATACGCGCCAACAACGGCAATCAGGGACGATCGGCGTGTCCTAGCGCGGCTAAAGCAGCGAAAGAACAAAGCCGGCGAGGAGGAGCAGCACGAAGGCGGCGGCAGGTCGCACCGGCGTTGCCGCGCCCGTCTGCTTCTCGATGTAAAGCGTCGCATAGAGCGTCGGCAGGCCAAGGCACAGTCCCGGGACCGGCGCCGCGTATATCGCCCAGACTTCGCCGGTGCGGAACGGGAGCAGGATGATCAGGAGCCCGGTCGCCGCCGTCGACAGCATGCCGCCGCCAACGATTTTCAGCATGCCCAGGATCGCCACGCGCAGCCCGAGGTCGAGGCTCTCCCAATCGGCGCCGATGGCGGCGCGGTGGTAGGGCATGAAGCGGTCGGTCCGCAGATACTTGATCCCGAACAGCAGTGCCATGACATAGGCCGCGAGGTAGCAGACGAGTCCTGCGATGTGAGCCATGCTTGCCCTATCTCCCGGTCTCTCTGGTCCGCTCGCCGGGGGCGGCGAGCGGCGCTGCAGCGGTGCGGCGCGCCAGCACAGCGTCGGCGATATAGAGCAGAAGCGCCAGCCAGATGCAGGCGAAGGTCACGGCCTCGGCGGCGCTGAAGGGCTCGCCATAGACGAAGACGCCGAGGATGAAGGTGGCGGAGGGCGACGTGAACTGCAGCAGGCCGACGGTGGTGAGCGGCAGCTTGCGTGCCGCCGCGGCGAACCAGATTAGCGGCAGCGCGGTCACGATGCCGGTGCCGAGCAGCAGCGCATCGCGCGCCGGCGCGGCGGGGCTGAACGAGCTCTGCCCGGTCGCCGCGAGCCACAGCAGATAGATTCCGGCGATGGGCGCCAGGATGGTCGCCTCGAAGGTGAAGCCGATGAGCGATTCCACCGCCACCACCTTGCGCACGAGCCCGTAGAAGCCGAAGGAGAAGGCGAGCGTCAAGGCGATCCACGGCAGTCCCCCGGTCGCCGCGGCGAGGAGGGCGACGCCTGACGCGGCGACGATGCAGGCGGCGATCTGCAGCAGCCGCAGCCGCTCGCCCAGCGCCACCATGCCCAGCGCCACGCTCACCAGCGGATTCATGAAATAGCCGAGGCTGGTCTCGACGATGTGACCGCTGCTGATGGCGTAGATGTAGGTCACCCAGTTGATGGTGACCAGCAGCGCCGACAGCAGCAGCAGCGCCAGCGTGCGCGGCACCAGGAGCTGGCGCAGCTCGCTCGAGCGGCCAAGGCCCGCCACCAGGGCGAGCGCAAAAAGCGCGCCCCAGACGATGCGGTGGGCGAGTACCTCGGGCACCGGCACGTCGGCCAGGGCCTTGAGATAGACCGGCAGCACCACGCCCCAGGCGGTGAAGGCGCCGAGGGCGTAAAACAAACCGATGCGATGCTGGCGGCGTCGGGACAGTGCGTCGTCGGTCATGAGGCGGATGGAGACTAGCCGGGGACCGGCCCGCCGACTACTCGGTTGCTTGAGGCGGATCACGCGCGAAATAATCGCAAGATTGACGCAATAGTGCCCTGCGGTTCAGGCGCGCTTGCGGCATGGCCCGCGGCTCTCGGATGCTAAGAATCAGCTAACGCCCGCCCGCGCCGGCGATGCGCGGCCACGCCGCATCTCGTCAAACGCGCCCGCGCCGGTCTATGATGCGTCGTCTCGGAGGAGACGCATGGGCACCATCAGGCAGGCGCGGCTCCAGGATGCGCGGGCCATCGGCCGGATCGAGGTCGATACTTGGCGTTCGACCTATGCGGGCATGCTGCCCGACCGGGTGCTGCTCGCCATGTCCGAGCAGCGGCAGACGGCGTCATGGGCGGGGTTCCTGCGGCACCGTGCGGGCGATGTCTGGGTCGCGCAACAGCCGCGGCCCGAGGGTGGCGAGGCGCGGCTCGTCGGCTTCGGCAATTGCGGGCCGCAGCGCGAAGGCGGCTTCGGCTATGCCGGCGAGGTCTATACTCTCTACGTTGCGCCGGAGGCGCAGGGCCAGGGCTTCGGCCGGCTCCTTTTGCTGGCGCTATTCGCCCGGCTGGTCCATTGCGGCCATCGCTCCGCGCTCGTCTGGGTGGTGCGCGCCAACCCCTCGCGCTTCTTCTACGAACGGCTCGGCGGCAAGCTGGTGCTGCACCGGCCGGTCCCCGTCGGCGGCGCGCCGGTCGAGTCGGTCGCCTATGGCTGGAAGGATCTGCGCGCCGTGATCGACCGCGAGGCGCGCAGCGGCGCCGGTGGCTCGTCGCCGCGCCCGGGTTAACCGACGCTAAACCTGTCGCTGGCTTAATGCAGCTTCACCAAGGGGCTGGCGTCTGGTGCCCGGACAAGGGCGCTGGGTGCCGGCCGACTGGTGCAGCGTCGTCATCGCCGCACGAGAGCGGCCGGCGACACCTCGATCTTGGGGGTGCACATGGCAACAGCCTCTTTGCCGATTCTCGCGAGCATCGGCATCAATGATGAGAACTCGCTGCTGCGGCGTTACATAAGATACTGGCTGCTTTATCAGATCATGCCGGTCCCGGTGCTGCTGCTGGGCTGGTATGGGTTGCGCATCGGCGGCGCCGCGCATCAATGGTTCTGGCCGCTCGTGCTCAGCGTCCACTGCCTGCTGAGCTTCGCCTGCGCCTTCCAGGCCGCATTGTTTCACAGCCGCAGCCGCTGAGCGGCGGCTCGACGTTCCAGCGACTACCGGCGCAGCGTCTCAGCCGAGACCGCCGGTGCTATTGCGCCTTGGCCAGGAATGCCTGCGCCGTCTGCAGCTCCGGCCGCTGAGTGTCGGCATTGGCCGTGAGCGCCGCTAGGTTCTCGTAGAAGCGCCTTGCCTTGGCCATGTCGCCCGACTGCTCCGCCGCTAGCCCCGCGCCGAAGAGGCTGCGGAAACGGTTAGGGTCGGTACCGAGCGTCACCTCGTATTCGCGCAAGGCGGCGGCAGGCTGTCCGAGCTCGAGCAGCAGGTCGGCGAGCAGCTCGCGCGCCGGCACCACCGCGCCCGGTGTTACCGGGTGCTTCTCCATCGACGATTCGAGCTCGGTGGCCGAGCGCAGCTGCGCCAGCGCGTCGGCGTCGTCGTGCACGGCGCGAGCGAGCATGGCCGCCGCGGCGCGCCGCTGCACCTCGACCTGATCCGCCCAATAGGCGTTCTTCGCTTCTACCAGCTTGGCGTGGAGCGCTTCGAGCTCGGCGACGTCCGCCTTGGCAGCGGCGGTATCGCCTGTGCGCGCCGCGCCGAGCGCGCGGGTGAACGAGATCATCGCGGTCGCCCAGGGAAAGCGCTCCCAGGGCAGCGCCACGGACGGTGCCGAGATGTTGGCCGCTTCTGTCCAGCTGCGCCGCTCCAGTGCGAAGCGCGCGGGGACCACCGCGATGGCGTAAGCGGCGGCGAGGCTCGCGGGCTCCGCCTTGGTGCCGGCGGTGATTTGGTCGAGCAAGCGTTTCGCAGCCACGTCCTGCGCGCCCTGCAGGTACGCATATTCGAGATAGTCCATTGCGTGCAGGCTCTGGTCCCACAACACGCCCGGGCCGAAGGCCTCGCGCGCATAAGCTTGACCCGCGGCGGCCGAGCGCTCGTTGGACGCGATCGACTCCTGCCATAAGCCGACGCGAGTAAAGATGTGCGAAGGCATGTGGAGCGCGTGCGGTACATCGGGCGCGAGCGCGGCATAACTGCGCGCCGCCGGCAAGCCCGCCTCGGCAAGGGGCGCCGAATCGTAGCTGTGGATGAGATAATGCGCGACGCCAGGATGGCTCGGCTGCTCGGCATGCACCTTCTCGAGGATCGCCGCCGCCTTCCTTTGGTTGGCGAGGCTCTTGTCGGTGGGCGGCGCCGTCGCATCGAGCGCCAGCGCATAGAACACGGCGGCCTCGCTGTCGTCGGGATACCGCAGATAGAGCTGCTCCATCGCCTTCTCGTAGGCAACGCTGCGCGTGCGGTGATCGACCTTGTCGGCATCCTTGTAGAACGCGCCAATGGCCTCAATGTAGTCGCGCTCGCGTTCAGTATTGGCGCCGATGGCCCGCGCGCTGGCGGCGGCGTCCGTGCCGGTCTTCATCGCCTTGTCGCCGGGCGGGTACCACAGCGGATACCACACGCTCATGGCGATGCCCCACTGCGCCATGGCGCAGCCGGGATCGGCCGCGGCGACCGCCGTGAATTGCTTCGCCGCTTCCTCGTACCAGAACGAGTGGAGCACGGCCAAAGCGCGATCGAACCGCTGTTGCGCATCGGCGGAGCAGGAGATCGGGAAATGGACCTTGCCCGCCTGGCGGTCGGATGCCGTCTCGGCCGTCGCAGTCGATCCGGCACAGGTGATCACGGCGGCGAGCATGAAGGTGCGGGTGGACAATGCGGCATGGGCCATGCGACACCTCCCGGGTGACGTAAGTTGGCCCCGGGTAACAGACCGGGACGCCTGAATTTTTTCTGAAGCGTTCGCTTGAGCCTAGACCCGGCACCGGTCCGCGTCGATGAAAAATCCCCTCCCTTCCCGCAGCGCCGATGCTGGGGCATCATGGGTGAAAACGGGGATGGAGAGGCCATGACGACGACGCAAGCGGGCGGACCGACGCGGCGCGACATCGTGCGCGCGGCGGGTCTCGGCATCGGCGCGGCGATCGCCGGCGGCACGGCGCTGGCCGAACCGGCGGCGGTGTCCGGCGGCAGCGACACTCTGTGGAGCGGCGAATACCGGGCGAAGAAGGGCGAGGTCTCGCTCTATCTCTATCGCAAGCGCCTGGCCGCGCCGAAGGCCGGGGACAAGCCCCTGCCGGTGCTGTTCCTGGTGCACGGCTCGTCGATCTCGGCGCGCTCCACCTTCGACCTCACGGTGCCTGGGGCCGGCGAGTACTCGCTGATGAACGTCTTCGCCCGCGCCGGCTTCGATGTCTGGACCATGGACCATGAGGGCTATGGCCGCTCGTCGCGCACCGACGGCAATTCCGACATCGCCAGCGGCGTCGAGGATTTGACGGCGGGGAGCGCGCTCGTCGCGCGCGAGACCGGGCAGGCCAAGTTCCATTTCCTCGGCGAATCCTCGGGCGCGTTGCGTGCCGGCGCCTTCGCCATGGTGCAGCCCGACCGCGTCGAGCGGCTCGTGCTCGAGGCCTTCACCTGGACCGGCGCGGGCTCGCCCACGCTCGGCAAGCGCGCCGAGCAGGTCGAATACTACCGCACGCACAATCGGCGGCCGCGCGATCGCGACATGATCCGCAGCATCTTCACCCGCGACAAGCCGGGCACCTCCGATGCACGCGTGCCCGAGGCGCTGGCCGATGCCGAGCTCCAATTCGGGGACACCATCCCCACCGGCACCTATCTCGACATGACCGCGAACTTGCCGGTGGTCGATCCGGCGAACGTGCAGGCGCCGGTGCTCGTGCTGCGCGGCGAATTTGACGGCATCGCCACGCTCGAGGACGTGCTTGGATTTTTCGCTCGACTCCCGAATCCCGATCGGCAATTCGTGCTGCTGGCGGGTGCCGCGCATTCGCTCAATCTCGGCATCAACCGCCAGCAGGTCTGGCATGTCGTGCGAGCGTTCCTGGGCATGCCGCCGCGGCTCGACGTTTGAGAAGGTGCGACAGCAAAACGTAAGCGTGGCCACTCGATCGGGAAGCCAACCATGGGATTCCTCGGCAAAGCCGAACTCGAGCAGTTGTTGCCCGCGGAGGAGGCAGCGTTCCCGTCGCCGGTCCCGACGCAGGTGGTCTGGTTCATTCCGCAGGAGCAGGTGTTGCAGACGCGCGACAAGGAGGGCCGCGCCGGTCTCGCTGGCGACCGCTTCGCCCCACCCAAGCAGGATTACGAGCGCAACGGCGCCGGTCGCAGCAATTTGCGCTACCGCTATGTGCGAAGGCCCGCGTGAGCGGCGCCGGAACGGCCGCACTGGCGAGGATCGCCGTCCTCCCCTATAAGATTCCGCAGGCGGGGAAATAAACCGGCTCTCCTGGTGCCGCGGGGCAGGCCGGCGCGCCGCCAAACGGGAGGTCTGCGATGGCGCATATCTGGGAGAAATCCTATCCGCCGGGCGTGTCCTGGGGCGACCCGCTGCCGCCGCCGCTGCCGATCGAGAGCCTGCTGGAGAATGCCGCCCAGACTTGGCAGGACAAGACGGCGATCGATTTCTACGACCGCCGCGTGAGCTTCCGCGAGCTCGAGCGCCTTGCCGCTCGTGCCGCCAAGGGGCTGCAGGCGCTGGGCGTCGGGCCCGGCGTCCATGTCGGCCTCCATCTCCCGAACACGCCGCATTACGTCGTCTGCTTCTTCGCCGTATTGATGGCCGGCGGCCGCGTCGTCAATTTCAGCCCGCTCGCCGCGCCGCGCGAGCTCAAATACCAGATCGCCGATTCCGATGCCCAGGTGATGGTGACGCTGGGACTGCCGACGCTCTATCCGCAAGTCGCCGCGCTAAAGGGCACTGCGAAATACGATACGCTCATCGTCTGCAGCCTCGAGGATCTCCTCCCGGCGGCGGCTGTGCGCGCCGTATTCGGCCCGGCCGCCGAGCGCATCGCCGGCCCGGGCCGCGAGATTGACTTCGCCCAGCTCATCGCCAATGACGGCGACTACCGCCGCCACCCGCACGGGCCGCTCGAGGACGATGTGGCGGTGCTGCAATACACCGGCGGCACCACCGGCGAGCCCAAGGGCGCCATGCTCACCCACGCCAATTTCTGCGCCGTGGTGAGCGTGCGCAACCGCTGGGTCGGCGACGCGATGACCGACGGCGAGGACAAGTGTCTGGTGGTGCTGCCGCTGTTCCACATCTTCGGCCTCACCTTCATCATGTTGCTGTCGATCGCCACCGGCACCGAGATGGTGATGCACATCCGCTTCGACGCCGAGCGGGCGCTCATGGACATCGCGCGGAAAAAAGTCACGGTGTTCGCGGGCGTGCCGACCATGTACGCGGCCATGGCGCTGCATCCCAAGATCAAGGAGGTCGATCTCTCATCGCTCAACCTGTGCAGTTCGGGCGGCGCGCCCCTCCCGGTGGAAATACTGATGCGCTTCAAGGAGCTCGCGGGCGTCACGCCGTCGGAAGGTTACGGCCTCACGGAGACCGCACCCTTGGGTACGATGCAGGCGCTCGAGGGCGAGCCGCGCGCCGGCACGGTGGGCCTACCGGCGCCGCACACCATCGTCGAGGTCGTCGACATCGAGATCGGCATGACCCTGTTGCCGCAGGGCGAGAAGGGCGAGATTTGCATTCGCGGACCGCAGGTGATGAAGGGCTATTGGAAGCGGCCCGAGGCAACGCAAGAGGCCTTCCGCGGCGGGCGCTTCCACACCGGCGACATCGGCTTCATCGATCCGGACGGCTACGTGACGCTGGTCGACCGCAAGAAGGACATGATCCTCTCCGGCGGCTTCAACGTCTTCCCGCGCACCATCGAGGAGGCGATCTACGAGCATCCTGCCGTGGCCGAAGTCACGGTGATCGGCATCCCCGATGACTATCGCGGGCAGTCGGCCAAGGCCTTCATCGCCTTGAAGCCGGGCGCCGCGGCCTTCGCCTTCGACGAACTCAAGGCTTTCCTCGCCGACAAGCTTGCCAAGTACGAGATGCCCGTCGCGATGGAGATCCGAGCGAGCCTGCCCAAGACGCCGGTCGGGAAGCTCTCGAAGAAGGAGCTCGTCGCCGAGGAGGCGGCCAAGCGCGGCGACGCGGCCCCCCGCGCTTAAGCGGCGTCGCGGCTTCGCTTTAGGCCGAGCGCCGGCGCCAAGCCTAAGAGGTTTGCTCGCTCTCGCGCTGCAGCCGCGCCTCCTCGATGGCCGCGGCGAGCTGTTGCTTCGAGTTGGGGATCGTGCTGTCGAAGCCGGGCAGCAGGTAGTCGTCGGGCACGCGCGCGGCGTCGGCGAGCGCTTCCTCGATGCGGCCGACCCTGGCGCGGCACAGCGCGCGCAGGAACGGGATCAGCGGCCAGTAATGCGCGTTGTCGAGTTTCTCGGCGCGGTCGAGATCGTCGGCCGCTGCGGCGAAATCGCCGAGCCGCAGGTGATCGTCGGCGCGCGCCATGAAGGCGCCGACCTCCTGCGGACAGAGCGACACGACCTTGTCGCGATCGGCGAGCGCCAGATGCGGCTCGCCCATGATGACGCGCACCACCGCGCGCATGTGGTAGCCATGCGGATGCTCGGGCTGCTCGGCGATGAATTCGGCGCACAGCTTTAGCGCCTCGTCATAGCGCTTACTCGCGCAGAGCGTGCGGACTTCGTCGAGATCCCGCGGCGTCATGAACATATCTGCACCTCGCGCCGCGTCCCGCAGCCGCCAAGTCAACCCAAAGGCTTGATTCTGCGCCGATCTGTTGTAGCTGTCGAGCGGTTGAGAAAGTGATAACAAGAAAAAGTGATCAGAAAAACGGTACGCCCGAGCCGCTTCGGCCGCGGCGCGGGCGCCGCTGTTCCTGCGCGCGTCACCGCGCAACCGTTCACGAGAGGATTTCGAGATAACTTGCGGGCCGGTCGGCGGCGTGCGGGGAGGGCTGGCCGGATTCGAAGGTCACCGCGCCGGCGATCGTGCTCACCTCTCGCCCGTCCTCCGAGAGCGGCAGGAGCAGGCGATTGGCGGTGCGGAAGACGCCCTTGGTCGAGGTGTACGAGCTGCGCGCGAATACCGGCCTCTTGGCATCGCAGACCGTGTCGTAGAAAGTGTGGGCGAATTCGATGCGGTCGCCCGACGGAAGCTCGTCGACATGCTTGCCGGTGAACTCGGCGCCGAAGGCGCCGACGATGGCCGTGCCGACCAGCCGGTAACGGAAGCGGCGACCGCCGCCGATCACATCGGTGAGCTGCAGGTGCGGCAGCAGCCGGAAAGGCAGCTCGGCGGGATCGCCGCCGCGGCATCGCGCGCTCGCAGCGCTTGCGCCGCCAATAGTCTAGCGCCTCGCGCAAGATCGTATCGGTGCGAAAATCATAGCGTGCGGCGTCATGCGCGGCGGCGCCGCAGCTGATGCGGCTCATGGTCCGGTGTACCTGGTTGATCGCACCTTGGAGCTCCTCGATCCGAGCTTTCATCTGCTTCAGGGAGAGGCGCAGCACGCTGTGACCCTCACGTGCCGCGGCGATTGAGCCGGCGGCGTCGCTCCAGCAGCTCGCGTTCCGCGAAGGGCTTGCGCAGGCAAGGGAAGCCGAATTGCGCGAGCTGCACTTCGAGCACAGGCTCGTCGGTCGTGAGCAGGACGGGAATAGCGTGCCGGCGCGCCTCGGCGGCGACCTCGACGGCGGACATTCGCCGCAGCGCGGCATCGACGATGGCGAGGTCCGGCCGGGTCCGTTGCAACCGGGCCAAGGCGTCCCGCGACAGGACGCGGCTCACGCGGTAGCCCTCCTGCCCCAAGGCCGAGCGCGTGACTTCCCGGATCCCGGGCTCGTCGCCGATGACGAGGACATGCAACAGGACAGCCTCCGGCGCGGACGCGCGACGAGGGATGCCACAGCAAAGCCGATCATGGTGAAAAGTTTGCTAACCGCTCGCCCGCGGCGCGCAATGAGCCGCCGCGAAGAACTGCCCATTGGGGTGGCGCCGCCGCTACTGCTTGTCCTTGAGCGCCGCAATCGCGGCAGCGACCATCTTGTGCTGGTCGCTGTCGGCGGGGAGCAGCGGCAGCAGCCGCTGCCAATAGCCGCTCGCCTCGGCGAGGCGGCGCTGCTGCGCTGCAGCGAGGCCAAGATACCACAGCGCCGCCGGCTGCTGCGGGTCGAGCATGTCGACGCGCCGCCACAGCGCCACCGCGCGCTCGGGCAGCGGCACCTGCGGCGCGTGATCGACGATCAGCGCCTCGGCCTCGGCCAGCGGGATGCGCGGATCCTCGGGCTTGAGCCGCGCCGCCTGCTCATAGGCGTCGGCGGCCTTGTCGTGCTCATCGAGCACGCCGTAGGCGCGGGCGAGCTTCATCCAACCCTCGAAATCCTCGGGATCCGATCTCAGCTTGGCCGCGAGCCCGTCGACCATGCCGCGGATCATATCCTGGCGCTCTGCAGGCGTCATCTTCTCCGCCCGCGCCCGGTCCTCGGCGCTGGGCCCGGCGGGTGCGGCGAGGGCGGGCGCCGCCATGCCGGCGCTGCTCGCCGCGTCGGCGATGCGGGCGCGCAACCGGTCGCGCAGCTCCGGATCCGCCACCTCCGCTGCGAGCTTCTGCCAGCCGTCGATGGCGGCCTGCGCATTGCCGGCCTGGGCCTCGGCGAGCGCCAGGTAATAGCGCGCCGCCATATCCTTCGGATTGCGCGCCAGTGCGGCGGTGAAGGCCTCCTGTGCGCGCGGCGTCACGATGCCCTCGGCGGCGAAGACGAGCATCTCACCATAGGCCGAGGCGACGTCGGGGCGACTCTTGGTGAGCACCAAGGCTTTCTGGTAGGCAGTGGCGCTCTTCTGCCATTGCCCGAGCGTCGCCGCGCTGCGCGCCAGCAGGAGCCATTTCTCGGCATCGTCGGGATTCGCCGCGAGATCCTTCTCGAGTGCGGCCAAGGCGCCGGCGATGTCTCCATGGCGGCCTTCGGCGGCGGCCAGGGCACGCTCGGGCCCGCGCCCGGCGTAGGGCTCGTCCGGCGCGCCCGGCGCGCCGAGCGCGAGATAAATTCCCGTTGCCGCAGCGGGCAGCAGCAGCGCCAACGCGATGGCGAGCGCCGGACTGCCCGAGCGCCGCGCCGTAGCAACCTCCGGCCGCGCGTCGGCGGCGAGCAACCGGCGCTCGATCTCGAGCCGCGCCGCCGCGGTCTGGTCGGCATCGATGAGGCCGCGTGCCCGGTCGCGCTCCAGCTCCTTGAGCTGGTCGCGATAGACGGCGCGGTCGAACGACGCGCGCCCCGGCGCGGCGCGCGCGCCCTTCATCAGCGGCAACACGACCGTGGCGACGACGACGAGGGTAACGGCGGCGATCGCCAGCGCGAGCAGCATCAAGCCTCGTCCTTGAGCAGCCGCGTCAGGCGCTGCCGCTCGGCCTCGGTCAGCGGCGCCGGCTCAGCCGCGGTGGCGCGGCGGCGGCGCAAATAGAGGAGGGCGGCGACCGTGCCCAGCGCGAGCACCGCCGGGGGACCGAACCACAGCGCGTAGGTCGCGGGCGCGACGGGCGGCTGCAGCAGCACGAATTCGCCATAGCGGCTGACGAGGAACTGCAGCGCTTGCGCGTCGCTGTCGCCGCCGGCAAGGCGCTCACGCAGCAGCACGCGCAGATCATGCGCTAGGTCGGCATTGGAATCATCGATCGATTCGTTCTGGCAGACGAGGCAGCGCAGCTGCCTCGACAGCGCCCGCGCGCGCGCCTCGCGCACGGGGTCGGCAAGGCGCTCGCGCGGCTCGACCGCGCTCGCCGTAGCGACGCATGCCAGCAACAGCAAAGCGGCGAGGGTTGCGCGGCGTCTCATCCGCCGACCTCCTTGAGGCGCGGCAGCAGCTCGCGCTCGATGCTGTCGCGGTCGAGCGGTCCGACATGGCGGTAGCGGATGTGGCCGGCGCTGTCGATGAGGTAGGTCTCGGGCACGCCGTAGACGCCGAAATCGATGCCGACGCGGCCGTTCTGATCGAGCCCGACGCGGCGGTAGGGATCGCCGAGCTGGGCGAGGAAGCGTGCCGCCTCGTCCGGCTTGTCCTTGTAGGCGATGCCGAAGAGCGGCACGTGCTCCTGCTCGGCGAGGCGCATCAGCAGCGGGTGCTCGGCGCGGCACGGCACGCACCACGAGGCGAAAAAATTGACGATCGCGGGATGACCGCCAAGCGCTGCGCGCGACAACCCCTGCGCGCCCGCAAGCCCGGCGAGATCGAAATCCGGCGCCGGCTTGTCGATGAGCGCCGACGGCAACGCCGAGGGATCGCGTCCCGGCCGGAGCGTCAGCGCGAAATACGCGATGAGCACGGCGAACAGCGCGACGGGAAGGAGATAGAGAAGGCGGCGCATGTGGCTCGGTGCTCTGCTATCGAAGCGCTGCCTTGCTCATGCTTCGAGACGCGATGCTGCGCACCGCTCCTCAGCATGAGGTATCCTCACCTTGACGAGCTCGCGAAGCGAGCGTCTTGAAGCGCGAGCAGGGCAGCGTGTTCGATCGTACTTCATCGCGCCGCTCATAGCTCGCGACGGTCGCCGGTTCAACTGCGCGGCTCAATGCGCCGGCGGCGCGGCGGCGCCGGGCCGCGGCTTCCGCATGACGAAGACGAGGGGCACCAGCACCATCGCGAGCACGCCCAGCGCCCAGAAGCTGTCGATGTAGGACAGCATCGCCGCCTGCTTCTGCACCGTCGCATAAAGCAGCGCCTGCGCCTTCTGAAGCGCGTCGGCGGCATTGGCCGAGGAGGAAAGAAAAGCCTGCTGCATGCGCTGGATAGTCTCGTCGTACTGGCTGCTGAAGGGTGTCACATGCTCGACGAGCATGCTCTGGTGATATTGCGCGCGGCGCGCCACCAGCGTGGTCGCAAGCGCGATGCCGAAGCTGCCGCCGATATTGCGCATCATATTGATGATGGCGGAGGCGTTGCCGCTCCTCTCCGGCGGCACCCCCAGGAACGCGACGGTGTTGATGGGAATGAAGAGAAACGCCAGCCCCACGGACTGGAAGACGCGCGCCCAGGCGACGGTGCCGTAGTCGATATCGAGATCGAAGTTCGTCATATGCGAGAGCGCCAGCGATGTCGCGACGAGGCCAACGGCGATGAGCCAGCGCGGATCGACCTTGGCGACGAGATTGCCGACGACCGGCATCAGCAGCATGATGGCGAACCCGCCCGGCGAGAGCACCATGCCGGCATCGGTCGCGTTGTAGCCGAACAGCGTCTGCACCATCAGCGGCAGCAGCACGGTGCTGCCGAGCAGGATGAAGCCCAGCACGAACATCAGCACGCTGCCGATGGCGAAGTTCGCGCGCTTGAGGAGGCGCAGATCGACGATCGGATCGGCGCGGCGCAGCTCCCAGACGACGAAGCCGGCGAGGCACGCCATCGCGGTGATGGCGAAGCCGGTGATGAAGGATGACGAGAACCAGTCGTCCTCCTGGCCCTTGTCGAGCACGACCTGGAGCGCGCCCATGCCGATGACGAGGAGGGCGAAGCCGACATAGTCGAGGCTGATGCCGCCGG
>Ga0099829_10000647_pt1 | contig 18413 bp, 16 predicted proteins | sample CZO8metaG_3_FD_79336 | JGI IMG/M metagenome (GOLD analysis project Ga0099829, IMG submission 79336) | Vadose zone soil microbial communities from the Eel River Critical Zone Observatory, Northern California, USA - CZOApr15con2H2.8 metaG | ecosystem: Environmental > Terrestrial > Soil > Vadose...
GCCACGGCGCAAGCGTGCTGATCATCGAGCGCAGCGAGCCCGGCCGCGAAGCCTCGTACGCCGCCGCCGGCATGCTGGCGCCCTGGGGAGGCGACCTGCCGCCAAGCCTGCAAACCCTGGCTGAGGCCAGTGCACGTATGTATCCGGAATTTGTTGCCGAAGTCGAGGACGAATCTGGCCACAAGGTGGACCTGCGCGACCAGGGCGCGATTGTCTTCTTTTCCGACCACGAACAAAGCCCACTGCCCGAAGGAGCTATGCCTCTGGCAGCAGAGGAACTCGGTAAATTGGAGCCGCATATTTCCGCGAGCGATCGTGCGTTCCGATTGGAAGAGCGCAGTGTTGATCCACGCGCGCTGTCGGCAGCATCGTTCCAGGCCGCCAGACATCACAACGTGGATGTTGTCTCCGGCTCCCCAGTTACGCAGATTACATGTGAAAGCAGCGGACTATCCGTCCAGACCGCACACAGCCATTACCCCGCGGCATGGGTTGTAAACTGCTGCGGCGCATGGGCAGGAGAGATCAAAGTTCACGGGACAGATTCATGCAATGTTCCCGCGCGTCCGGTCAAAGGACAGATGCTGAGTGTTGCTGCGCCACGCGGAACGTTGCATCGCGTGGTGCGCACCCCTGATGTTTATCTGGTGCCGCGCAGTGATGGACGCATCCTGATTGGGGCCACCGTAGAAGAGGCCGGCTTCGACAAACGGGTTGACCCCGCAGACATCCGGCGGCTGCGTCAGGAGGCAACAAAGTTTGTGCCACAACTCGACGAAGCCAGGATGCTGGAGGCTTGGGCAGGACTGAGGCCTTCGACGCCCGATGATCTCCCTATTTTGAGCGCCACTGAAACCCCCGGTTACTTCGTGGCCACCGGACACTTCCGCAATGGAATTCTGCTGGCTCCGATCACCGCGCAACTCATGGGTGAGCTTGTGCGTGGATCGCAACCGGAGCTGGATATTTCCAGCTTCGCGCTGGCGCGATTTCAAAAGTGAGTTTGGTCACGCTATACTTTTATTAATTAGGAGTGCCAACTTGAATTCTCCCACTGCTGTTACCTACGCCCGCGAAAACCAGCAACGTTTTTTGAGTGAACTGAAGGAGCTGTTACGCATCCCCAGCATCAGCACGCTGCCGGAGCACAAAGGAGATATTCTCCGCACAGCCGAACTCATTGCCACACACCTGCGCAATATTGGAATGGAGCATGTGGAGGTGATTCCCACCGCGGGCCATCCCTTGGTTTACGGTGACTGGCTCAAAGCTGCGGGCAAGCCTACCGTGCTTTGCTACGGCCACTATGATGTGCAGCCGCCTGATCCGCTGAATGAGTGGCACACGCCGCCTTTTGAGCCCACCGAGCGCAACCAGAACCTCTACGCTCGCGGCGCCGTGGATGACAAAGGCCAGATGTACATGCACGTCAAGGCCCTGGAGTCGCTGATGAAAACCGGTGGCGGCAAGCTTCCGATCAATGTACGCCTCCTGATTGAAGGCGAAGAGGAGGTCGGCGGAGAATCCATTGCCAAGTTCGTGCGCGAGAGCAGCGACCGGCTGAAAGCGGATGTTGCACTGGTCTCAGACACCGAGATGTTTGCCCCTGATCTGCCAACGCTGTGCGTCGGCCTGCGCGGCATGGTGTATACGGAACTCGAAGCCACTGGAGCAATGACCGACCTGCACTCCGGCATGTACGGTGGGGCAGCCCCGAATCCGTTCGATGCGCTGGCCCGATTGATTGTAAAAATGAAAGATGAGAAGGGGAGAATTCTTATCCCTGGTTTTTATGATCGCGTAGGAAAGCCCAGCGCAGATGAGCTCAAGGCGTGGGGTTCGCTTCCCTTCGACGTGGAACACTTCCGTAAAACTGAAGTCGGCTCCAAAGAGCTGACCGGTGAATCGGAATTCTCGGTGCTGGAGCGCGTTTGGGCACGGCCCACGCTGGAAGTCCATGGCATGCCGGGAGGATTCATCGGTACAGGAGGCAAAACCGTAATCCCGGCACGCGCCTCCGCTAAGATTTCCATGCGCCTGGTTCCTGACCAGCATCCCGCAGAAATCTTCAAACTCTATAGCGACTTTGTGCAAAAGAATGTTCCCAGGGGAATCTCCGTCAACATCAAGCAGTTCAGCACTGCCGATCCGATTGTCATCAAGACCGATAACAAGTTTGTGCAGGCTTCAACTCAGGCCATGAAAGAAGTATTCAATAAAGATACGGTCTTCATCCGCTCCGGTGGCTCGATTCCTATCGTGGCGGACTTTGAGAAGCACCTGAAAATCCCCAGCGTGATGATGGGCTTCGGCCTTCCGGATGACAACTTGCACGCTCCCAACGAGAAATTCCACATCCCGAACTTCTATCGCGGCATCGAATCCATTATTCGCTTTTTCCAGAATGTGGGCGAAGCGTGATTAGTTTCGAGTTTCAAGTTTCGAGCAAGTTGAAGTTCGAATCTTCTTATTCGGAACCCACCCGGATGTCAAGAATTGAACTGAGCACTGCTCTACTTGAAACTGGAAACTCGAAACTTGAAACTAGGTTATGAAGAAAACTCGCAGCCTCCGCTGCCCAATTTGCAAAAAGATTGTTCTGTATTCCGAACCAGAGTTCCCTTTTTGCAGTGAACGTTGCCGGACCATTGATTTAGGCAAATGGGCCAGCGGTGCCTACGTGATTTCCACACCGGTTAACGACCCGGAAGAGCTGATCAACGCCGAGGCGCTGGCAGAAAGAAAACGGCAGGCGCTGGATGACGAGGAGCTGCCGCACAATCCGAATGAACGCAAGATCCAGTGAGTCAGAGGTTGAAGAGCAAGAGCAGGAGCCACGCACAACTTTCGCGTGGCTGCTGGGAACTTTTTTTGGCATCGGATTCATTCGGCCCGGTTCAGGCACGTGGGCTTCTGCGTGTACGGCTGCGCTCTGGTGGGCAGCGGGATATTTTTTTATCCCGGGGGGTGTGCAATGGTTCTACACCACGGCTGCCGCCTGCGTGGTGATCGTGGTAGGGATACCGGTTTCTTCCATTGTGGCCCGCGAAAGCGGGGTGAAGGACCCCGGTCACGTGGTGATTGATGAAGTCGCCGGTCAACTGATCTCTCTGATCCTGGTGCCGCTGCGTTGGCAATATGTTTTGGCGAGTTTTATACTCTTTCGTGGATTCGATATTCTGAAGCCACCGCCAGTGCGTCAACTGGAAAAATTGCCGGAGGGTACCGGCATCATGATCGACGATGTGGGCGCAGGGGTTTACGCCAACATCGTGTTGCAGGTGCTGATTCACTTTCGGATTTTGCATTAAAAGTCGCCATGGGTATCTCTGATCTTATCGGTAAGAAAAACGTGAACGGCAAGCCGCGCATTGAAGCGGTTGTACCGCCAGCGGCGTTGCCCGGAGGCGAAGTGCGCATTCTGGGCGCGGGGCTGAGGCCTCCGGCCATGAAGCGGCCGGCGGTGCAATTCGGCGGGGCCGAGGGTGCGGTGCTCATCAGCTCCGACGATTTCATGGTGGCGCGTGTGCCCGAGGGTGCGGCTTCGGGAAATGTAGTAGTCATCGCCGACGGCTCCAGCAGCAATCCCCATGAGATTCGGATTGCAGTCCCGGTGGCGGAAAATCTGCATCCGGTGACTAATCCTGCTCTCGACCACGAAGGCAATATCTTTGTGACCTTCTCCGGAAGCCGCGGACAGAAGGTTCCGGTCTCCATTTTCAAGATTGATACCAACTACACTGTGCGCCCGTTCCTCAGCGAGATGATGAACGCCACCAGCATCGCCTTCGACCGCTCCGGCCAGATGTACGTCTCTTCACGGCATGATGGAACGGTCTACCGGGTTGCGCCGAATGGAACCATGTCTTCTTACGCAGAGGGCATGGGCATCGCTACCGGCATCGCCTTCGACCGCAACGAAAATCTTTATGTAGGCGACCGCAGCGGAACCATCTTCAAGATTTCCCGCGACCGGCAGATTTTTGTCTTTGCAACGCTTGAGCCCAGCATCTCGGCTTATCATCTCGCCTTCCACCCCGATGGTTCTCTCTTCGTCACCGGTCCCACCACATCCAGCTATGATTCTGTCTACCGCATCGACGATCACGGGACCGTAAACGTCTTTTATCGCGGACTAGGCCGGCCGCAGGGACTGGCCTTCGATATTGACGGCAACCTCTACGTGGCCGCATCGCTGGCCGGCAAGCGCGGCATCGTAAGAGTCACGGCTGACCGTCAGGCGTCGCTGGCCGTCGCCGGCAATGGACTGGTTGGACTGGCCTTCGCTCCCGGCAAAGCCGCCGTGCTGGCTACCGCCAGCGGCGTGCATCATTTGGCGTGGGGTATCCAGGGAAAACCACTGCTGGATTAGGACAAGCACTCAGCATTCAGCTCATGAATTTTCTCAGTGTCTCTGTGCCTCCGTGGTGTAACTGGAATATTTCTTTGATTTTGTCTGGCCACCCATAGTTTGCCCTCAGTCGGTTAAACTTTATATTCGTGCTTGCTGAAATCATCGCCGTCGGCTCCGAGCTGCTTACACCGTTTCGCCAAGACACCAATTCCCTCTTCTTGACAGAAAGGCTCAACTTGCTGGGGATTGACGTGGGCTTCAAGACTGTCGTGGGTGATGACCACGCGCATCTCGTTTCCACGGCTCGCATCGCGCTGGAGCGCTCTGACCTGGTGATCTTCATGGGCGGTTTGGGACCAACGGAAGACGACCTCACACGCGAGGCCGTGGCCCAGGCGCTGAACCTGCCTTTGCGGCGCGATCCAGATATTGTCGCCAAGCTCTATGCCCGCTTCGCCAAGCGCCGCATCAAGATGGCGGAGAACAACCTGAAGCAGGGTGATGTGATTGCCGGGGCTGTGCCGCTGGAAAATCCCAACGGCAGCGCTCCTGGGCAGTGGCTGGAGGGTTCTGTCGGTCACTTGAATAAAGTTGTCATACTTCTTCCCGGCCCGCCGCAGGAGCTTAAACCGCTGTTCGACACGCAATGCATGGAACGCCTGCGTGTGCGCTTCAAAGACAATAAGCTATTTATCGCCAAGCGCGAGCTGCGGGTCGCTCTTATGCCAGAGTCGGAGTGTGACGCGCGCATTGCGCCCATCTACAAAAAGCATAAAGAAGTTCAGACCACGATCCTGGGACACGCGGGCGAGGTACAGATTTACCTGAAAGCCACGGCTGCTTCAGAAGAAGCAGCCGAAAAGCTGGTGTCGGAACTTTCGGAGAAAATAGAAGATGAGCTCGATGACTTTGTCTTCTCACGCGCCGGCGAGTCGCTGGAGCAAATTGTCGAATACTACCTGGAGATGCGCGGGGCGACAATTGCGGTCTCGGAATCCTGCACCGGCGGTTTGATCGGCCAGCGGCTGACCTCGCTCAGCGGCAGCTCGCGCTCGTTTGTGGGCGGAGCAATTGTCTACTCCGACGATCTCAAGACTCTTTATAGCGGTGTGCCACCGCTCCTCATTGCCGAACACGGCGCTGTGAGCCGCGAGGTGGCCGCAGCCATGGCTGAAGGCATCCGCAAGCAGTGCAACTCTACCTACGGCTTGGCCGTCACCGGTATCGCTGGTCCTAAAGGTGGAACAGAAGAAAAACCCGTAGGCCTGGTGTTTCACGCGCTTAGTGACGGCAAGAAGACAGATGTAGTGAAGAGGCTTTTGCCGGGCGACCGCGAACGCATCCGCTGGGGAGCCAGCCAGCAGGCATTGGATATGGTGAGACGGCGACTCATGTAAGCACGGCTGATCGCTGACTACTTAGTGCTGATTGCTAAAACATGCGCCTCTTCGTTGCCATTGATCTCGAAGACGCCATCCGGCAACGCATCCTGCGTTTCATGGACGGCGTACGCGAATTTGCGCCCGAGGTGCGTTGGGTTTCGCCTGCCTCCCTGCACATCACGCTCAAATTCATTGGTGAAAGTGAGGAGCTCGATGCCATCAAAGAAAAGCTAAGCGTGATTCAAACCAGGCAGACCCAGATCAGCTTTCGCGGCACTGGCTTCTTTCCTACTTCCAGATCGCCCCGCGTCTTCTGGATCGGAGTAGAAGCAGATGATCATCTTGCTCAGGCGGCCCGAAGCGTGGATGAAGCCTTGCTTCCACTGGGTATAGAAAAGGAAGAGCGCGCTTACACCCCGCATCTCACACTGGCGCGCAGCGGTTCGGGCAATCCCCGGCGAGAGCGTGCGGATGGGCCGAACAAAAAGTTTCAACACCTGCAGGAGCGACTGGCTAAGTTGCCGCCGCCGCCGCCCGACTTCGGTACAATGACGGCTCACGCGTTCTTTTTGTATCAGAGCAAGACCGCACCCAGCGGCGCGATTTATACCAAGCTGGCTCGATTTGAACTGCAATAGATTTTGAAGCGGCTATTTGTTGTTTTCTTAACCATGCGGACGGATTACATCATCGTAGCGGTCGCGGCATATCTGATCGGGTCAATACCGTTTGGTTACGTGCTTGTCCGATTGTTTAAGAAACAAGACATCCGTACAACCGGCAGTGGGAACATCGGCGCAACCAACGTAGCCCGCACTGCTCCTGGGCTGGGCATAGCGACCCTGGTTTTAGACGCGCTCAAGGGATTTCTTCCAGTTTGGTTTCTAGGGCGGCACGTCCCTATTTCTCATGATGCGGATGTTACCGGTGGCGCCATGCTGCTTTCATTGGCAGCACTCTTTGCCGTCCTGGGACATATGTTCCCAGTATGGCTGAAGTTTCACGGCGGTAAAGGCGTGGCTACCGCTGCGGGAGTTTTTCTCGCGCTTTCCCCCAAGGCCATTGGTCTCTCCCTGCTGGTTTTCCTGGCGATTTTTGTCGTCACGCATTACGTCTCTTTGGCCTCGATCCTGGCAACGGCATGCTTTCCAGCTTTTGCATATTGGGTTGGGAATCCCTGGTTATGGCGGCAGAGATCAATTCTGCTAACCTCGATACTTATATCCATTCTTATCATTGTGAAGCATCATGAGAACATCCGCCGTCTGGTCAGTGGCACAGAAAACAAATTCGGCAAAAAGAAAGTTGAAGCCGCGACCGCGGGAACGAAGGACTAAATCATTCATGTCTGACATTGCAATTATCGGCGCGGGCGCCTGGGGAACGGCGATCTCCATCGTACTAGGACGCAAAGGCACACACCGTCTTCGCCTTTGGGCATATGAAAAAGAAGTCTGCGAATCTATTCAGTCGAGCCGAAGCAACGTTTTGTTTCTGCCCGGACAGCGGGTTCCCGAATCCGTCCGTGTAACCAGTGACCTCGCCTCGGCCTTGCAGAAAGCCGAAGTCGTAGTCAGCGCCGTGCCTTCGAACCACGGAAGGCGCATCTTCGAACAAATGGCGCCGTATCTGCACAACGGGATGGCCTTCGTCAGCGCCACCAAAGGAGTGGAGGAAGGCACGCTGTTGCGCATGAGCGAGGTTATTGAGCAGGTAGTTTCCAAATCCGCAGGCTTCACTCCTGCCATTGCCGCTCTGAGCGGTCCTAGCTTCGCGCAGGAGGTCGCACGCGGCGATCCGACGGCAATTACAGCGGCTTCTAAAGATTCCTCTCTCGCCGGACGCATTCAGAGCGAATTCAGTGATCCCGCCTTTCGGGTTTACACCAATGACGATGTGATCGGAGTAGAGCTGGGCGGAGCGCTGAAGAATGTAATTGCTATCGCTGCGGGAATCTGCGACGGATTGGACCTGGGACACAACACCGTGGCTGCGCTCATCACCCGCGGATTGGCCGAGATTACCCGCCTGGCCGTAGCCTGCGGAGCAAAGCGCGAGACCCTGGCGGGATTGGCCGGCATGGGAGACCTGGTGCTTACCTGCACCGGCGGGCTCTCCCGCAACCGCACCGTGGGAGTGGAGTTGGGCAAAGGCCGCAAGCTGCCAGAGGTCATTGCCGGCATGCATGGCATGGTGGCCGAGGGTGTGCTGACCACCAACGCGGCCATGGGGTTGGCGCAGAAATTCAGTGTGGAGATGCCCATTACGCAGCAGATGCACGCCATTCTGCATGATGGCAAGGCCCCCCGCGATGCTATCCGCGAACTCATGACCCGCCCGGGCAAAGTGGAATAGTGTACCTTCGATACATCGAAAGTTTCCCACTTTGGCGCCATTCCGCGATAGAATTCGCATCAACCCCCGAATGTAGACATGCCTAAGCGTATACCGATTCTTTATCTCATCTTCGGCGTCCTGATCCTGGTCAGCGTTGGTCCGCTGGTGTGGTACGGCAACACCGTTGTGAATGATGAAAGCGACCGCCTCGTCACCAATGAGAAGCTGCTGCAGAACACGATTACGCGCTCGGTAGAAGAAGAACTGGCACAACGGCAAAGCAACCTGCTGACTATGATGGGCAATCTTGCCTCAGCCATTACCGTGGCCAGCGGAAGCGACCTGAAGGGCAAGCACCTGGATGCGCCCGAACTGCGTGCGCTGCTGGAAAAATTTGTTTCCTCATCGGAAAACATTTCTTACGCCACACTCATCGGATCTGAATCCAAGGGGAAGGGGATTACCGCGAAAAGGATCGAGATTGATGATTTCATGCTCCGCGAGTTGGAGCATGCCTTCGCAGCCGCACGCGAGGGCCGACCTTATAACGGTCCGGCCATGCAGATCGGCGCCGGGAAACTGAGCAAAACCGTGACCCTGGTCAGTTCGCCGGTCATGGTAGAAAACCACTTCATCGGAATGATCGGAGTCATTGTTGATCAGCAGCCACTGTTGAACCGCTTGCGGGAAGACTCCAAGGGCGGACTGAGCATTTATGTAGTGGATCGCCAGGGGCGGCTGGTCGCAGGCGCCGATTCCGCTTATGTAACCGGCGAGGACATGACGAACTTTGACATCGTGAAGGACTTCGTCAAGCAAGGCAGCAAGGCTAACGTTACCAAAACGATGGAATTTTCTGTCACTCGGAACAACACAAAAATTGACATGCTGGGGAGCTACCGTCCGGTTCCTTCCCTGGAGTGGGCTGTAGTGGCGCAGAAGACGCAACACGATGCCTACCAGGGCGTTTCTGAGATGCAGAGCAAGAACCGCTGGCTGGCTCTTATAGTCATCCTGGTCAGTATTTTGATCAGCATCTTCGCCGCCAATCAAATCAGCCAGCCTGTCAAAACATTGACGGACTCCAGCCGTGCCATCGCCAAAGGAGACTTTTCCAAACGAGTTCGCCTGAAGAGCCGTACGGAAATCGGAGAGCTCGCTACTACGTTCAACACCATGAGCGCCGACCTGGAGCGGCTGGTCTTTGACCTCAAGAGCGCGGCCCAGGAAAATCGTTCGCTGTTTATGAGTTCCATCCAAATGCTGGCCGGTGCGGTTGACGAAAAGGACCCGTATACCAAAGGCCACTCTGACCGGGTCACGCGCTACTCCGTGATTTTGGCGACCGAGCTTGGATTGAGCAAAGAGGAAATTGAAAAAATCCGCATCTCAGCCCAACTGCATGATGTAGGCAAGATCGGGATCGAAGACCGCATCTTGAAAAAACCCGGCGCGCTTACGCCTGATGAGTTCGAGATCATGAAAACGCACACGTCCAAGGGCGCCAGCATCCTGCGTCCGGTAGAGGCACTGCGCGAGATGATTCCCGGAATCGAACTGCACCACGAATCGCTCGACGGCCGCGGCTATCCCCACGGATACAAGGCAGACCAGATCGGCCTGATGCCGCGCATCATCATGGTGGGTGACACCTTCGACGCCATGACCACCAACCGTCCTTACCAGGCGGCCATGGACCCGGAATACGTGGTGCGCATTATCAACTCGCTGGCCGCTGCAAAGTTCGATCCGCGCGTGGTGGCCGCTTTGACCGCAGTCTTTGAACGCGGAGTTTTGCGCCTGTACCGCGCCGGTACGGTAACCGGAGAACAAGTTGCCGCTGCTGCTGCAGCGGAACCTGCGGAAGCCGTTGCCGATGCCCCTGCTTCCCCACCCGTGGCAGGAGATTAAGAATAGATGCTGTCCAATCCCCTGCGCTCAAAAAACTCAGAAATTCCGGCCATACAAACCTCACCCCCAACTGCTCTCTTGTTGATACACATAGTGTTCAACGTCGCCTGGGCTGCTTCGTCACCTGACTAGAACAGACACCACGCTACTACGAGCACCGTATAATGGAATTTTCGGCAAACACGCATGGCGATTTCATTATTTGGCAGCAAGAAAAAAGAGGAAGAGCAGACAAACAAGCCCGGCTTCCTCGAAAGGATGAAGCAGGCGGTCACGCGCACGCGCGAAAGCCTGAGCGAGCGCATTGAAAGCATCGTCTCTTTCGGCAAGCAAATTGACCGCGAGACCCTCGATGACCTGGAAGCAACCCTCATTGCTGCCGACCTCGGCACTGCCACCACGCACGAGGTGCTCGAAAAACTGCGGGCTCAGGCTGACCGCAAGCAGATTGGCGACGTTGCTGAACTCAAGCGGCTGCTCAAGCAGGAGCTGCTGGCCATCCTGAATGCTGCGGTTGCGCCGGCAAGAGACGCCGAGCCACCTGAAGTGATTCTCGTGGTGGGCGTAAACGGCACGGGTAAAACCACAACTATTGGCAAATTGGCGAACCTGCTGGGCAGCGATGGCAAATCTGTTCTTCTCTGTGCGGCAGATACCTTCCGCGCCGCTGCCATCGAGCAGCTCGAAATCTGGGGAGAGCGCACCCGCACCGAAGTGGTTAAAACCAAGCCCGGAGGCGATCCGTCGGCCGTGCTCTTCGATGCTTTGCACTCCGCCAAGGCCCGCAAGATGGATTTCGTGATTGTGGATACGGCCGGCCGCTTGCATACCAAATCAAATCTTATGGCCGAGTTGGAAAAGATGAAGCGCACCGCCGAGCGCATTATTCCGGGAGCGCCGCATGAAGTCCTTCTGGTCATGGACGCCACCACAGGACAAAACGGATTGCAACAGGCGCGGCAGTTCACACAATCTGCCGGAGTGACCGGCATTGTGCTGACCAAGCTCGACGGCACCGCAAAGGGTGGGGTGGTCGTTGCCATTAGCCGGGAGCTGAAGCTGCCCGTACGCTACGTAGGAGTGGGTGAAAAAGCCGGCGACTTGCTGCCGTTTGATGCCGATGTATTTGTGAACTCACTGTTCGAATAACAACCGGAACAACAGAAAATTCTTGCCACAGATTAACAGGACGAGCAGGCCTGAATTGAATCCTGAAGAAAAACATCACGACTTTATGCACCAGGCACTTCTGCTGGCACGGTTAGGCATAGGATTGGCCGCGCCCAATCCCTATGTCGGCGCTGTTGTAGTTGACGCCGAGGGGAAGGTCCTGGGCAGCGGATTTCATACCTATGATGGCATCAAGCACGCCGAAGTAATTGCCCTTGAGCAAGCCCAGAGCAAGAACGTTCCTCTGAAAGAAGCGACTCTTTATGTGAATCTGGAGCCGTGCTGTCATCAGGGGCGCACCGGTCCTTGCACGGAAGCGATTATCTCCTCGGGGATCAAACGCGTAGTCACGGCGATGCTTGATCCCAATCCACTCGTCCGCGGAAAAGGCATCGACCGCCTGAGTTCTGCGGGCATTGCAGTGATAGAAGGCGTGCTGGAAGATGAGGCCCGCAAGCTGAATGAAGCGTTTACGAAATATATCCGCTGGCAGGAGCCGCTGGTCACATTAAAAGCCGGGATGACGCTGGATGGCAAAATTGCACCTCCACCGGGGGAATCGGGTAACCCCACGGCTTTGGGCTCGGGGGGAGCGACCGGCGGGTGGATCACCAGCGAGACTGCACGCGCGCATGTTCAAGAGCTGCGCCACTCGAGTGATGCTCTTATGGTGGGCGTGGGGACGATCATTGCCGATGATCCTCTGTTGACCGACCGCACGGGAAGGCCGCGACGGCGGCCGCTGCTTCGCGTGATTGTGGATTCGCGCTTGCGGCTCCCATTGGAATCACGCGTAGTCAAGACCGCGCAGGACGATGTGCTGGTTTTATGTTCGTTTGCCGAGGAAACAAAGAAGCGCGAGTTTGAAGCGCGCGGCATTCGCGTGGAGCAGGTGGCCATTGCTCACGCCGCTTCTGCACAGTCGCCCTCGGATAAAATCAGGCGCATGCCAGTCCGCCGCCGCACGGGAATTGGCGGCCCTCTTTTTCCCGAAATGGAATCAAGCCCTTCCGACGGCCGTCCGGATATGCGCAGCATGATGAAGCGTCTGGCGGAGATGCAGATCACCAGCCTGCTGATCGAAGGAGGCGCGCTGGTGAATTGGGCGGCGCTGGCAGCGGGCGTAGTGGACAAGGTCTTTCTCTATTACGCGCCAAAAATTCTCGCCGGGTCAGGCTCGGTGCCCTTCGCCCGTGGTGCAGGCTTTCGCCATATGGGCGAAGCTGCCCACGTGCAGCACGTCACCATCCATCATTTCGGAGAGGACTTCGCCGTGGAGGGATACATACGCGATCCTTACGATTTCAGCGCGATTCACGAGGCGGAGTAACCTGGAGAAAGCATGTTTACAGGACTCATTGAAGAAATAGGACGAGTCACCGAAGTCGTCATAACCAATGGCGCTGGCCGCATCACCGTCGCCGCAGAGCACGCAAGCCGCGCGTTGAAGCTGGGCGACAGCGTGGCGGTAAGCGGCGTCTGCTTGACGGCAGTAAGAATTGTTCCCGGCAAATCTTTCGGCGCCGACCTTGCTCATGAAACCGTCTCTCGCACTTCATTCAATCGTCTCGCGAAAGGGGCGCTTGTCAATGTGGAGCTTCCCATGCGGGCCGGCGCACCTCTCGGCGGACACATTGTGCAAGGTCATGTAGATGGCGTCGGAAAATTACTTGCCCTGGATAAAATCAAAAACAGCGACGACTATTGGTTGCAGGTGAGCATTCCCCCGGAGCTCACGCGCTATGTGGTCGAAAAGGGTTCAATTACGGTGGAGGGCATCAGCCTCACGGTTGCCAAGGTGCACGAGGCTGAAGTTTCGATTGCAATCATTCCTCATACCCACAAAGCTACCAACCTGCATACGCTGCAGCCGGGCACACCGCTCAATATTGAAGTGGATGTGCTGGCCAAGTATGCGGAAAAAATGGCGCCGCAGAAACCAGGTTCATCTTCCATTACGCTGGAACGGTTGATAGACGAAGGATTTTGACTCGCCAGTTTTGCTGCGGATGTTGCCTTTCTTGTAACATTTATTCTCCTTTGTAAGCAGTACCCCCACCCCTCCACACTCGAAGTAGTCCCTGTTCTGATAAGTCGCTGTAATTCAATGGCATACGGAGAGGACACGTAAGGGGAGAGTAACGGTTGAATATTTACTTTGCTATAAACTTCCTAAAACGAAACTGGAGACTGGCAGCCGGCCGCAGGCGATTGTTGTTTAGAATTTTCAAAGACCTTGGGGCTTTATACCTAAAGGCTGCTCAACAACGCTGCTACCCCACGCTCACCCATCAGCCCAAACCTGCATTACTGGGGCTCCGATTCGCGATAAGCCCGGCATTCTTGAATGCCAAGACTTATGATGACCCACAAATCCCTGAAATTTTGGATTTGATACCATTTTGGTGCCATGAGACAATTTTTAGACGCTGCGCTGCGCGCCAGCCTAAGGCAGCAAGGAATTGGTTCTGTCGGTCAGCCTTCTCAGTTAGTTCGACTGGGTGATACCCTCGAGCATTTTGTAAAACACAGGAACATGAAATCTTTCTCCTACAAAACTGGCATACAAGCGGTTTGGACTGGAACACTCAATGTACGCAATGGATGAATCCTGAGGCTTTCCCCGCTCAGTCAAATAAGATGGCCAGTAGTCCACGCAGGTCAGAGGCGTATTACCGATCAAGAAGTCGCGCTGAGCAATCACGTTCTCAATCTTGGGCACCCAATGCTCCGGGGCCGATGCTCCCAAATAAGCATAGGGTTGGGTGCCAACGCTCCAGCTTGAGAGAGGAACATCCCACCAATGAAGATACCGCGTGACGCTGAAAGCCATGCCCCGACCCGCCAAACCAGAGATGTAAGAATATCCGGGTTCCAATTGCGCATCCTGCTGCAGGATGATCCAGCTGGCGGGCACTCGAACCTGATACTCAGTCAAAGCCTGGGTTCGAAATTCAAAGTGTGAGGCAATGCCCCACGATTCCGGTAAAAACAAGAAAACAAGCAGTACCGTGAGTGAGGGAAGCCACAACGCCCAACGGATTGCCCGATTTCTCCATCTGCGCTCACCGGCACTGATGCCGGACTGGCGCTCGGCCAGCCATCTCGCCGATTCAAGGCGAACACTTCGCCTTCGTATTCTTCTTATGACAAGAAACAAACCGACTACGACACCGCTTGCAAACGGCACAAGTAACGCAATAAACGGCAATAGGCCCTTTGAAAATGCCCAGGCGAGAGGAACCGCAACAACAGCTACGAGGGCGAGCACGCCGGGCACGCATCCTAACCCACAGGCGAGGATGATCAAGGCTCTTCTTTTCCAGCGATATGGGCCATATATAATTCGCGAAAAAACTGCGGCCAAGCCAGGGATCAACACAAGCTGCGCTGCTCCGGTAACCATTTGGCGAATACCTGAGGTCGGGTAACCGGGGTTTGGGGTAACTATGCTCAGGAGAAGCACGATTTCAAAGAGGCAGTATGCAGCCACTATTGCAACGATGGTAAGGGCTTTCTTCATGAGGGGCATCTCGCAACACGCGTTGGGAAGTAATGAATTAGAAACCGGAGTTCAGGGTAAAGTTCCCGGAAAGCAAACCAATCGGCGCAAATCTTTGGCGGAGCTTTGTCCCATACGGGCTGGTGCGCGAGTGAATCGAGAGAATTCCCTGAAGCTGCCTGGAACGGTATGCATCCTCGGGGTCCTTCGACTTCGCCGCGAAGCGCGGCTCCGCTCAGGATGACACTTTTTGTAAGTGCCGTTTTTTGTAAGTGCGCTTTTGTAAGTGCCGCTTTTCAACGATGCCAACAGAGCCAGGCAGTTTCTAACAAGTTAAAATGGCATAGTTAATTTCTGTCGATGATTCCTATTCATCCTGAAGACCACGTGTTTATCCTGACCGGAGCCGGTTTGAGCGCTGAGAGCGGGATTCCCACCTTCCGTGGCTCCGATGGGTTGTGGCGTAACTTTCGCATCGAGGACGTGGCTTCGCCGGTGGCTTGGGAAAATGATCCACGGCTGGTTTGGGAATTTTATTCGTGGCGGCGCGAGGTGGCGTCGCAATGCGAACCGAATCCGGCGCACTTTGCCCTGGCGCAGTTAGAACAAAATCTCGGAGATCGGCTCTTTCACTGCACACAAAACGTGGATTCGCTTTTGGAGCAGGCCGGCTGCCAGCATGTCTGGCACATGCATGGCAGGCTGATGCAGAGTCGGTGTGAGCGGGCTGAGTGCAAGCAGCCCGCTTTTGACGACCGGGGCTCTTATCCCAACCTGGAATCAGTTCCGCACTGCGAGTGCGGCGGGCGCATTCGTCCGCATATCTGCTGGTTTGGCGAAGTTCCCTACTACCTGGAAGACATCGCGGCTGCTCTTGATGCCTGCACGGTTTTTATCTGCATTGGCAGCTCGGGGGTGGTGCATCCGGCGGCGGGGTTTGCCGCCCAGGTAAAAAGCAAAAGTGGAACGCGCAGCTATTACATCGGGCCGGAAGAGCCCGCGAACAGCCGCTGCTTCGATGAAAGCTTCTGGGGCAAGGCGGGGGAGGTTGTGCCGAGGGTCTTTGAGGTGAAATAGAAAATTAAACCGCAGAGGGCGCGGAGGGACGCAGAGGCTTTTGATAGTTATTTACAACCCTCTGGATTCCATTTTTCAAATGATGCATGTTGAAATTTTTGAGGTCAAATAGCAAATTAAACCGCAGAGGACGCTGAGGAACGCGGAGGCTTTTGATAATTATCTAGCCTGGATTATTCATTCATGTTTCATCCCAAACGCCAAATATTGATTTCGCATCAACGACTCAGATTGGATTTGTGAGAACTCGAAGGCATAGCGTCGTCCCTAACGGGACTACAAATCGTTTCCTACGATACCCAGCGCTGAAAGCGCTGGGCTATAATACGTCACCCCTTCGGGGTTGTTCGTACTTCAGGCCCCCACAAATTGAGTTCCCGCACAGACTCTTCCACCCTGAGTAAAATTATTCCGGCTTGCGGCGCTTGTATGTCGCCTCCGCCGTTATTGTGGTCCTCATGAATAATCCAGGCTCGAGCCCTGCATTTCAGCCTCTGCGTTCCTTCGCGTCCTTGCGGTTTAAGGTTTTCCTGCGGTTTAAGTTTTTTCTGTTGCCGCCTTGGTTTGGTCGGAGACTTGATTTCCCACGACAACACTCATGATCTGCTGCAGGTAGTCGGACATGGCGGAGGGCGAATTGGGCATGAAGATGGTGTTGCTCTTGTCCTGGGCGCCTATTTCCTTGAGTGTGTCGAAGTACTGGGTCATGAGCACCAGCGCCATTACGTCCTTCGCGGACGCGCCCTCGATGCTTTGCTTAAACGCTTCTACCGATTCACGCAATCCATCAATGATGGCTTTGCGCTGATTGGCAATACCCTTGCCCTGCAGGGCTTTGCTCTCGGCTTCGGCCTCGGCCTGCTTGACCTTGAGGATCTTTTCGGCCTCGCCGCGCGCCTGGGCGGCCACCTGCTCGCGCTGCGCGGCGTTGATATCGTTCATGGCCGATTTGACCTTGGGATCCGGGTCCACATCGGTCACCAGGGCTTTAATGATAGCGTAGCCAAAATCATCCATCACGGTCGTGAGTTCACGCTTGACGGCGTCGGCGATATCGTCTTTTTTCTCGAATACATCATCCAGGTTCATTTTGGGAACGTTGGAGCGCACGGAATCGAATACATAGGAAGTAATCTGGTCGCCGGGGGATTGCAGCTTGTAATAGGCCGCATAAACCTTGCTCTGGATCACCTGGTATTGCACCGAGACCATGACTTTAACGAAGACGTTATCCATGGTCTTGGTTTCCACCTCGACCTTGAACTGCTGGACACGCAGGTTAACCTTGCCGGCAACCTGTTCAAACCAGGGAACCTTGAAATTCAACCCCGGACCGGCCACGCGCACGAACCGGCCGAAACGCTGGATCACGGCCGCCTGGGCGGTATCCACGGTGTAAAGACCGCTGAGAATGGTTCCAATGCCGAAAAGAATTAAAAGCCCAACGATGATCATACCTGCATCCATATTTGCACCCCAGGTGAAATGAATTTGAACTGCTGAAAATGTCTGTAAGCGAATAAGTCTAACCTAGTGGAACAGCTTCTGGGTTAACAATTAACAGGGATTGTTTCATAGAGCCCGTGTTCGGGGGAAGTTACAGCGTCGTCCCTTACGGGACTCGGGTCGTTTTTCATCGGCACCCAGCGCTGAAGCGCTGGGCTACAATACGTCACCCCTTCGGGGTTGTTCACCTTTCATGTCACACAAAGTTATCAGCCTTTCACATCTGAAAGTTCTCATCCAACTCTAAAGCTGATATTCCTAGGGTTACGGCGGGCTGAAAAGGCTGCGGAAATTTTCGGCACAACAGGGATTCCTCTCCCGCTTTGCGGGATCGGAATGACAAGAAACAAAGTTTTTCCATAACTTCTGAATCCGAGCTACCGAGTCGAGTCTATGCCGGCAGCTTGAGTTCATCCAGCCTAAAGAACTCCTGCAGCACGGGATGCGAGCTCTGCTCCCACTCTGAGAGCGTCCCGAAGAAGATGGCTTTGCCTTCGTGCAGAAAGACAACGCGGTCAGCAAGCTTCTGGGCGAGGCGCATGTCGTGCGTGACCACGATGCTGGTCAGCTTGAGCTGATATTTGAGCTTCTGGATCAGGTCTCCCAGCAGTTGCGCCATGAGGGGATCAACCATGGTCGTGGGCTCATCGTAGAGAATGGCCTCGGGCTGCGCCGCCAGGGCGCGGGCAATGGCCACCGACCGCTTCATGCCCGTGGAAAGATCGGAGGGAAACAGGTCGCGCATGCCCTTCACTCCCACCATCTCCAGAAGGCCATCTACAATCTGGTAGGTTTGTTCTTCATCCAGATCGCCCCGCTCGCGCAAGGGGAAGGCCACGTTTTCACCGACGGTGAGCGAATCGAACAATGCACCGTTTTGAAAGACCATGGTGACTTTTTTGCGGATGGATTCCATCTCTTGTTCGGCATAGTCCGTGATGTCCTCGTAGGCCACGATGACGCGGCCGGAGTCGGGTTTGAGGAACCCCATGATGTGGTGCAACGAAACCGATTTGCCCACGCCGCTGCGTCCCAGGATGAAGACCGTCTCTCCCGGCAACACATCGAAGCTGACGTCATCCAGAACCACGTGCGATCCGAACGCCTTGGTGACGTTCTTGAATTCGACATAAGGTTGCGGCCGCAGCTTCATGGGAGCCTCTGTTGCGCTAAA
>Ga0099829_10000650_pt1 | contig 18374 bp, 11 predicted proteins | sample CZO8metaG_3_FD_79336 | JGI IMG/M metagenome (GOLD analysis project Ga0099829, IMG submission 79336) | Vadose zone soil microbial communities from the Eel River Critical Zone Observatory, Northern California, USA - CZOApr15con2H2.8 metaG | ecosystem: Environmental > Terrestrial > Soil > Vadose...
AAATTGAACAAGGAACAAAAGCGCTTGGAAGAATGCGGCGTGGTGATGCAGGAAGTGCTCAACGTCCCCGACAACATTCCCCATGAACTACTGGAAAAGGCGGAATGTGTGATCGTGATTCCGTCGGTCAAGAAGCTGGCATTCGGAGTCGGCGCGGACTACGGACGCGGCGCAATGATTTGCCGCACCGGCGAACATTTCCGCGGAGCCTGGGGCGCGCCCGCAATGTACGCGCTCGAAGGCGGCAGCGTTGGTTTCCAAATCGGCGGAGAAGCCACTGACCTGGTTTTGTTGGTCATGAATGGAAGAGGCATGGATTCGATTCTCAGCAGCAAGGTGAAGCTGGGCGCCGACGCTTCAGTTGCCGGCGGACCAAAGGGACGCGACGCCTCCGCGGATACCGATGCATGGATGCGCGCGGAAATTTTGAGCTACTCGCGTTCACGCGGTCTGTTTGCAGGAGTTTCCCTGGAAGGTTCGACTATTCGCCCGGACAATGAGGCCAGCGAACGTGTCTATGGCCGCGAGATCAAGGCCGCGGACATCGTGCGCAGTGATAAAATGAGCGTGCCTGCGACTGGCCGTCATCTTGCCGCCGTCTTGCAGAAGAGCGCGCCGCGTAACGAATCAGAGCGGGCTTCGAATTAGTAATTAGAAGCAAGCGATGTGATTCAGCGGGATGCTGCGCTGAAGGCAAAAAGAAAGCCAGACTGCAAGGGCTGCTTGAAGTGATGACACCTTTGTAGTCTGGCTTTCGCTTTTTGTATGGCGATCGGGGGCGTCTGGAAACTCACTCGTGCAAAACCACGGTTAACAACGACTTATTCACTTTTATTCTTCCGTTGTATTCGATGAAGCCGAGTTTCCTGAATTTGTTCATGAAGAAATTTACCCGCGATCGTGTGGTTCCGACCATGCTGGCCAGGGTTTCCTGCGAGACTCTTGGCAGGAGGTTTAGAGGCTGGTCTGTTTCTCCGTAGCGCGCCAAAAGCAACAGAGTCCGTGCCAGGCGTTTTTCACTGGAGTTGAAGAGTTGATCGATCAAGTCTTCCTCAACGCGAATGTTGTGCGCGAGCATATAGGCGATGAAATGGTCGGATAATTCGTGTTCGGCGTGCAGCACCCGCAGCAATTCTCGTTTCTGGATGACCAGCACCGTTGACGGCGTCGCGGCGGTGGTGGTTCCCATGCGCAACGTTTGACCGGCCATGCAGCCCTCGCCGAAGAAGTCGCCGGGACCAAACATCGCGACCACCGCTTCTTTGCCGGAACCACTAACCACCGACAATTTCACGCCGCCTTTTTGTACGTACATTACCGTTTCTGCAGGCTGACCCTGGGAGTAAATGGACTCGTTTCTGTTGTATTCCATCACTTTTCTCGACACGCCGGCAGTATCGAGAAACTCCTGGGCATTAAACGAGCCGAGAGGTGGAAGGGGCTTGGAATTCTTGCGGGGTTTGCTCTTCATTTGGCTGCCACCGTTATTTTACTCAAAAAGCCCCAGCAAGGCCGAATAAAGTGACGCGGGACCGCTGCGTAGGGGTAATCGGCGACTTCGCTATCTGGCCTGGCGCTAGGTCGTGGGTCATCACTCATGGCTGGCTCCAAGTAGAGCCCGCACCCGGCGTGTGCTAAACTCCCGCTGTTTGTTTGCTGAGAATGGCTTGCAAATCGATCGATTCCGCTGTGTTGTCCTGGTTTGTCCGGAGGCTGTGATGCGCAGAAAATTTGTGATGTCGGTTTGCAGTCAAGTTGCGGGAGCTTTGCTGTTGTGCTCGTTGGCGGTGGCTGGACTGCGAGCGCAGTCTGCTGATCAATATGCGCTGCTGCGCAAGCCAACGATCAGCAAAACGCAGATTGCGTTCAGCTACGGTGGAGATTTGTGGATCGTGGAGCGTAGCGGGGGCGAGGCGCATCGTCTGACGAGCGACATTGGGATTGAGATCGATCCGATTTTTTCGCCCGATGGAACGTGGATTGCGTTTACCGGTGAATATGACGGTAATGAGGATGTTTATGTGATTCCTGCGGCGGGCGGGATTCCGAAGAGGCTGACTTCACATCCAAGCAGCGATCAGGCAGTGGGCTGGACGCGTGATGGGAAGCGAATCTTGTTTCGCTCGACCCGCGACAGCTATTCGGGATTCGCGCAGTTGTACACGGTCGGGCTTTCCGGCGGACTGCCGGAAGCGCTGCCGTTCCCGATGGCGGTGGAGGGTTCCTACTCGCCGGATAGTTCGCAGCTGGCTTACGTGCCGTTCACGAATTTCCGGGAATCGTGGCAATTTCAGCGCGGGCTGAAGCACTACCGCGGAGGCACAGCTTCGCCGATTTGGATCGCGAAGCTTTCCGATTCTAGCGTTGAGAAGGTGGAGCGAAAGGATTCGAATGATTCTTCGCCGATGTGGGTCGGCGATAAAGTTTACTTTTTGTCGGATCGCGATGGCCCGGTAAGTCTGTATGTCTATAACGCGAGCAGCAAGCAGGTTAAAAAAGCGCTGGCAAGCAATGGTGTGGACATCAAATCGGCATCGGCGGGGCCGGACGCGATTGTGTATGAGCAGTTCGGCTCGCTCCATGTGTTTGACCCGGCCAGCGGGAAGGAAAGCGCGGTTAGTGTTCATGTGAGCGGGGACTTCCCAGCGGTACGGCCACATCTTGTAAATGCCGCCGAGCATATCGAGAACGCGGACATTTCGCCGACGGGAGCGAGAGCGGTGTTTGAAGCGCACGGAGAAATCCTGACCGCTCCTGTCGAGCATGGCGACATTCGCAACCTGACGAATACCACGGGAGCGGCCGAGCGGGATCCTGCGTGGTCACCGGACGGGAAATGGATCGCATATTTTTCGGATGAGTCAGGCGAGTATGCGTTGCATCTGCGAACGCAGGATGGAATGGGAGACGTGCACAAGATCAACCTGGGAAATCCGCCGACGTTTTACTACTCGCCTAGGTGGTCGCCTGACAGCAAGAAAATAGCGTACAGCGACAAGCGGCTGAACCTGTGGTACGTGGACGTGGAGAAGGATGGCGGAAAACCGGTACTGGTGGATACGAATCCATACGACGGAGGGCCGGGATCGGGATTCGATCCGGCGTGGTCGCCAGACAGCCGGTGGATTGCGTACACGCGGCAACTGGACAGCACGATACGCGCGGTGTTTGTGTATGGTCTGGAAGGAAAGACGGCGCATCAAGTGACGGATGGTTTAAGCGATGCGGCTTCGGTCGCCTTCGACAAAAACGGAAAATATATTTATTTTTTCGCTAGCACCGATGATGGACCTGCGATAGCCGCGAGCATGGGTGCTTACAAAATACCGGTGACGCGCAGCGCGTATGTGATTGTACTGAGCAGCGAGCAGAAATCGCCGCTGGCTCCGCAAAGTGATGAGGAGAAGATTGCAGCGGCCGGCGCGGCGAAGAATCCTGCCGACAGCGAAGAGTGCAAAGCTGAGGGCGAGGACGCGACGGGAGCGGGGTCTGCTGCGGGGGAAAGCGCGGCGTCTGGAAAAGAAAAGAACGACAAGAAGGATGAAAAGAATAAGGACGAGAAGAAGGGCGAAGCCTCCAGCAAAGAAAAGGAAGTACGCGAAGTGAAAATCGATTTCGAGAATATCAACCAACGCATCCTGGCGTTGCCGATTGCGGCGCGAAACTACGATCAATTGTTGGCCGCAAAAACTCACGTGCTGTATCTGCTGGAAGGTCAGGCGGTGGACGAAGGCAATTGGAGAGGGCGTACGGTGCAAAAGTTCGACGTATGCACGCGGAAGACGGACAAGGTGCTGGACAATGTCGGCGGGTTCGTCATTTCGGCGAACGGCGAGAAGGCGTTGTACGAACAATTGCCACCGAGAAATCCGCTGGGCGCGCCAGGTGGACCGGTGCACGGAACGTGGATCATCAAGCCGGTGGCGGCGCTGGGGAAACCGGCCGAGCCGGGCAAACCGGACGGCACATTGCATCTTGAATCGATGCGGGTCAACGCCGACCCGCGCGCGGAGTGGAAGCAGATGTTCCGTGAAGTGGGGCGAATCGAGCGGGACTTTTTCTACGATCCCAATATGCATGGCGCGGACCTGAAAGCGCTGATGGCGACGTATCAACCGTATGTGGATAACGTGATGAGCCGGGCGGACCTGAATTACATTTGGGCCGACATGCTGGGAGAGATCACCGCGCAGCACGTCTATATAGCTGGCGGCGACCGGCCGGAAGTGAAGCAGGTGAATGTGGGATTGCTGGGCGCGGACTATGTGATCGAACATGATCGCTACCGTTTCGCGAAAGTATATTTTGGCGAGAACTGGAATCCGGATTTGCGAGCGCCACTGACCGAGCCGGGAGTGAATGTTCGTCAGGGAGAATATCTGCTGGCGGTCGACGGACGCGAAGTGCATGGCGGCGACGAGATTTATAGTTTCTTCATCGATCGCTCGGGCAAAGCGATTCCACTGAAGGTGGGCCCGGACCCGAGCGGAAAAGATGCGCGCGTGGTGACGGTGGTGCCGATCGGCAGCGAACGTTCTCTGCGCATGCGCGATTGGATGGAAAGCAACCGCCGGAAAGTGGATGAGTCGAGTGGCGGCAAACTGGCGTATGTGTATTTGCCGGATACAGCGGTGGGCGGCTTTACGAATTTCAATCGTTACTATTTTCCGCAAAATGCGAAACAGGGAGCGGTGATTGACGAGCGGTTCAACGGCGGAGGCTGGATCGCGGATTATATCGTGGACTGGCTGAACCGTCCGTTGTTGATGGCGGCGATGACGCGCGAAGGCAAGGACAACTACATTCCGTGGGTGATCTTCGGGCCGAAAGTGATGCTGATCAATCAATATGCGGGTTCGGGGGGAGATGCGCTGCCTTGGATGTTCAAGGAACTGGGCATTGGGCCGCTGATCGGAACGCGCACCTGGGGCGGACTGATCGGGATTGGCGGTTATCCGCCGCTGATGGATGGCGGAGCGATTACTGCGCCGCGTTGGGGATTGTTTAATCCGAAGACCGGCGAATTTGACGTGGAGAATAAAGGCGTTGCGCCGGATATCGAGGTGGATTTCGATCCGGCGCTCTGGCGGCAGGGGCACGATCCGCAGCTGGAGAAGGCGGTTTCGGTGACACTCGCGACTTTGAAGGAACATCCGGTGCCGCCGGTGAAACGGCCGAAGTATCCGATCTACAATTGGCCGAAAGTGCGGTCGGACGCGAGCAAGTCCGGAGCTGGTTCGAACCAATAACGTTCCAAGTCAACGGAAGCGACAACATTCAAGTCGGCGAAGGGGATGCAGTACCTAGCGTGCGTAGTCCTAGACTTTATGATATAAAGTACTTGACATTAAGAATGGCTTTGCTATGATGTGAGTCGCGGCGGAGAAAGTCCAAAGGAAACTCACATGCTAAAGCGGATACTGGCGATCATCGCCATTTTTGCGTGTACGTGTGTCGCGTGGATGATTCTGGGCACGTCGATTTATTTACGGACGGAGAATGCGGGATCGGAGTTGTCGAGCCGGGTCGCTTCCACCTGGGGAACGGCACAGGAGCAGCACCCTCCTGTGGCCAGCTACGTTACGAAGGTGACGAAGACGGTTGAGACGGAAGAAAACGGGAAAAAGATCAAGAAGACGGAAACGCACGATGTGTCAAACGTAGTGCCATTGGACTCCAGCCAAATCGTGGCCGACTTGCACATTGATTACCGGCAGAAAGGGTTGTTGTGGTTCAGCACGTATCGAGTGGGGTTTGCGGGCAATTACACTTTCCAGAATCCAACCGGGAAAGAAGAAATTTTCACGATTAAATTGCCACTGCCTTCGAAACAAGCGGTGTACGACGGAATGGAGATCTCGCTGGACGGGCAAGTGCTGCCGCTGGATTTTAGCGGAGCAGAAGTGACTGCCCACGGAGTACTGAAACCGAATGCGACAGGCGCTGTGCGGATTGCGTACCGTTCGCAGGGGCAGGATAACTGGATCTACAAATTTGCCAGCGGAGATGAAGTGGCGCGAGTGAAGGACCTTCATTTGCTGGTGAAGAGCGATTTTGGCGGATTTGATTTTCCGGAGAATTCATTGTCTCCCACAGAAAAGCGGCAGACCTCCGAAGGCTGGGAATTGAAATGGGATTATCAGAATCTGGTTTCGGGGTTCAATATTGCGCTGCGGATGCCGCAGAAATTACAGCCGGGGCCGTTGGCCGGGCGAATTTCTTATTTTGCGCCGGTACCGCTGTTCTTTTTCTTTTTCCTGGTCTTCATACTTTCGACGCTGCGTGCAATTGATTTGCACCCGATGAACTATTTCTTTCTGGCGTGCGCGTTTTTTGCGTTTCATCTGCTGCTGGCCTATTTGTGCGACCACGTTTCCATCCATGCGGCGTTTGTGATTTCGTCGGCAGTTTCGATCCTGCTGGTCGTGACGTATCTGCGGCTGGTGGTGAATTTGCGTTTCGCGGTGGTGGAGGCGGGGCTGTCGCAATTGATTTACCTGGTCCTGTTTTCGTATGCATTTTTCTTTGAAGGGTTTACCGGACTGGCGATCACGATTGGCGCGATCCTGACGCTGTTCGTGGTCATGCAGATGACCGGCCGGATCCAGTGGACGGAGAAATTTGTGAGGAGAATCGCCTGACAGCGATCTCGCGGCTGGACTGACGAAAATAAAAGCGACACGGGCTTGGTTCTGTGTCGCTTTGTTATTTTGGGCTTAGGCAATCGGAATCAGTGTTTCGCGGGTTCGGCGGTGGGAGGAAGAACACCGTTGAGACGAAGGTACATGGATTGAGCGGAGTAATGGTCAGACCAGGAGCCCGCCAGGATGAACATGGCGGCGGCGCGGGAGAAGGAACGGCCGTTGAATAGCGGGATGGAGTCGGCGAGACGTGAATCGTCGACTTTCGCGAGAGCGGAGGAGCAGAAGTCGAAGGACTGTTTGACCGCAGCGACGAGCTTGTCCTTTGAATCGGTATCGGCCAGCTTGGCGCCTTCAGCAGCGGCTACACCGGAAATCTTGGAGCAAAAGAGATTGTTGGAGTCGGCGATGTGAATGGCAAGATGAGCGAAGCTCATCTGGTCTGGAGTGGGCTTGAAAGAAAACTTGTCGGCGGGCATGGCTTCGGCGGCGGCGGACATGTTTTTTGCGGAGCGGGTGAGGCCGAAGCGGAGGGCGTCGCTGACGGGATTTGCAGAGGGCGCAGCGGAAGGCACGGCTTGCGCGAAAGTTAGAAGTGGAGTGCTGGCGAGCGTTGCTAGAACGGCGAGTTTGCGGATCATGTGAAGGCTCCTTGTTGGCAGGGAAATGGTACGCCGGAAGGGAGTCGAAAGTCGAAACCTAAAAAGTTCAAGTTTAGGGGGAAATCGCGCTGGGAATTGTACATCCAGGTTGGACGAATGAGGCTCTCAACGCAGAGTGCGCAGAGGGCACGGAGAAAGAACTCAAGGAGTTAGCGGGTTAGGACCTGGCCGGGGGTTGCGCCGGTGGGTTTGTTGCCGGACCAGACGGGGATGCCGTTGACGAAAACTTTTTCTATGCCGACGGGGAGCTCTTGCGGTTTCGCGAATGTGGAATGGTCGAGGATGGTAGTGGGATCGAAAAGGACCAGATCGGCGTAAGCGCCTTCGCGGAGGACGCCGCGGTCCGTCCAGTTGAGGCGTTGTGCGGGGAGGGAAGTCATTTTACGGATGGCTTCGGGCAGCGTCAGCCAATGTTTTTCGCGGACGAAGCGGCCGAGTACGCGGGGGAAAGTTCCGGCTCCACGCGGATGGGCTGAGCCGATGCCGCCGTCACTGGCTACCATTACCCAGGGTTGTTGATAGAACGCTTTGATGTCGCTCTCGATCATGGAATGGCCGATGATTTCGGCTTCGGTGTTAGCGGCATCGCCTTCGTGGATGATTCGAATAAACATTTCTACAGGAGAGAGTTTGTTTGATTTCGCGAGGTCGGCGAGAGAGTGGCCGACGTAGGAAGTGTTGGGCTTGAATTCGGTGATGGTGAGATGGTCTGGGCCGCCTAAATCGGCGATGGCTTTAGCGACGCTTTTGGGATTTTCGTACTGCTTGTCCGGAACGGTGACTTTGAGATTGGAGTGCCAGGCATCGTAGGGATAGCAGTCGGCGAGAAAATCCACGCCGCGGTTGCGGGCTTCTTCGATGATGCGGATATATTCGGAGGCTTTGCCCTGTACGGCTACAGTGCCGAGCTTGATGTGCGAGTGATCTACTGGAATGTGGGCTTGCTCGGCGATTTCGATTTCTTCCACCAGAGCGTCGAAAGCTTTGTCGGCTTCATCGCGGATGTGCGTACCGTAGAAGCCGCCGTGTTCGGCGGCGCTGCGGGCCATGGCGACGAGTTCGCCGGTGTTGCTGTAGCTGCCGACTTCGTATTCGAGACCGCTGGAAAGGCCGATGGCGCCTTCGTTCATGGCTCGCCAGGTTAGTTCGGACATTTTTTCAATTTCCTGCGGAGTCGCAACGCGTTTGAAATCTTTGCCCATAACCTGTTCGCGGATGGTGGCGTGTCCGGCGAAGACGGCGACGTTGAGGGCGGCGGGATGTTTGCGGCGTTGCTCGATCCAATTTTTTATTGGCCAGGGAGAATCACCATCGGGACCTTGCACCGCGGTGGTAATGCCTTGCGCGATTTGCGTTTCGGCGAGCGGGTCGGTGTCGAGTCCTTCGATGGAGTGATTGTGAATGTCAATGAAGCCGGGAGCTAGCACCAGGCCATGGGCGTCGAGGACTTGTTCGCCGGGAGCGGGGGAGAGTTTGCCGATGCTGGCGATGCGATTGTTGCGGATGCGCAAGGCGCCTTCACGAAGTAGAGCGCCGGTGCCGTCGGCGAGTTGCGCGTTGATGATGAGGATGGTTTGGTCGGCGGGTGCGTGAGCGGAAAAGAAGACTGGAGCGGCGATTGCCAAAGAGAGCGGAACACCTAATAAGAGGATTGTGCGGCGGCGCGTAAACACTAGAAGCCCTTTATGATTCTGAATTTTTTATCCCTGGTCCTCCGTGGCGTTGCTTACACCGGACACAGCCAGGATTGGCTGTGCTACTGGCGCGCGGAGCGGGTGCGGAGATGGTACCAGACGGTGATAAGAATGATGGAGACGACGAGGATGAGCGTGGAGATAGCGTTAATTTCTGGAGTGATGCCGCGGCGCAGGCGGCCCCAGATTTCGAGGGGGAGCGTGTATTCGCGGCCGTAGAGGAAAAAAGTGACGGCGATTTCGTCCATGGAAAGAGTGAAGATGAGCAGGGCGGAAGCGATGAGAGAGAGTTTGAGATTGGGAAGCGTGACGAGCCAGAAAGTACGCCAGGGAGTTGCGCCGAGGTCCAAGGAAGCTTCTTCCTGACGGCGATCCATTTTTTGCAAGCCGGCGAAGAGTTCGGTGGTAGCTACGGAGATCAGCGCGGTGCCGTGCCCCAGGAAAATGGTGATTAGGCTGAGATCGAGGCTGATACGGACCGCGAAGAGCAGCAGGGAGAGTCCGGTGATGATACCCGGAAGAATCAGCGGAAGAAGGACCAAGCGGCGAAAGAACGATTTGCCGGGGAAGTTGGCGCGATCGAGAGCGAGCGCTGCGAATAAGCCAAGAGTGAGAGAGAGCGCTACGGCTCCGGCGGCCACGATGAAGCTGTTCACGATGGAATCCCATATGGCGGAGTCAGCGAAAAGCTGACGGTACCAATCGAAGGTGAAATGGCGTGGCGGAAAGCCGCCGACTCCGTCGCGATTGAAGGAGTAGACGACCAGCACGATGATCGGGAGGTAGATGAACGCGAAGATGATGCCCGCGTAGGCAGTGAGAAACGGCGAACGGTGCGTCGCGGTGTTAGCTGAGGCGCTCATTCGAATGACCAGCGCTTTTCCGCACGCTGCGTGAGGGCGAGCAGGGAGAGCGTGATTATCAGGATGAAGACGGAGATAGCTGCGCCGAGCGGCCAATCGTAGGCGGCGCCGAAGAGCGATTGCACCAAGTTGGCGATCATGGTGCCGGACGGGCCGCCGACGAGGAGCGGTGCGAGAAAGTCTCCGAGTGAGAGAACGAAGGCGAAGGTTGCGCCCGCGAGCAGTCCGGGAAAAGAGAGCGGGAGGATTACGCGGAGGAAAGTCTTGCGCGGCGATGCGCCGAGATCTTGCGAGGCTTCGATTAGCGGACGAGGTATATGTTCGAGCGAGGCGTAGATCGGAAGAAAGACAAATGGCGTGTAGATGTGCGTGAGCATAAGGACTACGGCGAACGGGCTGTAAAGAAGCGCGGAGACGGGGCCGTGCGTGATGTGAAGATATTGGAGGAAGCCATTGAGGACTCCGTCGCTGCCGAGAATGGTTTTCCAGGCGTAGCCACGAACTAGATAGCTGACCCACAGCGGAACGATGACGAGTTGGTAAAGCAGTTCTTTGCGCGGGCCGGCCTGAAAGGATAAGAAATACGCGAGCGGGTAGCCGAGAAGTACAGAAAGAATTGTGACGGAGGCAGCGATGCGCACGGTGCGGAACAGAACTTGGAGGTAAAGCGGATTTTTGAAGAGCGTGAGGTAGTTGTCCAAATTCCAGTGATGGAGGATGGCGCCGTCGCGGACGGTCCAGAAGCTGTGCAGGAACATGAGCAAGTAGGGAAGAAGCAGGAAGAGTGTTACCCAGAGGATGGGAGGGAGGGATACGAGGAGTTTGTAGGTGCGGGAATACATCAGAGACCAGTGACCAGTGGGAAAGGACAGGGATCAGAGATCAGCGACCAGAGAACAGTTAAGAAAAAGAAAGCCTGGGAAAAGTGCGCGGTTGGGTGAACGCGAGCGGAAATGAGGTCAGAAGAGGGCATGGTCAGTCGCGGAAGGGGATTGCGTCTTTGCAGGAGAAGACAAATTCGTGAGAGCCGGTGAGTTCGGCGCGTGACGGAATACGGGCGCGGAGTATGGCGCCGGTGGCGGTTTCGAGTTCGAGGAGTTCGGTGGCGCCAGAATAAATTTGCTGGTGGATGGTCGCGGTGAAACGAACTGGTTCGGCGGGTTGCGCGGAACTTGCCTCGGCCGTCGAATAATCACTAGCGAGGGAAATTGCTTCGGGGCGAAGCGAGAAGAGCGCTGAGCCGTCTTCTTGCCCACAAGGAAACTGGAACGCGCCGCAGTCGGCGACGCGGTTGCGGATGATGGCGCGCAGCAAATTGGTTTGACCGATGAATTGCGCCGTGTAGGCGGTGGCGGGACGCGTGTAAATGTCGCGAGGCGAAGCCACCTGCTCGAGTGCGCCATTGCGAAGAAGAGCGATGCGATCGGAAAGGGCCATGGCTTCTTCCTGATCGTGGGTGACGAAGAGAAAAGTGATGCCGACTTCGCGTTGCAGGGATTTTAGTTCAGATTGCATTTCTTTGCGGAGATTGGCGTCAAGCGCGGAGAGCGGCTCGTCGAGCAGAAGAAGTTGCGGGCGATTGACGAGCGCGCGGGCGAGCGCGATGCGTTGTTGCTGGCCGCCGGAAAGTTTTGTGGGTTTGGCGGTAGCGTACTCCTGCATGCGAACCATGGCCAGAGCATCGCTAACGCGGGTGGCGATTTCTGTTTTCGGCGTGTTGGCTGCGTGTAAACCGTAGGCGACGTTTTCACTGACGTTGAGATGCGGGAAAAGCGCGTATTGCTGGAAGACAGTGTTGACGCGGCGTTTGTATGGAGGAAGGGTGTCGAGGCGGGTGCCGTGCATCCAGATTTCGCCGCTAGTGGGCTGTTCGAATCCAGCGATGAGACGAAGCAGCGTGGTTTTGCCGGAGCCGCTTTCACCGAGCAGGGTGAGAAATTCGCCTGCGACAATTTCCAGCGACAGAGTTTTCAAGACTTCTCGCGCACCGAAGCGTTTGCTTATGGCGCGCACTTCGAGCAGCGTGGCTCCAGGTTCGAGTGAATCGGCAACGGAAGGCGCAGCAGTTGACGAAGTGCGAGTCACTGGGCGGCTTTGACCTCGTTCCAGATTTCGTTGTACTTGGCGCGGCGTGGAACATCCTGCCAGAAATAGATGTGCGTCATGTCGGCAGCCGCATCGTCGAGGTGCAGAGATTTTTGTTCGTCGCTGGAGAGATATCCTGCCGTGCCAGGATTCGCAGGAGTGTAGTGAGTGACATCGCTGACAAGTTTTTGCGTCTTGGCCTCGACCATATAGGCGAGAAATTCGGTGGCGAGATCCCTATTCTTGCTGGCGGAAGTAATCATCAGGTGGTCAATCCAGCCGGTGGTGTTTTCTTTTGGAATCGTTTCGCCGATGGGGAAATTCAACTTGCGAAGCTGAGCGGTGTTGAGCGGCCAGCCCATGGCGAGGACGATTTCATGGTTCTGAAAAAGATTGGTGAGTTCGCCGCCGGTGGACCAGAATTTGCGGACGTTGGGTTTAAGTTCGATAAGTTTTTTCTTTACGGCATCGAGCTGGGCGTCGGAGAGATTGTAGAGCTGGCCGGGGTCGGGCTGGTCGTAACCGAGAACTTGCGCGGCCATGTAGATGCTGGAGAGTTCGTCCCACAAAGAAATTTTGCCGCGATATTTGGGATCCCATAGAATGTTCCAGGAATCAGGCGGCTGCGGAAACACGCTGGTGTCGTAGAGCAGTGAATTGGGTCCCCACATGAACGGGACGCCGAAAACCTGGTCGTTTGCCTTGACGAGAGAAGAATCGCGAAGGCCTGCCGATAGCTGCACATAAGAAGGAATTCTGGAGAGATCGAGCGGCGCGGCGAGCCCGGCTTTGACGATCGAGGCGGCAACATCGCTGGAGGGTGAGATAACGTCGTAGTTGGCAGCACTGCCGCCGCGAAGTTTGGCCACCAGTTCATCGCTTGACCCCATGTAGGAGGCAACGACTTTGCAGTGGTGAGAAATCTCGAAGCCGTGTACGAAGGAAGGATCGGCGTAGCCTTCCCATACCAGCAGGCTAAGCGTGGGCGGAGAATTTCTGCAGGCGGCGAGCGAGAACGAGATGAACAGTACGGCCAAGAGCAGAGTCGTGCGCTTCATCGATCCTCCACAAAGAAAGAGCGTCAAGCGTTGGTAACGAAGAATTTAACCTAAAAGGTGGGCGGCGTGTTGATCCATAGCAGCCAGGATTCCGTTTTGCCGGGATTGCGCCAGCGATGTGGCGTGGAACTCTGGAAATAGAGGCTGTCGCCGGGCTTCATGCGGTAGTGCTCATCGGTGTTGAGCCAGATTTCGAATTCGCCGCGCAGGATGTGCAGGAATTCCTCGCCTTCGTGAGTGTAAGATTCGCCGCTGCCGCCGCCGGGCTTGATGCGAAAAAGATGCGGCTCCATGGCAGTGTTGCCCCAGGCAAGAAGTTCCATGCGGACGCCCTTGGTGGTTTCGAGAACTTTGCGCTCGGTTGGGCGCACGAGTTTGGAATTGTCCCTGGCAGGCTCGAAGAAAGAAAGAATATTGGTGCGATAGTAGCGCGCGATGCGGCGCAAGGTGCCGATGGAAGCGCTCATCTGGCCACGTTCGAGAGCGCTCAGAAAACCGATGGAAACTTCCGTGGCGCTGGCAACCTGCGCGAGGGAAAGATTGCGGCCTTGGCGGAGGCGGCGAAAACGCAGTCCGGGGGAAGCGGTATTTTCCGCGGGCGAAACAACTCCCTGACTCTTGAGAACGTGGACGATGGCGGCGGGATTGAGTCCGCGAGCGCGACGAAGAAAAAGAGCGCGCTTCAGGAGGCGCACGTCCGCTTCACTGTAGAGGCGATAGCGGCTGCGCGTGCGTTGCGGCGTGATGAGGCCGAGAGCTTCCCAGGCGCGCAGAGCGGAGGAAGAGATTCCGACGCGACGGGCGACTTCGCTAATGCGCAAAGAGGCGTCAGACGAGCGCGAAACCGATGGGTCAGATAAATTCTTTCTGCTTGACATCACCGCGGGCTTTCCATAAGTTTACAGGATTATAGTAAGGTTCACGGGGCACGGCAACCTCGAAGATGCGGTGCCAAATCAAAACTTCGAGGCTCAGGGGTGAGTCCATGAATGTGAAGGAGCATTTCCGCGCGATCTTTTCGAAAGGTCTGCTTTGTAGTTTCATACTGGTCCTGGCGGCAACCGTTTGTGCCTCGGCGAATTTTGCGCAAAGCACCGGAGGACGCATCCGCGGGACAGTAATAGATCCAAGCGGCGGGGCCGTATCAGCCGCAACGTTGCAGCTAGTCAACGAGGCCACTCACTCGACGCGCGAGGTGCAGTCGGGCTCGAATGGCGAATATATTTTTATTGAGGTCCCCGTTGGCAGTTACGAAATCGATGTGACCGTGCAAGGTTTCAAGAAGTATGTCCGCAAGGGAGTCGCGCTGGATCTCAACCAGGTCCTTACCGTAGACATCGCCCTGCAAATTGGCGGCTCGACGGATGTAGTCGAGGTTACAGGGACGCCACCCGTTGTGGATACCACTTCGACGCAGCTCGGCGCCGTGGTTAATGAGCGCTCCTCGACGCAACTACCGCTGAATACGCGCGACGTCTTCCAGCTTCTGCAACTACAGCCGGGCGTTCAATCGCAGATCGGTAACAATCTTTTTTATGGATCGGACAAGCCGGGCGTGGTTACCGTGAACGGCGGTCGTGGGCGCTCGAACAACTACTCGGTAAATGGAGGCGACAGCAACGATTTGTTCGCAAACCTTCCAGCCGTGCAGCCTTCACCGGACAGTATTGAAGAATTCCGCGTCATCACAAATTCGTTTGACGCCGAGTATGGACGTAACTCTGGCGCAGTCGTGAACGTGGTCACCAAATCCGGCACCAACGATTTCCACGGGAGCGCGTACGAATTTCTCCGCAACGATGTACTGAATGCGCATGGCTTCACGTTCCAGCCAACATCGAAACCACCCTTTAAACAAAACCAGTTCGGCGGAACGCTAGGCGGCCCCATTAAGAAAGACAAGACTTTCATTTTCGGTTCCTATGAAGGACGCCGCATCGTTCGGGGCGTCGTTTCGCAGCTGGTTCCGGTCCCCAACGCCGGCGATCTTGCGGGAAACTTTTCCGGGGCGCCTGGTGATGCATCCGCATTCCCGGGAGCGCTCAACGACCTCACGGTCGCGAACATCCTCGAAAACCGCTGCGGCAGTGCGAGCCCGGGAGGGAGCAAGCTGACTCTCGCAGGGCAAACTGCGCTCGATCAGGCGGCCGCCGGTAACCCTCAGGCCTGGGATTCGATTTTTCCCTCAGTCATCACCACTCCGGGAGGCGCTCCGGTGGCCAACATACCGACCCAGTGCTTTGATCCGGTTTCCAGCAGCTTGATGAGGTTCCTGCCGGGTGCGGGCGGCGCCAGTTCCGAGACTCAGGATGTCTCTAAATCCACAGACCGGGGCGACCAGTTTCAGATCCGGTTGGACCACATCTTGAACAAGACGCAGAAACTGTCCTTCTATTATTACTACGATAATGACAATACTTTGGATCCTTTCGCGGTCTTTCAGTTGGCCGGCGGCTCACTTGGAAATTTTCCGGGCCGAATCATTACCCACGCACAACAGGTGAACGCGAGCCATACTTGGACGCTCGGTTCAACCGCAGTCAACGAATTCCGGTTCACTTATTTTCGGGAAGCTCAACCGCAGTTTTACACGCCCACGGTTACCAACGCCGTTACGGCGTCATGCGGCAGTGTGGTTCCCGCCGCGCAGTGTTTCGGAGGCACGTCGGACACCGCTTTGGTGGACTCCAGCGGGAATCCGCTTGGCACCGCCGCTGACCCGAACACGCCTGTGTGCCCCGGAAACTTCGGATGTGGCATTCACCCGGGTCTTGGCGCGAAATTCGAAGGTGTCCCATACGTCACCTTGAACGGCACACTCGGTCTCTTCGGTAATAATTTCGAAGGTCAGTTGCCGCAGACGGGAAACACCTTCCAGTTCAACGAGAACTACAGCAAGATTGTCGGCAAACACAGCCTTAAGTTTGGTGGTGACGTCCGTTACCAAAAATTCGATCAGAAGCTGTTCTTCAACGTAAACGGGGAGTACCTCTTCGGCCCTGGCGGTACCAACGATACCGGAGCGACCGATCCTTACGCGAATATTTTGCTTGGTCTGCCATTTGGTTATTCGCAAGGCTCCGCCAATACTGAATTAGTTCGTAGCACCTCGGTCTACCTCTTCGCGCAGGATAGTTGGAAGCTGAAACCTACGGTTACCTTGAATTATGGCTTGCGTTGGGAGATGAATACGCCGCTAACCGATGTCGGGAAAAAGGTTCAACGTTTCAGTCCGGGACAGAACTCGGCAGTGTATCCGTGCGATCTTTCGACCGGATTCCCATCATCGTCTGTCTCTAGCTTTCAGTCGCTTCCGCAATTTTCCGGTCCGGGCGCACCGACGCCGGATTGTGTAAATACTGGAACGACTCCTACCGGACTCGTCGTGCCCGGGGACAAAGGAGTTCCTGGCGGCTTGATTGCCACCTACTATAACGCTTTCGCGCCCCGACTTGGCTTGAACTGGAGCCCTGGATCGAAGGACGGAATCCTAGCCGCGCTAACAGGCGGGCCAAACAAAACGACGATCAGCATGGGCTGGGGACTGTTCTACAATCCCGTTGAACAGCTGGTGCTCGAGCAGTTCAGCGCGGAGCCGCCCTTTGGCATCAGCAACAGCGTGTCTGATCCTCTCTTCAGCACGCCTTTCGTGACGCAGGGCGGGTCGACTCTTCCCAATGTCTCCGACGCTTTCCTGAATCCTCCGCGGAACCAGCCGGTGGATTGGGCGCTCTATCGGCCAATCCTTCTCTTTGGCCAGTTCCCCACGAAGCTACGAACCCAGTATTCAGCGCAGTACAATTTAACGATCAAGCGTGAACTGAAGGGCAACATTCTGGTTCAAGTGGGCTATGTCGGATCGCAGGGACACCGGCTGCTCGCGATTCACGATCAAAATGCGGCGAACGCACAGACCTGCATTGATTTGGCGAATCTTAACCAGGGTTGCGCGCCATTCGGTGAAGACAGCCAATATCAATTCGTACTCCCGCCCGGCCAGGTTCTCCACATGCCTTATATCGGAGGCGCCACGCCCGGAGGCCCGAATGTTCCTTGCCCGATCAACAAGACTACCGCGGCCTGTACGATCACCGGCGCACCAGTGACCGGAACTCCGATCAACCTCGTTGGATTGCGTCCTTACGCTTCCCCTAACTGCAATCCGACTAGCACCGATCCGCTGACCAGTGGTTGCCCCGCTGACGGTACCGAGGTCTTCAACAGCATCTTCTCTGAAGATACTGTGGCGCATTCCAACTACAATTCGCTGCAAGCTCTCTTGGAAAAGCGCTTCTCTCACGGTCTGCAATTCCAGGCGTCCTACACCTACAGCAAGTCTCTTGACAATGCCTCGAGTTTTGAGGAGATCCTGAACCCCACCAATTTCAACTCGACCTATGGACCGTCGCTGTTCGATTCACGGCACCGCTTCGTTTTTAACTACGTCTGGGAATTGCCCATACCCAAGAAGGATGGATTTGCCGGCAAGGTGCTCAATGGCTGGCAAGTCTCCGGGATTTATACCTACCAGAGTGGTTTTCCCATTTTGATTAACAATTGTAATGATACCGAGTTGCAGGGAAGCACATTCGGATTTGAGTGTCCCGGCAAACCGAACTTCGCCGGAACCTTCCGAACGCACAACCCCCGCAAAGATGGTTTCGTTTTCGATCCGAACCTGTTTGATAATTGCAATACCTTCGATTGTCCGACGGATCCCACAGCGATCCCGATTGGGCAAATTGGCAACGTGCCGCGCACGCTGTGCTGCAATCCCCCGATTAATAACTGGGACATCGGTGTATTCAAGGAGACTCCGATCGGCGAAAAACTGCGAGCGGAATTCCGGACAGAGATTTTCAACATTTTCAACCATGCACAATTTTATGGAGTGGACGGCAATTCCGGAAATCAGGGTACGACTTTCGGACAGCCGCAGAAAACTCGCGATCCCCGACTCGTACAGTTCGCCGTCAAACTGATCTTTTAGCGGCTTTTGCGCACCTGCGGTTTTCTGCGCGGCTCGCGAGGGCCGCGCTTCCGCGCGTCTGGAAAAAGAATTTCTGGCAGTACACTGACGGCAGGGAAGAGACCTGCAAAGAGCTGGTCTTGCCGAGGCGTGGCGAGCTTGATCTGGAGAACGATCATGTCGTACGAAGCACTGAACAAAGAAATCGCGGCATACGAAAAGCGCACGCCTAAATCGGCGGCGGCGCACAAGCGAGCGGAGAAACGAATTCCGCTAGGGGTCGCGAGCAATTACCGGCACTACGAGCCTTACCCGATTTTTGTGAGGGACGGCAAAGGCAGCAAGATTCACGACATCGATGGCAACGAATACATTGACCACAACCTTTGTTTCGGCGCGCTG
>Ga0099829_10000668_pt1 | contig 18184 bp, 14 predicted proteins | sample CZO8metaG_3_FD_79336 | JGI IMG/M metagenome (GOLD analysis project Ga0099829, IMG submission 79336) | Vadose zone soil microbial communities from the Eel River Critical Zone Observatory, Northern California, USA - CZOApr15con2H2.8 metaG | ecosystem: Environmental > Terrestrial > Soil > Vadose...
CCATGCCGATGATGTATACGTCTTGCGGCGGGCGAGGTTTTTTCGTCAATCCGGGAACCACGATTTGGAATGATTCCAGTCCGCCGTACCAGTGGCAAAATGGCTTCTATAACTGCGCTTATAAATGGGATCCTGGCCGTCCCGGCGGCTGCTTTAAAATGTCGGCTGACAAATGGACGACGTTTTACTACCGGATAAAATTGGGGAATTGGGGAGAACCGAACAGCCAGATTACGGCTTGGGTTGCGCCTGAGGGTCAGCCGCTGCAGCCGTTTGTCGACGTCACGAACATGGCGATGAGAGCGGATACGCCAGGGTACGACGCTATCTGGTTCAACGTTTACATGACAGGGTTTTTAGCTACGGCCAGAAATCCTGCGGCGAATGCCTGGTTGGATGAAGTAATCGTTTCCACCGGACCAATCCCGGCGCCCGCGAACAACCCTCAGCCGGCCGATCGAAAGCCCTGACGGCGCCCGTGGAGGAGAAGTCTGACTCTACCCAGGTTGTAGAAAGGCAACAAAGTTATTTGCGGGATGTTACCGGAGCGCCACAGTTGCCGTGCTCGGACGGCCGATGGCGTCAACGGCTTGCCAGTTATTGCCTTCCAGAACGATCTGACACCAAAGTTCCAGCATAATCAACGCAAGTAGGTGGTCGGTGTGATCGCGGCGCTCCGCGGCGTGATCAGCAATCAAGTTTTGAATTGCAGGCCAATGAAACAGTCCGCGATGGCGGACTTGGTCTTCGGAAAGTAGCTCCGAGATCATCGTTTGTAAGTCCTTTCGGAGCCACGCACCGAAAGGCGCGCCAAAGCCTCGCTTCTTTCGTGCCAGAATCTCGCGGGGCAGCCAGGGCGCGACGGCCTTCTTCATCAGATACTTCAGGCGGAAGCCGTGCACCTTGAGCGATGAAGGCACGCGCGACATCAGTTCAACCAGTTCAAAGTCTACCAGCGGCGCGCGACACTCGATCGATGCCGCCATGCTCATGCGGTCGGTCATGGCCAGCAGATCATCAGGCAAGGAGGTTTTAAGATCGGTGTAAAGGATTCGATTCATGCTGTCTGGATCAGTGCAACGGGCGAAGTAACTTTGCAGAGCATCTGCCGCCAGATTCAAAGCGATGGGGCCGGCCGTTGTTCGTTGCTTAAGCAACTCTGCCTGCGTTTGCGGAGCAAAGAGAGTGACGTAGCCCATATACCGTGAGGCGGGCTCGAGCTCAGCAGATTTCACAAACGCAGTGGCATAACGCGCATAGTCCTTCCAAGTGGAATGACGGTCCTGCGGGATTCGTGCGAGAAGCGCCGGAAGCCATTTTCGACGCACGGATCCAGGTAGAAAGCCGTAGTAACGCATCAGGCTGGTGCCGAGGTATCGACGGTAGCCCCCGAAGAGTTCATCGCCCCCCACGCCCGACAGAATCACGGTTACACTTTCGCGAGCGAGCTTTGAAACGAGGTATGTGGTAAGACAGGCGGAGTCCGCGACAGGTTCATCAAGATGCCAAACGAGTTTCGGCAGCACTTCACTAGCCACCGGCTGCACCACGATCTCGTGGTGATCGGTGTTGAATGCCTTGGCGACTACACTCGCATAAGGGAGCTCATTGTAGTAACTATGCTCTCCCTGATAGCCGATGGAGTAAGTCTTTACCGGACGACCAGTCATCTTGGTCATCACCGAAACGATGGTGCTCGAATCCAATCCGCCACTCAGAAAGGCACCCAGCGGTACGTCGCTGATGAGCTGCATGCGCACTGTTTCCTGGATCTTCGCGCGAATCTGTTCGATCCATTCTCCTTCGCTGTGATGTTCCGTCTGGCCAAATGGCACATCCCAATACTCGTGGACTTCGGTGCGACCCTGCTCGGCGACGAGGTAGTGGCCGGGGAGCAGCTTCTCAATCCCCTCGATCAAACAGAGCGGGGCAGGTACGTAACCAAGAGCGAGATATTCCTCAAGCGCAGCAAGATTTAACCGCCGCGGAACATCCTCCACTTGAAGAAGGGCCTTCATCTCCGACGCAAAAAGGAGACGCCCGGGCTCACGCCGAACATAGAGGGGTTTTTCGCCAATGCGGTCGCGGCCGAGAACGAGACGCTGCCGTTTGCTGTCCCAGAGTGCCAAGCCGAACATACCGCGAAGTCGATCGAAGAATGCGAGTCCTTCCTGTTCGTAAAGGTGCACGATAACCTCGGTATCCGTGCGGGTCCGGAAGTAATGGCCCTTGGATTCCAGTTCATCACGTAATGGCTGAAAGTTGTAAATCTCGCCGTTGAGAACCACCCAAACAGTCTCGTCTTCGTTGGCAATGGGTTGATGACCGCCGGCTACGTCTATGATGGACAAGCGACGCATGCCGAGCCCGACGCCTCGTCCCAAATAGTGACCGAAGTCGTCTGGTCCACGATGGGTGAGCACCGCCCCCATGGCGTCGAGAACGGAGCCCGAGGATTGCTCGGGGCGCTCAAGATTCAGGATGCCATAGATACCGCACATGACTCTTCTACTCTCTCCGTGCTTTAAAATTGCAGTTAAACGTCTGAAGAAGGCAAAATCCACCTTCTTAGAAGTCGATAATCAAATGCGCTGGATTCCGAAGATTAGTTGCTCGTTGCTCTCCGGGCCCTCAGAGCATCTTCGAATACGCGCGCCAATTCAATGGCCTTATGCGCTCGAGAATGCCGCTCGATTTCCACTTTGCTGGCTATGGGCGCGGTCCCAACGCGAATCTGTTCCAGAAATCGCAGGAGTCCGGTCGCAATTCGCTCAATCGAATTTAGGGGAACAAGCGCGCCAACTTTGGCTTTTCGCAGTACCGTAGCTGTTTCTCCCCGATCGTCCACTAAAGCGAAAATGGGGCGACGAGCCCGGAGGTATTCGTACAGTTTTGCGGGGACAGCGGGATTGGAATCGTGCCCCTGGAAAATCAATAGACCGTCCACATTTAGCATCTCTGCAAGCGCCTGGTTGTAAGCTACTGGAGGTTCCAGAGTGATGATGCCCTCGAGCCCGTGTTCGAGTATTTGTTGTTGATAGACGCTCTCTGAGGAGCTTGCCCTGAGAATGACACTCAGGTTTTCAGAAGAAATCTTGCCCGATTTGCGGAGTTCAGCAAGCGCGGCAAAAAAGTGTCCTGGATGCCGGTCCGGAGTCGGGTAGAGCACACCACTGTGCAACAGTACAATCTTATTTCCTGCTGGCCGGTGTCCATTACAAAGAGCTTCCGCAGCTGCGAAGCTCTCCTCCGAGTAGCCATTAGCAATGACAGCCCACCGCTCCGGTGGAAGCTCCGCATACCGCTCCGCGTAAATCCGGCGTGCCCCTTGGGTGACGAAAACCGCGCGGGCACAAGACCTAACTGTTCTACTTTCAATCCATCCGCGAGCACGCCAGATTCTCGGATCTTTTGGCCAGCGCTCCTTTGTTACAGGGTCGATTTCGTTCATTGGGTCCCGGAAATCGGCGACCCAAGGGATCTTTGTCAGTCGGTGAAGAAAAAAGGCGATCAGATGGGCAGTCGCTATCGGATAGGTTGACCACATCACCTCGGGCTTGTGCCTCTGAATGAGACGCAGCCCCTTCAGAGTGGCAGAGACACACCAGCTAACCCAAGGATCGGGCACTGCCAGCCAGCCGGGATAACGACCCTTAACTGAAAGATGTCTGACCGTGTCAAACGCCCAGGTTCTGACTACTTGTAGCGTCGGCGGGATGTCGGCAAGCTGGTCCTTCGCTGCTCGAGGGTACGCACGTTCGGTAGTAGTTAGTACAATCGGTTCCCACCCGTGCTCCGGCAAGTGGCGCGAGAAACTAAGTGTTCGTTGTTGGCCGCTGCTGACTGCGCAGGGTGGGTAGTGGTATGCGATCATCAGCACACGGTTAGTCATGCGAAACTGTGAACATCCCCATTCTAGCGCGTCTTTCTTGACGCAGCCGTTCAATTCTAGACCGTCGTGAAGTTTCCGGCAGCACGGTTGCCAGCTCGTTGAACAGCACAAGACTCTTCGACAATCGCATGTAAATCTTTCTCTCTCAAATCTTGGTGCACGGGCAGCATCACGAGGTTTTCGTATAGGAAATCTGCCTCTGGAAAAGCCCCGCGTGGGACCGCCGAATGCCGAACACCGCCCCAGGTCACGGCAGGAATGCCTCGTGCACGCAGCGCGAGATGAGCATTTTCGACACCCTTAAAAATGAGGGGAGTGACCCAGGGACTATGCTCGTTACCCGTCCCGCCAAACAGTAAACGAATCCCCTTTGTGGAAGAGAATTCGCGTTTGAAGAAAGCAAAGTTTTCCCGCCGACTGGCCAGGATGGCAGGGACATCGGACCGCTCGAACACCCAGCGAGAAACCCGAGACATAGGGAGATTGACCAGTGATTCGTCGAACTCGAGACCGATGCGATCAGTTGGCGCGGTCCGGTCGGTAGGTTCTTCCTTGCTTCGCAGGCGGTCCCTGCCGCGATTCAACAGTTTCAGGAAACTGCTCATGGCCTTTAAGGTCAGGGTATCGCTGTGTTCAGTTCTTTTCTCAATGAGACTTTTTGCAGCCTTGAGACTAGCAAGGTAGTTTTCGTCATCCCAAGAAATAGGGATTCCGCTCGAACCATTCAGCACCAACTCTCCGCCATCATAGAGAGGCAGAAATTTGCGCCAACTAAACACGCTGATGTCACCATGACTCCCGATCGGGCGCCCGTCCACCTCGCCTTGTAAAACATGAGCGCAGTCTTCGATGAGAAAAAGCCCGTGTTCATCACAAAGCTTGCGGAATTCTGCGATCTCACAAGGAAATCCAAAGTAGTGGACGGCAAGAACGACTTTGGTTTCGGAGCGAAACCTCCGCCTGAGATCGGCAAAGTCAGTCTGAAAATCGCAATTGATTCGGTAAAATTCTACTTTTGCGCCGAGCGCAATCACGGGTTCAATGGCCGCCGCGCAGAGATAAGCAGGTAGGAGCACCACATCGCCGGGAGACAGCCGGATGGCGCGCAGGCCGTGATAGATTGCGCTTCTTGCCTGCGAGAAGAGGTATCGCGGTGAATTGTCACGAATCGCTGGAATGTTAGCCGTTCGCGGAAATACCGTCAGGAAGCGGCGGCTGAGCACCGGATCCTTGCTCATTCGGAATTGTGTTGGCCGCTCGGGCATCGAAGATTGAGATTGTTCCTCTCCCTGATCCATACAACCTAACTGTCTCTGTCACCATCCATCAAAAGAATGTTCTGGGCTTCAAATTCTGCTTTTGTGTCATGAGCCCGGCGCGTCGCGGAAATCACTACGGGTTGAGTTTCCCTGGCGTAGAAGCCCAACTTTCGAAAGAATGCGGTTTGTGCGTGAGTGCTTAAGCCCGGTGCATTCACACTGAAAGCGCCGCGCTTGCGAAGAATCTCCAACGCCGCGAAGATAAGATTTGACCTCACCCCCGCATCTTCAACTCCGAACAGATCGACAATGGTCGCCATCTCCCCCTCCTGAAGGAAGAGGATATAGCCCAATAAGGACCCATTTCGCCGCGCAGTCAACATTTCGTAGTGATGATGGAAATGCGATCTGAAGCGCCAGTTCAAATAGCTTGATGTTCGAGCAACACACATGCCGTATTCCGAGTGGATTTCTCTCGCCAACTGGCTAAACTCTTCACCGCAGGCTTCGTTCTGCGCGTAGATTGTGGATTCAGGAAGATTGCCCCGCCTAACATCACGAAAATTGATTATGAAGTTCGCTCCGGCGATGAGAGAACGACCGAGGAAGGGGAGCTTGCCCACGCTGGCCATCTTCCTTTCCAGGCTGAGCAACTTTGTCAGGCGTACCATGCATCGACTGGGTTCCACTCCAAGCCGCCGATAAACGGCTACCATGTTCTGCTTGGGAAAATCATAGTAGAGCTCATAAGGGCCATCTTGGATGCCAGCTAGGCAAGCACGCTGCAACTGCAAAGCGGGACCTAAGCTCCTGTATTGCGGGTGAATCCAAAAATCCACGAGCACACAACCGAGCCTCTCTTGGCCCCCCACATACATTCGGCGAGGCACGATTCCACCCGAGCCAACAACTGTGCCCCTGACTATATCGGTCAAGACCCACAACTGGGCCTGGCCATCGGGATTTTGACGGTACAGCCAGTCGAATCTTCGCCCGTCAGACCTGGGCGTCAGATATCGTAGCATCAGGTCTATCAATACATCGCGATCCGCATCGAGATTGGCAGGACGCACTGAGAGTTTCATGGCTACCTGACACCGCTAGTCAGCACGTCACTTCCATCTAGGAAAAAGGCGAATGCCCTTGACATTATTGAACAGGGCGAGAACCGGTTCTCTTTGTGGTGCATTTCTAGCTTCCCTGCTCTTGGTCGCAAAGGAAGCGCCTCCTCAAGAATTCTTGAAGAGTTTGTCAGATCTCGCCCAGTCAGTATAAGCTTCGGCTCGACCAAGACGGAACCGACCTACCGCTTTTCTTGCCTGAAGAATCCATGGATTGCGATAAGAGTTCACATGGTAAAGAGTTCGGGTCCGGTCGATCCACTTCAGATGCCAGTCCATCACTCGTCCGTAGAATTCCAGACGCCGCCAGCCGCTCTCAGAAAACGCCCAGCGGATGAGCGATTCCTTCATTAGAAAGCCTGGGGAAACCTGCTTGAGGCTCTCGTCATAGGTGGTCTTCAGATTGACGCGCATGCCATTTCGCCCTATCCAAAGCTCACTCGCGATAGGTTTATTGTTCAAACGCAATTCGAAGATTGCGCCTTCTCCGCGTCCGCAAAAATTCTCCATCACATCGCGGTAGAAGCGTCCTTGCGCATTGTCCTCGGCAACAGCTGTACCCTCCTGCCCCTTCCAGCCCTGTGATTCCAGCCGTCCGTATTCCCGGATGCAGCCCGCCACAGAATTTCTATCCGTATGAGCCACGAATTCAAGTATTTGGCCCTGCTCAGTAAGCTTGCGACGCCGACGGGCATTGTTTCTCTTGATATCGTCACTACGAGATTCCCAATACTGGTCAAAAGTTCCCTCGAGAGTCAAATTTCCCGTCCGGATATATTTGATGAATTCCAAGCAGGATAGTTCAGGGTTGGTGGGGAATGCAGAGAATTCAGGGTCCTGCTGCAATACGGCAAGTTGAAGGGCATAGCCAGGGAGTGATCGCGTAAGTTCTTGCAATCCACACACTGCATCATCGCGATAGCCGAAAACGATCAGACCTATTGGAGCCTGGGACGGCTGGAAAGTTTCCCGGAGTCCCCAACGCGCTGAAACCACAAGAGCCATCGCCGGTCGTTTCGAGTCTTGGTTGAGTGCAATATTAACGTCCTTACCGCCAAAGTGCCGGAGAAGAGCGCTCACGAATCCGGAATCAAGCAGTATATGATCACCCTGACTACGATTCAGGCTGTCCCATTGGTCTCGGAGTGAATCAAAATGGCCTTTCGCAGGAAGGAACTCCCAGCTCATTTTAGTGTGCTCGGCTTACTGTCGCAGCGACCGTCGGTACGCTCATTATATCGGCGTGCCGAATCAACAGGTTTACCGGCACGGTTGGCCAGAGTTTCTTTGCCTTCATACAAAAATACTTCTGCCGGTCTTGGGTGACTTAGAAACTCCAGTGGGCTTGCTGTCTTTGCGTAGGCGCCGGATTGAAAGATTCCAACAAGGTCGCCAATTTCCGCGTGCGGCATGCTAATCCCTCTCGCTAAAGTATCGAGCGGGGTGCACAGGGGGCCAACGATGTCGACTACCTCCTCGGCGGGCGACTTAAGCTTGTTGAGAAGGGCAATGGGATAATTTCGCTTGATTGTTTGGCCCAGGTTACCAGATGCGGCCAAATGATGGTTCATGCCCCCGTTCACGATCAGGAATTTCTTGCCGCGAGAGACCTTTATGTCGGTTATACGGGCCACATAGATACCCGCCTCGCCAACGAGAAATCGGCCCGGTTCCACGAGAAACTGAGTTCCGGCGAAGGTTGGATCAACATCGACCTCCGCACACAGGTTTCTGAGTCCATCGGTAAGGACATCAAGATCTAATTCCGTTTCGTGTGGGAAGTAAGGAATTCCCAAACCACCACCGAAATCCAGCGTCTTAAGTGGGCAACCGATTCGAGCAGCCACACGCTTCGCCAAGCGTACTCCGTGATGGTATTGGTTAATGAGGATGGAAGCATCCAGGATTTGCGTTCCAGTGAAAAGGTGAATTCCGCAGAGGTCCAACTCTGGTTCGGCGAGAACGGTATCCAGGACTTGATCCAGAATTTCTTCATCCATGCCAAACGGCGCTGGCCGGCCGCCCATGCGCATCGCTCCGCCTTCAGCTTCACCTGCGGGATTAATCCGGATTGCTACAGATGCACGACGACTTTGATGGCGACAAATTGACGTGATTCGCGCGGCTTCCGTGAGCGACTCCATGTGAATTTCGCCTATCCCGTGTGACAGAACCAGATCTAACTCCGCTTGTGATTTGCCCGGGCCGGCAAAGAGCATTTTCTCTGGGGCGCACCCTGCTTCGAGCGCCCGGCGGAACTCGCCGGCGGAAGCGATTTCAATTCCGCAGCCGCGGCCGAGGAAATGTTTCACCACCGACAAAGATGGGTTTGCCTTCATCGAGTAATAGATCGAGAAGCGATCAGGAAGCGCCCTGCGCAGCGCGTCATACTTTTTGTCCAGCACGCCGCCGTCGTAGAGGAATAATGGAGTGCCATTGACTTCAGCAAGGCGGCCTACCGGCGAACCGCTCACGACCAGCGACTCACTCGATTCGGAGAAGTATTTGGCAATCACCAATGTCGCTAAATCAGCCATCACAGACCTTCGCGACGCCGGAGCGCTGGGTAGTCCACTTTGCCGCTTGAAGTCCTGGGGAGTTCGCTCAAAGCTTCGATCGCCTTAGGGACCATGTAGCGTGGCATTTTCTCCGCGCAGTGCGCAAGTAGGGTCTCCATGTCCAAAGCATTTCCATCGCGGGGCACGACAAATGCTTTAATCGTTTGCCCGAGCGTCTCATCGGGGATTCCGATCACTGCGGCGCCGCGCAAATTGCCGCTCTGGAAGAGGACTTCTTCAATTTCAGTGGGGCTGATTCGGAAACCGCTCGACTTAATCATTGTGTCGCGGCGGCCAATGAAATACAGGAATCCCTCCTCATCCATTTTCACGAGATCGCCTGAATAGCAGACCCTCTCGCAATCGCCTAGCTCGGGAGGAAGGAGCGGATTAGGGCGCAGCGCGCGTGCGGTGTCCTCTGGCCGGTTCCAATAGCCGAGAGACACCGTCGGCCCACGATGTACAAGTTCGCCGGGCTCTCCCGGCTTGCAACACTTCCCCTGCTCGTTGAGAACCAGGATCTCCGTGTCCGGGATAGCTTTTCCCATGGAAGTCGGCCGCCGGTCAAGCTCTTCAGGCGACAAGTAGGTCGAACGAAACGCTTCGGTCAGTCCGTACATCAGAAAGATCTTCGTGGATGACAGCACCTCGCGCAGCACCTTCAGAACAGCCTGTGGCATCGCGCCGCCAGTGTTCGTAATATAGCGGAGGTGGGGAAGCGAATGCTTGGCAAGAGTCGAATTTGGCTGCGCCAGGAGGCTCCACAGAGTCGGGACACCGGCGAGACCTGTGATTCTTTCTTTCAAAAGAACCTGAACGATCTCGCGAGCGAAAACGAAATTGGTGAGCACGCATGTGCCACCCTTTTCGAAAGAGGTCATCAACTGGTTCATCCCGGCATCAAAGCTAAACGGCAGAACAGCGAGAATGCGCTCGCTGTCCGTAATTCCAAGATAGGTGGAAACGATTCGGCTACCAGCGACGACGTTGGCATGGCTCAGCATTACCCCTTTGGGCTTCCCCGTCGAGCCGGACGTGTACAGGATGGCGGCCAGATCTTTCTCGATACTTGTCTCGTGCCAGTCAATCGGTTTGGGGCGCGCACAGAAATCATCATAATGATGGGCAGGGAGATGCGTCGCCGCCTCTCCTCTGCCAACTACAATCAGGAACTGGAGAGAAGGAATCTGCGGAAGCATTTCGGAAAGCGAAGCGAGCTTGGCCGGCGTGGTGATGAGGCCCTTCATCTCACAGTCGCGAGCAATATGCATTACCTGCTCAGAGTGCAGTAGCGCGTTAATGGGGACATAAACGCCTTCCGCTCGCGAAATACCGAAGATGGATATGGCCTGCGGAACCGAAGCATCCAGATAGATGCCCATCCGGTCGCCCCGGTTGAGCCCAGCGGCCCGCAACCCGGCAGCCAGGCCGTTCACACGCCCTAGCACTTCCTTGTAACTGAGACGTTCCTCTCCATGTACCAGCGCCTCTTTTTCCGGGAAGCGTCGGGTGCTATCGCGCAGGAGATGCCAAATCAGGAAGTCCATACTGTTTTGTGGAAAAACCCTCTTTTCATTAAGTTAATTCTAACGTACCTATTTTCATCTGGTACTTTTCCCTCGGCGCAGTCGGCACGACAGCGAAATCACTGATGGCTTCAAGTCCGGTGTGCCGGCGTAGCCCGCCATCAAAAACGCACCGCGTGGCAGACTCCGCCTCCAAGCTATAGATCTTCTTTGCACCTGACTGTGCCGAGGTTTCAAGCCTCTGTGCCCGTTGGATATGGAATCACCGACAGATGCACCCTCACGCGCTCTTCCCACGCTTGTTTCCAATGAATGCCGAAAGAGTCTCGAGGGATTGAAAATTTTCTGGCACCAATTCTTCATCATTGATAGTGATCGAAAACTCGCTCTCAAGAAAACTAACTATGTCCAGAATGCCGAGCGAATCTAGGATGCCTTTTTCGAGCAGGGCTGTCTCCCGTTCGACTTTGGTTTTCCTTGCCAGTGGAAATTTCTCCAGCAGGAACTTGTGGATTCTTTGTTCGACAGAACTCGCAGCGATTGATTCCATTCTTTTGTCCAGGTATTAGATTTCTACGTGCACGCGCGTCAGTGTTCTTCGTTATTCTGGTCTCCGACGATAAACAAGGCTGATCTTATCTCCAGCCGCCTCAAATGTTAGACCTTTCGCTCGGTTCAGACGCCAGGTGAAAACACTATTCGATCGGCACTTGCTAAGCCTCGCAAGACAGAAGCAGCGCCGGCAAATCCATCGTCGAGATTGTGCCCCGCCAAAAGGCAAGCACGATGCTTTCCATATTTAGTACCACATGTAACGAACTCAAATATATAGACTTATTCATAAACTCCGCGGCCCGGCATGGTGCGACATTCCGAATTCTAGATAACCCACGCGCGCTGGGGATAATCACCGGCCTTCTATGGCGGTGCCGGTGTTAAGTTTGTGGGTTAAGTTCTTTAGATTCAGTACAAAACACCCATGTTCGATTGCCACTACGCGCAAGCGACAAGGGGAATATCTATTCCCTTCTGAGCAAGTCGTTTCCTTGGAAGAGAAGTTTGAGCGTCAGTACTCACCCGGGCTGGGTTGCTAGGAGCCAGGTAAGGCACTGAAAATAGAGGCTTTATAGTAGCCTTAGTACTTCATGAAGTGACTCATATTTTGGACACTGAGTTGCCCCTAAGGGCTTGGGATTGCGTTTTCCCTCTAGACCGATCCCTGAGGTTTTCTTCCGTCTGGTTGAAGAGTGGAAAAATCACCCTCGAACTCGGCAATGGCGGCGAAACTGCTATCGCACAGCTAGAAAGAGCAAATGCTAAGAATCGGCGGCCAAAAGATTACCGCGAGAACGAAGCTGCTGGTTGTCGGTGACGCGTGCCTGGTCATCCTCGGAGTTTGCATTGCGGTCTTCTTGCGACTGCAATACTTGCGCTCGGCCCTGAATTATCTCCGTCTTCCCGACATGCCATTCCGACTCGCAATGGTACTTCTTGCATGTATGGTCTCGCTCTATTACAACGATCTTTATGCATCGCGGGTCATAAACAGGCGGAGCGAACTATTTGTTCAGCTTTTCCAGGCCGTGGGAGTCTCATGGGTGATTCTCGCAATTCTTTACTACTTCGATCCCGACCACAGCCTTGGGCGGGGGATTGCAGTCCTATCTTGCCCAACTGTGCTTGTGCTCCTGCTGATCTGGCGAATGATTCTCTTGGACTCGGATTTTCTCATGCCGCGACAGGAGCGCGTTCTTGTGGTGGGCACGGGACCGCTGGGGATTTCCTTGGTTCGAGAGATACTCCATCGACCCGAGCTTCACCTCAAAGTGGTGGGTTTTCTCGACGAAGAGGGAAAGAACATTGGACGGTCTCTCGTGAATCCTGGAATCATCGGAGCGACGAGCGAACTTGAAGTGATCACTGCCCGCGAAAAAATTGATCGTGTAGTGCTCTCTCTCAAGGAAAGACGAGGTCAGACGCCTCTGAAGCAACTGCTACGCTTGAAGTTTTCCGGGATAGCTGTCGAAGATGCCCACACCGTGAGTGAACAGATCGACGGCCGCATTCGTCTTGAATACCTTTCACCCAGCTGGATGATTTTGTCCGAAGGATTTCGCAAGTCTTCGGTGTTGCTCACTTTCAAGCGCATGTTAGACGTCGTGGTTTCGCTGGTGGTTTTGATATTGACGTTGCCCATCGTGTGTCTCGTGGCACTAGCGATCTGGCTCGAATCTGGCAGTCCAGTTCTGTTCCGGCAAGAACGAATAGGATTGGGTGGCAAGCCGTTCGAAATCCTTAAGTTTCGCTCCATGAATCACAACGCGGAGGAGGATGGTCCCAAATGGGCTGCCGATGGCGATTTGCGAGTCACTCGCCTTGGCCGAATTCTTCGCAAATTCAGGCTCGATGAGCTCCCTCAAGTTTTGAATGTACTCCGCGGCGAAATGAGCTTTGTGGGGCCGCGGCCTGAACGAGCGATTTTCTGCCGCCTGCTTGAGGCGGAGACGCCTTTCTATGCCTTACGCTATTCGGTTCGGCCGGGCGTCACGGGTTGGGCGCAGGTAAAGTATCAATACGGTGGCAACATCGAAGAGTCAAAAACGAAGCTTGAATACGATCTCTTCTATATCAAACACCTCTCATTGACGCTGGATCTGGCAATTCTGTTCGAGACCGCGAAAGTCGTCTTTTGGAGTCGTGGAGCGAAGTAGTAGATGGAGTTTCGGCTGGAAAATGCCCAAGTCGTTCGGTACTCTTTGAGACAGTTTTAGTATGCCTTCTCGCCATAAATCCCGCCGGATTATGGACATGCTAGCGCTCTCCATCTGGGTTTTCGGATATCATATTCTGATCAGATCATTTGCTGCTTTGCAGCGCCTGGAGAAGTTGTTGACTTGTGTGAAGCGAGATAGGCAGGCTCTGAATCGCAAGACCTAGCCATTCCTTCCCAGAAACCTTGGTAAGCGAATCGGCGACGGCCAGTCTGCGTGGAGAAGGAATTCCCCGGTCGGCGAGAACACTTCATAATCCGGGAAAAAGGTTTCCCGTGGCTTTGAACGCTTCCTTGGGCACGCCCCTAAACCCTTTGTCTATAACAGATACGAGCCTGAATTATTTGGCTCAGTCTTTGCTCTTCTATCTAGATGCCCGAAATAAGGAGGATGTTCTTGCACTCTCGGCACCTATTGTTGGGAATTACGGCTGTCCTAGCTTGCGGACTGATTATTCCGGGAACTCATGCGTCGTCCACGAGCAATCATTTTTTCGCAGGTTCGCACCCGGCGCAATCGGCCGCTAGTTCCACCCAGCCAGCAGACAAGACTGCCAAAGCGAAAGAACAAAAACAACCAGCGGACCAAGCTGCCAAGCAAGACCCTGTCCTCCAGTCTGCGATCACGCCAGAGCAACGCCTGAACTACATTATCGGAGTCGAAGATGAACTCCAGATCTCGGTGTGGCGTGAACCGGAGTTGTCCACCTCGGTTGTAGTTCGCCCAGATGGTGTCATTACGCTGCCGCTGATAAACGATGTGAAGGCGGTAGGCTTGAAGCCAGAGGAATTGCAGAATCTTCTGATCGAAAAACTGAGAGGCTATGTAAACGAGCCACAGGTGACGGTCATTGTTCGGGCCATCCGTAGCCGGAAGGTTTATTTGGTTGGACAGGTCAACCATCAAGGAACTTTTCCCCTCAATGGAGACATGACAGCGCTTGAGCTGCTTGCCGCAGCGGGCGGACTGGGACCATTCGCAAAAGCCGATTCAATTTACATTCTCCGCGAGGAGAATGGCAAAAAGGTCAGGATTGCTTTCCACTATAAGAAAGCGGTGGCTGGCAAGAGCGAGAACGTGACACTTCAACCAGGCGACGTCGTTGTGGTGCCTTAATTCTTGGGGCCATCCAGTAATCTTATCGAGGTGAATGCAAAAATGAAAAGCAACAATGGTAGCCGAACGACCGCCTGGCTCCTGTGCACTCTAAGTTTCACACTTGCGATAATTCCGAGCTTTGCCGTCGGTCAGGATTCGAGTCAGGAGACCAGCGACAAAAATCCTCAACGCCAGGATTCCTCGAAACAGCCCGAAAAAAGTGATGCGTCTCCTGCAGGCGCTCTTGGTGCCGGCTGGCTGGATACATACTTCTATCAGATCGGAACGGCCGGTCTGCTCGCTGGAAACAGGGAGGGATTGCACTGGGGCGGCATATATATTCCCAACGCGAGCGCCACAGGCGTTATAGACAGATTCGAAGGAACGCAAACCGTTCCTGGTCAGCTATACAACGTCGCGGTGCTCCAAACAACCGTGGTCTATGATCATTTCATTGGCCATAACAATCGGCTAGCCCTCCAGTACCAGCCGAGCATTGCTTTCGCGAATGGGCAAGTGTTTCGCGATTTTTCGAACCAACACACTAGTCTCGATTTACTGCTATTCACGCGACCTCGCTGGAATGTCCGTTTTAGCGACGGTTTTCTCTATCGCTATGCTCAGCGGGGCGTGGGGTATCCGTACTTTGACGCGAATCCAGTCACATCGGGCACTGTCCGAAATGGTTTTTTGGATGGGCCAACACGTTGGCTTTCCGACAGTGCTAATCTGACTATCGGCTATGCCCTGTCCCCGCGGTCGATGGTCGGAATTACACCTAACTATACGTTTTCGGAATCGGGCTCGGGCGCGAACTTTGCTCGAGGCGTATCGTATGGGGGAAACGTGAATTGGAATTATCGGATGAGTGAAAGGCAGACAGTCGGTTTAACGTATTACGGGCAGCTAATCCGTGAGACCTCAGGTACGACCTTTGACACCTTTTATCATACGCTTGCCGGCAAAATGGGTCGCCAATTTTCTGCCACCTGGTCCATCCAGGGTTCAACAGGAATTACCACTTCCACTTCTTCCATTCCGAAAAGTTCCAGAGGGTGGTATTTCTACGGGAGTCTTGAAGCCATCAAACAGTTTAGCCACTCATCTATCGCGCTCAACTACTCACGCGGGGATACTCTGGCCACAGGTTTGATCTCCAGCCAATATGCCGATCGCGCCGACATGAGCTTCCAGAAGCGAATTAGCCCAAGGCTGAGCTGGTCTATCGGAGGAGGATACCTTCACGAAGTCCAGAACCGAGCATCGGGAGCTTGGTACGCAAGTTCACACGCGCAGTTTCTCTTGGCCCCGCGGGCTGGACTGAATGCCACCCTCGATTATTCGCACAAAGGTCAGCGACTCGGAAATGTCGCCACAGATCTCTTCAGCGGAAATCGCGATATCTTCACCTTCGGGTTGATGTGGCAGCCTGCGCAGACTCAGTATTAGCTCCGATGATTCTCCGTCGAGCTGTCTAGCGGGCGTCCCCTAAGGAAGTCAGACGAGCCTCTATCTTCTGTCGGGAAGCCGCAACTTCTCGTTAAACTGTTGATTACGTTAAGTTTATTTGATCCAAGAAAGCATTCAAGACATTAGGGAAATGGCTTTCCCTCTTCACTCGCCTATTTTTGGTTTGACCATCCAATCGGAGAGACGTAGATTTGCATTCATTTGAAAACAAAGAGTTTGCTTGTTTCGTGACAGGTCGGAATCCTCCAGATTTCTGGAAACCGGCTTGCAAGGAGAGGTTGTCGGAAATTTGTTGACGGTCATGAGCAGATCCGGAGGAAGGAATTGATCGAGCAGTCAGCCAGCAGCGCGTCAAATGAGACCTCTTTTAGCTTACAGATTCGAGAGTACTTAAGCCTTGTTCGCCGCCGCCGACTCTGGATCATCTTGTGCAGTTTGGGGGTCTTCCTCTGTGTCGCGGTTATTGCGATTCGGATGCCGAATCAATACCGCGCAGAGACTACCATCCTGGTGAACCCGCAGAAGGTGAACGAAGGCATTGTTCCTTCGAGCGTCACAGGAAGCGTGGCCGATCGCCTGTCCACCATCCGGCAAGAAATCATTTCTCCCACTCAGCTCGAGCAGCTCGTCGGTGAGCTGAACATGTATCCCGATCTGCAAGGCAAGGTATCCACCCAGGCGCTTATCCGTCGCATGCAGAGTTCGACGACCATCGATGTACAGGAAGGCGGGGGCCAGCGGTTAAGCACGTTTCGCATCGCATTCACTGACTTGGATCCGGGCCAGGCGGCTCGCGTGGCCAATCGCATCGCATCGTTGTTCATCGAGCGAAACCTCAAGGCCAGGCAGCAGCAGTTCAACGGAACGTCCGAGTTCATTGAAACGGAGCTGCAGGAAACAAAGCATCAGCTGGAAGAGAAAGAGCACGTCCTGCAGGACATCAAGTCCCGCTACATCATGGACCTCCCGGAGTCCAAACAGTACCACCTCGAAGCTATGAACGGCCTTCGAGATCAACTGCGGACCAGTCAGGAACGCGTAGACCGAGATCGCCAGACAAAAGTCTATATGCAATCCATGGCGGGCATTTCAGTCCCAACCATCGATCTCGACCAGCAGACGCCGAGCTCCAACACCTCTAGGTCGCCTTATCAAACCCAGCTGCAAAAGCTCGAGATGCAGTTGAAGGATTTACAGGTTCGGTACGGGCCAAATTATCCCGATGTGCGCAAATTGCGTAATCAAGTCAATCAACTGAAGGTCAAGGGGGAAGCTGAGAAAATTCAAACAGCGGTTCCAGAAACTCAGGAAAGCTTGCCACAGCGCAAGATACACAATCCGGTGGTCGAGGCGGAAGTCAACAAGCTGGACCAGGACATTGAAGACCAGACAAAGGTCCAGGCCGATCTCCAGAATCAAATTCAATACCATGTCGGCAAACTTCAACAGGTTCCTGTCTTCGAGCAGCAGATCGCGGGGCTCATGCGTGACTATGACTCCCTCCGGAATCACTACAATCAGTTGCAGGAGAAGAAGCTTTCCGCGCAAATGGCAGGCGAGTTGGAGAGTCACGATGCCGGGGAGCGCTTTGAAGTCATCGACAAAGCGGTTCCACCTGAAGGTCCTTCCAGCCCCAAGCGGGGTCTCCTGATGGTAGGTGGCCTGTTCATGGGATTACTCTGCGGCCTTGGCGCGGCTTTTCTAGTAGAGATCAGTGATGAGTCAGTGCGGCACGAGCGCGAAGCCGCGCAAATCTTCGGCAAGCCAGTGCTGGCCGGAATTCCCAAAATTGTCAGCGATCACGAGCGAATGCTGCACCGCTGGCATGTGACTGGTTTGGCGGCCGGAACCGCCACGGTTGCCGTCTTTCTCGGCGCATTCTTATCCCGATTTTTCTCCAACTACTGACAATGTATACATCCTTCTACCATCTGCGGGAAGAACCGTTCCGCCTCACATCGGATCCGCGGTTTTTCCATCTCGCCCAGCCTCACGCGGGAGCCCTCGCCACGGTGGTCGAAGCGGTCATGCGCCGCAAGGGCTTCGTTCTGATGACTGGCCCGATAGGCACCGGCAAAACGACGGTTGTCCACGCTGCTCTGCAAATTCTCACGGAACGCGCCGCGACCAGTCACCCCATCTCTTCCGCTTTTATCCTCAACCCCACACTCAGCCGTGAAGAATTCCTGGAAATGCTGCTCTCCGAATTTGAAATTCCGTGCACCGCAACCAGCAAACCAGCGCGACTCGCCGCACTCCAGCGCATGCTTCTCGAGACGCAGCGCAAGGGCGGCACCTCACTTCTTCTCATTGACGAAGCACACTTGCTCACACCCGAGCTACTTGAAGAGATCCGCTTGCTCAGCAACGCCGATACTTACCAAGAAAAACTACTTCAGATCGTCTTGTGCGGCCAGCCCGAGCTCCTGGGCATCCTCCGCAAGCCGGAGATGCGCGCGCTCCGCCAGCGTGTCGCCAGCAGCTGTTCG
>Ga0099829_10000669_pt1 | contig 18164 bp, 15 predicted proteins | sample CZO8metaG_3_FD_79336 | JGI IMG/M metagenome (GOLD analysis project Ga0099829, IMG submission 79336) | Vadose zone soil microbial communities from the Eel River Critical Zone Observatory, Northern California, USA - CZOApr15con2H2.8 metaG | ecosystem: Environmental > Terrestrial > Soil > Vadose...
CAGCGAGAATATACCTCTACTGCATGTAATTTATCCCGGACACACGATACCTGACCGTAAGGTCGCGACAAGCTTATCCTTGCAAAATTACTACGCTTGGTTTTGGAGGAGATCGGCAATAACATGTGGCTGTTCACTGGCCATAAAATGCCCACAGCCTGCCGCTACCTGTGCGATCACATTGCGACAACCAAACTTTTTGGTTAGCTCATTGGCCGTTGGCCCCGGCTTACCGGAGCCATAGTCACCCTCGATGAGGAATAGAGACACATCCAGCTCGTCGCGGTGAGATCTCATGAATACCCGGTTCTTTTGATATGTTCGATACAAGCCAAGCCCAGCTCGCAGCTGTTCGGGAATTTTATAGGCGCTCGCGTAATGACGCATGTCTGCGTCTGTCATTGCCTGCTTGTCCTTTGCGAAGCGAAGGAAGAATGCCCTTTTAAAGTAGGTGTACTCACGACCACCAATAAGCCATTCAGGTAATTTGGGTAGACGGTGAAAGGTGAAGTGCCAGAGGAATGGCATCTTGACCATGAGGTCGGTGCTGGCTGTACCGGGTAGCGGGCCGTCCAATATAGCTACACCTCGCGTTTCGGACGGGTAAAGGCGAGCATACGCATACGCGATCATGCCGCCCATATCATGGCCAACAATGTAGGGATCTTTAATAGCAAGCTGGCTGGTCAGCTCGTGAATATCATTAGCCTGTGTCTCCGCATCATAGTCGGCTCGCGTAGCTTTGGACTTTCCGATGCCCCGTAAGTCAACTGCGATAACTGTGTACCTGTTAGCAAGCAAGCACATAACCTTGCTGAACTCGTACCAGTCTTGCGAAAATCCGTGCAGAAAAATAATCGACGGACCGCTACCGCCCGATACATAATGTACTGACGCATCACGTAACTGTACAGTGTAGGACTTAAACGCCGCGCCGAGTACAACTTTCGCCGGATCCTTACTGTCTAGCCCAATAAAGAACGGGTCGTTCATAGCCGTTCCTCCAAGGACACTTCAATAACATCGCCTGGTTGCGCCTGCATGGCCTTGAGTAATTTTTTGCTTACAGGTAAGAATTGTGTGCCGTCGCCCCACGGCATAAAGGCCGTCTGGAAGGCAACGCCGTCCATGGTGCCTTTGACCTTGACGGACTTGGTAGAACCAAAAAATGTAACCGATTCAGGCCACACCACACATGCCCAGCCATCGCGGTCTTCAATGGTGGCCTTAAACGTTTTATTGATAGGGGTTATCTGTCCTATGAGTAGACTCCTTCTAGTGGATGGAGTTGGTAGCCGCAGTCTTTGCACTCGTAGCACTTACGAACCTTGACTCGGTAGTAGCCAGGATTTACGCTTCCACACTTTGGGCAGGCTGCCATATCACCGTAGGCTTGCTCGAACATGTAGGCAATACACGCATCGTCATCGGGAAATCGCTCATTGAATTGCTTGATGGTGTATCTCATTACCTTCAATTATATTTCAAAGATTACATGGCGTCAAGGGATACTCTCGGTACACAGCGATCTGCTCCCTGAGCGCTTTTCCCAGCGTCTTCCTGGTCGATTTCCATGATTCAGATCAAATTTCCACCTTTGAGTTCAAAAATCGTCAGCCCTTCGGTTAAATTACCATCTGATTCGGGAAACCACCATGCTTTCTACTTGCAGCTCAGACTCTACACCGTTTTTTCGCTGTTTTGATCCATATCCTGTCCGGTTTTACCCATATCTTGTCCATGTAGTCCATCATCGTGCAGGCAAAAAGGTTGATTTCTGCAAGCATGGACCAATGGACAGGAACTCTGTCAAAAATTGCGCCACAGTCACGCTTATGCGTCAAAAGCTGGACAATACTATATTCAGATGTGGCTCTCAACTGGCTTGGGAAGCCACCCGCTGGACAGGATATGCGTCAGCGATCTGGTCATTTAGATTGGCAAATCACAACTGCCATTATCACTGCCATCACTGCAATACTCATTGCCATACTGGGCAACATATTCACATTTTTCAACTCAAAAAGTCAAATTAAGCAAAATGAGAAAAAAAACCAAGAAGAGCTAAAAATTAACTTGGACAGATTTCGGGAGGGGTGGGTAACTGACCTACAGACAACCTACGAGTTGGAAATGGTAAATGCCCTACGAAGCATGATGACTCTCTGAGTCAGAGAAAATGCTGAAAATGGGAGAGAATACCCAGGAGGCCAACGTGTAGAGGTCGGCTCACAGTGGTGTGCTTCAACCCGTCTACGAAGCTGACCCGGGTGCGTCCAGCAGAGCTGCTTGTCGCCAGATGGAAACACCTGAGCACGCGTAGGAAATGTGTGTCTTACTTCGCACCTCTCGTTGATCGAAGCTCAGACGCAGAACGTCTAGTGAGAGAGGGAGGAGTTGGTATGCAAGTCGTCCATGAGCGCTGTTGCGGCTTAGATGTGCATAAAAAGACGGTCGTCGCCTGTAGTTTGCTGGCCCTGACCAATGGAGAAGTTCAGTGGCATCTCCGGACCTCCTCTCCTATGACGGCTGGTTTGTTGGCGCTTTCTGATTGGTTGGAGAGCCTGGCCGTCACGGTGATCGCCATGGTGGTGACCGGAATTTGACGCAGAGACCGGTGTTTAACCTGTTGGAGGATGGTCGCACGGTGATCCTGGTCAAGGCTCAGCATCGGAAAGCAATCCCGGGCCGCAAGACCGACAGTAAAGAGAGCGAGTGACTTGCTGATTTGCTGTGTCATGGACGACTCAAAGCCAGTTTCATTCCACCGGCCCCGATTCGTGAACTGCGCGACCTCACCAGGTACTGCAAGCGTTTGGTTCTGGAGCGTGCGCGAGAGGTCAATCGAGTGCAAAACGTGTGGGAAACCGCTACTAGCAAGCTGTCCTCGGTAGCAACCGCTGTGTTGGGCAAACGTGGGCGGGAGATGCTCTCGGCATTGATTGATTTGACCACTGATGCCGAAATCCTCGCCGAGCTAGCGCGTGGGAATTGGCGCAAGCAGCTTCCTCACTTACAGCAGGCTTTAGATGGTCGTGTCCAGGCCCAGCATCGACTCTTACTCAAACATCTTCTGGCTCATAGCACCTTTCTGGAAGAGACCTTGGAGCAGCTGCACCAGGAGATCGAGCAACACCTCTGCCCTTTTGAGGAGACCATGGCCTTGCTCATGAGCATTCCCGGCATTGCCCACGACTTGCGCAACGAGCTGTGACCAGTAGCCAATCGGCGTAGAAATATGCCTCCTTGAAGAGAACGAACGCAATGGTTCTCACCAAGGAGGTAGGCATGACCAGTATCGTCGATGGTTCAATGAAAATCCAGACAACTTCGGAGTCCAACCCCTCAACTCCCGCCTGGTTTGGCGAAGTCGTGTTGCTTAGTAGCTTTCTTCGCAAGCACGGTGTTCTCAGCAAGATCAGTGAGCAGGTGCGTTTTGCTCGGAGACGTTTCGGCCGGTACGAGATGATCGATTTTCTCGCGGTGCTGTTCGGCTACGCCATCAGTGGCGAGCGCACCCTGGAGGAGTTTTACGAGCGGCTCCAGCCCTTTGCAGTTCCGTTCATGGCGTTGTTTGAGCGAGACCAGTTGCCTTCCCGTTCAGCTCTCTCCCGCTTTTTAGACGCGCTGACGGAGGCGCCTGTCGAAGCGCTTCGGACCCTCTTTCTCGATGATCTACTCAGCCGTCCGAGCATTTCCGGAGCGAACGAGAAGCAAACCGGAAGTCTGGTGGATCGAGCGGGGAACGAGTGGACGGTCATCGACCTCGATGGCACGCGGGAGGCGGCTCGCCAACGCGCCTTGCCCCAGACCAACGACTTGCCTCCGGCCTCTCGCCGATTGGATGAGGTCTGCGCTCCTGGCTACACAGGACGCAAGCGGGGAGAAGTGGTCCGCACGAGAACCACCATCAGTCAGGCCCATAGTTATCACTGGCTCGGCAGTTTCGGAAACCGAGGCAACGGACGCTATCGGGAGGAACTGCACAAGGGACTGGCTGCGATCACACGCTATCTCAGCGCGTATCAGCTCCCATCGGAGCGGACGCTGCTGCGGCTCGACGGGCTGTATGGAACCGGAGCGGTGCTCGCGGATCTGGCCGGCTTTGCCTTTGTGACCCGCGGCAAGGAGTACACCGCCCTCGATCATCCCCTCGTCCAGGCTCGTCTGCATCTGCCACCGGATCAATACCAGCAACGCCCGGAAAGCCAGACAGCCCGCACCCTTTACGATTGTCCCGAGATCCCGGTGGGACCGCAGGGCGTGCTGTGTCGCGTGGTCGTCGCTACGAAAAAGAAGAGCCCCGTTGGCGTCACACGCGCGGGCATTGTGTACGAACTCTTCTTGACGAATTTGCCGCAGCACGCGTTTACGGCTTGCGACGTCGTCGAACTCTACTTGCATCGCGGTGCCTTTGAACCCATCTTAGCAGATGAGGATAGAGAACAGGACCCGGACCGCTGGTGCAGTCATGCGGCCTGGGGACAGGAAGCCTGGCAGGTGGTTGCCCAATGGGTCTGGAACCTCCGCCTCGAACTGGGGCATGTGCTTTCGCCGACTCCGCTGCGCGTCACCGAGTTTGCTCCTGCTATCCCAGAACCGAGTGCCCAGGCTGCCACACGTCCGACTTCATCTGCTCCTGCCTCTGGGTATGGCTCACCTACGACTGCCACCTCCTGGAAAACTGGTCGATTCACAGGGCAAGACTTTCTTCCCCAACCTGATGGCACGCTCCGTTGTCCAGCAGGGCAGGAGCTTCGTGCCCATGAGCGGCGTCGAGAAGCCGATGGGAGTCTACGGGTGGTGTACGCCGCCAGCATCCGTGCTTGTCGTCCCTGTCCGTTGCGCGACCAGTGCCAATGGAATGGGACCGCCACCGCGAAACCGCGTCAGGTGAGTGTCCTCTTGCATCCGCTCACTGTCGGCAATACGCCTCTGCTCTGGCGTGACTGGAGCCGAAGAGAACACCGACGCGCCTGTATACAGCTTGTTCAGCATCAACGTGTCGAGGTGAGCCTGGCGCCTCCTTCCGCGGATGAGCCAAACTCAGCCGAGATGGTCCTTTCTCGTGCCCAGCGGGCTCACACCCGCCTCTCGTGGGTCGAGCGCCTGGCTCGCAATGCGCGTCCTCCAGCCAAGGGGCATGTCAGCATCAGGCTCTTCGGGGTGCCAGACCAGTTCGCTGACTTCCTCACCCACCCCGATTGAGACGCGCGCCAGGTTCACTCCCTTTCAGCCGTGGAGGCGAGCCCGTTCGACGTCTGAGTCCAGGATCACGAGATCGAGATGGCGAAGGTGCTCGGGGTCGGCGACCACATGGATCTCGACGATCTTGCCACTCTTGATCGTGAGCCTGAAGACGAGGACCTGTTGCCCACGCCGGGCCACGGCTCCCACGGCTCCGTTCACCAGCGCCGGTTGCAACCCTCTGACGCGCCCGGAGACCTGCCGGGCCACGGCTCTTGCACCGCGGACTTCGCCTGGCGCGCCCACAGACACGGCGGCGCGGTCGGCCCGCAGGACCACATCCGGGTCCAGCAGCGTGAGCAGCGCGCCGAAGTCCCCCTCGCGCGACGCCTTGAGGAAGGCGTCGACCACTTCTCGGCCTCCTGGATGATCAGCTTCTTTTCTCCTCCCGGCCTCCCGCACTCGGCGACGTGCACGGCTCGCCAGCTTCTTTGCTGCTGCTCCCGAGCGCCCGACGATGGGGGCAATCTCGTTGAAGGGCACGTCGAAGAGATCGTGCAGCACGAAAGCCAGGCGCTCGGCGGGCGAAAGCGTGTCCAGGACGATCAGCAGCGCCTGGCCGACCGAGTCGGAAAGCTCCATCTCTTCCTCAGGGTCGATCCGGTCCTGCCTTTCTCCGCCTGGTTCCGGCCCAACCAACCCTGCGGGCTCCTCACGGCGCGATTTGCGCGAGCGCAGCATGTCCAGGCAGATCCGCGCAACCACGGTCGTCAGCCATCCGCGCAGATTCCCGATCCCGGTCTTGTCGGAACGGCTGAGGTGGAGCCAGCCCTCTTGCACAGCGTCCTCCGCTTCGGGGAGCGAGCCGAGCATGCGGTAGGCGACTGCCCGCAGGTGGGGACGTTCGGCCTCAAATTGTGCGGCCAGCCAGTCGTGTTCGTCCATTCCTCATCTTCCCTTTAGCTCATCGGTAACATTTCTTCGGTGTGTTCCGTCACTTTATTGACGGATGAAACCCACCCGATGTGACCATTCGTTCATCGGTCGCCTTTCCTCGTCACGTCCCGTCAAGAGAGTGACGGGCGAAACCCATTGTATGTGACAGGGAGATGAACTCCCCTGGAACGCAAGGGAGCGAAAACGTCTCGGTCGAAACCGAGAGGAACCGCTTCAGATTCATGCACAAGGAGAGTGATCATGCAAACACAGATGAAGCAGGCTCGAATCTTCCCTCGACGGCTGTCGACGGGCCTGTGCTGGTTCATCGCCGTGGAATTCTTCTTCTTCGCGCCGTTCAAGTTCTCTCCAGTTGGGGTCCTTGGGTACCCATCGTACTTTGTGAAGTTTGTGAACTGGGGCTATCCCGCCTGGTTCTCGGTCGTCGTCGGTGCCTGCGAGCTTGTGGCCGCAGTACTGCTGACCCTGCCGCGCAGGCGGTTCCTGGGTGCTGTGATGCTGGTAGCCCTCATGACAGGCGCGGTGACGACGCACATCGTCGATCATAATACGCTTGCCGACAGCATCGCGGCGCCGATAGAGCTGGTCCTGGCGGGCATCGCGGCTTTGACCCACTGGCCAGCGGATTGGAGAGAGCCGTTGGCGTTCGGGCCGTCTTCGGCGTCATCGGACGCTGCCACCCACTCGGGTTCTTCCGTCGGTCACATTTCTTCCTCGTCTTCCGTCAAAGGAGTGACCAGAGCAATTCCCCCGATGTCATCGGGAGACCAGCTCGAAGTGGAAGATCGAGTGGGGAATCTGGTCAAGCAAGATCGAAACCGGGGCCAGTAACGTCCAGGTTTGAGGAAAAGGAGAAATTATGAAGTACATGCTACTGCTTTACGGAAACACGTCTCAAGCGCCACATTATACCCCTGAAGAAGCGCGAGCCGCAAGGCAAGGCTGGTTTGATCTCCTGGCGGACATGAAAGCTGCCGGGGTGTATCTCTCCAATTATGGACTTTCCCCAGTCACCGACGCGACGACGGTGCGCATTCGGAATGGCGAGACGGTAGCCATCACTGGTCCGTTTGCTGAAACGGATGAGCAATTGGGCGGATACTTTCTGCTCGACTGCAAGAACCTCGATGAAGCAAAGGATTGGGCAGCGAAAATTCCCCATGCGAAGTTCGGCTCAATTGAGATCCGCCCGGTGATTACCTACACCGAGGGGTGACAAGAGAAGCAATGCTCAGCAGATAGGGAGGTGGCGGCTCGCCCGCCATTTCCCTGTCTGATGCCTTCTGGTCTCCATCTCGTTGCGCAATCCGTGGGAATAACATCCGTTTTCTCCTGGACCAAACACAGCAAGCTGGCCCGGTGCTCCTGGCACCGGGCTGTTTGAGGAAAACCAGCTTTCGTGCTATTGGACTGCCCCCAAAGAACCGCTCACAGCACTCGTCATTTGTACATTCACGAGCTTGATGAGTGGGAAATTCCCGCCACATCTCGACCGAAGGAAGGCTGAAGGGTCGAACGAAATGCCAGCTGTCGAACCGATCTCGACCACTTTTTGCATAGGCTGGTGATGGGTTTCGCGCGAGATGCACTCTCGGCTTTCCTCCCGCATTTACAAAAACGGTGCGAAACAATCCAACTCTGGAGCGGTTTCTCCAGTTTCTCACTGGTCGATTCCTCTGTTTCGCGCCAACTTCCCACATTTCGGCTCAAAAATCGTCGAACATTCGCGCCATTTACCACTGTTGTTATGAAATGAGTCAGAGCGTGGAAGTTGTGTCGAACCTTCGCCCGCGAAAGAATCTGGGTGAAGGTTCGACACACGGGCTGTCCACGCTCATTTTTGGTCGAACCTTCAGCCTATTTACCATTATTGTCACGAATATTTGGCCCAGTGCCACTGATCTTATTCCAAGCTATGCTGGATATCCTCTATAAGCAAGGACGCAATCCCTTCTTGGTAAGCTTTTTTCCCTTTTTCCTGTATGACACCTATTAGGGGAGTGAAAACATCGGGCAGTATGTGTAGACTGGCCACATCATCGGTATCGAGATTGGCTGCCCTTATATGCAGCGCAGCGACATAAGAGGGAGGATCGAAGCGCCAGAGTTGGCAGTGGCGGGGATAGCGGGAGAGCAAGTGAGCGGCGATGCGCAGCCCTTGAAGATCGAAGTCACCACTGTAGTGGAAGGTGACGTCGGGTGACGTATTGCTGATTTTGTTGAGAAGTTGCATGGTTGCAGCACTTGGCCAGCCAGAGGTGCAAATCAGCGTTGGGAGTGTTCCCTGTGGCTTCTCTGATTTTTCTTTTAAATCGCTCGTTAGTGTATCGACCACGACCTCGAAGACTTGGGGATTCTCGAACAGATACACATGATCGGTGGCTGGGTAGAGTTTGTGCCAGGTCAGCAACTGGCGCAACGGGAGGACCAGGATACGTTCGCCGGCGAGTTCTACCAATGGATCGCAGAGGCCAGTCATGTCCTCTGCAGATGAGAGATGAAAGACGGCTACCGTTGATGAAATGGTGTCTAGGAGTAGCCCGGCTTCAGCGTATAGCAGCAGGTGCTGTTGTTCTTGTTCCGGTGATGGTATGTGAGACCCTTCTCCTGGCTCTATAGGGTTCCCTGTTGTTGGCTCGACCCGGTTCAGTTTGCTCAAGTCCATCAAGGCCTGTAGGAAGAGGCGCCCTGCAAGGGTATTCATATCGAAGCAATGTGGATCGCCGCTAATCCGCTGGGCGAAGAGTGCCAGGCGTTCAAAGTTGGGAGGTGCTGGCAATTGCTGAAGGGCGTCGATTACCAAGCGGATACTGTGCAGGAGCTGGTTCTGAATCTCGAATGGCTCGTTTTTATACCGGCGGAAGAGCGCTTCTTTCCCATGCTGGCCAGTGAGCAACCAGTGTCTTCCTCTGGCGTCGCTGGGCAGATCATCAGCCAGCGACGCCAGCGTCTCGTAAAATGTCTGCTGGGCCTGAGCATGGTGCTGGCGCTGTGTGAGCCTCGTTGTGTGTGAACGCGCAGGGAAAAGAACTTGCAGCAGGTCTGGTAACTCGCAGGCGAAGCCACTGGCATTGAGGGCCCCTTGAAAATCGGCGAGTTGCACAACGATATCTGGACGATCCGACAACTGTCTATGGAGGAACCGTGCAACTTCGCGCTGCTCTTCTGGTGTACATGCTCGTAAGACAACCCTCCCATGAACACCGCCCCGCATGATATACTTGTGATAGATTGCTTCAAGCAGTCGTGTCCACACGGGCTGTTTGAAAAAAACTGCTGCTCTCTGGACATTTCCAGCCGCTTCTCCCGGCTTATTCATACCTCTATCCGCTCCGCGAGTGAGTGATCGGAACTCCAGAAGGAAGGGAAACCAGCAGCTAGCTCGCGGTCCTTGTCGCAGAACATCGTATATTTCACACAGGCGGGAATTTCAGCCCCTTCGCCTGTTACACGCGGTCCGGTCATGATCCATTGAAACTGCTGTTGGGCCAGGAACTTGAGCAACTGATGAGTATTTTCTACGCTCACTTTATCAAACGCTTCATCGAGTGCAATCAGGCGTGGTGCTCCTTGACCAGCACTCTCATAGAGCGCTGAGAGTGCTGCAAAGAAGGGGATATAGAGGGTGACGTACTGCTCGGCACCGCTTCCTTTTTTAAAGAAGCGATTCGTGAGATGCAATGAGCTCCCATCGGCGCGCAAGATGTAGATCTCGAACTGAAACCAGTTCCGATAGTCAAAAATGTGAGCCAGAGCCTCACTAAAGTTGGCCGCATTCGTCGTTTGAGGCTGCGTGCGCAAAGTGCTGATCTCCTGTCGGAATGCATGAACTAGCTGGTCTATTTCTTCCTGTTTAAAGGTCTGGGCTTGTCGGCGCAGCAGATCATGATATTGGGCCAGCCGGTTACCGGGCCTCGCTTGTGTCTGTTCCTCTTTTCGCGGTGTCCATCGGAGGTGGTAGTAGGTGCCAACAAATGCAGTCTGGCTGAGGACCTTATTCATCCTTCTGACCCAGTCCTCGGCGTCAGTAATGTGCTTGCCAATAGCATCAGCCATCTGTTCCAGCAGGAAGTTCTGGAAGAGTTCGCGCTCCCTGGCTTCCAACAACTGCTTCTGATGACTGATTTCTTCGCCCAGCCGGTTGAGCAACTCAGCGGCATTGGATCGGTCGGCGTTCTGGAAACGGACGATACCTTGTTCATCATACTGGGGACCATACTCGTGGAGCAGATTGTTGACTTCATAAACGATTTTGATCAGGGCGTTTTGCTCGCGCTCTCTATGCCCTTCCAGTTCAGTTTTCCGTTGGTGATAGATCTCCTCCTGTGCCTCTAGAGGGATGTCCAACATACTTTGTGCCATCTCCAAGGGTGCCTGACGCTCTATACGCTGTTTCAGGGTGACCAGCAACTCTACTGGATAAGCGTCAAGCCGGGTAAGGAAGCGCTGATAGGTTTCGTGGCAACGTCGTTGTGTCGCCTCAAGTATCGCCTGAGCATTTCCTTCATTCTGCTGATTGGTCTGCCAGGTCTCATGGACAACTGCACGGCGTTCTTTTATGGCTTGCAGCTCTTCAGGCAAGGTCTCCTGGCGCGCCTGCCACGCTTGCAATTGCACCAGCAAGTTGTCAATGCTGGCTTGCTCGGTTTGCTGTACGAGCTGCATCAGTGTTTCTAGTTCAGCCTTGGCTCGCTGAGCCTCCAATTTCGCTTTCTGTTGTGCCTGGGCGGCACGCCACTCGGCGGCTTTATCCTGTGTTAGCTGCTCTTGCGCTCTGTTATGCTCTTGCCAAGCTGCGCGCAGCCGTTCCAGGTAGCTGAGCAGTGTTCGCTGTTCACTGGCCAGCCTACTGGTCGCATCATGTGCCTGATCGACCATCTCAGAGGAACTGGCGAAGATCGGTACACCGGCTGCCGCTTTTTGCAGTTCTATTCTCAATGTCGTAATATGCAGGCGCAGAGCTTGGGACTCATTGCGTCTCTCCTGGTAGCGTTCGTCTGCCTGCCTGAGTATGCCAAATGTGGTCTTGAATTGCGTGTACCGGCCTTCTACTTCGCTGACTTTCCAGATCTCGCCCAGCCGGTTCTGCATGTTCTCCAGATACTGGCGCTGCTGCTCAAGGTGTTCGATCTGGCTATCGAGAGCTTTCAGTTCATTCTCAAGAAGCTCCCATTGCTGATGGAGTTGCTCCAACGCTCGGTGCTGCTCGCGAATGCGCGTGGCTCTACCAATACAACGGGCTGTCCCTTCCCCTGCCATACCAGTCAGCAGGCCGTGTGTCCAGGTTATTCTCTGGTAGTGGGCGTCTTGTTGCAAGACCGCCGGGTGGACGATACGTTCCATCTGTTGCAGAATGGCTTGCGTGACCTCTTCCCAACTGGTGGCCTGTGCACCAAGTGTGTCGCGCAGTGCCGGATCACTGCGCAGTAGGCAGGCATTCCATGCGGACGACTCGGCATCTGCCTGGAATTGGGCCAGGTGCGTGAGATCCAGGCGACAGTCGCTGAGCCCTTCGGTCGTTAAAAGCGCATCGGCCGCATCTACATGCGGAGGTAGAACAACTAGCGCGTCGAGCAGGCCGGCATCTTCCAGCATATGCTCAATGCCGCCAGCTAAGGCTCCCTGGTTATCGATTTCTGGGACAAAATCAAGCAGCATGTACAGCGGCAGAGCAGGAATACCGTGAGCCTCTAGAGACTGGCGTGCCAGGGCACGATGCGCAGAGCGCGCCGGCACGTATTCGGGCTCCTGACGTTTCTGCTCGTAAGCGGCCCAGGCTTGTTGAACAGCTGCTTGTTGGGCCCCCTGTTGCCCTTTGAGCTTCTCTAGACTCTGCTGGAGTTGCCCGCTCGATGTTTTCAGCCTGCCGAGTACCTGGTTGATCTCGTTGTGATAGTCTTGTTGCAAAGCGCCTAGATGCTCGACTATTTCCTGTGGCGAGCCGCTTTCGTTCCAGACTAAGCTGGCGCGTTCATGGAGAGGAATAAAATGGGCATGCCAATCACCCTGTTCCAACAATGTATCCAGCCAGTCTGCGAGATCCTGCTGGGCTAGGCAGACCGATTCGCGCTCGCGTTCAAATTGCCTGGTTGCTGCGTCAAGAGCGTCATACGCGGCCGTCTCCTGACGCTGGTTGAATTGGAGCTGGAGCATGTCCTTCTGCAGATCTTGGTGGAATTGCTTGAGTGTGCGCAACCAGTCTAGCCGTTCCTGAATGTGGATCTCCTGCAGTGAGGAAATCTTTGTAGATACGTTGGGGGTGGAGCTATCCAGAGAAAACCCGTGTACTTGCTGGAGCGTTTCGGCTAACTGGTCCGCAGCAATCGCCCAGCGCGCAACCTGTTCAGCCAAGTGGTGGAGTGCGGTGAGTTGTTCGCTACTTTGTTGGTGCATCTCCTCAAATGTCTGACGTTGCGTTTGTATTGCCTCGTTCGTTTGTTCACGTCGCTGGATGGCGTCGTCCAAAATCTGGCTCTGCGCGGCGAGGCTTTTTTCGAGATTGGTGACCGTGTCCTGCACTTGATTAAGTCGTCGAGCTGCCTGCAGCCCTTCACTACCCTCTAGTGCCGCGACCTGGCCAGCGAGCTCTACCTGTTCGTGTTCCAAAGCTTCAATCTGGGACTGGGAACGCTTCAGCTCGTTTTCAGCGCGAGTCATTGCCCGCTTCAGGCGCTGCATCTCGTTCTGTGCTGCGTTTACCTGAAATTGGTCGTGAACATAGTCACAGGCCGCCAAGCGTGCCTGGGCCATGGAGACGATTTGCTGAGCACGATGCAGGCGTTCAACAGCTGCATATGCTTCCTGACGCCGGTCAATCTCTTCCTGAAGCGAGTCCATCAATTCCAACGTCGTGGCCGCGTGCTGGATCAAATCATTAGGGAGCGCGGGTAGGGATTGGTCGAGGAAGACGCGTACCGAATCCAGGGAGAGGACACTATTCAGGTTTGGCTGGCGCAGGTAAAGGAGTTGCCTGATCAGGCGATGAAAATCGTTGATATCAGTCAAGTGAAAGAGGTAGTGCATCACCTTGTGCTCATAGTCGCGCTGTGTCTCGCAGACCAGGCCGTGCTCGGCTACCACCTTTTTAAAGGTGCGCAGATCGCAGGCGCGTCTCCCTCCATTACCTGTGTCCTGCATAGTAGAGATATCTTTTTCGAGGCGTGAACCATCTGTAATCAGAAAGCGTGTGCAACTGATCGGTGTGGTACTGTTGCGATTACCATAGAAGGCCAAGCCTATAGTGAGATAGCGGGCCTTATCGAACTCGCCACGCTCCCAACGTGTACGTAGCTCGGTAGCGAAAGGTGGCTGGTCCATGCCACGCCAGGCAAATTCAAGTGCAATATAGGTCGTGCGCTGATCGCGCATATAGGGCGTGTTCGATTCCTGACCGCCAATGATGTAGTAGTCAATGCGTTTCTCGCGTTTACCAAAGGTGTCGATGCGTTCAGGTCGGTAATCACCATCGAGCGCCAGGGTTATAGCGGCGGTGAGTACCGTCGACTTGCCAGACCGGTTATCGCCTGCCAGAAAGAGTCGCCCATGAGGGATCTCGAGTTCCTGGTGTTCATAAAGCCAGAAATTGGTTAAAATGATGCGTTCCAGGCGGTAACCTGCTGGTCCACCTACCATTTGCTGGAGAAGCCGGGCCTGGACGCGTGCGGCTTCTGCCCCAGTTTCATCCCACAAGGTAGAGCTTTCGCTATCGTATGGCATGAATACTTCTCCTTACTCCTTTGCTGAGTCAGCATTCTCAAACGCGGTCCAATCAAACGCCAAACGCGCCGTGCTGGCCTGTTTTTTTGTATTCCTGGCCTGAGGATGTTTTGGATGATTCTCTGGCAAATCCTGATTGTAGTTCACACTGTAGCGTGCTGCTGTGGGCAGAATGAGTATCTGCCCATCAGCATCTGGGCCACGCAACAAACCGAATTGGCGCATCCGCCAGTAGACTTCCTCTAGCAGTTCCGCCGCTTTGCTATCCTTGACTGTTGCTCCCCAATAGGAGCCATAGCGCTGGCGGAGTTCGCTGAAGAGTGGGATAATATCCCAATGCGACACATGCAGGCACCCATACCTATCGGGCAACCACTCGCCCTGCTCCACCTGTTGGCGAAACATGGTGCAGAGCAAGAGAATCATATGATCGTATGCGCCGTTTAAGCTGAGAGCTGGCCCTGCGCCTACCGAGAGACTGCTGCCACGCACTACGCAGGCGTAGTCATCGTTCAGCTCCAACAGCCAGCCGAACGTCCTGGCAAGTTCATCACTAACCCGTTCGGCCTGCTGGGTGAGGGATGCGAAGGCCTCGGGATCATCGTAACGTAACAGGACTGGGCCAAGCAGCAATGCGCGCCAGGCCCGAATCAAAGGAGGAATGCTTTGTGCCATGAGCGGGAGGACGCCAGAGGGCAACAATTGCTTGCTCTGTCTGCTCAACAGGTCAGCAATGGCCGCGACCCGTTCTTCGTTCAGCGCTTCAATTAGCGAATGTGCTATCGGCGTAAACTCGTAGAGGACCTCGCTCTCCTGTTGCGCGGCGTCTTCCACCCATTTTTTGACTTCTCCCTCCAGGGTCTGGAGTCCACCCAGCCGCGTCAGATAATCTAGCGCGCGCCACATGCTATAGCGATCCTGCTGGTTGCGAAAATCCAGGGCTGGTCCGCCTGTAACTTCTTTCGACTGTTGCTGTAGCTCGTCGGCCAGTTGTGAGAGAAGAAACTGCTGATTCCTGCCACCACCGGCGAGATAGCGCTTCTCTGCAAACCAGAGGAGCCAGGACAGACAGACAAAATCGCGTGCGCGTTTCAGTTTATCGTCGAGATAGACCGGCGTAATGCCATGCAGATGACGCTCCAAGCGAAAAAATGCAGAGCCGCGCTGAATACGCCAGCCGGTGTTCTGCTCATGCCAGCGCTCCAAGGTCACTAGATGGGCACGAATCAGGCGATATGCATCAGGATTCGTGTGCAATGAAACAGTAACATTATCCAGCAAAGCAGCATGAGCCTGGAAAATATCGCGCGAAGTGTGATAGGTGAGTACCCTCTGCGGAGGCATTTCCGTTTCCAAATCCCCGTCATGCTTTTCCCATGTGAGATCACTCTCTTCGGAGGTTGTATTCGCTAACACCTGTTCGTCATCAAGTATCATGGCATCACCTCGGTTTTTACTCTTTCCTGCCGCTCATGTTGTGCCTGGAGAGCGGTATTGGCCCGATGTTGCAGACGATAGCGGGGTAGCAGGAGCACACCGTCGCAGGCACGCAGGGCGACATAACGTGCCTCGCGCCGGTTGAGTAGGGTGACGACCGAGCCATCCGGCAGTTTGTACTCTAGTGAGAGATTGCTCAGACAACCACCGACCATTTCACTCAGGGCCGCGCGCTCTTCCGGTGTAATCTCAATGATTGTGCCCAGGTCGAGGATTGGCTCGCGGAAGAGACGGGCAAAGCGCTGGTGCTGGAGAGCCGCTGCGGCATCGTGCTGCTGTTTCATCTGGTATACAGCGTCCGCGCTGTGCCGCATCGGCTGCTCAATAGTCCTTTCCACATTGCCTTTATAGATAGGGCGGAGGCTGCGTACCACGGTTGGAGGCTGCTGCCAGGGTGTACGCTCACCCGGCGTATTTGCTACCTCTGGTGTTCCGGCAAAGCTCTCGGCGAGGTGAATAGGCATAGCGCTGGCGAACGCGGCTGCATACAGATGCTGCGCCGTCTCTAGATCGCTGATCTGCATAAACTGGTTGGAAAGGGTATAGAGCATGCTTACATAGTCGGTCTGGGGACGCATAGAGGTCGCCAGGGAGTGGGCGCGATGCACAACTTTCTGGATCGCATCGTTGGCTGCTTTGGAGAACAGGGTAATGGTGCTCTGCTGAAGAAACCAGTCCTGCAGTGCCTCGATCTGCTGACGAATGTCTTCGTGCCAGAGCGCAATGTGCTCGGCCTGTGTCTGAATTGGCGGAGGCGTCGAGGTAATGATTTCCAACAAACGCGCATTCTTCCCGCTGGACATCCAGCCTGTGAGCAGACCGCGAATCGCGTTGCTATACTGCACCAGTTGTTGGGCGAAGCTCTGAATGTAGGTTATGACAATGGACTTATAGGCAAGATAAGCGGTGAGGTTCGCGATATGCTGGGCGCTTTGATGCATGCTACCCAGATACTGAGCAGCGTCGTGGGTAACGCGCTCCCAGGTGGTAAAGGCCCGGTTCCATTGCTCAGCGATCTCCTGGCAACGCTCGGGCGTAAAGCTACGGCGATCTTCCTGCAGCCACGTGTCCAGTTGACGCAGCAGTTCATCGAGAAGGGGCAGATCACCTTGCCGCAAACCGCCTTCACTGGCTCCAATGTGTGCGTGGCTGGCGAGAAACGCTTCGATTTCCAACGCTTCAGAAGTGGCTTGATAGCGCAGGATCGATGAGCGCAAATCGGCGATGGTTGTGACTCGGCCTGTGTCGTAAATTGTGGTAAGATTGCCCCACCTGACTAGGCTATCCAGGTCTGCTTTACAATTCTCTGAATGATATTCCTGCTTGATCTCTTCACGTACTGCATCTAGCACGTCTTGTGCAGTGAGTTGATAACGATACGCACGGCTGCGTCGATAGAAGGTGCGCATGATGGCGCGATAAGAGTTGGTATGATCCACCAGCGGGGTAAGGTAGTTGAAAAGCGAGAGAGAGCCGAATTGTTTAAACGCAGTGATGTTATCCTGGATCTGTTGAAATGATCCACGACCGTTGACGCGGTTCTCTTCAGATGGATCAAAGGCTGTGAACGGGTCTAACGAAGCCAAGGGATTGTCTTTCCTCTCTCGCTCTATTATGTACTGCCCATATATTGATTAATAGCTAAGGCAAGGTTCAATTTGGACGAAGTGTACTTGACAGTTTGAACAGTCACACCGTGTCACGCCTCCGCGAAGCGAAGGATCTGTCGCGCTCGGCAGCGAGATCCTTCGCTTCGCGGAGGCGTGACAGAACTGGACCTTACTGGTGGTGAGGAACTGTCAAGTTCCTTTGAACCTTGCCTAAACTTGAAAAGGGTAGCATGTATGCTATTATATCTCATATAAAGCACGCTCTGCTTGTTCTGGAGGATATGCAACAAGCCCGCTGCCACTGCACGAAAGTCCTCCAATTCTGTAATATTTCTATGCCCTCTTGAAGTAGAGAGTTTGCTCGTAGAAGCACGGAAGTAGGGATGCACCACAATGTTTGTTAATCAAGACAATACATTTCCTCATCGTCCATATATCGATGAAAAATGCCACATTTCCCCATATTTAGCGGGTGTTCGGTGGTCACAATAGCTGGTTGGTTTCTGTGGAGATACAGCAACTCTCCAGCGATCCCATCGCATTCGTTCATCCCGAGCACGTTCGATATCTGCTCACGGCGGGTGAGAGGGAGAACGTACGCCGACCTGTTTCCCGCGCCAGACCAAGGAGGGTGGGAGACAGATGTTCTCCTGGGCGGCCTACTGGTCTTTTCAACGGGAGGAGCTATCAATGCGTGCTAAAAAATCGCTCGACCTCTTCGAGGCACGTGACGAGAGGCGCCGGAGGGAGCGCGCGAAGCACGCTTTTCCCGTAGCCTTTGGTGTGCAGGCGCGCGTCAAGAATGGCCATGACGCCGCGATCGTCGTCCGCGCGCAGCAGGCGCCCGACCCCCTGCTTGAGCTGGAGGATCACCTGTGGGAGGACATACTCGCGAAACCAGTTCTCCCCCCGGGCCTTCATGCGCGCTACACGTGCCTCGTGCACAGGATCATCTGGTGGCTCAAAAGGCAACCGATCGATGACCACCAGCGAGAGCGCCTCACCAGGGATGTCCACGCCTTCCCAGAAGGTCTTGACGCCAAAGAGGACTGCATTCCGCGCTTCTTTGAACTGGCGCACGAGTTCAGCGCGCGGCAGGTCTCCCTGGCGCACTACCGGGTAGGGGATGTGTGCCGAGACCTCCCCATAGACCTGGTCGAGCATCCGCTTACTGGCAAAGAGCAGGAAAGCGCGTCC
>Ga0099829_10000672_pt1 | contig 18144 bp, 20 predicted proteins | sample CZO8metaG_3_FD_79336 | JGI IMG/M metagenome (GOLD analysis project Ga0099829, IMG submission 79336) | Vadose zone soil microbial communities from the Eel River Critical Zone Observatory, Northern California, USA - CZOApr15con2H2.8 metaG | ecosystem: Environmental > Terrestrial > Soil > Vadose...
CCGTTAAAGCACGGCGCCGACATATCAGTTCACAGCACAACGAAATACCTTGGAGGTCATAGCGACCTAATTGGCGGTGCCGCGATCACGGCCGATACTGATATCGGTAAACGTCTCAAGTTTCTCCAGAACGCTGTCGGGGCTGTTCCAGGACCCTTAGACTGCTGGCTCGTATTGCGAGGAATCAAGACACTGGCTGTTAGAATGGATCGTCACAACTCCAACGCCAAACAGATCAGCGAATATCTCCTAAAACAACCGAAGGTTGAACAGGTACACTATCCCGGCCTTCCAGACCATCCACAACGCGATGTCGTCAAACGCCAGATGCGAGGACACGGTGGAATGCTCAGCTTCGAACTCAAAGGCGGATTCAGAGAATGCGAAAAACTGCTGAAGAAACTTCGGGTCTTCACTTTGGCCGAAAGCTTAGGAGGAGTTGAATCTCTCATCGAACATCCGGCTAGCATGACACATGCCAGTATCCCGCGTCAGGGAAGAATAGAGCAGGGAATCAAAGACACCCTCATACGTATGAGTGTGGGAATAGAAGACGTTGAGGATCTCATCGAGGATCTTCAAAGAGGATTCAAAGGTCTCTAGGAAAAGAGGGAAATTCTGTACGAACGGTCAACGACTATTCAGTAGGACCCACGTGGCATTCTACCGTCTCTCTAGAGGGAGAATAGGTGGCCGGTTATGGAATTCGCCGGTCCTTATTCTGACGACTGTCGGGCGCAAGACAGGCAAGAAAAGGACAACACCGGTCCTCTATCTTCGCGACGGCGATCGAATCATGATAGTCGCCTCCAACGGAGGCAGAGACCAGGAGCCTTCTTGGTGGACAAATCTCCAGCACGACCACCACGCCGAAGTTCGGATAAAGAGCGAAAAGAGGAAGATGATTGCAAGAAAGGCATCAGAGGAAGAGAAGAGCGACTTCTGGCCGTTGCTCACAAAGATGTACCCGGCATACAGCGACTACCAGCGTAAGACCAAGCGGGAAATCCCCGTCGTGATCTTGACAGAAGAGAGTCGCTGAGAGTTACGGAATAGGCTCAAGACCGCGAAGTTTGACCTTTGTCAGCACAATTGTTCTAGGCGTTCCGGCTCTTCGCAGCCATTTGCATAGCTACTTGTTTCATCATTCTCCCGCCGACCGTTGCCCCCGCCGCCTTCGTCTTGTTCATCAAGGGATTCTCCGGCACCCTCGCGTACATCATCATATAGGGAGCCATAGCCAGCACGATCTTGCTCTCAGCCTTCCGAATATGCTCCAAGGTACTCCTTGGCTGGCCTTGCTTCTTAGCCAGATCATCCGCGGTGATTCGTTTCGGGATCTCGTAGTATCCGTTCTCCACCGCCGTTACCAACGCCTTCATCTGCTTTTCGGTCAATTGACCGAAAAGACTGCTCAGGGACAAGAGAAACGTATCATCCGTCATTCCCTCCGAGACAGACTTCTTGTGCAACACCTCCGTCGCACCAATCCTGTCCAAACCCCGGAGCAATCCCTTCAGATCGTTATCATCATACCCCACCAGACGGTGGTATTCCCATCCCCCCGCCAAGACCAGGGGAGGTATACGCATGAAATTGTGCCGGTTGATAATCGGACTGATCGGGGTTCCCTTGTGGTCCGAACCGCAACAACACGTCCGCGCCACCAACTGGAACTTGTCCTGACAGTACGTCTTCGAAATGATCTTGCCATCAAGATGCGCATTCGTGGTTGAGGTTATCTCCTTCTGCAACTCCTCGAACGAACCGAGACCAGCAGCCTCTATCTCGAGAACATCCGTGCCCCCATTACACCACAACGAGAACCTTGCGGTTGGAAATTTCTCGGTCAACTCGTTGTAGTGATCTCCGTGCCCCGTCGAAGGCTGAAACCGGAAAAACAGCTCGAACATGATCTGAACAAGATCTGACGGACGTTCGTTCCATATAACCGGTGTGCCGGCGTACGCCAGCAACTAATCACAGTCGCACAACGGTAAAACAACTACCAGCGCAGGACGGCTCAAAGATAATCCGCCAGAACCGCGTCCTCCTGGTTAGGTGAAAAAATAGATGGCATTTAGAGAAGATTGGACGAGAGTCACCCAGAGCATTCACGATCTCATCTCGGCGTTCAGGTCCTCTCCCGGACGAGTGTCGGGAAGAACCTGCAATATCATGGTAAGTTTTCCAAGGGTCCAGCGAACGACGATCCGCGTCACAAGCACCATGAACCCGAGATTCCTTGCAGAGATCGAGAACAGACGAAACAAGGCCTACCTGTCCAGCCTAAGGAACCAGATCAGGTAGGAAGAAGATCAGAATGCAAGCCAGCGAAGAAAAAGGCTCAATGGACCTGGGATTACCTGAGCATGTTGGAGAGCTTGCCTACGATCCCGTACATCGTTGTCCCGTGTGCGGGCAGATAGCCCGATGCTACACAGTCGATGGTTTCCACAACTGCAACCTCTGCGGGTCAACATGGCGGAACTAGCCGACAATGTGGCCGACGTCGGCCAATCTATGTCGTCGCGTACCTTGCTAGAGAGGACATTCCCTGAAGGTTTGCGATCCGCTCGGTGATACTGGGAAGACCTGCAATACGACGCCCTCCTCTCCCGCTCTTCAATCTGTCAATGTCGTCAAGACCCATGAGATCGATCTTCTTCAGCACATCCAGCAACGAGTTCTTTCCGACTACAACTGACGCCTGTGTATCCGCTTCTAGCCTTGCCTTCTTGAGATCCAAACCATACCTCTTGCCACCCAGGTAAGCCAAGGGCAAAACTAGTACCGGATAAAGAAGGATAAGCAACGGCGTCTGAAATACTATAGCAACGGAAATCGGCACCGCTAACGCAACTATCAGGGGCACTCCGGTGAAAAGGAAAGCCTTACCTCTCAGCGTTCGTCTGATCTTTTTCTCAAACAATAGCGAAGACGCGATCAAAGGCCGCCACTCCTCGACTGTCAGCTTTCCCATCATGCGTGCAGGCATTGCCAGAGAATGGCGAAGAAGAAAACACCAGTCAGAAGGAACAGAACGAGCACTCCGGCCTGCAGGGATCCACTCCATCCACCGAATATCCCTGACTCCAAGCCCCACAATGTCGAGCTGTTGACCGAGACTACTGGCAGTTTCTAGCAGCTTAGGATCGTCAGGACTGGTTGGAAGGGATCTTCGAAACCTGCTCAACTTGAAGCGCTAAACTTTGCATCAGCGGAGCTTTAAAGATCGATCTGAAACGTGACGCCCGCGACTCAGGAGATTCGCTTTGGATTTAAGCGGATTCCTAGGAGAATGATCATGATCTGGTGGCGTGGGAGGGATGGTAGAGGTGAAGAAAATATTACAGAGTGAAAATCAACCGAGTGCTAGAAAGGGACTTTCGCTGCGCTCCGTACTGCTCTTGGTGCTTCTAGTCGGCGTTGGTGCAGGCGCCACAGCATACGCTCTTGGCACAGCCTTCGCAGCAAGTACCGGTTCGTCCGCCACTACCCAACAGAGTACCAGCACAACTAGCACAACAACGGGTGCGCACAATTGCACGCTAGCTTCACTAGCATTGACAGCGGCATAGCAGGCATGTCGCTGCCCGTTTCAAACTCCCCATTTCTTCCCTCCCATGCTGATCTAGATCTGTGCCAACAGGATCAGTATTGTGGCAGCGTATCCTGTCAGAGCTCCGAGAAGAAGAATGATTGCGAGATGCAGGTATCTAGTCTTGCGGGCTCGGGACTCTATCATCTGTGTGTAGGCGCCTCTTATGCTTCCGGCTTCAGCGATCATTTTTGATGAGAAGAATCTTACCCACGCGACTCTGGTGCATGCTCCAGCCGAAAAGAGAACGAGAACCGTGCTCGCCCCGAACAGCGTGCTTGCAACCAATGGAATTGAATGAGACAGGGCAGTGCCCAAGAACGATGCCGTTAGAGCGAGCAGTATGCCGTCCAGAGTCACGATGATGTTGGCCTTCTGGTCCAATGTGCTAACGTGAAAGCTCCACAGCTGGAGCCACCTGTCTTCGCCCTCCGTGAGGTTTGCGATCGCCTCCTGTTCAGTTGGCATAGATCTCGCTGTTCACGTTTCCGTTTATGAGTTTCGAACCTTCATACTCCGAAGATATGTCCGGTTATTTCTTCCAGACCTCTCCGCCCGTGTAAGGATCCAGAAAGTTCAGCTGCATGTCTAGGACCTGCTGGTAGACCTTGCCCGCGTCTGTTCTAGAATAGTGTGTGACCCTACCATCGGTGCTGGCCAGGATCAATGATGTTCTGGTGAGGATCCCGCTGGGTCCGAGCAGTCGATCAAACGCTTTGTCGTCTCCGCCGAACGGTCCATTCAGTAGCGTGCTCTTGGGACACTTGTCCGCGAAGACCTCTATCATCTTCAGCACTGTCAGTCGCTTCTCTGCTTCTTTCCTTGTTTCCGGTGAGAGGGGCACTTTTCATCGGCCGAGCTTCTCAGCCATGGCCAACAGTCTGGAATATCTTCTTCGCAGGCCTAAAAGGCTGTAAATGGAGACTACAGAAAGCAGGAACAAGACAACCGTCAGAGCGGTCTCCACAACCGCCGACGTGTCTAGTGCTGGACGCATCGGAAACCCGAATCCGCCCGGCTGGAAATATACAAAGAAGAGCAGTCTGAGAAGCGATGAGATGGCCAGCAAGAGGGCGAAAGCAGCAATCAAAGCCTGCGTTGTAATCGTTCTTAGTAGGTCGTCAGCCATCCGGGCCGCGTCCTCCTTGAAAGCGGCCAATACTTCTTTTAGCAGAGGATCCTCGATTGACGACACGTTCTATCCCTCTCCTCCATGGAAATGAAAGGTGCTCACATTCGACTCGGGTTCCAGTGGATTTAAGCAGATTCCTAGAAGCCATCGCCTCTCGTACCAACGACTCTCGGTCGTCGGAACCATCGGCTCCGGCAAGACCACATTCGCCCGCAAAACATCCAAGCTCATCGACGCTCCACATATCGAGCTAGACTCTCTCCACTGGGAACCCAACTGGGTAGAAGCCCCCAACGACCTTTTCCGAGAACGCGTCAAACAATCATTACAAGGCGATGCTTGGGTCGTAGATGGAAACTACCACCAAGTCCGAGACCTCGTCTGGAGCCGAGCGGACACGGTTGTCTGGCTTGACTATCCCTTCAGAACCATCATCGCCAGGCTAGCCAAGCGGACTCTGAGGAGAATCCGCACCCACGAGCAATTATGGAATGGCAACCAAGAACACATTCGAGGACCGTTCACTCGAGACTCCGTGTTCTTATGGGCAATCAGAACATATCGAAGACGAAGAACACAATACCCCATTCTTCTGAGCAGACCAGAGAATTCGCACCTGAAAGTTGTAAGGTTGAGATCACCAAGGGAGGCGGCGGAATTTCTCTCAGAGCTCAAACAACTGGAAGAGTTGAGTTGAGTCAGCCAAAGCCGAACTATTCAGAGTCCCTCCGAACCACTCTGATCTCAAAAGGCATCTGGCACCGCTTCATAGAATTCGACGAGCCAGTCAGAACAGTCGAAGAAGCAGCGAGAAAAGTCCCAGCAGACAAGATCATCAAATCCATCGTCCTCATAGGCTCAGACAAGAAACCCATACTAGCAATACTCCCAGCAAAAAACCGGATCAGCTACAAGAAAATCAAAACAATACTCAAGGTCAAAGATGTGCGCCTAGCCCAGCCAAATGAGGTTCTCGAACACTCAGGTTATCCAGTCGGCGGAGTACCACCGTTCAACGAGATCAACAGAATCCTACTCGACCCAACCGTCCAGAGAAACGCAAGAAGCATCGCCGGCGGAGGAGATCCTGACAAACTCGTGGAACTCGAGACCAAGGACATACTTGAGTTCCTAGACCCAATAATCGCGGACTTTAGTGTCTAGGATACATCAGCTATTTGTAGACTGATTCTTGACCGCGGGACTCTTAGCTGACTACTTTCTTGAACTCGTAAATCGTCGCGCCCATGGTCAGAATCGCTATCAATGATATTACTCCGAAAGACAGGAAAAACGAGTTCCAGTTGTACCCGACCATTATCAGATCGCGAATCGCGTTCACTGCAAAGCTAATCGGGTTATACGCGGACACATTCTTCATCCATTCCGGCATCAGTCTTTTGTCCATCAGCGCCGTACTCATGAATAGAAGAGGGAAGGTCAAGGTTCCAGCTATTCCGAAGACGGTCTCAGCGCTCTTGGTCCTGAGTCCGAGAGCAAGGGAAATTCCTGACCACGCTAGGCCGAAGAATGCCACAGTGAACAAGATCAAGACGTATCCTACGAATCCTGTGGTAGGAAAGACTCCCAGGCCATAGGCTAATACTAGTATGATGAGCGATTGCGCGAAAACCCGGAACGCGTCACTCAAGAGTCTACCCAGAAGGATGGACGCGCGACTAGCGGGGGTTGCGAGCATCTTGGTGAGAAAACCTGACTTGATATCATCCACTACGGCTGTGCCGGATTGAAACGCGCTCGAAAAAGCATTCTGGAGAACGATGCCCGCAGTTGCGAAAATAGTGTAGTTTATTCCTCCTAGGAGTAGGCCGAACGAGCTGAACAGTTGAGTGAACAGGACGAGGAAGATTATTGGTTGGAAGAGCGAGAAGAAGAGCAAGATCGGGTTTCGTACGAGCTTCTTCATCCAGCGCACGAACATGTAGTAAGAATCAGAGACGAGAGTCATCTTGGCGGTCTACCTCCTTCTCCGCCCGAACATTCCGGACGCCCTTGACTTGTCAATCTCCTCTGGCCTGATTCTCCTTCCCGTGTGTTTGAGAAAAACGTCGTCGAGTGTTGGACTAGACACACCGATCGAAGAGAGCTTGATCTCAGCACTATCAAACGCGCGCACGATGTCAGGAACTAGGAAACCCCCGTTCTTCGCATAGATGACAATCCCCTCGTCAGAATCGACGATTTCCGTGATTCCCCCAAGGTTGCCGAGGACTTGCTTGGCCTTGTCCTTGAGAGACGCGGTCCCAGAATTGCCGTTCTCGAATCCCAGCGTAATACGGTCCGCGCCAATCTCCGATTTCAGCTCAGAAGGGGAGCCTCGTGCAACAATCTCGCCATGGTCGAGAATAGCAAGTCGACGGCACAAGCGGTCCACTTCTTCCAAATATTGTGTGGTGATGAAAATCGTCATTCCAGTCTGGTTCAATCCCTTAAGATACGACCATACTTGCGCCCGCGATTGCGGGTCCAAGCCGGTTGTAGGCTCGTCCAGAAAGAGTATCTTTGGTCTATGGACAAGCGTGGAGGCTAGATCGAGTCTCTTTTTCATTCCACCTGAGTAATAGGCTGATCTTTTGTCGGCCGCGTCCCCCAGGTCAACAACCTTCAACAGCTCGTTCACCCGTTCCTTCAGCTCCTCACCGCGCATCTGCTGCAGGTGCCCTTGAAGCATCAAGTTCTCTCGCCCTGTCAGATCCTCATCGATAACGGTGTCCTGCATCTGAACGCCAATCAGCTTGCGAACCTTCTGAGCATCATGCTCGATATCAAGCCCAGCAACATTCGCCGAGCCGGAAGTCTTCCGTAGGAGAGTGGTAAGGATCTTGATCGTAGTGCTCTTTCCCGCACCGTTTGGTCCGAGAAATCCAAAAAACTCCCCATCGTCAACATTGAACGATATTCCCTTGACAGCCTGGGTGCCGTCTCCGTAGGTCTTTACAAGGTTCTCGACTTGGACTGCTGGCATCTCTCTGCGCCTCTATCGTATTAGATATATCGCATCCGATATGGGTTTATATAAAGAGTTCTATCATGAAGCGAGTTTATTAGCAAAAACCATCCTACACTATCGTGGCGTGTGTGACTAATTCGAAGAAAATAGCGATCCTACATCCACCAATTCACAGCGCTCTTGCACGTCCGCAAGGAATCCCCCGAGGTTTTCTACGACTCTACGTCCTGCACCGAATTGCAGAGAAGCCAGTGCATGGATACGATCTCTTGCAAGAGATCGAGAGCAAGACAGATGGCGTCTGGAGGCCCGGAGCCGGTTCCATCTATCCAATCCTAAAGGAACTTGTCACGGGAGGACACATCAAAGCCGAAAATCCCAAGAAGATTGGAAAACCACAACGCATCTATCATATCACTCCCGAAGGACGCGCGCTCTTACAGCAATCCAGCGAGATGCTTATGAAAACTGGACAAAACTGGGGAGCGATGAGATCGATACTCGTAGAACTGGTCGATCCGAAAAACATTCCGACAATGTTCACCCACATGACAGCAGGACAATTCACATTTCTCCGTGGAATCCTCGAATCGAAGAAGGACAAGATCCCCCGCAGAGAAATCCAGTTCATGCTCAAAGAATATGCCCTTAATCTGGAAAGACAACTCGCTTGGACGAAACAGACTCTGAAGAAATCATGAAGATCCGCGAATTCAAGATAGACGACTACCAAACTGTACGGGACCTCTGGCGAACCGCAGGCCTGACCCTTCGTCCCGGAGACGAACTCGAGGACGTCAAGTTGAAACTCCAAAGAGACCCAGATTTGTTCCTGGTCGCTGAATTGGAGGATATGATCGTGGGCAGCGTGATAGGTGGATGGGACGGAAGGCGAGGCTGGATCTACCACCTCGCGGTAAAGCCTGAGCATCAACGGAAAAGCATCGGAGCAGGGCTTGTACGTGAAGTCGAAGAGCGTCTTGTCGCCAAGGGGGCAAAGAAGGTGAACGCTCAAGTCTACAAGTGGAACGAGAAATCTTCTGAGTTCTTCAAGGCCATTGGATACGAAGCACAGCCGGACCTTGTAATGATCGGAAAACAGCTAAGAAAATAGGGAAGTGGACCAGTTCAAGTCTGGCCCGGAGCGGTCATGTCTGAAACAGCGTACGGTTTGAGATCCCAGTCTCGCTCCAGAAACTTCCCTCTTCCAGACGGGCCCAGAATGAAACGAACGGGTCCGTGAACGGTTGCTGAGCATCGGTTTCTACGACTATGGGTCCAACATAGTTGCAATCTGCGCAGTGGTAGAGAGACCCAATTGATCCTCCAAGCCAGAGAGAGACCTCGTCGGGGCCGCACATCAAGCATCTTCTCATTTTGAGTTACTCACCTCTACCAGTGCGCATGTAGTTGAGGAACTACTCCATTCTCATAGGAATCCGCTTTAATAGCGGAATAGAATCCGAAAAGCTTCGTTCCAATCCATAGTTAGGCAAAGCGTAGAATATTCCAAAGAGAATATATTCCAACAGGAATGACAATGATTTTTCGGATGGGCAAAAGTCAATAATCTCTACTCTCACATTTTTCCTCTCGGCGAAGTTTCTTGTGGAGACTCACTCCTCGGAACATTCTCCGCGGAATCCTGCTCGCATTCTTCCCTTGGGGTCCCGCGTATCTCTTTGAGAGAGCCGATTTCTGGTTCGGCCAAACCGGCAATGGCTATTGGTACTACCAGTTTTCCGGGACAAGGCTCGAGGCGGACGTTGTCTCTTTCGCTCTTGGAGGAATACTCATTGCGTATCTTCTCCGGCCGCGCTGGGCTGTTGTCCAGGTTTTCCTGAGCGCCGGATTCGTTTACGTACTGCTCTATTTCGCATGTCCCACATACCCGGTTGGGCCGGTTTGGAAGTCGGAGTGCTACTCACCCGGACCTGACGGTCTAGCAGGTATCAGACTGTGCGCAATGATGTTCTCGTTCGGAGCACTTCCTGCGATCATCCGAGCATCCTACAAAGAAGACAAGTTGAACAAGCGGCTACGCCCGTGGATTGCGATTTTCGGCGCGTTCGTCACCACACTGGTCACCGCGTGGTTTCCTCTAACTGCATGGTTCTCAGGCGCCACATACCTGACACCGCTCGTCCCGTTCCAAGCCGCGTTACTATTCGGGGTTTCAGAGATCGCTGCAGGGATACTTGCGGCCAGAATAAGCAGATCAATTGTCGTCGCAGCGGCTTCCGGAGTAACATCCATTCTCATCATCTCAGGGTTTCTATGGCCGATTCTATGCGCCGGTTGCGACAGGAGCCTCCTATTCCTCATAGTACCTTCCTGGGGAATCTTCGCCCTAATCGGTGGATTCCTAGAACTCGGCCTACCGAAGAGACTAAGCATCGGACCCCTAGAGCATTTCAACCCCAGACTCGAAGACATTCGCCGCATCGGCGTAGCAGTTGTCCTTCTCTTCTCGTTGTGGACCCTGATATCGTTCGATTTCTGGGATCCAAACGTCCTCTATGCCACCAACATGTCCCCAGCACTTGGACAAATGACTCTCGGAACGCCATCGTATCCGTACGTGGCAGGTTACTACAACTCGATAAAATACAGAGTCTGCTGCGTCGAGGTAGGAGTCAGCTTCCAGAGAGTAGACCTGAAGGCTCTGGGCCAGAACAATTTCCTGATGGCTGGAATGGGCGTCCAATCCCCAAACTGCTGTATTGACGGATGGGATTTCGGGTGGAGAGCTGACGTTTTCATGTTGCCTAATGGAACCCAGGTCGTTTCTGGGTCTACATGGGAGACCTGTGATGGAAACGCTAACTGTGGCGGAACAATTTGGGAACATCTCAGATACCACGCGCAACAAACCATCAGCACGCCAAGCATCTCGACACCTGTCTATCTCAGAATGCTGTGGCAGTACAACCAATCGGTCTGGCATGCAAACTGGTTCTACAACTACACCGGACAACCATGGACCAGATTCGGAAGCTTCGTTCCAGATTTTCGTGAAGGACACTACTTCGACGTTGGCGTGGAAGGAGCTGGCAATTATCCCTGTTCTTGCGTCTACTTCTACCAGTTCGGCGTAGCGAGCAAAACCCCTGTCGCAGGCTGGTCAGTGCAATTACTGTATCCGTCGTTCGTCCATCCAGACGGTTCCTGGGGAGTAATCGAACATGCAAGCATCATTCAGGGAGTATCCTCGTATTGGAAAGGCAACTACCGCTGGGGAGGAGAACCATACAACGGAGTTTCGGCCCGGGCAAACGCGAACGACAAGACCCTGCCTGCAGGTATCCTACAACTGACATACTCTGGAACAGGAACGCTAATGGAGAAAACCATACTCTGGTAGTGTTGAGGACCCTATGGGTCCCGTGAGGGTGTCCAAGGGACGCTGGGGGGCTAGAAGCAGGTTTATGGGACGAACAACCTAGAATTCGGTCCTGTCTCCGGAATTATAGAGAAATGGTCAAGCTTTGACGGACATGTTCGGCTCGTTGGGCAGCGGGTTGTCGCGGCGTGACGACATCGTCTCATCCCCTGAGAGACAATGCCCAATGTGCAAGAGGGTTAGGAGGCTATCCGGAGAGAAAAAGTGCGCTATACACGTGAAAGCGGACTCGCTGGCGGCCCATCATCCTGAATTCGACTTGAAGTCCATTGCAGGGTCCAGTCCCCCGGGAGTCTTCGTTGGCAGATTCGGGTATCCGAACGTCTCCGTCGGGCCCATGGTTCCATCGATCTCGGGCGACACCGAGATTCTTGATACTCCCGAATGGTGGATGGGCAAGGGTTTCGATGAGATCGTAGATTTCAGGTATAGTTTGCTTCGAGGCTACAGTAAGGCGAATGTCGCAGACGCTCAGAGGGGAGGCAGATTGATCGAGACCTTACAGGACGTGGCCATGATGACAAAACCAGTTGATACAGAACTCGTCCTTGCTCGCCCACCCCGAAAAATATTGGATATGCGGGAGGACTCCCAACCCTTTGGTCCCATTGCACCCCTTACCTCCTTTCACGCCGGAAACTCCTCCGTTGACAGCAGGATCGAGAAAGCGTTCTATGATAGCGATCTCCCAGCTGACGACGCAGTCCTCCAACTCTACAGAAACGGCGTCTTGGTAACCCGTATTCAGCGAGCGTTCAGCCTGGGGATGTTTGGCGAGAGCAAGAGACGAAAACTTGTCCCGACCCGGTGGAGCATAACAGCAGTCGACAGCAATCTCAGCCTCAAGCTAATGTCCCGAGTAAGGCACCATCCACTCATCGACGAATACCGCGTCTACAAGTACACGTACCTAGACAACATCTACGTGGGAATCCTAACTCCTGAACATTGGAAGTTCGAATGGATCGAGGCATGGTTCGAACCTGAACTACTAGCCACAAGTTTCCCTGACGTGAACATGGCCCAGGATGTAGAGAAGAGCAACTATGTTTCTCCGAAAGGATATCGGCCAGTGATGCTTGGTGATTCAGAAGGATTCCAAGGGCGGAAGACCTACGCCAAGCCGGGCGGTTGCTACTACTCAGCAAGGCTCGCGGTTTCTGAATATCTCGATTCGATCAGCAGACAGGCGGGTGCAATAATGTTGAGGGAAATTCATCCAGGCTACATTATGTCCGTGGGGGTTTGGAATGTTAGAGAGAGCCTCCGAGCGCTCCTGAAGACACCGTTCGAAAGATTCGACTCCATGGACGCAGCGCTAAATCATGTCGGCAATATTTTCGAGATACCGAAACGTGGTTGGATAGAGACCTCGGCCCTTCTCCAGAGCGCATACTTCCAGCGGAAGATCAGCCAATTCAACTAGACATGACCATACTAACATCCTCAGCATGAAAAACGCCTCTCAAGCATTTCAGTAGCAAGTAATTTCAACGCGGGAAAACTGTCTTGACAATCAAATATAACACGTGGAGACAGAGCCCAAGGACATGAGAAGAGGAATCCCTCTCATCTTCGCAATCGTCGGGTTAGCCACGGCCAACTCATTCCTTCCACTCGTTTCGGGTGCGACCTACATGCCTGGAGTTGGAGTTGGAAACTTTATGAAATTTGGAGGTTCAGAATCGTATAGCTCCGATGACCCGACCTTACAAGCAAAGCCACAATTTCTCAAAGACATCGACAATACGGCATTCCTTAGGGCAGATGTTGAGAGCATTTCCGGAACTACTGTAACCTACAAGGAGACCGAGAGCTTCAACAACGGCACGGCAGACAAGGTCATGATACTAGTGGAGGACGTGAATACAGGGGAGGAAACGCAACTAGCGGCGGTATTCATTATGTCTTTATCGCGGGCGGGCTGACACCAGGTGACACGGTTGTTAACAATGCGAATACCACCCCTATCGATCAGACGGTAACAAGAACTTACGCAGGGGCTTCTCGAGACGTTAACCTTGCTGCTTCGACAGGCTTGGTTAATGCTAACTTCTCGCTGACCTCTAGCCAGTATTGGGACCGTGTGTCAGGGGCTCTAACAGAACTATCCTTCTCTGCAATTCAGAAATCCGGGTCTTCCAGGCAATATACAACCACCTGGTCCGATCTTCTCATCGCCACAGAGACTAACATCTGGTCTGCCTCAAACGCAGGAATCTCGCAAATACTATTCTATGCAATTCTAGGAACCGTAGGCGCGATCGCCGCAATCGCAGGGATCATCGTTGTTACAAGGATGAGGAAGTCCCATCAAAGCACGACCAATCGCTACGCACCCCAAGCTAGCGGCTCACCAAACCTCTCCAAGACGGTCCAATGCGACCGCTGCCACGGCTACAACTTACCCGGAGCATCCACCTGCACACATTGTGGAGCTCAAATACGAGCCTAGCCGACTACTTCCTAGTCAGCTTTCATAGAGTATTCTAGCGAACATTTGGACCTTAGCACGAGCAGTTCGCGGGGTAACAGATCCGATTCAGCAAGAACAAGCATACGCAGCAGAGATCGCCTATCAAGCATCTCCGCAACCAACGATTTCAGAGAAACAAGACTAACTTGTTCACCGGAACCATTGTAGCCATTCGCGCGCCTCGGCCGAGTCTCGAAATCGGCTTCTCCGGTCACGTGTTTGCCCAGTAAATCTTAAGCAGGACCGTTTGTCATGCGGTTCCGTGATTTCTACCAAAGACCTAGGCGAAGAACTGGCGAAGATATCCCTTGATCTTGCAAAAAGAGACAACGCTACTTACGCTGAGCTGAGGCTCGTCAACACTCGATCTGAGGCCATTACGGTCGTCAACGAGAACCCTGCCAGCGAAGAAGCAAGCACGATCGGCGTCGGAATCCGCGTACTCTACAATAATCTGGGCTGGGGGTTCGCCGACACCGATGAACTAGAGCATGAGAGCATAAGAGAGACCACCAAGAAGGCGCTCTCCCTCGCCAAGGGCGCGTCTAAGCTCGGGATAAAAGTCACGCGAGCCGCCGAGCCTGTTCATGTCGACAAGTGGGAAACACCGGTCAAGAAAGATCCGTTCCGCGTCCCCACAGAGACCAAATACGAATATCTCCAAGATACGACCAAGAGGATGAAGGAGAACGATGTTGTTGCCAGAAGGGGCCAGATGACGTTTGATTTTATCGAGAAGTATTTCGCGAACTCGGAAGGATCGAAAATCTTCCAAACTCTCTCTTACGCGGGCGTATCCGCGATTGTTGCCGCAAAAGGTCCTACCGGAGTCCAGAGACGATCGATTCAACAGAACACTGGCGGTGGATACGAGCTCGTCGAAGAAATGGACCTTCCGGGACAGGCGTTGGAGATTACAAAAGACGTTCTAGCGCTCACTCGCGCGCCCACAATCAATGAAGGAAAATCCGACATAATCCTGAGCGGAGACCAAGTCGCATTGCAAGTGCACGAGTCCTGCGGTCATCCAATAGAACTCGACAGGGTTCTAGGCTATGAGGCGAACTTCGCCGGTCGGAGTTTTCTCCAACCAGACCAGCTAGGGAAACTCCAGTACGGATCAGAACACGTCAACATAGTAATGGATGCCACCCTCGACCATGGAAACGGACTTGGAACCTTCGGTTATGATGATGAAGGAGTCAAGGCCCAGCGAAAATACGCGGTCAAGAACGGTAAATTCGTGGGATATCTCATGTCCCGAGAAACCGCCCCTCGAGTCGGGGAAACCCGGAGCAACGGCTGCATGCGAGCAGAATACTACAAGCTCCCAATCATCAGAATGACCAATGTGAGTCTCGAACCCGGCGACTGGGACTATGACGAGATGATCGAGGATACACGGGACGGATACCTTATGGTCACAAATTACGGTTGGAGCATCGACCAGAAGAGATACAACTTCCAGTTCAACACAGAGAAAGGATACAGGATAAAGAACGGAAGCATAGGCGAAATGGTCAGAGGACCCACCTACGCCGGCATAACACCAGAGTTCTGGAACTCTTGCGATGCCATCGCCAACAAGAAGAGCTGGGTATTATGGGGCACACCCAACTGCGGAAAGGGCCAGCCTGGCCAGACAATGATCACGGGACATGGGGCCTCACCTAGCAGATTCAGGAACATCCGCGTCTTCGGAGCATCATAACCATGTCGCAAAAGATGGAGAATCAGCCTGTTTCCTTCCGAGAGAAAGCGCGCCAGATCTTCACCACTGTCAAAAGTGTGGCAGGAAAAGCTGAGGCGGAGGTCCTACTCGTTTCACGAGTTGACGAATACCTTCGATTCGGGAATAACGAGCTCGCACAATCCCAGTATAGCACCAGCAGAAACTTGTCCGTGAGGGTCGCGTCAGAGAAGAAACAAGGACGGGTCACCACGGGTACTTTGGACAAGGCGTCTATAGAAAAAACTGTGGAGAAGGCTATCAAGCAGGCCCGCGATTCGCCGGAAGACCCAGATTATCTGCCGATGCCCGGCGCCCAGAAATACCGTTCAGTTGATCGGTATAGTGAAAAGACCGTCGAAGCTCCCGCTGAAGTGAAAGCCGGATATATTGGGTCCGCCATGGATCTTGCTAAGAAGAACCATCTTCTTGCGTCAGGTGTTCTCGGAACCAGCGTCGAGAACGTTATGATGCTCAACACGTCCGGACTCGAAGCATCCTATCGAGGATCAGGAGGATACTTTTCCTTGACAATGGACGCGGATAATGGTAATCAGACCGGATTCGCTTTGTCAACCTTTGGCGATATTGACGAGCTGGACCCAAACAAAGTCTCACAGACAGTACTTGAAAGAGCCAAGCTAAACAAGAACCAGGCAGACATAGCTCCTGGAAAGTTCGACATTGTTGTCGATCCTTATGCTTGGAGCGAGATGCTGCTCTTCTTCGCAGTATCCGCATCCACTGGCTACAGTCCCGATCTTGGAATGCGACAGTACAAAGAAGGAAGAAGCTACCTTTCCGGCCGCATCGGCGATAAGATCCTCGGCGACAACATCAGCATTGACGATGATGTGTATCATCCAAACCAGGCCGGACCGCCCTTCGATGGCGAAGGCTGCCAGAAGAGCAAAGTCACGCTCATCGAGAACGGGGTCTTTCGAAACCCCGTTTCCTCACGAATATCCCAGCACCGTTATGGTGTGGTGCCGACAGGGCATGAGCTGCCACTGCCAAACCCTCTAGGTGAGCTACCGACCAACCTCGTGATTCGCGGCAAAGGAGCTACAAAGACCCCGGAGCAGTTGATCGGAGAGCTTGACAAGGGGCTATTGATCACCCGATTCTGGTACGTGCGAGAAACAGAACCTAAGACCAAGATAGTGACCGGCATGACAAGAGACGGAACGTTCCTGGTTGAGAATGGCGAGATCAAGAGACCGGTGAAGAACTTGCGGTTCAACCAGAGCCTCCTGGAACTGTTCAGCAAAGTCGACGCTGTCTCAGAACCGGTACGCAACTTCTCGGAGTTCCAGCAGTTCAGAATCCTCCAGCCGGGTATCTTGGCGAGGGACTTCAACTTCACAAGCGTCTCTCCCTTCTAGAGACCCACAGCCAACTCGAAGCCTGGTCCAGGAGGATTCCCGGAACAGGGCCGTGTTGGTTCTAGAAAACTGATACTTCGCGATTCGAAGCCATTCACCGTGGATTCTTGACCTACAGGAAGGAGTATGTTCTCGGAATTCTTTCCCTGATGCCCCTTCTTGCAGCGGGCACTTACAAGGGATTAGGTTGGCTCATCACAATAATCGTCGTATACGTGGGCATCCCGGTTCTCATATGGAGCCTCGTAGTCGATCGTCTCGTATTCCTCGTCATCGGGATAATCCGCTATTTCCGCGAGTCATCTGGACACATGTATTATTTCGAGAAGCTGGTCGGGCCTCCAGGCTTTTCGCGCCGAATCCTGAGGGATTTCCGCATCCTATTGTTCGTGTTCGTCCTATCAGCCATCATCGTGCCACAGATAACTGATGTTACCCCGGCGAACATCACGATTGTGAGCAACGCGTTCGTATACGTGGCTATCTTCATACTCGCTGTCCCGTCGTCAATACACGTTCTCTTCTGGGTCCTTGAGGACTCAGGGTTAAGATGCCACAATCCGAAGAGGGTAACGGTTACCGCTCCAGGAGCGTGGATGTCGAACTGGCTATTCTCTGTCGGAAGCCTTGGAGCCTTCCTAACCTTCATCGTGTCTCTGGGAGGAAACCTCCCGAAGGCCATCGCCCTCACCACAACGCTCTTGGCTTCCTTGTTGCCCTCGTGCATACTGGCACCCACCCTGTTTTATCGCAGGGTTGAACCAGGCATTCTAACGAAGGTCAGGGAGAGCAAGACGGCAATGGTCATGGCGCGCATGTTCGCCCCTCCCGCGTGTCCAGCCATGCCACCATCCTATCCTCCCAATGCGCCCGCACCAACCAGACAAACCCCGACTCCGACCTGACACTAAGCATCCATGCTCGGCCGGGACCATGCTCAAGACCCGTAACGCTAGGAGGAAATCGCCCACATGGATGCACCTTTGGGACATGTTAATGTTCCAAGGAAGCACCCTAATGCGCAGCGGGCTAGATGGACCAAGCTTGCGGGTCAGTTGATCTGGTATAAGGATCAGATTCTCAAGAATTTTACTCTGGAGGCTATGACTATTGAGCTTAACGCTCTGAAAAAGCAGGTGATAGAATCAGAAGAGCGGAGAGAGCGCGAGAGTCACACCAGAAATTATCCTATGATCGGTTTTCGCAAGCCAGAGGATAAGAAAGCCGGGGATGCGGAGAAGGCGGACTATGGGGAGAGTTCTGAGCCGGCTAAGGCTGACGACCCTGAGGATGCCAAGGAAATCGCCTAGAAAACGCCTGAGGGTCAGGGTTGATGATAAGAATCGGCTTGACGGTAAAGAGATGCTAACGGGGTCGTTGATCGATTCCTGTTAAGATCCAGCTAGCGATAGAGCATCTCGAAAAACAAGGTATGCGTGCCAGTCTC
>Ga0099829_10000681_pt1 | contig 18076 bp, 19 predicted proteins | sample CZO8metaG_3_FD_79336 | JGI IMG/M metagenome (GOLD analysis project Ga0099829, IMG submission 79336) | Vadose zone soil microbial communities from the Eel River Critical Zone Observatory, Northern California, USA - CZOApr15con2H2.8 metaG | ecosystem: Environmental > Terrestrial > Soil > Vadose...
GGGTCCCTGGCGAGCTGGTTTGAGCCCTGAATGTCACGGGACAAGCCTAGTACCGAAATAGAGAAGGCAGGCCCGCCCGGGCTTCATCCCGCTGCGGAGCGGGATTGAGGGTGAATAGCGGTTGCCTGGACGCGGGCGATAGTCCAGCCCTCGGGTTTTTGCATGAGGATGACGGTCATGCGAACGCAGGCAGGGTTGTGCTTCTCAGAGTTCGCGTCTCTCTCCCAGACGAGTGTGGCCATGGCGGCATGAGCGCCGACGAATTGAACATCCTCGATTCTGCCTTTGCACGCGACCCATCCTGGAGCAGAGAAAATCAGGCTAGCGGCTGCCTTGATGCGCGGCGGACCGATCCACAAATCGCCTTGCGTGTCGACGAATTGACCGTCGGCGGCGAACATGTTCGCGAGGTCACCGGCATTTCCTTCGCTCCATGCCTCAACGAGCTGCGAGACAGAAACAATATCCGGGGCGTTCGTGTCCACTTTTTCGCTGGAAGAGCGATAGAATTCTTCGCGAAACCACGTGGCCTTCAAACCGCGTTGGCTGAGAAGCCGGGCGGCGAGGCAGTTCTCCTCGTCGAGAATCCCGAGGAGGATATGTTCGGTTCCAACGTGCTTGTGGGCCAGGCGCTCCGCCTCTTCGGCGGCCTTGTTCAGGATGCGCTTGCACTCCCCGCTCAGCGGCATTTCCACCGAAGTGGAGATGCGCTCACCGCGGGTGATTTGGGATTCGATTTCTTCGCGGATTGCTTGGTCTCCGCCGCGCTCGCGCAGAAACTTCTTGGCAACCGATTGATCTTCACGAAGCAGACCGAGCAGCAAGTGCTCCGACTCGATCGACCTACTGCCGTACTGGCTGGCCTCATAGCGCGCGAAGAAAATGGTGCGACGAGCTTTTTCCGTATATCGTTCAAACATGAGCCGACTCACTTTGGAAATACGCGGAGAGTTCCTGACCTGCGTTTTCCGGAGGTGGATTCGCTCCGCAGCGAGGATACCACCACAAGACGCCGAGGTGCAGTCAGCCGGCAGTTGAGTGGATCCATGTCTGATAACGTGCAATAGCTCTTCCCTGAAGAACCGGCCGGGGGGATCGGGATGGCGAGCAGAAGTTTGACAGAGCTAGTACCAGGCTTCGCGTTCGAGGTTGCCGCCGGAGGCCCGTATCTTATTGATTTCGCATAGTTTTATTGGCAGGAACCAATTAATTCGACTTTGGCGTATTTCGTGCCGCTTTTGATTCACAGTTGACGTGCGGAAGAACCAGGAAAAACAAGCGGTGGAATTTCAGGTTGATGACAATACCAAAGTTGAAGGCAAGCTCGCCGTCGGCGCGAAGGCTAGCATTGAATACCACGTGGAGGTCGGCAGGAATATCGCCGTCCATGTCGCGGTGACGCGCACTTCCGGAATTCGGCTATACTGAGAGTCTGCGCTTTGGCGCAGGCGAATGCGCGATGTGAACTTTCAGCTTTAAATTCCGCCCGACCCAGCCCCGGCGCGGCTTGACTCCATGCCATCCAATTGAGGAGTCGCGATGCGCACTACTCTGAAGATTGTCCTGCCCTTGATCGTCAGCGTGGCGTCCGTGTCTTTGCTGTTCGCAGCGTATCAAGTCCGCACGCAGAAACGCATTCTGCGAAACGACTTGTCGCGGCGGGCCGAGGTTCTCGGAGAGAGTCTGCAGGATAATGCCGAGCCGCTTCTCGACCACACTCCCAACAAGAACCTGCAGCGGCTCGTCGAACGCTTTGGCAAGCGGGAGCACCTCAAAGGGGTCGCTGTCTACGACGAGTCGGGAGCGGCGCTGGCCATGACATCAGGACTTGGCTTGGTTCTGCGTTCGCGCCCCGGGGCGGCAGCCAAGGCTGCGGAGCGCGATGCGGGTTATGGCGAGTACCTGACGATCCAGGAATCTGCAATGCATATCTACGCACTGCCGCTCCATCGTGACGCCGAAATCGCAGGCACACTCGTGCTCTTGCACGACGCCACGTACATCGATGAGCAAGTGTCCCGCACGCTGCGCGATTCCCTCCTGAATGCCGTAATCCAGACGCTGCTCATCAGCGGGCTGGCGCTCGTGCTTGTGCGGTGGACATTTACGGATCCGCTGGCGCGCACGGCCAAGTGGCTGCAGACGCTCCGGACCGGCCAGACGCACGCGCCTCCCATGGCGCCGCAGGGGGAGATCTTCGATCAGCTTCATCAAGAGGTGAGGCATCTGGCGCAGGACCTCAACGCCGCGCGAGCCACGGCCGAGGAAGAAGCGCGCCTGCGCGATTCAAACGCTTCGCTTTGGACGGCGGAGCGGCTGCGGGTGAGTGTTCGAAACAAACTGCAGGAGAAACCTCTCTTCGTGGTGTCCAACCGAGAGCCTTATCTGCATGTTTTCAGCGAAAAAGATCGTTCGATAGGAATCATTGTTCCGGCGAGCGGCCTGGTGACCGCGTTGGAGCCAGTGCTGCTTGCGTGCGATGGCACGTGGATCGCCCATGGCTCGGGCAGCGCAGACCGCGAACTGGTGGACGCTCACGATCACCTGCGAGTTCCGCCGGATCATCCGAGCTACACCCTGCGGCGCGTATGGTTGAGCGCAGAAGAAGAAAAGGGTTACTACGAAGGGTTCGCGAACGAGGGTCTATGGCCGCTGTGCCACGTCGCACACACCCGGCCGATCTTCCGCCCAGAGGACTGGCAGCATTACCAGGAGGTCAATCGCCGATTCGCAGATGCGGTGTTGCAGGAAATGGAAGGCACGGAATCACCTATTCTTCTGGCCCAGGACTACCATTTTGCACTGCTTCCGAGGATGGTCAAGGAGGCGCGCCCGGATGCTCGCGTCGCCATCTTTTGGCACATCCCCTGGCCCAATCCCGAGGTCTTCGGCATCTGTCCGTGGCAGCGCGAGCTTATCGAAGGTCTGCTCGGAGCGGACCTTATCGGGTTTCAGGTGCAGTCGCACTGCAATAATTTTCTGGAAACGGTCGATCGAGCGCTCGAGGCACTCACCGAATGGGACCGTTTCGCGGTCAACCGCAAGGGCCACGTAACTCGCGTGCGCCCCTATCCCATCAGCGTGGCGTTTCCAGAAAACTCTAATAGAACGATGGAATCAAGGAATGCCGGCGTGGAGCGCGCCGCCATCTGCGCCGAGCTGGGCATCGAAGCCAGCCTGCTCGGGGTAGGTGTCGATCGCGTGGATTACACCAAGGGAATCCTCGAGCGCTTTCGGGGCATCGAACATTTCCTCGGTCTACATCCTGAGTATCAGCGCCGCTTCGCATTCGTCCAGATCGGGGCGCCAAGCCGAACGGATATAAGGCGTTACAGAGAATTCCTTGAGGAAGTGAGCGAGGAAGCCGAGCGCATCAACGGGCGCTTCCAGGCCGGACGCTGGAAGCCGATCGTCTTCATAAAGAAGCATCATTCCCATGAAGAAATCGCGCGCTATTACCACGCGGCCTCGCTCTGCCTAGTCACTTCGCTCCACGACGGCATGAATCTTGTCGCCAAGGAGTTCGTCGCCTCGCGGGATGACGAGCGCGGGGTGCTCGTCCTCAGCACTTTCACCGGCGCCGCGCACGAGCTTTCCGACGCGCTGCTCGTCAATCCTTACGACATTGAGCAACTCGCTGACGCCATTTACCGGGCCATCGAAATGCCTGAGGACCAGCAATCTCTCCGGATGCAGCGGATGCGCCAAAACGTCCGCGAGCACAACGTTTTTCGCTGGGCTGCGAATCTTCTTTCCGATCTGACCGAGATTCGCATCGACTCCGCTGAGCGCATCGAGGTGCCACAGGTGTCATGATCCGCCCATCCCGCCCAGCCCCCCACTTATTCAAACATTGGAGCCGCGTTGCGGCCTGCGTTCATGGGAGCCGTCGAATCATCCTCTTCCTGGACTTTGACGGAACACTCGTTCGGATCGCGCCGCGCCCCAATCAAGTTCGCTTGGCCCCCGGAGCGCGACGCGTTCTCGGCAGGCTTGCCCGCCATCCTCGAGTTACAGTCGCGGTGATCAGCGGGCGGCGCCGCGGCGAGCTCACGCGGCACGTGGCCATTCGCAATGTTCATTATCTGGGTCTTTACGGCTGGGAACGCAACAATCGCAGTAGTCTCTCCGCCTCGGCAAGCTCGGCGATCAAGAGAGCGCGCGGTGTCCTTTCCAGGCATCTCGCGGGATATCCACGGGTATGGATCGAAGACAAAGGCAATAGTCTCTCTGTTCATCTTCTCGCCGCAAAACCTGAGATTCAGCGCCGGGTTCGCCAGCGCATCCGCAGTTCTCTCCGCGCACTTAGGAAGACGCTTCGCATATTCGAAAATCTACGCGACATCGAGATCGTGCCGCTTGCGATTCGCGACAAAGGCTCCGCGGTTCGGGTGTTCCTCTCGAAGGTGCGCTTCCCGCACGCTTTCCCCATCTATTTTGGCGACGACCTCTCCGACGAGCCGGCTTTTGCTGCGGTGGGCCGCGGGATTTCGATCCTGGTCGGCAAAGCACGGCGCACGCGCGCGAGGTTTCGCCTGCGTGGGCCGGCTGAAGTCGCCGCAGCGCTCAGCAGATTGGAGGCAGCACTCGCATGAATGGCGCAGAAACGGCGTTCGAATTCTTCACGGTCTCCTATCTCACGCGCATCGGGAATCAATCGGCCGGGACGGTAGCGGAATTGCTCACCGGGCTGCAACACTGCAGCGACGCATCCATCTTCCATCACACCTTCCAAACCCTGGGAAGCCACCACTTCCTCACCGAAGGCTTTTCGAACGACTTTGCGCAGTGGGCCTACGCGGACGCCAATCGCGAGGACCTGGCGGAACAACTCGCGGCACTCGACGTCCGGGACTATCTCTCCATCGCGGCGCTCCGCAGCGATCTGTGCAGGGTGGTCGCCGATTATTGTGACGGGCACGCGGAATTCGTGAATCAAACAGCGCTCGAACGCTTCTATTTTTGCGAGAGCGTGGAAGTCACCGTCCCTTTCGGGCTAACGGCCCGCACGCTGGACGAATTTCGCTACGGCATCCAGCACCTGAGTCACGCTTCCTTTTATTTTCATTTCATCTCCTCCCGCCTGCGGCTGCAGTTAAAGACCAACGACTTCTCGCACTGGCTCGCCGACGGCCTGGGCCTTGGAACGCTAGCGAACAGCGTCGACCGCATCGACATCTACACCAACACGCTCGACAGCGCCCGGGCCAAGCTGCTGCGCTTGATCGACCGCGAAAGGAGAAAAGTATGAGCGAGACCCAGATCGCCAGCCGCATACCCCTGGAGGAGTACGCGGCTCTCCTTGGCACAGGCGAGATTGACGAGCTGCGCGCCCTTGCGAAGCCGCTACGCGGGCGCAGCATCGAGATGATCAATTCCACTGCCGTCGGCGGCGGCGTTGCGGAGATTCTCAATCGCCTCGTGCCGCTTGCCGAGGAGCTGGACCTGAATATTCGCTGGGAGGTCATGACCGGCGGGGACGATTTCTTTGAGGTCACGAAATCCTTCCACAATGCGCTGCACGGCGCTCCCTATCATGCAAACGTCAAAGATTTTGAGGTCTTTCTGGCCTACAACGAACGAAACCGCGAGCGCCTGCCTCTCGACGCGGAATTCATGGTCATCCACGACCCCCAGCCCGCCGCACTCATTGACGGCCGGAAAAAGAACGGCAACCACTGGAGCTGGCGCTGCCATATCGATCTCTCCCACCCCAACCGGGTGGTCTGGGATTTTCTAGAAAAATTCGTCGCTCGCTATGACGGCGCCATGTTTTCTTCGCCGGAGTTCTCGCGGCAGCTTCCCATTCCGCAGTATCTTTTCTATCCGGCGATCGACCCACTCTCGGAGAAGAATCGCGACCTCGACGGCGTGTTCGTCGCCCAGGTTCTTGCGCGCTACCAGATCGATCCCCACCGCCCTATCCTCACGCAAATCTCGCGCTTCGACCGGCTGAAGGATCCCGTCGGGGTCATCCGCGCCTATCGGATTGTGAAACGATACTTCGACTGCCAGCTCGTTCTCGCCGGCGGCAGCGCCTCAGACGATCCCGAAGGTGCCGTGGTTCTTAAGGAAGTCCTGCGCGAGGCCGATTCTGACCCCGACATCAAGGTTCTTGAGCTGCCTGCGTGGGCCCCACTCGAGGTCAACGCCCTACAGCGCGCGTCCACCATCGTCATTCAAAAAAGCCTGCGCGAAGGATTTGGCCTGACCGTCTCAGAGGCTCTCTGGAAGAAAAAACCGGTGGTGGCCTCCGCTGTCGGTGGCATTCCCATCCAAGTCATTCACAAGCACACGGGCCTATTGGCGCATTCTGTCGAAGGCACGGCATATCAAATCCGCTTCCTGTTGTCGCATCCGGAAATTGCGGCCAAGCTCGGCGAGCACGGCCATCAGCATGTGAAGGAAAACTTCCTGATCACCCAAAAACTAAAGCGCTATCTAACGCTTTTCCTCACTTTGGCACGGGGAGCATGAAGGCAGATTCAAAGACCACCGAGGTGTCCCGGAACCGCTCCGTTGCCTTGCGCCCGCTCAGTAGGCCATCGACCAACCGACGATGGTCAGCGAAAGGACGAGCAAAAGCATGCCGAAGCTGATCACGCTGAGTGTGCGCCCGTGACCCAGGAGATAGTCGCGGGATTCGGCATCGATGCACAGCATCGCGGTAACCACTATCACCACTCCCCAAGCCAGAATCGCCGGCAAACCAGGATACCTACCGATCATGGCCAGGAATTGGCCGGGAGGCTGGCCTGCGGGAATCCACCAGGGAATCATGGGCGCGATACCAGCCGCGAGCGAAAGGGTCAGCAGTTTGCGAGTGAACCAGCCCTTGACTTTTGGCCGAGCCTCTTTCCAGACAAAGTAATCCCACACCAGGAGAGCAACCACAAAGATCACCCAACCGTACAAACCGGCCTTTTCGTCAAACCACGACCAAGCTCGAAAAAGAAACCGCGGGTGTTGCGCCACGGCATATCGCGGCAGAAGGAACATACCCACAAAGGCGTTGCACAGCACTGCGATGAGCAGCGCTACCAAGCTCATCAACTGAAACCAGTATCGCGTGGGTACTCTCTTGCAGCGCGAACACACGGATTGCTTTGGCAGGAAATTCAGTCCGCATCGGTCACAAAACACGTTCGCTCTCCCAGAGGCTGGAATCTAGCCTGAGCTGGCCGCCAGAGTAGCCTATAGGAATGCTGAAAAACTACTGGTCTCATGGTCAGTTTTGGTACGTCCAGCTAGAAGCTTCCCCCCCGAACTATTTCCACATGACCCAAGCGAAAATTGAGGGGAGCGACCCGATAATCGCAATTTCGAGGAAGCACAATCCACCTGTTCTGGAGTCACGTGCCGTAGATTCGCGGGATAACCCGGAGGACAAGACCAGCTCGATTTCTTGTGCCGCAATGGGCGCCAGGCCGTGTTGATGAACACTCGCGGCTTGATGGAGCTGATCTTGCTCAATGTGGGACTGGACTTGGGGTTGCTTTCGCCGACGCTGTTCGCCATGTTCGTGCTGATGGCTGTCGTGACGACGCTTGCCACGACGCCCATCTTGCATGTTTTGACGCGAAGCGGTTACCCTCTTCGTCACGAATGACTGATAAAGGCGTTTTGCTCGAGCCGTTTTGTGCAAGAATACTGCAGAAAAGCGTCCAGCCCCCAGGCGCCTGTTGACCAGACGTTTGCAAGCCCCAGTCCTGCCTCGGACGCCCGGCGCATTATTTTCAGCGAGACCCAGCATGAGTGCTCGGGTACGATACGGATAACCTGCCTGAGCGCGATTTCGGGGGTGCAATTATGACCGAGGCCTGGAAACAGTGGGAAGGCCAAGTCGTAGAGGGACGATTCTCTCTGCGCCAATACCTGGGCGGCTCAGAGCACGAGGCTGTGTTCCTCACGGAATGTAGCGGCCCCGAACCCCAGAAAGCCGCGATTAAACTGGTTCGCGCGGGTTCTTCGGATGCAGAGAACCAGCTCTCGCTCTGGCAGCTGGCTGCAAAACTCTCTCACCCTAATCTGCTTAAGCTGTTTCACTCGGGACGCTGTAGAGTCGCGGATTCTGACTTGCTTTTCGTCGTGATGGAATTCGCAGACGAGGATCTGTCCCAAATTCTTCCAGAACGGCCGCTCACGCCGAACGAAGTGCGCGACATGCTCGAACCCGTCTTGGACGCCCTCGTTTACCTTCATTCCAAAGGGTTTGTGCACGCCCATGTCAAACCCACCAACATTCTCGCCGCCGGCGATCGGCTGAAGCTCTCGATTGACGGCGTGTGCCGAGCAGATGCACCCAGCCCCGAACTTGTGCGGCCAAGCCCCTACCATGCGCCAGAGGCTGCGAACGGCGTGATCTCTCCCGCCGGCGACGCCTGGGCGCTCGGGATGACGCTTGTTGAAGCCCTCACCCAGCATCTTCCCTCTTGGCAGCCTGAGCAGAAAGCTGACCCGGTCGTGCCGAAAAGTCTCCCTGCGCCGTTCTTGGAAATCGCGCACAATTCTCTTCGCCGTGACCCGAAACGCCGTTGGACCGTGGGGGACATAGCTGCCCGGTTGAATCCGTCTTCGGCAGCGGCGGCGGCCGCGACAGCATCAAAGAGCGCGCCTTCTCCTGCTCCTGCGGCGGTTTCTCGTCTGCCTGGAGCCGCGGTGGACCCGTTGTCAGTGCCACTCTCGCCGGTGCCGCCCGGGCGCGGAGCGAGAGATTTGCCGGGGCTCTTAGAACCTCACGACCCGATGGCGAGGTGGAAGCAAACGCCGAAGAAGTCACGTTCACTGGTTCCAGCGGTGGCGATCACTGTTGCACTGGTGGCGATCCTCATTGTCCCAAAGCTTCTCAATCACAGCCCGGAGTCGCGGACGGCTCCTTCCGTCGCCTCAGCGCAGCAGGCCGTGGAGCAGACTCCACCGCAAACGGTGCAACCCCCAGTGAAGCTCAAGACCCAGCCAAAGTTGGAGCAGAGGACGACTGCCCAGGGGACGAAATCGCCCTCTCTGCAGCCCGCGCCAATCCCCGATGAGAGCTCCTTGAAGGCCACCACCGAGAAACAGCGGGCTTCACTGGGCGAGGTGTCCCTTCCGACCGCTGCTGAATCACAACCGGTGGCGAAGGCGTCTCCAATAGCGGCGAACGGGGAAGTGCTGGATCTGGTGCTTCCGGATGTTTCCGAGAAGGCGAGACAGACGATTAAGGGGAAAGTCCGCGTGAGTGTAAGAGTCCACGTGGATCCCTCGGGCAACGTGACTCAGGCGGAGCTCGATACGCCAACCGCGAGCAGGTATTTCGCGGATTTGGCTCTGCAGGCGGCGCGTCGCTGGGAGTTTTCTTCGCCCGAACTTGATGGGCATAGCGTAGCGAGCGAATGGGTCTTGCGGTTCGAGTTCACGCCGACCGACACCAAGGCTTCCTCCCACCAAGTGACGCACTAGCGAATTCCGCCAGCATGGCAGAGGGTGAGGACCTGTCCCAAGGTACGGAGCCGGATTGTCCGTTGCCTATCAGTAACGCCGCGATGTATCTGAAACCACTAAACTTAGAGGGGACGTACCGGCTCTGCTGGCCCAGCGTACCATTGTGAGCTCTCTCCGCGCCTCGTAACTTCGCACCTAGAACGGGCGGGGGCATCCTGCCCGCCTCAAGAGGACGAAGCAAGGCGCGAATGAACAAGCAAAAGGGCCACTCACCCCAACACATTCAGACGACGGCGGATGTCAAGCCGCGGCGGTCGCGCCGCTCTATCCCTTTCGCTGCCGCATTGATCGTTGCCGGCGCGTCATCCCTTTTTGCTGGTTTCCAAACTGCTCGCTCGACGGGGGCTTGGAGTAAATGGGAAGGGACAAACACTAGGCATGGAGGGTTACCCACGGCTTCGCTGGCGCGAACGCCGGCGCCTGAAGAGAGTGGTATCGAACAGATTAGTCACCTCGCTCCCCAGCAGCAAGCGGAACGCTTGCTCGAGCGAGCGATCCATCGCGATGGAACATCTCTAAACCTGATCCGTCAGAATGTCGATGCCTGGCGGGGTCGCTTGCAAAGCACGGATCGGCTCTTCGATCTGGTGCTGGCGGCGCTGAACTCCGAAGATCTCGCAGTACGGACGGCCGCAGTGGAAGTGGACCTTGCGGCCAACAACCTGAGCAAGTCGCCGCAAACAGCCGCCCGCCTCATCCAACAGATAAAAGATCATCCGGGTGAACGTTCACTGGCGCTTTGGAGACTCGGTGCCTTAGGCAATCGCGGTGTGGAACCCCAAAAAGTGCTTGCGACTCTGCTGACCTATTCGCACCACGTGAATGAAAACACGCGCTACTGGGCGGTCGAAGGATTGGCGATGCTGGGTAGCGAGTCCACGCTCGACCCGCTCCTCGACATTCTTGCTCACGACCGCGCGCCTCGAGTCCGTGAGCGCGCCGCCTGCAGCCTCGCTAAATCGGGCATGTTGACGAGGGAGGAAAGGTTCGCCGCCGTCCCTCAATTGCTGAACTACGCGGACGATGACTCGCTCGATAGCTCGACGCGGGAATTAGTTTATGGAGCGCTACGCACCATCACCGGTGTGCCGCTGGGCAATGATGCAAATGCGTGGCGCGAGTGGTGGGCGCATCACGACGCGGACGAACCGCAACGCCGCCATTACCGCACAGATATTCTTCGCGCCTGATGCGGGACGGGCTTGAGCCTGTCTCCCACTGCGTCATGGCCATCACGGCCGAAACAGCCTCCTCGCTTCAATTGTGTTTCACAAACTCCCCCTTGTTTCCGGTCAAGGAGTTGTAGAGCGTCTCGATAAATGCGCCGACCTTGATGAAATCGCCGGACCACTTTTCCCAAGGAGCCAGAATCCTTTCCTGCTTCATCTGATCAAGCGTCTTATGGTCTTTCAATGCTTTTCCCACGACCGCCGAAGTTTCCTTGAGCATCTTCACGAATTCGCGGACATCGTCCAACGTTGAGAGCGCCCCGTGACCGGGAATCACCTTCACGTCGGGCGGAAGCAGATCGGTCGCCTTTTCCATGGCGGCGATCATGCCCTGCACGCTGCCGCCGCTGCCAACGTCGATAAACGGGAAGCCGTAGCGCACAAAATCGTCGCCCATGTGCACCACGTTGTTTTTCGGGAAGAAGATCACCGCATCGCCGTCGGTGTGCCCGGCGGGAAAGTGCAGCGCCCGAATGTCTTCGCCATTCAGATGCACAGTCACGTCGTGCTCAAAAGTGATAATCGGCAGAGCGCCTTTCGGGGCGGGCTTGGCCTCCATTTTCAGCGAGCCGCCGTTGCCCATGGTGCCGCCGGTTTCGAGCCGCTTGCGGACATTGTCCTGTGCGATGACCGTCGAACCGGTGTTCGCAAAGGGCAGGTTTCCGCCGGTGTGGTCTCCGTGAAAATGCGTGTTGATCACAAAGCGCACGGGCTTGTCGGTAATGCCCAGGCTTTTCAGCGCGGCCTGGATTTTTTCCGCCAGTGGGGCGAACTGGTCGTCCACGATGACGATCCCGTCCTCCCCCACAGAAGCCGCGATGTTCCCACCCTGGCCCTGCAGCATGTAGATGTTCCCGGAGACTTTGGTGGTCTTGATTTGCACTTTGGACCAGTCCGGCTCCTGCTGCGCGAAAGCCGTTTCGGCTGTCGCGCCAAACGACAGGATCGCGGTCAAGAACAATACGGTGAAGAAAAATCTGCGCATGAATGTCCTCTCCTCTTCGAGCCGGGCGATTCTATCACTCCAGTTTGATTTCCGAGCAAGACGACGATTTATTTCGCCCCCGCAGGGACGGGGAAGAGCCAGGCGAGCAGCAGATGAGTGGGCCAATAAATCAGCGCCACCAGGGGAATATAGATCACGGCAAGATGAACGGGAGCAGGCCCCCAAGTGCGCTGCAGAAGCGGATCTCGATACGCGTAATTCATGTTGAGTTCAGCCGAGAGAAACCGCGACACAATCAGCAGCCCCGCGGCGAGCGCAGCTTGCAGCGCCAGGGCGCGCCGGTCGTACCCCACTTTTCGCATGGCCCACAGCAGCACCAGCGGCAACCCAACATGAAAAGTCGAGAGCAGCCGCACCCAGAGCGGGTACCGCGTGTCCCACATGTAGTCAGTCCCGCCGACCAGATAGCGTCCCGTGGCGAGCCGCCAGCCGACGTCCAGGCACCAGAACACTCCGGCAGCCAGCGAGCTCACCGTCTGGCTGGAAATCAGGAGAGGATTCGCCCACCAGATGCCGATGAAGGCGAGGATTACGGCGATATCGCACAAGTGCAGGAGGTTGGCCCAACCCCACACGCGGATGTAAGAGGGCAACCAGACCGCCATCCAAGCCAGCGCGCCCCATCGCAAGACCGGAAATGCGTGTGTGTCCGGTGACATCCTGTCCCCTTCGCTTTCCCCGCTGGCCGCCCAGCCTACCACAGGATGCCATTCTGCTCATGCTGCGCGGGTTTCGGCTATCGAGGACCGGAATCCGAGGAATACGCGCGCAGGACGTTCCGCAATGCCTCTTCTTCACTAAGACGGCGAGAACTAGTGATAACGCAAATCGGGGCCCAGAGCCACTGTGCTCGGCATAAAGGTGCCGCTTCCGCGCGCGACTTCCTTGCCGCGGCCGTCCAGCAACACTCCTTCCGCAATGTAAACGCGCTTCGAGCGGCTGACGACGCGGCCGCGCGCCAAAAGATGGCCTTCTGAAACGGGCCGAAGAAAATAAAGCTGGAAAGACGCGGTCAGCACAAACGTGTCCGCCACGAGAGACTGCACGGCAAAAAACGTTGCGTCATCCAACGCTTTGAAATAAACCGCCCCGTGAATCGCCCGGGCTGCGTGGTAAAACTCCTCGCGAACCGTCATTTCAATTTCGGCGTGGCCTTCTGTGGGAATGCGCATTCGCGGCCGAAACCACTGATTGATCGGTGCAGCCTCGTACATGGCAATGAGCTTTTCGAAGTGCGTGTGTGTCATGGCGTGGATTGGGGGTGTTTTGCGTCTCACCCAGTCGGCTTGGAAGAGCCGAGATGTTCTTGGTGCTGCCGCAGTAAGAATTGATCAGTCATTCCGGCGATATAGTCGCACACCACGACATGCCGCGGGTTGCCGCGCGCGGATTCTTCGTGAGCAGACGGCATCGAGCCCGGCGAGCCGAGGTAATAGCCGAAGAGCTCTTCGAGGCACCGGACGGAACGGTCACGGTCTTCGGTGATGGCCGGATGGTTATAGATGTGTTTGAAGAGGAAACGCTTTAACTCCACGTTGCATTCCGCGAAGGCGTCGCTAAGTCCTGCCAGGCGTTTCGAGGCGCGCCGAATATCGTCCACCGTTGAGGCGCCTGACGCGCGCACGCGTCTCTCCGTTGTTTCGATCAGATCCGTGGCCAGAAGATCGAGGACACGCTTCAGCGCTTCGTTGAACTTGAGTTTGTCCCGTCCCTGGGGATAGGCGGCGTCCACTTGCGAGTACGCTTCGCCGAAAATCGGAACCTCAGCGCGCAAGGCGTCAAGATCGAGCAACTCGGCCTCACGAGCGTCGTCGAAGTCCGCCGTATTGTAAGCAATCTCATCAACCCAGTCGATGAGCTGGCCTTCGAGCGGAAGCCTCAGGTCGAGGAGGTATTCGGCCAGGTGCGGATACTCCTTCGCGGAGTAGTCATGCGAATGTTTGATGATGCCTTCGCGGACCTCAAAAGTAAGATTCAGACCGGGGAAATCCAGATAGCGCTGTTCGAACTGCTCGACGATGCGCAACGCGTGAAGATTGTGATTGAAGTAGGCGCCATGCGCCTGCATCAAGTCGTTCAGTTTCTTTTCGCCTGCATGGCCAAACGGAGGATGCCCGATGTCGTGGACGAGCGCGAGAGCTTCCACAAGCTCCACGTTCAGGCCGAGCGCCCCCGCGACCGTACGGGCAATCTGCGAAACCTCCAGCGTATGAGTGAGCCGGTTGCGGAAATGATCGGAAAAGCGCGTGGTAAAAACCTGCGTCTTGGCTTCCAGGCGGCGGAAGGCGCGCGAATGAATGATGCGGTCGCGGTCCCGGGCATACAAGCTGCGGTAGCGATGTTGTGCTTCAGGGTAGCGCCGGCCAAGAGAGTTCTCCGCGCGCATCGCCCAGGGTGCAGGTGAGGAAGCTCGATCGATGGCTCGCTCCGGTGGGACAGACACTGCTGTCTGTGTCACCTTATTCGGCTCGCGATTTCCCGCTCAAGATTTCGGCGCGAGCGTATCCAGGCCCCGCTCCGCTTCTTCGGAAACTGCCGTGTTCGGAAACTCCTTCTTGATCTGCTGGTAGACATTCGCGGCTTCTTGGGGATTGCTCAGCCGGAGCATGCCGGCAAGCTCGAGCAAAGCCAGCGGGCGCGGCACGAAGACCGACGAGTGATCGGCCAGCGTCCGTAAGATTTTCGTGGCATCGGCGGTCTTTCCGGTGCGCGCGTAAATCACGGCGATCTGGTATTGGGCCATGGCCGCAAGTTCTTTGTCGCTTCCCGAGCTGATCTTGTTGAGTTCTTCCAGCGCCTGATTGTGACGCTCGAGATCTTCGAGGCACAAAGCAGCGTAATACGCCGCGAGTTTTCCTGGGTTCGTGCTTGGATACTTCGCAGCCACCGAAGAAAATTTTTGCGCGGCGTCCTGGGCGCGCGCGGCCTCATTTGAATAAAGCGTTTCCCCGGGATCCGCCGGATCGGCGGTAACGCCGATGCGGCCGCTGTATGCCTTCATCGCCGCGTCGAAAGCCGCCGAGGCCTGCACCGTTTTGCGGTCAATGTAAAAGCGCCAGCCGGCGTAACCCGCGCCAACTAAGGCCACCGCGAGGACAGCTGCGGCAACGACAGTCGTATGTGAAAATACCGCTTCGGCGCCGTGCTCCAGCGATTCACGGATTTTGTCCTGCTTCAATTCCTTGCGCGAAATATGTTCCGGCACGAACGCTCTCCTGCTTTGGGTGGAAGTGTCCATCGTAGCACAAGACGCGGGACGGCAGCCGTCCCGCAATTTCATGGTGGCTTCTCCACGCGCCGGATTTACCTTTGCGGCAAAAAAGGCCGCGGGCCGGTGCAGTCGCTCCAGGGACGTGCTATTTTCAACCCATGCAGACCACCTGCATCCACTGCGGCGCGGAACACAAGCTAAGAGACGCGGACTTGGGCGTTCACCCGAAGGTCCAATTCCGCTGTTCAAACTGTGGGAAGACCACCGTAGTCGAAATCAAGAAGCGCGCCGATTCCACGGTCGTGATCTCGCCTCTGCCTTCTTTTGCGCGCGCCAATTCCTCGAGCTCGAATCTCCGGCTGCCGCCTGCGGACGACGGCTTGCGGCTGCCCTCGGATGGAACCTTTGTCCTTACGGTTTTGTCGGGCCCGGCGAAAGGCGAAGTTCACAAATTGAAGCAACCGCGCGTGGTCCTCGGAAGAAAAGGCGCTGATATCCCGCTAAACGATCCGGAGATCTCACGCCACCACTGCCTGCTGGAAGTGCGCGACAAATATATAAACCTCAAGGATCTCGATTCCACCAACGGCACGTTTTTCGAGGATGAGCGCGTGCGCGCAGCCATGCTCCAGCACGGCACCGAGTTCCGGATCGGCGACAGCTTGCTTCGCGTGAGCCTCGAGAAAAAGTGAACCCGGGCTCCTCGCTCAGCCATTTTCAATCTTGGACGCCGCCCTGTATCTCTGGGAGTGTGAGATACTGACCGCGACCTTCCGCTTGCCAGGCACCCGATGAATCGCCTCTCTGCTTGCCTGATCACGCTAAACGAAGAGCACAACCTGCCGCGGGCCCTGGCCTCGCTCGCCGGCATCGCCGACGAGATCGTGGTGGTGGATTCCGGGAGCACCGACAGGACCGAACAGATTGCACGAGAGCATGGCGCCGTTTTCTATTCGCGCGCTTGGACAAACTACGCGGATCAGAAGAATTTTGCCGCCGCGCGCGCACAGCATGATTGGGTTTTGTCCCTGGACGCGGACGAGGAATTGAGCACTGCGCTGCAAACTTCCCTGCTGGATTGGAAAAAGCATGAGCCGGAATCCAGTGTGTGCGAGATGGCGCGTAAGACTTGGTACCTGGGCGCGTGGATCAAGCACTCGGGCTGGTATCCTGATTTTCAGCGCCGGCTTTACCGGCGCGATGCGGCGCAATTCTCCGGAATCATTCACGAGTCACTGAAATTCGAGGGCCTGCCGGGACGCCTTAATGGCGATCTCTTGCACTATACCGTGCGGTCATTCGCGGAACATGAATCCAACGTCGAGCGGTACACGACACTCGCTGCGCGCCAGATGTTTGAGGCAGGCAAACGCAGCTGGCGCGGCGCGATGTGGCTGGCCACGCCGTGGAGTTGGTTTCAGAATTTCTTCCTGCGCGGCGGCTTTCTGGACGGGTACCGCGGCGCGTTGATCGCGCAAATGGCGGCGCGCTCCGTACGCCTGAAGTACGCGAAGCTCGGAAAGCTGATTGAGGCAGACCATAACAAACCGGGAGTGGGCGCGTGAGACCGCTTCTCGTCGACCTGGAGACCGCGTGGCGCGGCGGACAGAATCAAGCGCTGCTGCTCCTGAAGGGACTTCACGCGCGCGGTCATGAACCAGAACTTGTCGCGGCAAAAGGCTCAGCTCTGGGAGAGCGTGCCGCGGCAAGCGGCGTGCCCGTGCACCTTGTCTCAAGAGGGTTGCTGCGCCTACCGGCAGCATGGAAAATCCGAGAGCTACTCCGGAAAAGGCGCTTCCACCTAGTCCATGCGAATGAAGCGCACGCGGTTTCCGCAGCGTGGCTTGCGCGGGCTCACCGCTTGGCGCCGTTTCTCGTCTCGCGCCGTGTCGGTTATCCCATTGGCAAGAGCCGGCTGGCGCGAGCGCGGTATGCGGCCGCGGCGCGCATCATTGCCAATTCAAAATGGGTCGCGGATCAAGCAGCCGCGTCCGGAGCGCAGTCCGAAAAATTGACCGTAGTCTACGAAGGCACGGAGATTCCGCCGCTATTTAGCCATGAGCAGCGACAACGGGCGCGCGCCCGCTGGGGAATGGCAGGTGACGCGCCCCTGCTCGGATGCGTGGGCGTCTTACTCCCAGACAAAGGGCAGGAGTGGTTGATCAGGTCTCTGGCACAGCTACGTAAAGAGATTCCTGGCGCGAAGTTGTTGCTCGCTGGCGATGGTCCGTGCCGCCCGAAATTAGAGGCCCTTGCGCAACAGTTGGGCGTTGCTGGCGCGGTGCTCTTTCCCGGCTTCGTGAGGGACGTGGAAAGTGTCTACGCGGCCTTAGATGTCTTTCTGCTGCCATCGTTCTTCGAAGCATTGAATAATTCGCTGCTCGCTGCGATGGCCTATGAGATTCCATCGATCGCCTTCAACCGTGGCGCACTAGGCGAAATCATCGAGAACGAAGGGAGCGGGCTGCTGGTCTCCGGACCGGACGTACAGCAGATTTGTGATGCGGTGACCCGGATTCTGCGTGATCGTGGACTCGCGGAGAGATTGGGTAAAGCAGGGCGAAGGCGTGTGGAGGAGAATTTTTCGGCCGATCACATGGTCGAAGGAATGATTCGTGTCTACCGGGAAGCTTTGTCGGAGAGCCAACCTAGGCCTTGAGGTCGCGCGCAGAACAGTTGGGCTCCGCAGGATGGAAGAGAAACGAGGATTACGTTCCGCTAAAGGACGAAGCGCCGGGCGGCTCCTTCTCCTTCCGCACGGCGCTTCATACCATTTTAATTTTGCGCAAGTTATCTGTCTTCTCTTGTTCCAGGCGTTTCCCTCCTCTCCGCTCGCCGTTTTACGTCAAGCTATCTTGGGGATTGAACGACCCATCGCCCTTTGGGCTCGAGAAACTCCACGCCAATGACAAAGCCCTCGCTTTGCAATGCTTGGCAGTAGGCCACCCGAGCCGAGGAGCGAAACTCTCCGGTAGACAATAGGAACGTCAGGCGCTCGCCTTGTTCCCAGCGGCGTGTGCTGACTACGCGCGCGCCTCGCGCGCTCACATTTTCCGTAAAAGTTGATTCCGTGCCCGGCATCTGGCGATGGCCGTCGAGCACCACGGGAATCTCCATCGGGATGCGGCGTTCCGCGCGGTGAAAAGGAAA
>Ga0099829_10000682_pt1 | contig 18069 bp, 15 predicted proteins | sample CZO8metaG_3_FD_79336 | JGI IMG/M metagenome (GOLD analysis project Ga0099829, IMG submission 79336) | Vadose zone soil microbial communities from the Eel River Critical Zone Observatory, Northern California, USA - CZOApr15con2H2.8 metaG | ecosystem: Environmental > Terrestrial > Soil > Vadose...
TGGAGCCGGCTCTCGCTGGCCATTGACCTAGTGCTTAACCCAACGTAATGGGACGAGCAGCCATGCGCTGGTATTACAAATTGCCGCTCCGCTTGCGTTCGTTGTTTCGGAACCAACAGACAGCGCAGGATCTCAGTGACGAAATCCAGTTTCATCTTCAACATCAGATCGACGAATATGTCGCCCAAGGAATGGACCCCAAAGAAGCTCGACGCGCCGCGTCACGGTTATTGGGCGGGCTAGAGCAGATCAAGGAGGAATGCCGCGAAATGCGTAACGTGAGCTTCATTGAAACCTTTGTCCAGGATATAGGTTTTGGATTCCGTGTACTGCGGCGCAGTCCGGGCTTTTCCGCGTTTGCGATCATTTGCCTGACTTTGGGGATCGGGGCCAATGCCGCAGTCTTCAGTTGGATCGAGGGACTGCTGCTGCGTCCATTTCCGGCAGTAGCCCAGCAAGACCGGTTGCTCGTCTTAGTCGGACACGATCGCGCCAAGCGTGATAAGGGAACGGCAGGCTCAAACTTCACCGATGTCTCATGGCCTGATTTTGTCGATCTGCGGAGGAACTGCAGACTGGTTGATTTTATTGCCGACAAGATCATGGGGAGCTACGCTCAGCGTCGGTGACCGGGCCGACCGTGTGAGCGGGAGCATTGTCTCGTCGAATTACTTTGATGCGCTCGGAATCCGTCCCCTGCTTGGTCGCGGTTTCGAGCCCGCTGAAGAATTGGGACGCAACGCCCATCCCGTGACGGTGATCAGTTACTGGATGTGGAAAGAGCGCTTCCATAGCGATGGAGGAATCATCGGGAAGACGCAGTTGCTCAACGGTGTGCCGCACACGATTATTGGTGTAGCGCCAGAAGGGTTCTACGGCACCCTTCGTAGGCTGGCCAATTCAATTCTGGATCCCAATCTCGATGCAAGAGAAATTTGAGCCCGGCGGATACAAACTTGAGGACCGCGGCGAGCTTTGGATTGAAGGTTTCGTACGCCTTAAGCCTGGAGTGACTCCTGAGCAGGCGCAAGAGGAGATTTCGAGTGCGGCGAAGCGTTTGGAAACGGAATATGTAGCGACCAACCGGGGCCGCGACGTCAGAGTCTTGCCCTTGTGGAAAGCGCCATTCAACCAAGCGAGTGAACTGGCCCCGATGCTCAAGATCACGATGGCAGTGGTATTTTTTTTGTGCTCCTGATCGCGTGTGCGAACGTGAGCAGCTTGCTCCTAGTCAGGTCCTTGGGGCGACGGCAGGAAATGGCAGTCCGGCTTGCGATCGGCGCCAAGCGCAGCCGGCTTTTGCGGCAACTGCTCACTGAAGGCTTGGTTCTGTCGATGTTTGCCGCAGCTCGCGGAGTCTTGCTTGCGTATTTATGCCGAAACTTGCTGGTTGTATTCTTTCCATCATCGGGCAGCATTGTCGCGAACCTGAAAGGCGAAATTGACTGGCGGGTGCTCGCGGTTAGCGCCTGTGTTTGTCTGGTTTCGACGTTGCTGTTCGGGCTTTTCGCGGCGATTCACGCCAGCAAACTCGATCTTGTAAGCGCGCTGAAATCGGAATCGGGGGCCGTTTTCGGGGCTCGGGGACGATCTAAGGTCCGCTCAGGCTTGGTCCTGGTCCAGCTATCGTTGAGCTTCATTTTGCTGGTGGGAGCGGTCCTACTGGTCCGCACTTTACAGCGAACTCGCACTGCCAGCCCGGGCCTTTCGACGGATAACGTGCTTACGACCGGAGTCGATTTGGTGTCGGCGGGCTATGACGCGCAACGCGCCAAGACTTTTGATGACGAGCTGATCGATCGTGTCCAGGCGCTCCCTGGGGTGGAGTCGGCCGCGTGGGCCCGGGTCAGGCCGTCGGCTATATCCCTTTTTCGTCGGCTCCAATCGCTGTCGATGGTTATCGGCCAGCCCCTGACGAGCTTCCAACCGCCGACTATAACCAGGTCGGGCCCGGGATATTTCACTACCCTGGGAATTCCCCTTCTATCCGGCCGCGAGTTCACCCCTGACGATAATGAAAGTGCTCCTCTCGTCGCCATCGTGAATGAAAAGATGGTCGCGCAATACTGGCACGGAGAAGACCCCATCGGTAAGCGTCTCCAGGTAAAGGGGCAATCGATGCGAGTAGTCGGCGTGGCGAAACTCGCGAAGTATTCGACGTTCGCTGAGGCGCCAAAGGCGTTTTTCTATGTACCGCTCCGCCAAAACTTTTCGATTCGAAACACTTTGAATATCCGTACATCGGTGCAGCCCGCGACTCTTGCAGCCTCCTTGGCCCGCGAGATCCACGCCCTGGATGCAAATTTGGCGCCGTTTGAGGTGATAACTATGCGAGAGGAGATTAATTTCACCGCGTTGTCATCTCAAAGGGTCGTCGTGGGATTGCTCGGCATTTTTGGGGGACTAGCGCTAGTGCTCGCCGCCGTCGGACTGTACGGTGTAATGGCATACGCGGTCTCGCAAAGCACGCGCGACCTGGGTCTAAGAATGGCGCTGGGCGCGCGTCGAGCCAATTTGTTATGGCTCGTGCTGTCGCATGGTCTGGTGTTAACTGCAGGAGGCGTTGTTCTGGGCATAGCGGGAGCGCTGTCATTGACACGGCTGATCGAAAACCTTCTGTACAAGGTCAGCCCGCGCGATCCGTTCGCGTTCGGGTCGGCATTTGTTGTGTTGGCAATCGCTTCCACTACAGCTTGCTTGTTGCCGGCTTGGCACGCGACGCGGACTGATCCCGTCCGTAAATCCGCACAGGCATCAAATCCGTGGAGGCGTCGAGGTCCGATCCTTGAAACGGATTCAGCGGCTGACCTGCTACGTGGCTACTTCGCTTCTGTAGTCCCGATGGGCGAAGCCACCCGCACAGGCCAGGTCGCGCTTACGAATCCGATGGCATACACCATGCCAATCACGGAAAATCCGGCAACCAGATTCCATTGCGCTACGGCACCGACGAGATACGACTGCAAGACCTGAAGCGCAGTTCCGGCAGCGTAGAACGTGTTTTGCACTCGTCCCATGAAATGCTGCGGAATCTGCTCCATCAGACTCGTGTTCATGGCAACCCCCGTGATGCCGCGGCCCGAGCCCATGAGCGCGTAGATCAGAACTGCGAGCATAAGAACCGGCGCGAGCGGGGCTGCCGCCATCAGCACTGCCAGCGTTCCAAGCGAGATCGCTATCGAACGGCGCGCTCCGAATTTCTTGATGAACATTGGAGCATAGAAAGCGCTGACGAACGCGCCGACGCCCCAGCCGCCGTTCAGCCATCCATAGCCGACGGCGCCTTTGTGGAGTATCTGATCAGCGAGCGGCGCAGTAACCACAATTCCCGTCATCATCGCGGAAAGGAACAGGGCCCAACTGAGGCCTAGCACCGCGATTTCGCGATGTTCGCTCAGGAACTGGACACCTTCGCGCATTTCGCGAAAGAACTTCTGGACCGCAGTTTCAGCGGCGAGGATGTCTGCGTGCAACTCGGCTGGGCGCGGGACAACGTGGCGGCCTTTGCGCACTGCGAAGTAGCAGAGAAACGAGACTACGTAAGTGCTGACGTCAATCAACAGCACTCCGCCGAGGCCGATCTTGTTGTATGCAAATCCAACGATCGCGCCAGCGATGAGCCATCCTCCTTGTACTCCAGCCAGCAAAAAAGTATTGGCGTGGACGAACTCGTCTCCCGGAGTCAGTTCCTGGATGAGCGCAGTAATTGTGGGCCAGAACATCCAGAAGCCGGCAGCGACCAGAGTGTTCATGGCGTACAACTCCCAGACTCTTGCTCTTCCGGCAAAGGCGAGAATGGAAACTGCAAGGATGACGACCGCGCGAGCCGCGTCGAGCATCATGACCAGGCGCCGGCGGTCCTCGCGATCAATGACTACGCCTGTAAAAGGGAGCAGCAGAATCGCTGGAATGGTCTGCACGACCGCCAGGGTCCCAAGGGCGACTGCCGAATGGGTCGCTTGCAGAATGTACCAGGCGACCGCGGCGGCGTTCATTCCGCTTCCGATCATGGAAACTACGTTCGCCGCGAAAACGAAACGCAGCCCCTTCTTCTGCAAAATCGAACGCATGATCTAATTTAAATGATCGCCGGCATCTTGAGCTATATACCAGTGCCACAGGCACGGAGGCATCTGACCCTTTTGCTGACCGTCGAGCCTCACGGCCTAGGAGGTTGCACTCCGTTCCGCGGCCAACTTAGTTCGATTTTTCTCGCCTCCCACAGCAGGTAAACGATCAGCATCAACATTACTGGCTCAATTGGGGCCTTGTAACGTGGGAAGGGATTCACCAGGTAATACGGCAGCGGATAAATCAGGAGAAACGGCGCCAGCAGCCAGCGGTAACGATTCTTGTGGCGCAAGGTCACGAATAGTCCGGCAAACGCGAACACGGCCGCCAGCAAAAATTCCAGATGGCGCGCGACCCACAGATCATATCCCGCGACAATCGTAGTCTGTGGCGGAGCTGCCCAGAAATACCAAATACGTTCCATAGTGAACAGTAAAAATTTCCCCGGGTGTTCGCGGACAAACTCACGCACCTGCTGACTTTTCTCATCCATGAAACGGATCTCGCCGAGCTCCTGAAAGCGGCGCATGGAAGCCGGGTCGTTGCCGGGATGCTCGTTACGTGTCCAAAGACCGGATGATGCGTTGTTGTTGGCCTCGTGCAACTCAAGCGGGAGATTGTCGCGGATGAAAATGAGCTTGCCAAACATGTGATAGTTTCGCAGCGTCCAGGGAGTTATGCAGAGAAGGACGATCAGCAGACAAAGCCCCGCACCGGAAAGCCGGCCAGAAGACTTCGGAAGCTGATACATCAGCCATACGAGAAAAAAGGGGAGCAAGATCACCACTGCCGTGTTGGTCAGCGCAATCAGTGCCCAGAGCAAGCCGAAAATAATCCAGTCCCGCCGGCGCGCGAGATCAGCCATACGGACTGCGAGCCAGAGGGCCAGGCTTAAAAGGAAAGTCGTGAAACTCGCCTCCCAAACCACTCTCACCGGCCAATAAATGAGATACGGGAATACCGCCCAGGTCCATGCAGTCGCGCGAGCGACTCCAGGTCCGTAGATTCGGTCGGCGATCCGGTAAAGTGTCCAACAAGTGAGCGCCGCAAAGACGCTGTTAAAGGCGAGAATCACCCAGGCCGAAGCCGGAGTGTAAATCCCGAAAATTTTGAACACACCCGCCAGAACATAAGGATAGACCGGCGCGGTCCAAGCGCTGGGGCCGGAGTTCAAGTCGGCGGGTGAGCTGAATCCCTGCCCCTGAGCGATGGAGCGAGCCAGTCGCCCCATCTCCCAGCCAAACTGAAAATGGTCACGGCGCGGAGTGATCCGGTATGTGTGTCCGATCGTGATGACTGCAAGTCGCAGCAGGAATGCTACCAGCACAATGAAGAAGATAGAGCGGCGGAACGGGCGCCGATCGCTCTCTCCCAGCACGTGCCCCTGAGCACTGTCCTCCGTTGCTATCTTCCCTTGGTCCACCGCCCAGACTACAGCAGCGCAGGCTTGATTCGCCAGATTCTGGTTCGCCATTCCCAGACAAGGGCATCTGGGCTGCACGAATCACGGCAGCGGAAGAGCAGATTCGGAGAACCAACTTGCGCGGGAAGCCTTTTCAGAGCTACGATTCGGCGCGCAGGTTTGGAGGTGTGCTATGAAACGTCGGCGTGTTGTGGTTCTTGCGTTGGTTTTGCTGATGTCCTCTCTCGTCTACAGCCAGGTAGACAAAATTGTGATTCCCGCCGGCACGCCCGAAGACCAGGCGCTGAGCGCTATCAACAGCGAGCAGGATGCTCAGAAAAAGGTTCCGATGTACGAGGAGTTTCTAGAGAAATTTGCCTCCAACCCAGTCGCGGTTGCTTATGGTAACTGGCAGTTGTTGCAGTATTACCAGGGCACGGGAGATCTGCAGAAGGCTCTAGCGTATGGCGACAAAGCCGTAGCTGCAGCTCCGCACAACATTGATATTCTCTCTTCGCAAGTCGATGTTGCGCAAAAACTGAAGGACAACACCAGAATGTTCAAGTACTCCGTGCAAGGCGGCGAGGCCTATGATTCGATCGAGAAGCAACCAAAGCCCGCCGACGTGAGCGACCAGGACTTTGCCTCACAGGTAGCCTCAGAGAAGGAAGCGAACAAAAGCGCTTACGATTTTTTTGGAGATGTCGCGTTCATTGCCATCGCCAACGAAACCGACGCCAAGACTCGTATGGATTACATCGAGCGTTTCACTCCGACATTCCCCGATTCGAAGGTGCAGGAGCAGGTGGCATCGTACGCAATGCAGTCGCTCTACGAACTCAAAGACAGTCACCGCCTGATTGCTTATGCCGAGAAAGCGCTGGCGGCAAACCCGAACAACTTGCCGGCACTGCTCTTGCTAGCGAACTCATACTTGGACAGCGGCGAGGCGGGTAGTTCAACAAGGGCGGTGACATATGCGCTACGAGCAATCGTGGCGGCAAAGGCGGAAGATCCGGCTGCGGACCGCTCACGGAAAGTTTCCGCTGGGGCCGCCCACCTGGTTGTAGGACGGGCCTACATAAAGCAGGAAAAGACAGTGCAGTCTATTCCTGAACTGAAATCGGCGATCGCGTTGCTCAAAGGGCAGGACGAACAGCAGTACGCCATAGCCGCCTATTACCTCGGCTGGGACTACGCCAAGCTGGGTAAGCTCACTGAGGCCAGGGCAGTCCTGACGGAAATCGCGGCCACGCCGGGTCCAGTGCAGCAACTTGCAAAGGACCTAATTACAAAAGTGAACACGGCACGCGCGGCGGGAAAATAGAGTTTACTTACCCGCTAACTCATCCGACAACAGGTGGGCCTTGAAGGCAAGAGTGTGTGCCCTCGCCACGTCCCCCGAGTCTGACGCAGCCTTCGCCTGGCGCAGGTAGCTGTGGATCTGGTCAAGCGTACTCTGTTGAGAAGGCGTAAGCTGACGGCCTGCAATCCTTTTTAAGTTCGTATCGGTGGTTGCCAGGAGTTGAGTCGTGTTTTCGCGCTGGTGCAGCGCCTGCTCCTGGCTCATGCCGGGTGAAAGTTGAGGTGAATCGCCTTTTGCGCCGCCGTTCCGCACGACGACCTTGCCGGATTGAGATCCGGCCGTCGCTTTTTTGCGCACTCTCTTTTTCTTTCTGAGCGGCTTTTGCTTTTCTGGATTTTGAGTGGGCGGCGAGGTCTCGAGTGGCTTGGCAGCGGGGAGGCCCTCTTGTGGAACTGGTGTTTCCGTTTGGGGCGCACGTGCCGGTGAGGTTGGAGTGCTCGCCGGCGGCTGATCTTTATTCTGGTCTTGATTCTGGTCTTGATTCTGGTTTTGGCTTTGATTCTGGTTTTGGCTTTGATCCTGGTCTTGTTGGTTCTTTTGATTTTGGGGAGTGGTAAGTTGTGAACGAGGCATTATGCCCGGAGACGACAGCAAAACGGCAAGGACCCCGAAACTTGCAAACAGTTTCATATCAGCTCAGCTCTTACCAGAGACGGCTTCAGGTTCTGACGTGACCTCCTCAAGCGATGGTAAACGTGTGTCGGCTAGAGGCAACCGCAGCCGGAAGGTGGTTCCCTTCCCTTCCGCCGATTCGAAATCCACCGATCCATAATGCCACTGCATGATCTGATAAGTCTGGGCCAGCCCGATTCCGCTGCCGGTCTTCTTGGTTGTGAAATACAATTCGAAAATTTTGTCCTGGATGTTTCCGGGGATGCCACCGCCCTGGTCACGGACTTCAATGACGATCATCTCTTCATCGCGACGCGCTGTGATGGCCAGAGTCCCGCCATTGGGCATCGCCTGAACACCGTTCAGCACTACGTTCAGCATCGCCTGCTTGATGAAGTCGACGTCGATTTTGACCGGAATCGCCTCATCCGGCATTTCGCGCACCAACTTGACTCCGTGCTGCTCGGCATCAGGAGCAGCCAGCAACGAGACTTCATCCAGGACCAGACGCAAATCTGTTTCCTCCAGGTGAAGGTCGCGGGGCCGGGTGAAATCCACCAGGATCTGCACTACCCGGTCGAGCCGGTGAATTTCGCTGTCAATAATGTCCACGTGGCGGTTCGTATCCGGATCGATTTGTTGGAGCTTATTTCGCAGCAGTTGCAAGTGAAGAACGATTGCGTTGATCGGGTTCTTCACTTCATGGGCAACGCCACGAGTGACACGGCCGCTGGCGGAAATTCTGCGCGAGAGTTCGATCTCATCCTCAATGCGGCGGGCCGATTCAGCGTCGCGCATGGTCAGGAGCGCGCCGATTTGAGTGCCCTTCTCTTGAATGAAGTCGAGCGAAATCTGGACCCGGCGTCCGTTGGGGGTCTCCATCTCATGCTGCTCGACATTATGGTGGAGGCGGAAGGCGTCCAGCATGGACGCGCCAAGCGCCGATTCGGGCGAGAAAATCTCTTTCACTGTGCGCCCGAGAAGTTCGCCGCGCGACCTGCCGAGAAAACCCTCGATGGCAGCACTGACCAGCACGACTCGGGAATCCCTTGTGAAGAGCATCAGCCCGTCCTGCAGGCTAGTCATGATCTGGTCCACGTTGCTCTTTAAAGCGGAAAAAATTTCACGCGCATCGCGCATTTGTCTGCCGAGGTGGGCAATCTTCAGGCTGACAAGTCCGTATTCATCGTGTCCGGCCTGAGCGTTCAGATCACCGGCGTCGCTCTCGGCCATGCTATCGAGACTTCGGTTGATGTTTTCCAGAGGGCCGAGTGCCACGCGGGAAAGACCTGCGGCCAGAAGAAGCGAGCACAAGACGGCTATCCCGGACAGCACAAGCGCGCGCTGCAACCGTGGCGTGAGCTCATTGCGCAGGAAGACCGTGGAAACCGCCACATGAATGCTGCCGAAAGCGACTCCATTCAGAAGCAAGGGAATGCGCACGTCATATACCGTCGGCGGGTTGTAAACCAGGCGCAGCTTACGGCGGAAGCCGGCGCTTTCGAGCACCGAGAAATCCGGTCGCTCGGCAATTTTCTGGCCTACCAGATTTGGATCGGTGTCCAGGATGGCCTTGCCGTCCGGGTCGAGGATGGCGGCATCGTAAATCGTGGGCCAGCTTCCGACTACTGAGTCCAGCATGGTATTAAGGTCGCGGTCCGTGCCCAGGTAGTAAGCGATACCGCGGCGAAGGGATTCGGGATTGCCGGTATCGACCCGAGTGCTGCTCAAATCGGGAGCTGCATTAGTAGCCAGGTAGGCCAGCTGAGAAGTGAGATAGGCGGCGGTATCGTGCGAGGTCGTAATTCCCTGCTGCAGGATCTGAGAGATGTAGAGATAGGAAGCCCCAGAGACCAGCGCGGCCACCATAAAGGTGATAGCCAGTACGATTTGGGTCCTGCGGCGCATGAGAAAACTGCTATGGTTCTTTCACTTCCTCCGCTTCTTCTTTTTCTTCTTTTTCCTGACGACCGGCGCCGTCTGAACCGGAACTGCCGTATTCCTTCAGTTTGTTATGGAGCGTCTTCAAGCTGATACCAAGGACCTCGGCTGCCCTGGTCTTGTTGTTGTTGGTGGACTCCAGAGTCTTGATAATCAGCAGCCGCTCCGCCTCGCCCACAGTGGTGCCGACACCGACGCGAATGGAATCTGCATCATCCGCCGAAGGCCGCACAGGCGCGTGGCCGAATCCTGGCGGCAGGTGCTTGGTCTCGATCACGGGGCCTTCGCAGACAATCACCGCGCGTTCCAGCGTGTTCCGCAGCTCACGCACGTTTCCCGGCCAAGTGTAGTTTCGAAAGGCATTGAGCACGGCTTCGCTCACTGCGGCAACCTGGCGGCTATGTTTCGTGTTCACTTCTGCGAGCAGGGCCTGCACCAGGTCGGGGAGGTCCTCGCGATGCTCGCGCAGTGTTGGCATGTGAATGTTGAAAACATTCAGACGGTAGTAGAGGTCATTTCTCAGCTCGCCACGAGCAACGGCTTCTTCAGGCACTTTGTTGGTCGCAGCCAGGACGCGAACATCCACCGTGGTTTCGACTTTGCTTCCCAAGCGCCGTAATTTGTGGTCTTCGAGAACGCGCAATAGCTTGGCCTGAGTGGCAATCGGCATTTCGCCAATCTCGTCGAGCAACAGGGTGCCGCCTTCGGCAAGTTCGAAACATCCGGTACGACGCTCGAGTGCGCCAGTAAATGCGCCCTTCTCATGACCGAAAATTTCACTCTCGATCAGGGTCTCAGGAATGGCCGCGCAGTTGATAGCAACGAAAGGCTTGGGACGGCGCGGACTGAGTTCGTGGATGGTGCGCGCCACCAGCTCTTTTCCGGTTCCGCTCGCGCCCGTAATGAGCACGGAAGCGGTGCTCGGAGCCACTAACTCCGTCAGCCGGAAAATCTCCTGCATCTTCTTGGATGGCCCGATCAGCGACCCAAGCGATCCGACGTCCCGCAGCTTGCGGCGTGTGACTTCCAACTCAACCCGCGCGCCCAGCAGCGCGGAGGCATTTTGCAGAATCGTGCGCAGGCGGCTGGTGTCGATAGGCTTGGTGACGTAATCGTAAGCACCCATGCGCATGGCCTGGACAGCGCTGTCGATAGTCCCCTGAGCGGTCACCACAATTACAGCAACGGTCTGGCTGTCGGCGGCAATCTTCTCCAGCAACTCCAGGCCGCTCATGCGGGGCATTTTCAAGTCAGTAATGACAATGGAGGGTGACCAGATGGCCATCTTCTCGTGCCCCTCCTGGCCGTCTTTCGCGGTTTCCGCGGAATACCCCCAGGAGGAGACCAGCTCAGCCAGGCCGGTGCGCTCGTTTTCTTCGTCTTCTACGATCAGTACCTTTTCGTGGCTCATGTTAACTACTCATTATTCAGTCTAGCGGTTGCCCGTGCAAGCGGGAAGGCGGGCTTGAGCCGACTCACTAGGCCGCGGGCCGGAGCATTTCGGCAGCCATAATTTAGTATGGATGCACAAACTTATGCCTGAAGCACCTTTGTGGGGGGCCGAAAACCAGTCTGCGCGGCTAGCGGAACTGACCGCCGGCACCGAAGACCGCGCGAAAGAGCTCCCCCTGCGCCGCGATGTCCGTTCACTTGGCATCCTGCTGGGCAGGGTTTTGACGCGACAGGCAGGCGAGCCGCTCTTCAAAACTGTGGAGCAACTTCGGCGGCTGCTCATCCAATCTCGCGCACATGCGGCGCGCTCGCAATCCAGTAGTGAGGAAATGCACGAAGCCCGCAGCATTGTCGAACGGCTGAGCGTTCACGAGGCATACCGAGTGACGAAGGCGTTCGCGATCTATTTCGAACTCACCAATCTGGCGGAGACCAACCATCGTAAGCGCCGGCGGAGAGCTGGGAAATTCTATCCGGAACAACCGCCTCTTGCTGGCTCCTTCCGCGGGACACTGCTCAGAATCCGGGATTCGGGCATGGGCGCTGATCAGGCTCTGGCCGCACTGAGCAAGGTAAAAGTTGTGCCCGTGTTTACGGCGCATCCGACCGAAGTCGCGCGGCGCACGGTGTTGCTAAAACGAAGGCGCATTGCAAGGCAACTCGAACTGCTTGACCGTTTGCCGCTGCCCGGTGTCGAGGCATTAGCTCTGGAGAACGCAATTGCGGCTGAGATCACTGCGCTTTGGCAGACAGACGAAGTCCGGGTGCAAAAGCCGCAGGTGACCGACGAAATCCGCATGGGACTCGACCACTATCCCATGTCCGTCTTCGAAAGCCTGCCCCGCCTTTATGCGGAGATCCGCGAATCGTTCCTTGAAGTTTACGGAAGGGAATTGTGCGCAGACCAGGTGCCGCAAGTTCTTTCTTTTGGATCCTGGATCGGCGGCGACCGCGATGGCAATCCATTTGTCACGGTCGAGAGCACACGTGAAGCGCTGGAAAGAGCGCGAAACACAATCCTTGCTCACTACGTCTCTGAAATCGAGCGCGTCATTGAACAGCTGAGTTCATCCTGCCGGCAGGTTGGGGTGTCAAAAGAGTTTCAGGACAGGCTCTATGAATACGCCGAGCGCCTGGGGGAGGAGCCTGCGCGGCTGGCGCGAATCTCAAGCACTGAACTTTATCGCCGCTTTCTGAGCTTTGTCAGCGTGCGTCTCCGCCATACGTCCGGTAGGGCAGGCGCGACAAGCGCGTACAGTTCAGCAAACGAATTTGAAGCTGATCTCAAGCTGGTGCGCCGGAGTCTCGATCAAAATCTGGGCGAGGACTTGGCTCGAACTTTGCTCGACCCTCTGTTGCGAAAAGTCCGCACTTTCGGTTTTCATCTGGCGACGCTTGATGTGCGCCAGCACGCCGCGGTTCATCTGCAAGCGTTGCGCGACATTCAGGCTTCAGACTCTGGGCTCAAAGCCTCAGAAACAAGCTTGGTTTCGAATCCAGCAACGCCATCGCCAGCCAATGACGCGCTTCAGATCTTCCTGAGCATCGCGGACTGCAAGAAAACTTTTCCCGCAGCAGCGATCCGGAACTACATCATCAGTGGCGCGTCGTCCGAAGAAGATATCTTCGCAGTCATCCAACTTGCGGAGCTTGCCGGGGTCCGCGCGGGCGCGTCCGGCGATGATCCAGGGTTGATGCCAGTGCCGCTCTTCGAGTCCATCCAGGCGTTGCGGGCTTCTGCCGCAATCATGGAAAGAGTGTGGAGCAATCAGGATTATCGTCGCCTGCTTGATTCCTGGTCAGGCTGGCAGGAAGTGATGCTGGGATATTCCGATTCCAACAAAGATGGTGGAATGCTCACCAGCACGTGGGAGCTTTACAAAGCACATCGGGCCTTGCACCAGACGGCTCGCAAGCACAACGTCAAGTTGCGGCTTTTTCACGGACGTGGGGGGACCGTGGGGCGAGGAGGCGGCCCCACCCACGCAGCGATTCTGGCACAGCCGGCTGGCGATTTTTCCGGCGAAATTCGCATCACCGAGCAGGGAGAAGTGCTCAATTGGAAGTATTCCGATCCCGTACTCGCGGAATGGAATCTGGAGATCATGATTGCCGCATGTCTCGAGGCGCTGACTCGTCCTGGTGGCCTGTCCGCCGATGCAGACAAACCCTGGGCAACCATCATGGAACAGATGTCGGCGCAGGCGTTTGCTTTCTACCGGCAAAACATCGCGGAAAACGCAGATGTTCTCGCGTACTTCGAGCAAGCTACTCCAGTGAATGAACTGGAGCATGCGCAGATTGGCTCGCGTCCGACCCGCCGTTCCGAGAGCCGGCGGTTGGAAGAACTGCGCGCCATTCCCTGGGTATTTGGCTGGATGCAGAGCCGCCACGCGCTTCCCGCCTGGTTCGGCGTCGGTTACGCACTGGAGCGATTCGCCTCGCAGGGGAAGGAACAAGAACAACATTTGCGAGACATGCTGGCGCAATTCCCGTTGTTCTCCGACCTCATCCGGAATGTTGAGTTGGCAATGGCGAAGGCGGACCTGGCTATCGCCCAGTTTTATGCGTCGCTGGTGCGAGATGAAGCGTTGCGCGAGCGTGTGTGGGGAATGGTCGCTGAGGAATTCGAGCGCACGCGGCGCATGTTGCTCGTCATTAAGCAGCAGGAGAAGCTCCTGGAAAACAACGCGGTTTTATCGCGTTCGATACGACTGCGGAATCCCTATGTTGATCCGATGAGCCTGATCCAGGTGGACTTGTTGCGCAGAAAACAACTTGGGGACAACACTGAGGATCTGAACTATGCGCTTGGGGCCACGATCAACGGCATCGCAGCCGGATTGCACAACACGGGTTAGGACACCGCATTGAGAAATACTTCTGCTCCTGTTCTAAGGTCTTCGTCTTAGAATCCTTTACAAAAGTCTTACACGGAAGTACACATCTACTAACGATTTTTGTTGATTGCAAGTAGATGCCTGCCTACTCTCGTTCGGAGTTCCCTACGATAAATGCTGGAGATGTTAAAAGATGAAACTGTATTTCCTCCCCTTTTTGCTTATTGCCGCATTGGCACCTACAGTAGTCGGCCAAAGCACCAGTCCTTATTACAAGAAATTCTGGAATCTTCAGTCACAGAAGGGATGGAGTGGCTATGCTCTGCTTTCTCCCAGCTGGGGAATCTGCACGTCCTGTTCACCCACGGGTTCGAACGTGAACTGGTCGCGCGTTCCCGGCATAACATCGCCATCTGTCAGCGGCAGTTCAACCCATCATGCGATCGGAGGCACACACCCCTATGCCGACATTTTGTGGAACAACCACCTCGTCGGAAATTTCTCGTCGCAGGGGCTACCCGATTTAAGCAACACCTTGGTTCCTAAACTCCACAACTTCGTTTACGACGTCTATTTCTACGCGAAGAATATCTCGTACTCTCAGGCTCTGGAATTCGACATCAACCAATTTACCGGAGGCCAGTCTTTCATCTGGGGTCATGAATGCCGAATTGCGGGGGGACACGAATGGGACATTTATAGCAACGTCTACCATAAGTGGGTGCCGACCGGAGTCTCCTGCTGGCCCAAGAACAACGCCTGGAACCACCTGATCATCCAGGTGCAGCGCACCTCGGGCGGCAAGTTGCTGTACCAGTCGATCACGCTGAATGGGAAGACGGCCACTCTGAATATCTCTAAGTCTCCCACGTCCTCCAGTTGGCATGGGGTAACGATCAACTACCAGCAGGATGGCAACAGCTCCATGAATAACTACTCCATTTGGCTCGACAAGCTGAATTTCAGCTACTGGTAGAAAAAAAGTAGCACTTTAATCAAGAGACAAAAAAGAAGCGCCTTGCTGGAGTAAGGCGCTTCTCTATATGAGCTGTTGGGAAGCTCAAATTTAGTAAGAGTAAGATTATCATCACGGGTAGTCTCCGTGAATCAGGTCGAGACTGTAGAGGCATTAAGACCTGCCTGTACATTCAGCCCGGTTTCTCTTCTGTAACTTCAGGAGCCGAAAATGCCGATTTTCGAATACATTTGCAAAGAGTGCGACCATCAATTCGAAGCTCTGGTTTTCGGAAATAAGAAGGCCTCCTGTCCTGAGTGCAGTGGCAAGAGTCTGGTTCAGCAGCTTTCCGTCTTTGCGGTTTCTGCCCGAAGCGCGTCCTCTTCCAACCTGTCCTCGGGAGCATGTGGCAGCTGTGGAGATCCCCGCGGTCCGGGTGCATGCTCCATGCCCGATTTAGCTTGATCGCAATTCTCGTGGTCCTAAGTCGCTGAATACCAGGCATTTTGCCTCAGCACTCCAGTACCCTCGAGGAGATAACTCGGGTAAGTTTCCAGAGGCCCTCTCCTCGCGCACAATTGTGAAAGCTCGCAGCATCGGGGAGGAACCATGGATCGTCGCCAGAGCCCACGCGTGGAAGTGCAGTTGCCGGTACAGGTCTGGGGGCTTGACGCGTACGGCCAACCCTTCACCGACCCGGCTGTAGTTATCAACATGAGCACCGGCGGCTTGGTGTTGCAGGGCATTCGGCGGCGAATTCGTGCCGGGGAACTGCTGGACATCCGTATCGGTGACGAGAGGGCGCAGTTTCGCGTCGTATGGGCTGGGGCCGCCGGAACCCGCCGAGCGGGTGAACTCGGAATGGAGCGAGTAACCGCCCAAACCTTTCTGCTGGATTCGGTGCTGATCCATTGTTCACAAGCCGCTGCCGCCTGTTAGACGCGTGCTTGAAGTCTTCACCTTCCCGCGCCTCTCGATTCGCTGTGCGTATATTTTCATTTGGCAGTTTCCGCCAGAGTTAAGATTTGCGCCTGGACGTCACTTCCTACTATTCTGCCTCGGACGCTTGTTACTCAACTGAGGAGACGAGTTAATGCGGATGCTCTGGATCATGCTAATCGTTGCTGTGGTAATGGCGTCGGTGACGGCGGCGGAGGAGCCGCGACCACTTCATCTAATCCCCTTGCCGGCGAATGTGAAGAATGCCCCACGCAACGGAGAATTGGTCATCGAAACTTCGTTTTCGGTGGCTCTCCCCAGCAACGCGGACGCACGCCTGCGCAAGACAGTCGCGATTTTTCTGAATGACTTTCGGCGGCATACCGGAATGCTGCAGCTGAATTTCAGCGTAGTGGACCATTCCGAAAACGGGAAGCTCCACATCAGCGTTGATCATGCAAGTAAGCAAGTTCAAGAACTGGGCGAAGATGAATCCTACACTTTGGAAGTGACGCCATCGGGAGCAGAACTGAGCGCACCCACGACTCTCGGCGTGATGCGTGGCCTGCAGACATTTCTTCAACTGGTCGAAATAACTCCACAAGGATTTGCCGTACCCACTGTTGTAGTTCAAGACAAGCCGCGCTTTGTGTGGCGGGGGTTGATGATCGACTCCGGCCGCCACTTTATTCCCGTGGATGTGATCAAACGAAACCTCGACGGAATGGCTGCCGTGAAGATGAACGTTTTTCACTGGCATCTTTCCGAGAACCAAGGCTTTCGTGTGGAGAGCAAGCGATTTCCTAAACTGCAGGAAATGGGATCGGATGGCTTGTATTACAGGCAGGATGAAATACGCGAGATCGTCGCGTATGCGCGCGACCGCGGAATACGTGTTGTGCCGGAATTCGACATGCCCGGGCATAGCACGGCGTGGTTTGTGGGATATCCAGATTTAGCCAGCGCACCGGGCCCTTATTCGATCGAGCGCAAATGGGGAGTGTTCGATCCCGCGATGGATCCGACGCGAGAGAGCACTTACAAATTTCTGGACGCATTCATCGGAGAAATGGCCACGCTGTTTCCCGACCAGTTCTTTCATATCGGCGGCGATGAAGTGAATGGCAAACAGTGGGACGCGAATCCCAAGATCCAGCAGTTCATGCACGCTCATGGATTCAAGAACAACGCGGACCTGCAGGCCTATTTCAATACCAGGGTGCAGAAGATCGTGGCCAAACAGGGCAAGACGATGGAAGGATGGGACGAGATTCTTCGCCCTGATCTGCCGAAGAGCATCGTTATTCAGTCGTGGCGAGGGCCGAAGTCGCTGGCTGAGGCCGCCCAGCAGGGTTATCGTGGGCTACTGTCTTCCGGCTACTACCTGGATCTAATGGGCCCGGCCTCTGCGCATTATGCCGTGGATCCGTTTGCCGACGGCGTTGCCGGTCTCTCGGACGCAGAGAAAGAAAAGATTCTCGGCGGCGAAGCGTGCATGTGGGCAGAACACGTTTCTCCTGAAAACCTTGACTCGCGAATCTGGCCGCGCGCCGCTGCCGTCGCTGAACGGCTGTGGTCGGCGCAAACCGTCACCGATGTTAATTCCATGTATCAGCGGTTGGATGAAATCAGCGATTGGCTCGACGCTTACGGGCTAACGCATAATCTGAACTATGACTATATGCTGCGGCGGATGGCGGGATCGAAGAATATTTTCGCTCTGCGAACATTGGCCGACGTGGTCGAGCCAGTGAAAGGTTACGCGCGATCCAATCTGGCCAAATCCGAGCCCAGTGCTCTGGTTCCGTTGAATCGCATGATTGATGTGGCCCAGCCAGAAAGCGCGGCTGCCCGCCGATTCTCCGTGCTCGTTGATTCGTTTGTTTCCGGACAGATCAAGCCTGGCGTGGAACCGCAGATTCGCGCCATGCTCACAAAGTGGCGAGACAACGAAACCAAGCTGCGACCCTTGGCAGACAAATCTTCGTTCGTGCAGGAAGTTCTCCCCATCTCGCAGAACCTCTCCGCTTTAGGCACAACCGGCTTGCAGGCACTGGATTATCTGGATCGTGGGGAAAAGGCGCCCGACGGCTGGAAAACTCAACAGCTCGCGCTTGTGCAACAGGCGAGTCAGCCCAAGGCAGAGTTGCTGCTCATGGTGGCTTCGCCAGTGCAGAAGCTGATTCAGGCGAGCGCTGGAGACAAACCAACGGACTTACCGATTCCGCAGAGCGCTGTGGAGTAGAACTTCAGCAGAGTAGAAGATCTCAGGCACCCTCAGTTTGGGTGATGGGAAAAGTGGGCCAGCCCACCCGGTCAAAAGCGCGCTACAATTCTCGTCATTCTCATGGAATTCAAACTCATGGAATTGAAAACCGTCATCAATAAATTTCTTTACCGCATTGAGGCCAAGCCCGGCGGCGGATTCATTGCCACCTGCAAAGACTCCAGCCTTCCCCCGATCGAGGGCGCTACCCGCACCGAAGTCGAA
>Ga0099829_10000690_pt1 | contig 17959 bp, 15 predicted proteins | sample CZO8metaG_3_FD_79336 | JGI IMG/M metagenome (GOLD analysis project Ga0099829, IMG submission 79336) | Vadose zone soil microbial communities from the Eel River Critical Zone Observatory, Northern California, USA - CZOApr15con2H2.8 metaG | ecosystem: Environmental > Terrestrial > Soil > Vadose...
ATTATCAGCGATTAAAAACTCTGATGGATCGATGGGTCGCCTTGGGTATGGCTCTGTCGCAGCTCCGGCTCCGCCAGCAGCAGGAGTTGCGAATGGTTTCAGCCCGAAAAAACGCGCCCAAGCGCGCGTTTCCCGGCAAACACCGGCCTGAGGCTTAGGATTCCCATCCTGGGTCGCGGCGCAGAATCGCCTTCTGTCACGGGATTACGCGTTTCGCGACAGAAACTAGTCTAGTCTAGAACAATGACGGGAATCGCTGAATAAGACGTGCCCGAAGCGCGGATTGACGATTACGCCGGATCTGTTCAAGCGAGTGGATTTTGAAACGATGGAGTGCGAGAAGTGCGGGGAGAGATTTCAGCCCGCTACGTCTTCACGGGAAAACCAGTGAAACCGCCGCCATCGCGAGGATACATCGTACCGCCCGGACAAAATAAAGCGCCCCAGAATCCCGATCAGATTCCAAGGCGCTTATCCTTAGAGCCTCTCCCTGTATCGCCCTCATACGCGAAGGGTAGGCTGCTTCACTGCACGCGTAAACAGCCAATTCGTATAGGCCGAGCTAAACGAATGGTACGGGCGTCAGGCGGCAGATGAAGAGGGCGGCCGTATCCAAAAAGGCGCCGGGAAAGAAAATTCGCGTGGCAACCGCGACAGCGTCAGTCGAACGCAAGAGAAGAAGGGAAACGCCCCAAGAACTTGCGCTCCTCTCGCGGAGGGGTTCAGGGCAATGACGAGGCCGCTGGACTTGCGGTCAGGTCGGGGACTCGCAAGACGAGAGCGAAAAGTCGCCGAGGCACAGGTTGCGCTAAGAGAGATGCAGCCATTACGGCAGCGGCGAACGTTACCCTTGAAACGCGTTGACGTTGGGTTTCATTCTGGCGCTGTAACGTAAACGCGGTCCGCAGCCACAAGTTCTGCATTGGGTACTTCCGTGCGAAGCTTGACGCTTTGCATCGCAGACTTCTTGACCGGCTTGGCCAGGAATGTCAGGAGGTACTGGTGAAGTAGCCGGCGGCCCAAATCATCCAAATACGGGGAGAACGACACCGGAGCTTCCGAACCCAGATAGTAAGATTCACCTCCAGTTTCGTCTGAAAGCTGGGAGAGGTAGTTCTGACCCCAGTTGATACGCCAGAAACTGTGCCCGAAGTGGCCCGCCCCTGGGGTGTAAATCGAGAATATGATTATGCCCGCCCGCTGTGCTTGCTCCACCGCCTGGTCAACGTAAGGGTCAGAAGCGCCGCCGGGTCCATAACGATCGATCCCATCCGAAATCATCAAAATCTCGCGTCGCACCGGGGTTTCTGGCCAGCGCTTGATCAGGTCAGTGACCGAAAAATAGGGACTGGCGTTCACACCAGCAAGTCCGAGCGGCAGCCGCAGACTCTTGGCTGCCTTGTTGTGGTCTTCAGTAAGATTTTGCACGATGTCGACAGTCCCGTCGCGCATGTAGCCGACGCCGATTCTCGTCGTGGCCGGTTGGGAATTGATGGATCGGCGAAGATCCTCGAGCTGAGAACCGAGGCTACTGCCGGCGGCATCGTCAAGCAAGAGGAAGAGCTCGAGTTCGGCATGGTCTCCTTGCAAGGGAATCCAATTGGTCGTTTTGACACGATCACGACCTTGATAAACCATCACGTCTTCGCGCTGGATAACGGGCAAGTCGGCGCCATGACGAGCTTCTGCCGTTACCACCATGTGCACTGGGGTTCCGGTCGCTGGCGACTGCTGGCCCGTCAGCAGGGGGGTGGCCGCGAGAACGCAGGTTACGAGGAGCACATTACGTTTTAAGCAGCTTTTGTACATAACGTCTTTCCGCGGAAAATTGGAAGTTATCGAACGCAACTCTTCCAACAGCCGCTACAGTGGGGACCACTAGAGCACTTGCTTCCGCAGTTCTTCTCGTTGCAGCCGCAGCTACCACAACCGTGACAATATTGAGTTCTGTCAGCGGACGCGCCTTCCTTTTTCAACTGCGTAGTTATTTAAGACAAGTTTGGCATAGTCACCCTCGGGACGGGATTCTAGCAGAGATGGAGCAACCGGAGACGCGGTTTACTGGGGTTCGTTAAGCCTAACTACACGGGTCACGAACGTCAAAACGCTCTCACCCACGCTTCCCGTGACTTCCCAACAGCCTTCTGTCGGAAAGATGAGCGCGGTGGCTTGAAACCCCGTGTCACGGTAGCCTTCAGGGAGGTCTGCGCGCAAGGGAGGCGATGACCTGTCTAGTAGCCTCTTCCCTTGAATACTCAATCTGCCTCGCACTCCCCTGTACCATGCCCATTTCATGCTCAGTGAACCGTCCGAAAGTATGAAACCCGGCCCGTTAGGCCGAAATACCACCGTTCCGTCGGGCCAGAGTGCTGTCCATAACTTTCCGTTTTCCGTGCGAATCCTTTATGGGACCGTCGCGTGGACCTTTGTAGTCTTGGGAGTAGCTAACCGTACCGCCAAAGTTTTTAACTGGTGGTTGGCTTTGGTTTGGAACCGTCACGGCACATCCGGGCGAGGAGTTGTGTGGTGTTTGGCTTTGCGCCGACTGCAGTTCGGGTGTGAAGCCAATCGCAGCAATCGCAGCAGCCAGTGGCAGCAGCAATAGTAGGGGTGCCTGCAAATTCATAAACGCTCTTTTTGGTAGTCCAATAGCCGTTGCTCGAGCTGGGCCACAGAATAGGAAGTCATTGGGAGTAAGCACCTTTCTCTGGACGATGGAGAAGTTGATTTCGATTTGGTTGAGCCAACTGGCGTGGACGGGGGTGTGCACCAGGATGGCAGGGGCCATTGGGAGCGAAAGCGCCGTGCGGCCTTGAGGGCAAGTGAGCGATTCCGGCAGCGCTTCCTCTGCGTCCGCTCTCCTACCTAACTAGTTTTCTTCGAATGGGTTGGGACTCTGGTGCCGGGAACAGGACTTGAACCTGCACGCCTTTTGGGCATTGGATCCTAAGTCCAACGCGTCTGCCAATTCCGCCATCCCGGCTCAATCAATTACAGTCAAGCTGCTCTTCTGGTGCTAGTTGTCGTGTCAGTTGGTTTCTCAAGTTTCGATGCTGCCTCTACAACTGATCTGCTTTTGTGTCTGCTGATCTTCATCGCTACAACCTCCAGAATTCCGACCTTCCCATCTTAACTTATCGTCGTCGCCCTCCACGAATTTTCCAAGGCCAGCCTTTTCGCACAACGCCCACCACGCGCCACGAAAATCCTTGACCCCTTCGCCACCTCGGGTAAAAACATAATCGTCTTTGCCCTTTCTGGCGACACACTGAGACAGGAGGTCGAAGACGTCCTGCGTCATCTTTATGATTCGCCCATCGTCATTTTTGGTGTCACCGGGGTCCAGGCAGATGGTGCGGTGAGCGAGTTCTATTTGGCCGACTCGCAGGTCAAGGAGTTCTCCGCTGCGAAACCAAAAGTGTAGGCGGTCGCTAAGAGGCCTCGGAACTACAATTCCTGCGCAGGTCGAGCAACTGCATCTCCGGATTCTGGTGGGGTCTCGAAACTCTCGAATATAGGACGGCTCGCCTCATCGGCATAGGTGCGCGGCCACGCTTCGCAGTAATACGGGTGACGGGTCGATGGTCGGACGTCGCTCCGCTATTTCGAGCAGCGCCGCGACGATATTGAGGCATCCACAACGGTGCAGCCACGCTGCCGTCATAATTGGTGAGCGACTCATGCCGCCGACACAGTGGATCAACAGTTTTCCGTTTCGAACGCCTTCCGCAATCGCTGCCATGACGGCGTCGAACTGTTTCGCCGAGATTGGACGCGAGTCGGCAATTGGGACACGAGTGTAGCTAACCCCGCTTGCCTTGTGCGGAACCTTGTGGGAGCAGAGAGAGACGACGGCGGTGATGCCGAACGGGTTCTCGGCTGCAAGCCGTGCCGCATCTTTCAGGCTACCGAGATAAAGACGTTCCCAAACTCTCGTTATCACTCGCCTCCTGCCTCTCTGTCTGTGGATTTGCTCTGGACACCCACGCAGGCCGAACGCAACAGCCTGCGTTTAGAATGGCAAACCGCCATCTCCGGCTCGAAAATATCCAATCGATCTTTGATGCAATTCATCAGTTCTCCGATCTGGCGATCTGTGCAATGTGTTAGCGGCTTGTCCAGCATGGCAGCGACCCACAACCTGCGAAATCTCCTCAAAACGTCGATTGAGCTTGCGAGGTCGCTCTGAAACCACTTGCCCGGTTCAGCCGAATCTTTGTGAGTGACCTTCAAAGGAAGGACCTTGCGGATCACGAGCCAAAGCCTGCTTAGATGTTTTGCGGCTAGTGCGCCGGGTGCAAACAGGACACACATGAAGATGAAGCCATCGAAATCCACAAAGCCCGCATATTCTGCCATTCCGGGTGGTACTTAGACCGTGCAATCCTAATAGCAGTGGGAACATCAGGTCTGCGCATGCCGTCGATAAAATCAATCTCGCTGACTGGGTTTTCCCACTCGTGCAAATGGGACTCTTGATGTTTGAAAAGAGCCTGACCATCGTTCGCTGGTTCCTTCTTGTGCCAAAAATTGATGTACATGAACTCATGAGTTTTGGTCGCCTCATCGAAGGTGAGGCCGCGTTGATACAGCCATGCCAATGTTCCCGGTCGTCGCGTCGCGTCAACCACCCATCCGAAGGGTGGCTTTAAGATTGCCCCGTGTGGCCCTGAACACGGTATCGCGCCAAACCCTTGGAACTGTCCTAGTTCCTTCCAGGTTTCGCACCGCCGACCTTCGCAGATCGTGAAACAGCAAGCCCTGCCATTTTAACTTATCGTCTTCATCCTTCACGAATTTTCCAAGGCCAGCTTTCGCACAAGGCCCACCATGCGCCACGAAAATCTTTGACCGCTTCGCCGCCTCGGGTAAAAACGTAATCGTCTTTGTTTTTTCCGACAATACACTGGGACAGAAGGTCGAACACTTCTTGCGTCATCTTGATGATTCGCCCGCCGTCGTTCCTGGTGCGCCGGGGTCGAGGCAGATGGTGCAGTGAATGAGGTCTACTAGGCCAACTCGCAATTCAAGCAACTGCCACCTCGAAACCCAAATGTATAAGCTGTAGCCAAGAGGCTCCGCAGCCACGATTCCTCGAGGTGGCCCATGAGCTTGTCATACGCCGTGTGGTCCACAAAACCTTTGCGAGGCGCGTTCTCCTTCAGGCCGCCGAATCGCAGAAGGTCGCGTGCCCGTCGAGGCTCGCTGTCGTAAGCCAAGCGGTACGTCCTCTTCCCAGACACGGGCAGTACCCGCTATATGATGTTCGGATGCGCCTGGTTGGCATGAACACGCGGAAAGAGGACAACGAAGACTTTGGCGAGATCAGTGGCGCGGGACAGATCGGGCGCTCGGTTGGCTGACAGCTTGGCCATTCTCAGACACGGTGTATTACAGAATGTCTTTCAGCGCGAGAAATGGCTTGTAGACCCAAGGCTTGCAGCTCAAAAAATCGATTAAGGCAGATTGCTGGCTTGCAGCAACCAAAATAACAGGGAGCAACGGAAAGATTCGATTCCAGCACATTGACAGCGAATACGTAAGTGAATTTGGCGATCCCGTATGGCGCAAGTGACAGCAGGTTCATGGGCGTGCCTCAGAATTGCATCGCTCACGTTAGGCCGGAATGCCAAATTGGCAGTGAGGTCGCTCAAGGCACAAAATTGCGCGCCAAATCATCTCCACTTCCGCATCTGCTTCCACGCCTGCACGAGTTCCTGAATCGCTCTCGCACTCGGAAAGTGTCCCGGCCCGATCCGGCAGACGTTGTGGGCGCTTCGGTAGAAATCCTGAACGGCGGTCGTTCCCATCATCGAGAGCCGGTGCTGGAGGTCAGCCAGTTCTTTCCGGGTCAAAATCTCGTCGGAACCGCGTGGCCGTCGCGCCATAAATCGCAGTCTAGCAGATTCGTTTTTTGTTCGCTTGGTGCAGCGATTATTTTAAATAATGGGGTGTAAATGGGCGTGTTATTGGGTGTTGAGAAAATTGGGTGTAATTGGGTGCATTATTGGATGTCATGATCCGGCCTGCCACTCTCCAGATCACCCAGGAATTCTCAGTCCAATTGCTGAACTCGATGAATTCAAAGGAGCTTGGCGGGCTTTAGGCATCTTGGCTTCCGAACATCTATCTGCCCTACGCAGGGTAGCCCACCATTGAAAGCATCGGAGCATCCACCCGCATTGAAGGCAGCAAACTCTCCGACAGAGAGGTCGAAAAGCTGCTGTCCAGCCTTGAAATCAAGTCCTTCCATACACGAGATGACCAGGAAGTGGCTGGCTACGCCGAAACCATGGAGCTGATATTCCAGTCTTGAGAAGAGATCACGCTGACGGAAAACCATGTCAAGCAGATGCACCGCGACTTGCTCAAATACAGCGAAAAGGATGCGCATCATCGCGGCGAATACAGGACCCAACCCAACAGCGTCGCGGCCTTTGACGAGACGGGAAAGCCGATTGGCAACGGGTTTGAAGCGGCTACCCCGCTCGGTGCTAAGGTCAGACTTGTAAAAACCAGCGTAAACATTGGCTGATACTGTTTGGTGCTTCGCGGTGCGCTGTGTGAACATGTGCAGATTGGGTTCCAAAGTCCAACGCGTCTGCCAATTCCCCCATCCCAGCTTGCGCTTATTTTAACTGAGACGCCGCTTGTGCTTGTATCATTCAAACTGGATGGCGTATCAAATAAAGCCGATGCCCAGGCGTAGCCCAAACTGGCTGGCAATCTGGCTGGTCACCGTGGTAGCCACGCTCCCGGTGGCGGGACAAGATGCCTCTGTGATGATGGTGGCACATGTGCGGCCCGCCGCCTGCCACCAGCATGATGGTACAGCTCCGCTTCCTGAACCCGTGAGCTACCGGTGTTGCCAGATCGGGCACGACGCCGCGATCCTGCAAAGCTCGCCCGCTTCGCAACTGGATTCTTTTGACCTTCCTGCACCAGGCGAGTGGGACCATATTTTGGTGCTGGGCACCAAGATCCAAAGTCTCAGAAATCGAACGACCTCGTCCGCTGACCCGCCCGATTTGATTCCTCTGCGCGTGTAGACCCACACCACCGTTGTCCTGACAGCCTTGGCAGGCTGCTGGGAAAACCTCGGTTTCACATCAGGGCGTCGCGCCAGCAATCCCAAGCGCCTTCCGATGCGGTGCCGCGACTGTGGGCAATTGCGTGAACGTGTGAGGAGATCACTAGTGCGAAGAATATTTGTGAAGTTGTTAGCCGCTGCCTGCGTGGGCACGTCATTGGTGGTTTCAACCACACCAGCCTCAGGCCAGGATGGCGGTCACGAGATGAAGATGAATATGCCCAGTGGATCCCAGTCCATGCCTGGAATGGCCGGAATGAGTCACGACCAGTCGAACATGCAATCTCATTCGCTGGTTGAGTCGCTGCTGCAGCACGCCACCTCGGGTACGGACGCTGAGCCTAACTCGACTCCCGTCTCCATGCTCATGGCCACCAAGGCCAATTGGACCCTGATGTTCCACGGTGAAGCCTTCCTGGTTGACGTTCAGCAAGCCGGGCCGCGCGGCTTCGACAAATTGTTCTCTACCAACTGGTGGATGCCGATGGCACAACGAAAATTCGGCAATGGCACTTTGACCATCCGGGCCATGCTCAGTTTCGAGCCGGCCACGATTTCGAGCCGACGCTACCCGGAACTTTTCCAGCAGGGCGAAACCGCCTTCGGGCGTGCCATCGTGGACGGCCAGCACCCACACGATTTCTTCATGGAGCTTGCCGCTTTGTACGATTACAAGCTGGCGGATCGCACTCTCTTGTCTTTCTACGCCGCTCCCATGGGCGATCCAGCGATGGGTCCGGTCGCCTATCCTCACCGGGCGTCGGCGTCGGAGGATCCCATCGCGCCACTCGGACATCACTTCCAGGACTCGACCCACATTGCGGCGGACGTGGTTACGCTCGGAATCACGCATCGCAACCTGCGGCTGGAAGCTTCCGGCTTTCACGGACGCGAGCCCGACGAATTCCACTGGAACATCAACTCCGGAAAAATCGACTCCTGGTCCACCCGCGTCAACCTCAATCCCGGCCAGAACTGGACCGTGCAGTATTCGATTGCGCAGCTTCACAGCCCGGAGGCGCTCGCCCCCACCGCAGACGTCCGTCGCATGACTGCGTCGCTGCAACCTCCCGCTGCGAAAGGGCAACTGGGCCTCGCTCCTGCTCTGGGGACGAAATCAGGACATCTCGGGCGGGAACGTGGGCAATAGTTATCTGGCCGAATCCACCTTGCGATTTCTCGAACGCAACTATGCCTGGATGCGGATCGAAAATCTGGACCGCACCAACCAGCTTCTTCTCGGCGAAAGCCCGGAACCACCTGGCTTCAGCGAACGCTACTTCGCCCGGGTCCAGGCCTACACGGCGGGCTACGAGCGTGAAGTGGGGCACATTCCTCACCTGTCGACGGCGTTCGGAGGTCAATTCACCTGGTACGGCGTGCGCGACAACTTGAAGCCAATCTACGGCACACATCCCGTCGGCGCGATCGTATTCCTACGTGTTCGGCCGCGTTAGAGCAGGCGCTACCACCGACCACCTAGACCCGGACCTCGTCCGGGTGGGCGAGCGCCGCTCGCCTGGAAGCTGCGGAGCTTCGCTCCCCTGGGCGGGCGAGGGCGTCCGCCCCTACATGTGCCGAGTCGAGTGTCGTGTCCACACGGAACATCCGGCTTTCTTTTCCCACCACAATCCCGCTACACTGAGCTTCCTATGTCGAATCCAACGCAGCCCAACATCAAACTGACCAATACCAGCGAGTATCGCGAGCACTACGCCAACAGCGTGCAGGTGCGGGTCAACGTCTGGGATTTCTTCCTGGTATTCGGTACGTTGCAGCAGCAAAGCGAAACCCAGGTGGAAGTCAGCAATTTCGAGGGTATCTATTTGAGCCCGCAACAGGCCAAAGCGCTGTCGGCCATCCTGCAGCAGAATGTAGCTGGGTATGAAAGCACATTCGGCGAAATCAAGCTCGATCCGCGTATGATGGCCCCCGGCCCGGTGCACTGACCGGCCGTCAAGTATCTTCGATCGCATTGAGAACTGTTCGCCACCCCTCGCGCGGCTCCCATCCAGCGCTGGTATTTGCTCTCACGTTTGTGGCGCTGCTGGCGCTGCACGCTCCCTTGCTGCGCTTGCCCTATTTCTGGGACGAGGCCGGTTACTACGTGCCAGCCGCGCGCGATCTGCTGTTGAGCGGAAGCCTGATTCCTCACTCCACTCCATCCAACGCTCATCCGCCGCTGGTGATGGCTTATCTCGCGCTGTGGTGGAAAATTGCCGGCTACGTGCCGGTGGTGACCCGTACTGCCATGCTCCTGGCCGCATCGTTTTCGCTGCTGGGATTATTTCGCTTGGCCGAGGCGGTCGCAAGCACGGAAGTTGCAGTCGGGGCCACGCTCTGCACCGCGCTCTATCCCGTCTTCTTCGCTCAGAGCTCTCTCACCCATCTCGACCTGGCCGCCGCCGGACTCACGTTCTGGGGCCTCTACGGCTATGTGAGGGGCAGGGCTTGGCAGGCTGCGCTGTGGTTCTCACTTGCGGCTCTGGCCAAAGAGACTGCGATCCTCGCGCCGCTGGCGCTGTTTGCGTGGGAACTTCTCTCCCCGCTGTTTCGCATCCGGGATCGGAGCAAACTACAAGGTGGCCCTCAAGGTCTGGTCCTCCAGGGCAGAGTTCAGAATTCGCTCTGGCTTCTGTTGCCGCTTTTGTTTCTCACCGGGTGGTACGTCTACCACTATTTGCGAACCGGTCTCGTTTTCGGCAATCCGGAATTTTTCCGCTACAACGTCCAAGGCGCGCTTCATCCTTTGCGAATCGTGCTCGCGCTACTCATCCGTCTCTGGCAAACCTTCGGCTATCTCCACTTGCTGGTGCTGACCCTGGCCGCGCTGTTTGCCATGTGGCTGCCTCCTCTCCAAGACCAGAACGGAGAGCGCCCGCGGATCGCCTTAAACACGCAGTTTGCTGTGCTTTCCGTGATCGTCACCTATGTGCTTGCGATGGCACTCGTGGGCGGAGCGGAGTTGGCGCGTTATATGCTGCCCGTCGTTCCTCTCGTCATCCTCATCGCCGTTTCCACGCTCTGGCGGAGAGTGCGTTGGTGGCGCGGCGTGATAGCGATCGTGGCTCTGATGTTCGTGGCTGGATGGTTCGTCAATCCGCCGTATGAGTTCGCGCCCGAAGACAATCTCGCTTATCGGGACTACATCCGCCTTCACCAGCATGCGGAAGATTTCCTGGAAGCGCGCTATCCCATGGCTCGCGTCCTTACTGCCTGGCCGGCCAGCGACGAATTGACCCGCCCCTACCTAGGCTACGTGACCCGCCCCATGCGAGTGGTCCGCATTGAACATTTCGCCGCAGAACAACTCATGGCGGCAGCCGACGTCCGTTCCGACTTTGAAGTCGCACTCGTGTTCTCCACCAAATACGAGCCCGCCCATCCCCTACTGGAAACGTGGCTCTTGTGGCAAGCGTGGAAGGCCCGTTTTTTCGGCTACCATCGCGATGTACCCCCCGCCGCCGCCGCTCAAATCCTGGGCGGAACCCTGGTCTACACCGAAGCCCGCAACGGACAATGGATCGGCGTGATCGAAATGGAGCAAATCATCAACGCTCGAGATCATGGACGCTCGAGCCAGGCGGCAAAAAACTGATGCCGCCACGGACCGCGCGGGGACAGTCGTGGGCGAACTGGGGACACCATTCTTTATTGCTGCTGCTGTTGGGTCGGCTGGACGGGTGGCGGACTCTGGAGTCCCCCGAAAGAACTCATCCCGGATGGATTTTGCCCGGATGAAGATGAATTCTGCTGCAGAGGAGCTGCCACCTGCAACGCTGGCTGCGCTGGGGTGGTGATCAAGCCTCCACGATCCATCGTCGGATCATAAATGAACTGCCACTTGTCATAATGATTCTTGTGATTGAACTCGCGAATGCTCTGCGCTTTGCTGGTGCTGGCCACGCCCACGACCGGTCCCCCGCCAAAAACCTGGCTGGATAACTTGTCACTCCCTGCGCCGGATTGTCCCTGATCCGTTGGAGACTGGTCCTTGTTGGATGGGCCTGCTTTGGACTGGCCCGCATCCGGGGCGGGGTCGTCTCCCGTGCCGGTCGCAGCTGAGGCCGCGCCGGGCGCCACCTGATTTGGGTTTCCTCCTAACATCGAGCCGGTCCGGGCGCCTCCCAGAGGCGATGCACCTTGCGCCGCTGCCGCCAACGCCGTCGCGCCCAGCCCCGACGCACCAGGTATCGCTCCGCCCCCAAGGGCGGCAGCTCCGGCTATGCCCGCCGCGCCTGTGAGCTGCACCTCGCCCACATGAAGCAGCTTGAATTCCTTATTGGTGAGGGGGTCTTTGTAGCGTTTGCGCAGGAAGCGGATATTGTTCGTATTTTCCAGTTCCTCGAGGCGCGAAGGATAGCGTCCAGTCTTCTTGACATAGCGCCGAATGGCGCGCGAGTATTGCACTCCCCGATGGATCATCTCTTCTTCGCGATCCCGCCGAACCTGAAATGTAATGGTGGGAGCGAGCGCGCCAGCGGCAATCGCCAGCAGCGCCACAAACAACATCAGCATGAGAAGAATATAGCCTCGCTCCGACCGGCGGGCAGGCGAGCGAACCACGATGATATTTCGGACATGTTGCATAACATCCTGGGTCAGTGAAAAATTGGTCTTCGACCAAGGACCAACGACGAACAAGCGTCATTATCCCTGCGTCAAGGGAATACTCTGCCGATTGTTGTTCAGCACATCTTCCACTTCCACCGAGACCGGAGTGATGTGCAGAATCTTGTAGCGGCGATCGATAATGTCACCTTCTCCGGCGATGAAGACATCCTCTCCCTGCGACAGAAAAATCTTTTTGGCCTCGCCCGGCTTGTTGGCGAATCCGAAAAACTTAAGATTAATGGGCGGCGGAGGCGGTGGCCCTTGCGGGACAGGATCTGGCTTGCGTACCGGCACCACCGGCTTCGGAATTTCAACCTCAGCCCGGAAGATATTCCGGCCCGCGCCTCGATATTTGGTGTCCTCGCTGGCCTTCAGCCAGTCGTAACGCAGGGTCGGGTCCAGCGAACTCTCGGTGCTCACGCTTGCTTTTTTGCCGGCCCTGCTTTTGCCCGTGAGGTTCCGGCGTACCTCAGGCTGAGGAGCAACCGCCGGGGCGGGAGACTTGGCCGCCGCCGGGGAGTCGGGGAGAAAATGCACCGCGATCAATATCAGCGCCACTACCATGAGGCTGATCGCGGCAATCGTTTTGTTCCGGCTTTCCGCTCCCAACTGCATTCAGACACTCGCCTTTTGATAAGTTTCCAGCTTCAATTGCAGCTTGACTACGCCACCCTGCTCGCCCCCCAGTTGCACGCTATCGACGATGAAAAAAAGCGGGTCGCGCTCGAGCGCGTTGATAAAACGCACCAGTTGCAGGTAGCCACCGGAAAAATCCGCGCTGATCTCCACCGGCCGCAATCCCACGGATTCGGTATCCTTCGCCTTGGAGCGGATCTGTCCGATACGGACTCCACTTTGCCCCGCCAACTTGCCCAGTTCCTCGTAAATCGCCGAATCCTGCGCCGGCAGCCGGTTCTTGTAGAAATCGTCGATCTGCTGGCGTGCCGTTATGATCTTCCCGTTGACGTCTCTCAGCGGCTCCGCCGCGCGCGTCTTCTGCTGCAACTCTCTCCACAACTGGTCGAGTTGTTCGCGGCGCGACCGTTCCGATCCTACCAGCGGAGAAAACAACACCACCGCCGCTACGATGTCTACCGCCAACAGGACCGCGATCGCAATCTTCACCTTCCTGCGGGCTTCCCGATTGTCTGCCATTACTGAGCGCTCCTTGTTCCCGCGCTCGCCAGTTCGGGTACGTATACGGCGCTAATATCAAATTGCACATTGTCGCCCGGCGTCTGTCCGGCCTGGCTCGACTCCTGCTGGATTTGAGTCTGCTGGAAGCGCTGCGAACTTTCCATCTTGCGCACCAGTTCGAGGGCGCGTTCCCGCGACTCTCCGGCGACCACTAGCTTAAACTCCAATTGGTTGTCGGCAGCTGTCCCCGGCTGGATCGATACCAGGTGCAGCCGGGCCGGCATAACCCGCTCCAGATCCTCGAACACCTTGGTCCAGGAGAATGCCTTGCGTCGGAACAGATCGTTGAGAAACTGCGAACGGTCGCGCGTACTCCGGTTTTCCGGCAGATTGAGAATCGCCTCCGCTTTGGCCTTTTCCTGATCGCGGGCGGCAATCTGCTGCTCCCGCCGCGCGATCAGGCTGCGGTCCTTCCGCGCCGCCGCCCAACCCGCCAGCACGCTGTAGAGAAGAACCAAGGTGAACAGGCCCAGCACCGCCAGGGCTCCGCCCCAACGCAGCCACAAGGGGCCGGAGTCTTCATACGGTCGGGTCGCGAGATTGATGTCCACCAGCATAGTCAGGAAAGCAGGGCTCCCACCACCCCGGCCATTCTCCATTTCGGAATCGTCCCTACGCTCCCGCCCAGTTGTGACGCGGCTACCAGATCACTGACGTGGGCGCCGGTCTGCGCGCGCAGCGCGGGCGCGGCGCCGCCCGATTCCGGCAGCCCAGCCACAAAAATCTGGCCAATGTTCAAGTGATAGGTGTCTTGAAAAAATACCACGGAAGGGTAGACTTCTTCCGCGAGTTGTTCGCCGGTGATAGTCACGCCTCGCGTATTCTCCAAGGTGCGAAACAACAGCAGTTGCTGGCCATCGAGAATGGCAATGCTGGTGGTGCGTGCGTCTACTTTGATTACCAACGAAGGCTGCGGCGCGTTGGCCGCTCCCAGCGCCGCCAACATGGAGGGCATGACCACTCCCGGCTCGTACCCTGCCTGGCGAAACGCGGCTTCGTAGTCTTCGATCACGTTGAGCAATGCCACCGCCGCAATCACGCGAACGCCGCCGTTTGAAGGTTGCACGTGATAAGAAACCTTGGCTTTTTCCACGTCAAAAGGCAAGGATTTCTTCAGCCGGAAGCGGACCACGCTCTCGGCTTCCTCCCGCTTGGCGGGCAGAGTTTCGAAGTCGAGCAGCACCACTCGGACGGCGGCATCAGGCAGCACCGCAATCACATCCCGCGAACGCCCTCCCAAGCTGCCCAGTGTGTCGCGCAGCGTCTCGTACACCCCGTCCGGCTGGCGCAGGTTGGTCTCGATCAGATCGGGGACCACGCTGCCCGGGGAGAGTTCGTTCGAAGCGCACGCTTCCAGCGTATGCCCGCCGTTCTCCGAAACGCGGCCGGCGAGCACGCGGTCAGCGGAAATCTCGCAAGCCAGTTTCGGCCTGGATCCGGAATGAGAAACACGACTCATAAGTTGGGGCTATCCTACAAGTAAAGCGCGGTCGAGGGACAAATTGCAATAGCCGGAAGGGCACGGCAATCCGTCATCAGTCGTCGCTCGTCGGTCTTCAGTCGTGCAGCAAGCCAGGGCTGGGTTTGCTCGAAGACCTTTTCTGACGGCCGCCGACTGACAACTGATGACCGACAACTGATCTACCGCATGTTCTCGATGAACGTGACCTTGTTGATTTCCTTCAGCGTGGTCATTCCCAGTCTGACCTTGTCGAGAGCCGACTCGCGCAGGAAGCGCATGCCCTCCTCGCGGGCGGCGCGGCGGATCTCCGAAGTGGGTTTCTTGGCCAGAATCATCTCGCGGATGCGGTCGCTCAGATCCAGCAGTTCATGGATTGCCGTTCGGCCATGGAACCCGGTGCCCGCGCACTCGATGCAACCCTGACCTTCGTAGAACGCCACTTGCGACCACTGCCCCGGATCCAACCCACTGGCTTCGAGCACCTCGGACGGATAGTGCACCACCGTCCTGCAGGATTCGCAGATCAGCCTCACCAGCCGCTGTGCCAGAATACAATTCAGGGCCGAAACAAAGTTGTAGGGCTCCACTCCCATATTCAGGAAACGGCCAATCACGTCCACCACGTTGTTGGCGTGCACGGTTGTGAACACTAGGTGCCCGGTGAGCGCCGACTGAATGGCAATCTGCGCCGTTTCAGTGTCGCGGATTTCGCCCACCATGATTTTGTCCGGGTCGTGGCGCAGGATGGAACGCAATCCGCGGGCGAAGGTCAGCCCTTTCTTTTCATTGACCGGAATCTGGGTGATGCCGCGGATCTGATATTCCACCGGATCTTCGATGGTGATGATCTTGTCTTCTTCGGTCTTGATCTCGCTCACTGCAGCGTACAACGTGGTGGTCTTGCCGCTGCCGGTCGGCCCCGTAACCAGTACCATTCCGTAGGGCTCGGCGATATAGCGCCGGAATTTTCTCAAATCATCTGCGTCAAAGCCCACTACGTCGAGAACCAGCTTGTGAAACTTCTCGCTCATCGACTCTTTGTCGAGTACGCGCAGCACCGCGTCCTCGCCGTGAATCGAGGGCATGATGGACACGCGGAAGTCGATGGGGCGTTCGGGATTGCCGTATTTCACGCGAAAGCGGCCGTCCTGGGGGACGCGGCGCTCGGAAATATCCAGTTCGCTCATCACCTTGATGCGCGAAATTATCGTGGAATGGTGCTCCCTGCCGATGGGCGGCATGGCCTGGGTGAGCACTCCATCGATGCGAAACTTGATGCACACCGAGTCGTCGCGGGTCTCGATATGAATATCGCTGGCCCGCCGCTGCAGGGCGGTAAAGATGGTGGTATCGACCAGACGGATAATCGGGCTGATGTCGCCCTGCGCGGTCAGCCGGTCGATGGAGATGCTGTCTTCCCCGCCCGCCTCGTCTTCGGAAACGACCGCCAGAGTGAAGCCTTCGCTGGCCTCTTCGAGAACACGCTTCGACTGTTCCGTCTTTTTTAGGATTTCGCTGATCTGGGCCAGCGTAGAAACCTTGGTCAGGATGCGCTTGCCCAGCAGCAGGCTGATCTCATCGATCATCATCAGCTGGCTGGGGTCGGCGATGGCAATGGCTAAACGTCCGTCCTCAGTCTCGTCCAGGGGAACGAAGTTATAGCGGAACATCAGGTCCACAGGGATCTTCTTGAACAGATCGTGGTGGAGCTGAAAGTTGTGCAGATCCACAAACTCGCAGCGGTAGCGCCGGGCGACATCCTGGGCCTTTTCCAGGTCGGCCACATGAGGCGCAGGAGCCAACCGGGCTCCGCCGTTGCCACCGTGCGCTACTACTGTCTTGTTTTCCGCCATGCTCACAATTCCAAGTCTTCCTGCCAGTTCCGGCTCGCGTTAGTGAATATTCGCACCTATCGAGAAGATCGGCAGATACAGAGAAATCAACACTCCCCCGACAAACACCGCCATGATAATCAGAATCACAGGTTCGATCAGCGCCATGGTCGCGCCCAGCGCGGTCTGTACATCCTCTTCATAGAATTCCGCCACCGAATTCAGCATGGCGGGCAAAGCTCCCGTGGATTCACCGACTTCGATCATCTCCACCGAAAGCTCAGGAAACATCTTCTGTTGCTCCAAGCTTCCGGAGAGCGTCTGGCCCTCGCGCACTCGGGCCGCCGTGTCTACGATGCCGTTCAAAATGCGTCGGCTGCTCATCGAAGCTCCGGCAGTCTCGAGCGACGGCACCAGCGGCAAACCCCCGGCCAGCAAGGTCGAAAGCATACGCGAGAAATTTGCCACTTGATACTTCAACCATATATCGCCCAGTAACGGCAGCTTCAAAATTAAGCCATCCAGGCGCTCCGCGCCGCGATCCGTATTTTTCCAGCGCCAGAAAGACGCCGCCGCCAGAACCATCCCAATGGCCACGAAGGGGGCATACTTCTGTGCGTGCGTTCCCACTGCCAACATCAATATCGTGATCGCGGGCAGTTGGGCATTAAGATTCTCAAAGAGTTTGGCAAACTCGGGCACTACATAAGTCACCAGAAATACAATCATGACCAGTACCATCGTTACCAGAAGCGCCGGATAGACCAGGGACACCGCCAACTTCTTTTTGAAAGTCAGAGCTAGCCGCTGGAAGGCAATGTAGCGGCCCAACACTTCCTCCGTGTTGCCGCTTTTTTCTCCCGCCATCAGTGTGGTCGTATATATTCTGGGAAACACTCCTTGGGCGGCGAAGGCATCAGAAAGCGACTCGCCACTCTTTACCCGATCACGAACATTCTGCAAAAGCGACTTCAGGTTCTCATTCTTCTGCCGCTTGAGCAGAAGGTCGAGAGAGTTCAGGATGGGCAGCCCCGCCTTGATCAGGGTCAGGAACTGCTGATTGAAGATCACGAACTGGCTCTGCTTGACCTTCCGTCCTCCGAGTTGGAGCTTTCCCCCGGAAAAAAGCCCCCTCGGTTTTACCCAATAGACCAGGTAACCTTGTTGCACGAAGCGCTCACGAACCTCCGATTCCGAGTAACCGTGCTCTACCTGCTGCGCCAGGCGCCCGCGATCATCCGCGATTTTTATCAGAAATTGAGCCATGTCCTGACCCGGATTACGCTCCGATTACCCTTCGTCCCTCCTAAGTCTAGCATTCAGAAAGGTTGACTCGGCGTGAATATGCCCTAATGAGTGATACCAGGACGTACCTGTAGTAACCCTCAATTCCGATTGCGAGAAACGCGAGGAAACCATTGAAACAGTTAACCTTACTCACTGGTCAGCGCTTACGGTCCAAATTCCCCCTCAATCACCTCAACCCCCGGCGGAGCGGCAAACCTGAAGCGCTGGTCGGCAATAGCGCCGTTCTCCTCCTGCTGGCTGAAGCGGTACTCGGTTACGGACTCATCGGCCTCTTCAAATTGGATGCGGGCAATGCGGTGCTCCGGCGTGATTTCCAGAATAACTTCGCGGATGCGGTCCGCCATGGCCTTGGGCACGCCCCGCAAAACCGTATTGCCCGGAGCCAGGGGAGCCACGTCCGGGGCCAGAGACAGCCCTTCCAGTTCTTTTTCCAGCCGGGTCTTTCCCAGAAGAAAA
>Ga0099829_10000693_pt1 | contig 17917 bp, 20 predicted proteins | sample CZO8metaG_3_FD_79336 | JGI IMG/M metagenome (GOLD analysis project Ga0099829, IMG submission 79336) | Vadose zone soil microbial communities from the Eel River Critical Zone Observatory, Northern California, USA - CZOApr15con2H2.8 metaG | ecosystem: Environmental > Terrestrial > Soil > Vadose...
ATCCGGACATCGACATTCTGCTCTCGATAGACTCGACCAGCTTTCCGCTCGGCACCGGCCCAAAGCCGCACGAGATCTGGCACAGTGGGTACTATCCCGTCGTTTGGACGAACAAGAATTACAAGATGATCTACCTGAACATGGGTCACAACGACATCGACTACGAGCACAAGTACGATGCGACGAACAAAACGTTGTCGCATACCCTGAACACCCCGGTTCAGGATCAGCTGATCATCGATGGCCTACTGTGGCTGGGGAGCAGGGACCAAAAGGTACCACGTGCCGTAAGGTAGAGGATCAAGGCCTCATCCCATTTGCGACGCCCACCATTCCCGCGCTCGGTCCTGGGTCCAAGCGCCCGCGCCTTCGAGCGCTGCCAGCCGAAGCGACAGTTCCTTGGCGGACTGCGGCCGCTTCGCGGGGTCCTTTGCCAGGCAGGATAGCACCAGGTCATCGAGTGACGCGGGAATCGACTGGTGCGTCCGGGCTGAGGGAGGCGCAGGCGGCGCTTGGGCGTGCTGCATGAGCAGCCCCATGGGGGTCTCGGCGGTGAACACGAATTGTCCGGTCAGGAGCCAGTACGCCACACAGCCGGTCGCATAAATGTCGGCGCGCCCGTCCAAATCAGTTCCCATCGCCTGCTCGGGGGCAATGAACGCCGGCGTACCCTGAACCGCGTTCTCCCGCGTGCGCACCGGGCTCGTTTCCGTGGAGTCGCGGACTGCCCGCACGATGCCGAAATCCAGCACCTTCACGAAGTCGTACTCCTCGCCGTAGCGGCAGATGAAGATGTTCGCGGGCTTGATGTCGCGATGAACCAGGCCGCACGACTGGGCCTCTGACAGCGAGTGACAGATCTGGCGCAGCAGGTAGATGGCCCGTTCGGGCGGGGTGGGCCCGAAGCGCCGGAGGAGCGAGTCGGCATCGAGGCCGTCGAGCAGTTCCATGACGTAATAGAAGGCGCCGTCTGCGGCCATCCCGAAGTCGAAGAGCTCCACGGTGTGCGGTGAGCGGAGGCGGGCGATCACCTGGGCCTCGCGCTCGAACCGGCTGACGGCTTCTTCCGACACCCCGCCACGGGCATCCCGGGCGAAGGAGGGTCGGATGAGCTTGATGGCGGCGGGTCGGGCCAGCATGCGATGCCGGGCGCGCCACACCTCCCCCATTCCCCCTTCTCCCAGCTTCTCCTCCAGCCGATAGCTCCCCAGCTCGCGCGCGCGCGTGACCTCGGTGCCCAGGTAGTAAACCACACGGGCGCCCACGTAGGCCATGCCCACGACGAGGAGGTAGGGGAACACGAGGCCGAAGAAGAACTCCGCCGGTTGCAGCCTCACTGTGGACGCGCCGGTCGCGATCGTGAGCCTGATGGTGACGGGGACCGAGCTGACCGAGGCCAAGGCGGCCAACAACGCCCGGCGCGGCGCGGTTGGCACGACGACCGTGAACAGCACGACCCATACGGCGACCCACGAAAGCCCCAGCATGCCGCGGTGCATCTCGAGTGCCATCGGATCGGCGAACTCGGCCGCGGCAATGGCGTAGCTGCTGGCGATCTCGAATGCCAGACCGAGGTTCATCGCGGCGGGAAGGGAAACGCGTGGGCTCCGGATCACCGCCGCGACGAGCAAGGCCACACCGATCCCGATCACGGCCGGGCCCCACTGCCAGAAGCTCCCGAGGAATCGGACCCGATCGTCCGGGAGCACCAGTGCCGGAAAGACCCCGGCCATGAAAAAGACGAACGTGTACAGCAGGGCAAGGACGCGGAGGCGCCCCGCGGACTGATTGAGCAGATCGATTGGGAATCCCGACGAGACCCCTCGAGGTGTCGGGCCACGGGGGTCGGGGTGCACGAGCGTGACCTGCTCGTTCATGTCGAGGCTCCGGCCGCAGCCGCCTTCCATTGCCACACCGCGCCCGTGATCGTCGTCGGTAAGCGGTGGCCCGTTTGGCGCGCTACCATGATGATCTGACCGCGGTGATGACCTTCATGCGCGACGAAATACGTGAGCACGTGGCCGACGTCGAGCGAGAGGTTGCGCCACACGTATCCTTTCGACGGCGGGACTTGCCCCCCCGAGGCAATGCCCAGCTTGAGCAGCGCTTCGATGCCGTTGCTGCTGCGTTTCAGCGCAGCTACGAGCTCCTGACGTTTGACACGACGGTGATCGACGAGAGCGGGCGCCGTAATGCCATGTTCCCGCCCCAGCGTCTTGACCCACCGGCACCTCCCGTTGTGAATGTGGGCCGCGATCGATCGGATCGTGCGCCGAGGCTCTCCCGGGATGGCGACGTCCCAGAGGGCGGCCGGCAGGCGCTGGATGAACTGGACCGTGACCCGGTTGTTGGTCCGCCACGCGGCCAGCAGCGTCGCTCGCAAGTCGGGTAGCTTCACAGCCATCAGCGGTGTCGTTCCTCATACAGTCCGAACTCGTTGCCGACCGGATCCGCGAATATCGCAAACGCGCCCATGCCCGGGCCGATGTCCGTACGAGGTGTCAGCACTCGACCACCCGCCGCTTCGATCCGTTTCAGCGTCTCCGCAACGCCGTCCACCAAGATATAGGTCCGGGTCCGCTCGTCGGGAGTCCGATCGCTCTCCTTGACCCAGGTGCCGCTCACTCCACCGGTGTCATCGAAGGCCAGCTCGCCATCCCCACGTCTCCTGACCGCCCAGCCGAAAATGCTGCTGTAGAAGTCCGCGGACGCTTGGGCCGTCTTCGCGGGTATTTCTAAGTAACAGATTTTGCCGTGGGGCATGTCGCCTCCAAGTCAGCGCCTCGGTGGCTGGCCGCCGTCTCTTCAAGGGCTTTAGGTGGGCCGCGAGAGCCGCAGCAGGCGAAACGCCCAGAACGACAGCGCGCCCGCGGCGACCGTGATCCCGACCCACCAGGGGTTGGTCAGGAGGTGCATTCCTTCTACGACAATTCGCCACAGATGGGCTAAGGTGAGCAGCCCAAAGACGACGCCGGTCGTGAGGACATAGGCTCGCATGGATGGAGTCCTGGGGTTGGGACGATCGCTTAAGGTGCTGGCGACCTGTCCGCCGGCGCAAGGATCTCCGCTAGACGCGCCGGAACGTCGCGTTGGCGTCGATTTGCTTGTATTCGATACTAGCCTCCCTGACTTAGCACGCCTGACGCTTACCGCTGAGTTTGCCGCTGCTCCGAAAATGAGGAGTGTCGGCAAACCGATAGGCGGTGCCGGCGAGCGAGTCGCCGGACTGCCCGAGACGGAGCTGCAACCCGGTGAATCCATCTCCGAGAATCGCATAGACGGAGTCGGCGCGCTCGTACGGAGCCCACCACGCGAGCTGAAATCGACGCGGCGGGACGGTGTCGGCCCGCTCGACCTGAACGACGTGGCGGGTGGAGTCGGATGCGTCCGCCCGAGCGGAGTCAAACCGCACACGAAGCTGTCCGGGCAGGAACGGGTCCTCCCAACCGACGCTGTGGAGTTGCCAGCAGCCGACTGGTGACCGCCGGGCGTCTGGAAGAGCGACCGCGAGTGGCGGGCGTCCCGGCAGCCCGCACGCGGCGCCGAGCAGAGCTGTGGCAAAGACGAAAACCGTCGCCAGCTTCAAGCGCTCACTACCGGACGCGCCGGCGACCCTAAGCGGAATAAGAACCGCCAAGCGAGTAGCGCAAGACTGGCGGTCCCAATGATCCCATCGGGTTGGTGGAGGCAGTATCCGCCTGGTCGCCCGCTCACAATCGAGCAGATCGTCTGCATCGCAAGGGAGTAGATGAGACTTCCGAGGAACCATGCGCCGAAGAGTCGCTTCATACCTGCGGCGCACTCCCTCCCCACGTCGGCCCGAGAACCCATTCTCCGCGCACACGGAACGAAGTCGCGGCGGCCGGCGTCGCGGGGCAGGGCACGTCCCACCACACAACCAAGTAGACACCGTTCGCTACCGGCTCTTCGCGACGTTCGCCGTCTAGTTCCACTCGCACTCGGTCGGCGCCTGGGGGCGCTTCTCCCCAAACCGTAACCACGCCGAGCTCCGTGTCGGGATCAAGCAGGTGCCAACCTGGCCCATTGCTGGAGCTGCCCTCTGACCACCGGCCGTCTCGCCGCGCGTAGTGGACCTCGTACAAATAGGGCTCGCCACCGGGCCGGGTGTCGAACAGGGCGTAGCCCGCGTCACCGTGCTCTTGGATCGCAAGGACGCGGCAAGAGTCGAGCGGGAAACTCGCCCCTGCGGCGTCTGGCAGTGAGTCGAACTCGGCGACCAAGTTGGACTAATTCCGTTGTGTATCGGCCTAACGGCTTGCGCGAAAGCTGCCGCTCGCTGAACGAAGTCTGATTCCCGAATCTACGGCCCTCCACAGGGAGGTCGGACTTGCGGGCGCTGGTTAGGCGGCAGCCCACGGCCTAAGATAACGTCGAGAACTGATAGGGGCTCTAGTGCGGAAGCAGTATTACTTTCGCCAATCGACTCGCGGAATCTTGGCGTGGGACATCGACCGATTGGCGGCATTGTCGGCTGGCCTGCCTCGGAAACTGGTTCCGCTGAGCCAGATCACGGAGCTCGACGAGGCGTGGTGCGGGGACGACGAACGGCCAACGTGGCGCGCGATGCTGGAACACGTGAAGCTGATCGAAGCAGCGGACCTCTCGTTCCCGATAATCCTGTCGTCCAGCGGAGCGGTCATGGACGGTCGTCACCGCGTGGCCAAGGCCGCGCTGCTAGGACAAACCGAAATCACCGCCGTGCAATTCGACAACGATCCCGAGCCGGATTACGTGGGGCGTGGACCGGACGAGTTGCCTTCGCTCCGTCATCTGACCGAGCAATAACGAGAGAAGCGGAGGGCACAGGACTCGAACCTGTACGGGCTTGCGCCCAGCGGTTTTCAAGACCGCCGCCTTACCAGTTAGGTCTAGCCCTCCCGATTGCTATTCAACAACTTACCGAGAGGGGACCGCCCCGGAAGGGGCAAACACTGTCGTTGCACTGCCGTTGAAGCGCCTCGCAGAGGCGAGGCCAGACGCGCTCAGTTCGACGCTTCTTGACCGTCGAGGACCCCACGTTTCTTCCGCGCGAATCGTCCGACGCGGACAGCCAGCTCCCCTGGGACCGCGGTCATGTGCGTCATGTTAGTCAGCGGCCAGCGCGCCGTCGAGGCGTCCAGCGTGTTAGTCGGCTAGGAAGCGGGCCAACTCGGGGCCGGTGACGAATTGGCTGAAGCCGCCGTCGTACAGATCAAACGTGCCCTGCACGCCCGCAGCCATGAGCTGTTCTTGCACTTGCTGCCCGTAAAGCGCGCGTCCCGCAACGATGGTGATCTTGGCAATCTTGTCCGGCACGCTGCCCGGCCGGGGCTGCTGCGTCCACAACTCCAGGAAGTGCGGCTCCGTAGCCCGCCACCCAATGACGAGCAGCTTGGTGACGTGCGGGATGTCGGACTGCAGCTGTGTGATGTGTTCCGGCGGACACTCGAAGTCAACCTTGGTATTGACGGGCAGGGCGAGCGCTGGGAATACGTAGCGTCCCTCAAGCTGGACTTGGCTGGGGTCGGCCATCAGGTGAAATCCGGGTGCCAGCGGGACCCGGTGGCCCAACGCGATAATGGATCGCTCGGCGTCGGGCCCCGCCTCCACACCCGTGTTGTCGCTCAGCGTGCGCACCCAGTTCACCGACCCATGTGGCTTGAACACCTTGTACCCAACCCTCGGCGACACGTAGCTGCTAACCGAGCGCATGTCCATCGCAGCGACTGCTGGCAGGCGTGCTCTAGGAGGGTGTCATAGTTGAACGTGACAAACCGCACTTCCTCGGTGGGGTGGGCTGTCTTCCAGACCCGGATCTCGCCAAGGAGTGATACGTAGTTGGTGACGCCGGTGGTGCGCGCGAGCCAGTCGCCACTGCAGCTCCAGAGGACCCAACGGAGGTAGTAGCGCACGGCGTTCAATTCCACCGCTCGCTGAGGCTCGTGCTCGGCTTGCAGGCGGTATCGCTCCATCTCGGCTTCGAGGGTGGCACTGACGTGCGCGCGAAGGCGCGTGACTACCGGCGTGCAGTCGGGATACCGGAGCACCCACTGGTCAAAGAAGCGGCGCTGTTGGAAGAGTTCGTCTGCGAGGGGTGGACGCGATTCCATATCGGAACCCGGCGTCCCAGGCAGAAAGGTGTAGCTGGAGTCGTACGACGCCCCGGCACCGAAGATCACCATCAGCACCGCATACACCTTGGTTTCGTGTTAGCGGGAAGCTAGACGTGCCGAGCGTCGGGGACTAGGTCGTTCTTGCGGTACGGAGGGGCGGGAATGTGGCAGGGGGGCGCCCGTCTAGAGTTGCCTTCTTATTGTAACGTAGTCAGGCTGAGCGCCGCACGGCCCGAAACCTAGAGGCGGACGAAACCGGGGGATGAATCCCCGCGAAGAGCCCCCGAAACGTGGGGGACATTCGGGGGGACAAGAGCGATGACATTGCACAGTTCGAACCTTACCTGCAGACGTGCCTTTGCGCTCGCGGTCAACACGTGGGCAGGGTACGTCAGCCCGTAGAGGCTACTCAAGAGGGCACTTGGGGCGTAGCCGACGGCTCCTTCGGCAGGTCGCAGCCCAGCGCCATGCCGCTGGCTGACTATATCGCGGAGGTAATGCAGGTGCTCGACGAATCAGACCTGTGTGACGGCGACATCCTCGTCGAGCGTGTCAAAACACTTCGCCAGGCGGAAGAGAACCACGACTATAAGCAAAAGTTCATGGCCCTCAACGAACACTGATGACCTTCGGGAGCAGCGGAGCTTATCGACCCATCTCTCGTCGAATTCTCTGGTGACGTCGTACCAGCAGGCCGAGCTCAAGGAGTGGGCGGCGGCTGACGGGCCGTGTCCGACCGACTAGCGATTCCGCTGTTCGTGGACGGCCTGCCAGCAATACCAAGCTGCCACCGTCCGGTAGGGCCGGAACCGTTCGCCCTCAACTTGAAGCCGCTTCGGTGTCGGCAGGGCCCGGAGACCGTAGGCAAGCGCATAGCCCTTCCGAACCCCGTAGTCCGCGACTGGCCACACGTCCAGCCGGCGCAGCTGGAAAATCAGAAACATCTCGGCGGTCCACGGCCCGATACCGCGGACCACCGTCAAGCGCGCGATAACCTCCTCATCGGAAAGCCGGCCGATGCGGTGGAGTGGGACAGTCCCGTCGGCCACCTTCGCAGCGAGATCTCGGATAGAGGCCACCTTGTTGCCTGAGAGCCCGGCGGAGCGAAGCCGCTGGGGAGGCACGGCCAGGATGGCCTCGGGAGAAAGCGCCCCGTCGAACAGCGCCACGAAGCGCTGGTGGATCGCTCGCGCCGCGGCTCCAGCCAGTTGCTGATAGAGGATGCTCTCGGCGAGAGCCGCGAAGTGGTCAGTGGTCGGCCTCGGCAGCCGGAAGGGGCCGGTTCGCTGCATCAGTCTCGCCATGACCTTGTCGCGGCGGGCAAGTTCCGCGGCCGCGGCGGCAAAGGTGGTCTTGGGCATAGTCCCTCGTTGAGTATCAAGCGCTGGGGCCGGCAACGGAGCGAAAGATCCTTCCTGGAACGTGCCGGTGCCACGGTTTCACTGAGGGGAAACCGCCGCGCACATCGCGCAGCGGCTCGCCGCTTTTGCATCAAGGCGCTTCGAGTCGATGACGGAAGCCGGTGCACCTCGACTTAGTAAGGCGCGAACGGAGAGTCGGAAGCGAGGAATGCCGTCACCTGCCGCGTAAAAGACTCATGCCACTGGAAGAGAGAACCGTGTCCGGAGTCCGGGTACGTGAGCAGTACCGCGTTCGGGAGGTTCTCGCTCAACCAGTAGGAGTTTGAGACCGGAATCATTTCGTCAGAGACCCCGTTCACGACGAGGGTTGGCTGGCGGATGTTCTTCAGTTCGGCAAAGTGTGCGCCCGTAAATTGCTCCCAGTCACGAAACGACGCCATCTGGGCGGCGGCCACGTTCGGGCCAGACGCGGGGTCCAGGTCCTGTTTGCGTTGCATCAGCCTTTCAACGAATGCCTCGCCCGCTGCCTGGCTCGACTCCGTCAGCGCAAAGAAGATCTTCGCGAGAGGCGCGTACCCCTGGAGCCCGGGATCCTGGATGTACTTGGCGAGCCGCGGCTTCTCGAGGTGCATGATGTCTTCGCCCCCGCGCGGAGCCGTACCGACGAGAATCATCCGGCGAAAGATTGACGGACGATCCTGCGCCATCTGCTGCGCGATCATCCCTCCCAGCGAGTAGCCGAGGACGTCGCACGTCGTCACCCCGAGGCCATCCAGGAACGCCAAGGCGTGCATCGCCATCGCGGCAATCGTGGATGGCACGCTCCCGGTCGACCGTCCCACGCCGGCGTTATCGAACAGAATGACTTCTCGCTCCACGGCGAGCGGATCCGTGACCGCCGGATCCCAATTGTCGAGCGTCCCTGTGAAGTGCTGAAGACACAGGAGCGGGCGTCCGTTGCGAACGCCGAAACGGCGGTAGGCATACGTTTCGTTTTTCACTTTGAGGAATTGCGTTGGGGCCGTGATGTTGCTGGCGATCGCGGTGGCTGTCATCTCATGACCTCCGTGTCAGGTGTGACCTTGTGCGGCCTATACTGGGGTCAGCCCGGAAAGCACCTTCTCGAGCGTGATCGGAAACTCGCGCACCCTTACGCCGGTGGCATTGAAGACAGCGTTGGCCACGGCCGCCCCGGAGCCGCAGATCCCTAACTCGCCCAGTCCTTTCACGCCGAGCACATTAGCCTTGTCGTCGAAATCGTCGAGCAACACGGCATCCAGCTCGCGGATGTCGGCGTGCACCGGCATGAGATACTGAGCCAGGTCGCGGTTGACGAATGCTCCAACACGCGTGTCCATGACGGCTTCCTCATACAACGCCATGCTCATGCCCCATGTCATACCGCCGATGAGCTGGGAGCGCGCCGTCTTCGCGTTCAATACCCGCCCAACGGCGAACACGCCTAGCATCCGACGGAGCCGAATCTCAGCGGTGTCCGCATCGACACCCACTTCTGCGAAGTGTGCGCCATAGCTGTGAATCGAGAATGCTCCGTAGTTCGGCTCCTGCCACATGCCTACGATCTCGCCATCCGCCTCCAATCCTTCTGGAGGGACGCGGCCGCCTAACGCTTGCAACTTCGCGAGGAGGACTTGACACGCGCGATGAACGGCGACGCTCGTGCTTGCGGCACCCCACGAACCGCCGGAGCCAAAGCTGGTGGGATACTCCGATTTCCCCAAGTCGACACGTACCCGCTCGAGCGGCAACGCAAGCGCCTCTGCGGCGACCTGCGTCAGAATGGTGTAGGTACCAGTGCCGATGTCGGTCATATCCGACAGGACTATGGCACTCCCGTCTCGCTCCAGCCGTACCCGCGCTTTGGTCGGTACTTGCGGATGTACGCGAATGGCGGACGCCACGCCATAACCGACGAACCACCGGCCGTCACGCAGGCTCGAAGGCCGTGTGGGGCGCCGTCCCCACCCGAACCGACGCGCCCCTTCGCGCAAGCACTCAACTAGCCGACGATCGCTGAAAGGCACTCCACGCTCGGGATCCAGCGTCGGTTCGTTACGGATCCGTAGCTCGATCGGATCGATACCTAACAAGTGCGCCAGCTCGTCCATCGCTGATTCGAACGCCAACAGGCCAGGTGCCTCACCGGGGGCGCGCACGTCTTCCCCTCGCGGAACATCCAGCGGCACCAGGCGATGACGCGTCAAACGATTAGGGGCTGCATACAAGTCGCGAGTTCCGAGAGCGGTCGGCTCGACGAATTCGATGTGTGCGTTCGTATGCATGGTGACGTCATGGGCGAGGGCAAGTAAGCGGCCTTCTCGATCCGCGCCTAGCCGTACCCGCTGTCTCGACGTCGGGCGCACACCCACGAGATGGAAAACCTGTTGGCGGGTGAGAGCGACCTTGACCGGCTGGTCGAGGGTACGAGCCGCGAGCGCCGCCAAGATCGTCTCGTAATGCACGCGAAGCTTGGAGCCGAAACCGCCGCCCACATACGGGGCGACCACGTGGACGAGCTGAGGATCCATCTTGAGCGTGCTCGCAATTGAAGCACGAGCTGCATCGACGATCTGAGTGCTCGCGTAGGCGGTCAAGGCTTGACCTTGCGGCACGGCGAGACACGCGTGCAGTTCAAGCGGCTGCGAAAATGCGTACGGAGTCGAGTACACCTGATCCACTTTGACTGCCGCCCCAGCGAAGCCTGCTTCGAAGTCGCCAACTGCACTGTCGGTCGGCAGGCCGAATACCAAGCTCTTCGGAGAATACGCCTCCTCTTGGCGCGCGGCGAAGTCGAAATGACCCTCGGCGGCGACATAGTCCACGACTACGAACGGTGCGGCGGCTCGCGCTTGCTCGAGCGTTGTCGCGACGACCAGCGCCACGGGTTGCTCGTAGTGATGAATTTCGTCGCTGCTAAGTGTGGGCTCAGCGCGCCAGTACTCCAGCGGGAGGGACTCATCACGTGTGCCTTGTTCTTGGACATTCTGATGAGTGAGCACTAAACGCACACCAGGCATTTGCTCGGCGCGCGCTGTGTCGATCCGGCTTATCCGGCCTTTGGCAATCCTGGAGCCCACGATGAAGCCATAGAGCGGCGGACCGGCGTCCCACTCTTCATATGTGTAGGTAGCCTTGCCGGAGACTTTCAGCGGTCCGTCGACACGGCTAATCGGTTGTCCGATGATAGTCATCATTGTCTCCTCAGTCCGTACGAGCCGCATCTGCCAGCGTGCGGCAGAGTGTGCGCTTCGCCAGCTCGATCTTGAAGTCGTTGTGACCGCGGCCCACGGCATCGGCCATCGCGACCTCCGCGGCGGCACGAAACGTCGGCATCGTGGCCGACTGACCCTCGAGAGCCGCTTCCGCTTCGACGGACCGCCATGGCTTCGGCGCCACTCCACCTAACGCTATGCGCGCGGTGGTGATCTTTTTGTGACGCGTTTCAACGATCGCCGCCACCGAAACAAGCGCGAACTCATACGAAGCACGGTCGCGCACTTTGCGATAGAGCTGCCGACCGGGAGGTGGTGGTGGCAGCAGAACTGCGGTGATCATCTCGTCAGGCTCGATGACGGTCTCAATATGCGGCGTCTCGCCCGGCAGGCGGTGGAAGTCGCGGACGGCGATGCGACGCGAGTGACCGGTCGCCCCGAGGAGTTCGACCTGGGCGTCGAGTGCGACAAGGGCAACCGCCATGTCCGACGGATGGATAGCGATGCAGGCGTCGCTCGCGCCAAGGATCGCGTGCCCTCGGTTGAACCCTTCAATCGCCGAGCAACCGGACCCAGGATCCCGCTTGTTGCAGCCGGTCGCGGGATAGTAGAAGTAGGGGCAGCGAGTGCGTTGCATCAGGTTGCCGCCGATGGAAGCCTTGTTTCGCAACTGCCCGGAAGCACCGCTTACCAGTGATTGCGTAAGCAGCGGATAGCGGGTCCGCACCCGCAGATCGGCGGCAGTGTCGGAATTCGTCGCCTGCGAACCGATACTTAGACCGCCGTCAGCCAGCTCGTCGATGGTCCTCAGCGGCAGCCGGCTAATGTCTACGAGATGCGCAGGCTGCTCGATCTCGAGTTTCATGAGGTCGAGGAGGTTTGTGCCGCCGCTGATGAACTTCGCACCTGGCCTGGACACCGCCGCTACGGCAGCTGCAGCGTCCTTCGCGCGCTCGTAGGTGAAGGCTTTCATCGCCGTCCTCTCTCCGTATAGTCGCGAATGGCGGCGACGATGTTCGGATAGGCGGCGCAGCGACAGATGTTGCCGCTCATCCGCTCGCGGATCTCGGCGTCAGTAAGGTCAACATCCGGACTCGTTACGTCTGGTGTGACGTGACTCGGGACCCCCGCTTCCACTTCGGCCACCATGCCTAACGCGGAGCAAATCTGGCCGGGAGTGCAGTAGCCGCATTGAAAGCCATCGCGTTCGACAAAAGCGGCCTGTAACGGATGAAGCGCGCTCGGCGCTCCCAGCCCTTCGATGGTGACGATCCGGTCGTCCTCGTGCATGACCGCAAGCGTAAGGCACGAGTTGATCCGCCTGCCGTTGATGAGCACTGTGCAAGCGCCACACTGCCCGTGGTCGCAACCCTTCTTGGTACCGCTCAGGCGGAGATACTCGCGGAGAGCGTCAAGCAGTGTGGTGCGCAGGTCCAGCTCGAGGCGGTACGACTGACCGTTCACAGTCAACTCAATCTGCCCAGAGTATTCGCTGGCAGACGGACGCCCGATGGCTGTGGATGTGCTCATTCGTCGCTCGTCATTGCGCGGCAGTCTCTATGATCCGCGCGATCTCCTGGGAACGCGCGATGAACACGAGGTGACCGCTTCGCAGCTCTGTGGTCTTGGCCCGCATACGGTTCGCCATGAATCGCTCGAGGTCGGGGTTGATCGCTCGATCCTCTGTCGCAACGACGTACCAGGACGGAATCGTCTTCCACGCCGGCGGCGTGGTCAGCGGCTCACCAAACGCGCTGCCGGCGATCGGCTTCTGCGCGGTCGCGAATGCGCGCGCCTGCTTAGGCGGCAGGCCATTGGCGAACACCTCGGGATACTTCGCCGTGTCGATGTAGAGGAACCCGGCGGCGTCGGGGACGAGGGCCTTCCCAAGCCCTAGATCGGGGAAGCGTTGCGACAGCCCACCCAAGCCTTCGTTCACGTCAGGGGCGAACGCCGCGACGTACACGAGGGCGACGACGTTGTAGCCGCGGTCCTGCAAGACCCGCGTGACGTCGTACCAGCCGCTTGCCTCGGCCCACGCCCCGTGCACGAGCACAATCGTTGGGGGCGCGTCGCGATCGCGGTGTTCGGCGGAAATCGCCGGGGGGACCAGGGTACCGCCGTCGCTCGCGAGGATCGAGCCGCACAGCGCGGCAGCCGCGACGACGGATAAAGCCAAGCTCTTTCTCAAGTTGCCTCCCCATGGTTGTGACAGACCATGGCACTCAGACGGACATCACCTCCCTGTACGCGAGGAGCCCGAGACCTGAAAGTGCGGGCCGAGATACGAAGGTGCTATGTCGGGATGGCAGGTACCGAGGTACGTTCGAGTCATGCTCGTCGAGACGACGGACGTCGCCGACCGGAAGCGCGCTGAAGCTCTGCTCGCCGCTGAAAAGCAATTGCTCGAAATGGTGGCGCGCGGCCACTCGATGTCGGAAATACTCGACGCGATCTGTCAGCTTGTGGAAACCACAGCCAGTGGGTGTTACTGCAGTGTGGTACTCGTCGATCCGAGCGGCACGCGTCTGGAACACGGTGCTGCACCAAGCCTTCCGGTCAGTTTCGTCACGTCCATTATCGGCCGACCCGTAAACGAAGATTCAGGTCCGTGCGCGCTGGCGGCGTACCTCAACGAACAAGTCATTTCGGCTGACCTCACGACCGAGACACGATGGGCGGCGTACGAGTGGTGCCCAATGGCCTTGGCGCATGGGCTGAAGGCGTGCTGGTCAACGCCGATCCCGTCCACGACCGGCACAGTCTTGGGTGCGTTCGCGCTCTACTTCAACGAGCCCGCAACGCCCACGCTACTCCATCAGGAGCTCATTGAGCAATTCACGCACATTGCGAGCATCGCGATCGAAAGCGCCCGCACACGGTCCGCACTGCAGGAAAGCGAGGAGCGCTTCCGCCGCATGGCGGACACGATCCAAGACGTCATTTGGATCACTTCGCTCGATCCTGAACGCATCCTGTACTGCAGTCCCAGCTTCGAGCGCATCTGGGGGTTGTCGGTCGAGGCGCTACTTCGGAACCCGCGGCTTTGGAGGGACACAATTCATCCCGACGATCGGGAGCGAGTCATCCATAGGCTTGCGCGCTGGATTGCTGGCGAGGACGTGAGTTATCACGACGTCGAATTCCGCATTGTGCAGCCCGATGGCCAGATCCGCTGGATTCACGAGCGAGGTGTGCTCACGCGGGACGAGCGCGGAGCACCAACACTGGTTAGCGGTATCTCCACGGACATTACGGCACGGAAACAGGCAGAGGAAGGGCTGCACGAGATGCGCGCGGCGTTGGCGCATGTCGCGCGAGCGGCGACGCTGGGCGAACTCACGGCCTCCATTGCCCACGAAGTCAACCAGCCGCTCGCGGCGGTCGTGATGAACGGCAATGCGTGCCTCCGCTGGCTGAACGCCGCTCCTCCGAACATCGGCAAAGCGCGGGAGGCCGCGCGCCGTGCGACGCATGAAGGACAGCGCGCGGCGGACGTGATCGGGCGCTTGCAAGGGCTGTTCCGAAGGGCCGAAACGGCTAAGACCGAAGTGGACATCAATGATGCCATCGCCGATGTCCTCACGCTGGCGCGTACGGAACTGCAACGAAAGCGCATCGTGCTCCGGACGGAGTTCGCTCCGTCACTTCGTCCGGTGGTCGGTGATCGCGTGCAATTACAGCAAGTCGTCTTGAACTTGATCATCAACGCTGCCGAAGCACTGGCTGGCGTGGACGATCGACCGCGTGACATCACCGTGACGACAGTGCGTCACGATGACGATCACGTCCTTATTGCCGTCAGCGACAGCGGCATTGGTCTCGGCGGAGTCGATCTGGAGCGTATCTTCGAGCCCTTCTACACGAAGAAGAACAGCGGCATGGGCATGGGCTTGTCGATTGCGCGCTCCATCGTCGAGAGCCATGGCGGGAGACTCTGGGCAACACCCCGAGTTGGCGCCGGCGCGACGTTCCAGTTCACGGCACCCCTTTCATGACGTTCCCTCCTGGGTCGCGAGTCTTCGTTGTTGACGACGATCCCTCCATCCGCGACGCGGTCCGAGGACTGTTGGCGTCAGCCGGGCTGCGCTGCGAGGTGTTCGCGGCAACTCAGGAATTCCTTGAGGCGGAGCGACTGGACGTGCCGGCGTGCCTCGTGCTGGATGTCCGGCTGGCCGGGATGAATGGTCTCGATTTCGCGGAGGAGCTGAGCGCGCGCAGCGACCCAATTCCGATCGTTTTCATCAGCGGAGTCGGCACGATCCCGATGAGCGTGCGCGCCATCAAGGCGGGAGCCGTGGAGTTTCTCCCCAAGCCCGTGAGCGATGACGCATTGTTGTCGGCTGTGGCGCAGGCGCTCGCGCGCGACGATGTGGCGCGCCGGCGTCGCGCCCATGACCAGGCCTTGCAGATCCGGTTCGGGAAATTGACGGCGCGGGAGCGCGATGTGCTGTCGCTGGTCGTGGCGGGACGGCTGAACAAGCAGATCGCGGCGCAGCTCGGCACCGCCGAGCAGACCGTTAAGCAACAGCGCGGTCGGGTCATGCGAAAGCTCGAAGTGCAATCCGTCGCCGAACTCGTGCGCCTCGTCGCCCGGCACGAGGCCGCCAATCTTACCAAGGTCTCGTAGCCTCGCGAGCCCGGACGTGTCACTGTCTAGCATGACTGATGCTGCGCCGATGATCGCGGTCATCGACGATGATCCCAGCGTGCGTGAGGCGCTGCAGGAGCTGCTGCGCTCGGCTCGGTACCAGGCGCGCTCATTTCCATCAGCGGAAGCATTCCTGGCGCGTATGGATGCACAGGATTTCGCGTGTCTGGTGGCGGACGTTCACCTGCCGGGGATGAGCGGTGTCGCGTTGGTGCACGAACTGGTCAAATCCGGCAAATCAGTGCCAACGTTACTCATTACGGCGCGCGACGATGCTCGTACGCGCGAGCTGGTCAGCACCGCGGGAGCTGTACCGCACCTCAATAAGCCATTCAGCGATGCCGCGTTCTTCGAAGTCGTTGGACGACTCTGTAGCCGGTAGGCGACGGCATCATACCTCCGTAGCATATACCAACGTCTGACGTACCATGATGTGATTCTCCAGCCGTCGATCATCGCTTACGCTCCTTCACGCGCACCCCAAGGAGCCGGCCATGACCGATGCCCAAAGCGAAGACAGGCTCGACGCCATGCTGGTCGAAGCGATCCGCTCTGACCCCATGGATGTGGTGGCCCTCGATGGGCTGGTCCGTCGTCACGGGGCGGAGCTCCTCCAGCGTTGTCGGCGCCTGACCGGAAACCGCGAAGCGGCACATGACCTCATGCAGGAGGCATGGTGCCGCGTGCTCGCCGCGCGACATCGACTCGACCCTGATCGCGGCGTTGCCGGCTATTTGGTGATGACCGCGAAGAACCTGTGGCGAGACTGGAACAGAACCGCGCAGCGCGGCCATGGGAGGTCAGTGGGGAGAGAACAGTCGCTGGACGCGACCTGGTCGGCCACGGAACGGAGCGGATGCGCCCTGGCTGAAGTCTTGCCGGACCCCCAGACAGTGGACCGCGAGGAGCGCATCCACCGTGGGATGGATCTCGCGCGAGGCCTTGCTGCCCTGCCACTGCGGCTGCGGGAAGTGATTATCGCACGGTTTTACAGAGGGGAAACCGCTGCGCACATCGCACGCCGGTATGGTCGAACGCAGCAGACGGTTACGAGCTGGCTGCGTCAGGGAATTCGCGAGCTACGGCAGATGGTGGAGTAGAGACGCCGGCGCGCTTCCAGGTCGAACCCGCGCGGCGTATTCCCGATGAGGTCAACTCAGATGAGCGCGAACGCTACAGCCAAATACCTCCAATCCATTTCGAACGGCCCGAAGGCACGGTCGCCGCTGTTATTGGTGATTGGCGGTTGAAGAACCGAAGCTCCCTGGACCCCGGGCCTCAAGAACGCGAACCGATCCTCAGGTGCCGCAGCTGAACTTACAAGCTCCGGAAGCTGCTAGCGTGTCAAAACAATACGCGACAAACGGGGGGACATTCGACGCGAGAATCGCGTAAGTCTAATGCGCCCAGGAGGACTCGAACCCCCAGCCTCTTGATCCGTAGGCAACAACGCCTGGGCGTCGGGATCAAGTTTCCGGCTTCGATAGTGAATGGCCCAGTTGTCCGCGCCATCCCACGCAAACTGCACGAGCGTGTTCGGGGTCAGCCATACATAGCTGAAGAAGCTACCGTTCCATGGCGATTCCAGACGCGGCTTCCCGTAGAGGCCGTCGAGTTGATCCACGATCTGTCTGGACTCCGATAGGACGTCCTGGCGAGCGACGCGTCGTTCGCGCGTCGCGAAAGAAAAAGACACTCTTGCGAGGTGTAATCCCTGTCGTCCTACCCAAAAGGATACGAACGCCTTCAAGTTGTGTGCATGGACGTCGAGATCCTGCCACACACCGCGCACATCCTCAACGAGGTTGTCGCTTCGAGCATAGGTCTTGCGCAATGTGCTCACGGTCATGCCCCACGTGAGCCCGCGAAAGAGAGGTTCGGGACCGACGCCCTCAGACTGCTGAGCCATCGCGTTCATCCCGACCGCGAGGAGCATGATTGGCACGAATCGGGCTTTTAGGAACAATCGCACGCACTTTCGTTTCTGGGTGCGCCCGTCAGCTTCAATCGCTTGTGAGCCCCGCCGCTCAAGCGGGCAATTCCATAACGAATCGCGGTCGTACGGCGCGTTCGCCGTTCGACGGCAATGCAAAGGTTGCGCTGGCGTGAGTGCCATGTCAAAAGGCGGTTGGGTCGTGGGTGGGTGACAATAACCGCGAATGGATTGGTGTCGTGACGGGGGCTTGCGGAGTGCGGCGGTTCAAAAAACCGCCGCCACCCCATCACAAAACACTGCCATTGCACTGCCGGTCTGATTTGTCAGTAGACGTCAGTATTGACTCGTCTGAGCACGAATTGCCCAAAAAACAATCGGCCCCGCATAGCGAGGCCGATTTTCAAGACCGCCGCCTTACCAGTTAGGTCTAGCCCTCCCGAACTGGAGGCAACCTAGCGGCCCACCCGCGCGCCGGTCAACGATCGGCTGGAGGGATGTATCCGTAGCTGGTGTTCTTGAACACCGAGTCGGCGAGCATCAGCGCCCGGTTCGCGACCTCCCCCTTGGTGGGGCGCAGCGCCTGCGCCAAGGACTGATACAACAGCCCGTAGGTCGCGAGAATC
>Ga0099829_10000697_pt1 | contig 17791 bp, 15 predicted proteins | sample CZO8metaG_3_FD_79336 | JGI IMG/M metagenome (GOLD analysis project Ga0099829, IMG submission 79336) | Vadose zone soil microbial communities from the Eel River Critical Zone Observatory, Northern California, USA - CZOApr15con2H2.8 metaG | ecosystem: Environmental > Terrestrial > Soil > Vadose...
AGATAAGAAATAGGAGCGCTATCGGGATCACGATCTGAAACAGAAAGAGTGCCAGTGCAAGTAACGCACCGGCCGTGAATTCCCGTCTCTCCCCGAGACTAATAGTCGCGGCGGTGATCAAGGTCAAGAGCAAAATCGAGTCCTGACCTTTCATGAGAGTGCCCGCTATTGGAAGGAACAAAAACATAGCTGCAGGCAGCCCATGCCAGACCGCGGCTAGATTTCTCATATGCGCGCGCAGCAATCGGTAGCAGATCGCGAGCAGGCCCAAATTAACCGTCAAAAATGCAAAATAGGCGGCGCGAAACGGTAACAAGGACAATGGAACGAAAAGGAGCGCTTCATACGCCGGATGAATAAACGGCATGGCTAGGCTCTCCTGAGAGATCAGTCGGTCCTGATAGACCTTCTCCGTCTCGTAGCTGTAAAGCGATCGTGCGTCGCCCGCACGCACCATGTACCCGGCGCTGTAGAAATTCCTGAAGTCGGCGTGCCCATCAAATATCGCGGGGATAAAAAATAGCCAGCCTGTAATCTGAATGCCGAGCAGGATAGCCGGAATTCCGAGAGCCAGGCCCCGGACGTAGTACGGCGGGGCAGGACTTGAAGGAGAGTGTGTTCCCGAGTTTGCATGTCGTACCATTGCTGCTCGTTAGCGCTGCCAGGCACAGCGTTCCCACCAATGGAGCGCGAAAATCACTTCCGGTTCAACATCCATTCGGAATTTCCTATTTAGCCGCGAAAGCGGCACAATAGCACAGCAGCCTGCGACAATGGGGCACTATTTATTTGAGACCCCCGCCTCGCATCTGGATCGCAACGTGGGAAATGTCCCCGGTGCCCCTCGATTCGGAGCCTGTGGTTGAAAAGGCAGTCGAGTCAAGGAAGCATGAAGACGATAAACATCGTTTTAGGCTTGTTGCTAGTGGCCTTGCTGGCGTGGTTTCTGGCTGCGCGCCAGCGGCAGATGCGGGCCAGCGTCGCCGACCGCGATTCGATTGCTTATTGGGCCGCCGCCCGTCTGCTCATCGATCATCAAGATCCCTACTCGTCGCCAAGCGTTCTGGCTCTGCAGCGCGGTCAGGGATATCATGCGGAAAAACCACTGGTCCTGCGTACTCCGCCCTGGTCGTTGTGGATGGTTCTGCCCCTCGGATGGCTCAATGCCTATTGGGCCTGGGTATTTTGGCTGGCCGTGCTGCTGACGTCGTTGTTTTTGTCGATGCGCCTTTCGTGGCGAATGTATGGTGAGGGAATCCGTCCTCCGAGCGTATTTCTGCTCGCAGGCTATCTGTTTGCTCCGGTGCCAGCGTGCCTGGTGGCAGGACAATTTGGATTGGTGTTGCTGCTAGGCATCGTCCTGTTTTTTGTCTTCGCGGAGCGGCACCCGTGGTTGGCAGGGGCGGTCCTGCTGATCCCTTTTGCGAAGCCTCATCTGTTTACACTGCTCTGGCCGGTCCTGGCGATTTGGATCGCGAGCCGCAAAAAATGGACGATGGCTGCCGGCTTCGCTCTCGCATTCTCATCGTCCGTGGCAATCGCATGGGCGTTCGATCCGGCGGTCTTCTCACACTATCGCGAGATGCTCCGCCAGGCTTCGATTCAGTTTGAATTTATTCCTGCCATAAGTGGAGTCGTGCGCTTGATCTTTTTCCGGCGGTTCTTTTGGGCCCAGTTCCTGCCCATGGTGGCAGCATTCGGGTGGAGCGCATGGTACTACTGGAAAAACTGCGACATATGGACCTGGAAAAACCATGGCCCCGCTCTTCTAGTGGTGTCGGTGCTTACAACGCCTTATGCCTGGATGACCGATGAGACGATTCTGCTCCCCGCGATTCTTCAGGCGGTACTCTGGATGTATCAGGCCCGGGCGAAGCTGACTCTCAGCTCGCAACTCGTCATCTTCACATTCGCATGCCTCGACCTGCTTCTGCTGTTGCTGCTGCGGGCAAAAATCCCTTTTGCCACCGGAATTTATTTCTGGAGCAGCCTGGTGTGGGTTTCGTGGTACTGGTATGCGCAACGTTTTCGGCCGGCCATGACTCGGAGTCTGGATTAGAGCCTGGATCAGAGCGGCACGCAAAGTGTCGTTCGCACCGAGGTGCAATCTCCGCAACTGTAAACAAACGTATCCGCCCGCTTCATGGCCAGTGTTCCTCTAAAGTATCAACGGTAAGTGATCCTCCTTGACATAGGAGCTTTTCCTCTAGATTTACTTGTAGCAAAAAGTCCTCTCTCTCTGCCGTAAGTCCCTCTCGCCGCAATGACATGCATCGGTTAGCCGTCGGTTACGCCCCGCGCTGAGCGGCGATTGGTCACCCAAGTGCCTCCTACCTAAGTGTCAAGCTGTTCCCATCGTTACCCCCAGGGCGCTGAGAACAACTAAACCTAAAACAGGAGAAAACACAATGACGAACCTCGTTCTCAAGTCACTGAACCGCCTCCATCAGGATGAATCGGGCCAGGGTCTCGTGGAATATCTGCTGATTTTGGCGCTCGTTGCTTTCGCTGCCACGGCGGGTATGGGTTCTCTGGCATCCGGGCTGAACAGCGCCTTCGTTCAGATCGGCAAAATCCTCGGCGTCTACATCACCTAGTCCAGCAGTTGCCCAGCGGACTCCTGTTTCGTCTGTGATCCGGCGTTCCCCGGAGGACGCCGGCTGCAGGCAACCGGAGCCCTGATCGAATAAACCAAGGAGGTCACAATGATGCAACTTATCGCGAACCAGCTTTACCGTTTGCAGCATGATGAGTCTGGCCAGGGATTGGTGGAGTACCTTCTGATCCTGGCGCTGGTTGCCTTTGCCGCCACGGCGGGCATGGGCAGTCTGGCATCCGGACTCAACAGCGCGTTTGCACAGATCGGCGCGATCCTCGGCGTCTACATCACCTAGTGAAGTGGTTGTCGGGACGGTTGCGATCGGCACGCGATTGTTTTCAACCCACGGCCATCCCCCGGCCGGGGTGCTTTCTCACGAGTGGATTGCTTGGAAAAATATTTTTTGATCAGCGCGGTCTTGGTGGCCTCGACGGGAGCGGTGTGCGACGTTCGGAGCGCGCGCATCCCCAACTGGCTGACCTACAGCAGTCTGGCTGCGGCACTCGGGCTGCGACTTGCGGCATCAGGCTGGGCCGGGTTAAAAGGCGGCCTGGTTGGGGTGTTGGTGGCCGGCGGCATTTTCTTAGTTCTTTTTTTAATGGGTGCCATGGGCGGTGGAGACTTGAAGTTGATGGCCTCGGTGGGCGCGTGGGTGGGAAGCGGGCAAGTGGTCACCATGCTACTGGCAGCCGCTTTTGCCGGAGGCTTTCTTGCGCTGGTGCACGTCGCATTCGGCCAGCGTGGGCGACAGACGCTGTGGAATCTTTTGGAATTGATTCGTTTTCGTCTTACCTCAGGACTGCAGCCCCATCCGCTGTTGAATGTTCGCGAATCGGGCGCGGAGCGGGTGCCGTATGCCGTAGCGATCGCCATGGCCACTCTGTACTGTGCCGGAAGCGCAATTTGGTGGAGGTGATTTTACGAACACTCGGCGTATTTTGCTCGCACTCGGGATGGCCGCCATAATGGCGGGACTTCTCACGCTGCTGGTCTTCAAGCGTCTGCGGGCCGGGATAGGGCAATCGCAGATTACTAAGATTGTTGCCGCTTCGAATCCCTTGCCTGCGGGAGTCGCGCTCGCCGCCAAGGACGTGGCCCTGATCGATTGGCCAAGCGATGTGCCGCTCACGGGATCATTCACCAAGGTCGATGACGTTCTCGGACATCCGCTGCTTCATGGGTTGGGAGCGAAGGAACCGGTTCTGCAGCGGGACCTGGCCCTGGAAGGTTCGGGCATCGGACTGTCCACCAAGATTCCTCCCGGCATGCGGGCGACCGCGGTTCGATCCAATGAAATCGTCGGCGTGGCCGGGTTTCTGTTCCCTGGCTCGCACGTCGATGTGCTGGCAACCTACGCTCTGCCCGGAGTGGCAGGCAACCTGACGCAGACGGTGCTGCAGGATGTGGAAGTTCTCGCCGCAGGGCAGACCATTGAACCCGATCCTCAGGGCAAACCGGAACAGGTCAATGTGGTAACGCTGGTTCTCAGTCCGCAGGATTCGCAAAGATTGCAACTGGCCAGCACTCAGGGCACGATCCAATTCGTCTTGCGCAACGGCACCGACAAGACCGCCGTGGATCTTCACCCCACCCACGTCGACCAGTTGCTTCCTACCTCCCCCAAACCGCCTTCTGCAAAACCGGGCAGGGTGGCAAAGCAAGCACCCGCGGCTTCACGCCCAACCTACGTCTTAGAGATTATTCAGGGAACGCAGAAAACAGTTCACAAGTTCGACGAAGGCAAGAAGGAAACAGGAACTCAACAATGATGAATTCGACGATTGTGCGCCGCATATGTTTTGTTCTTGCAATCGGCGCCGTTTCCGCGGCTGGCCAGAACAGAGTGCCCGCGGCAGCGCCTCCGGCTGAGGGAGAGACGGTGCATGTGTTGGTCGGCAAGTCGGTGGTCATCAATGTTCAAGCGCCGCTCACGCGAATACTTTCAAGCAATCCCGTCGCTGTCGAGACCATGGCGACTTCTCCCACCCAGGTCGTGGTCGAAGGAAAAGCGGCTGGAGACAGCAGCCTGATTCTTTGGGATGAGTCGGGGCGATCGCAGGTTCTGGACGTGGCTGTGGACCTCGACATTGCCGGACTGCGGAGCGCGATTCAGCGCTCCTATCCTCACGAAAACCTTGAGGTCGAAGCTGACGCGGGGCGGCTGGTGCTGACGGGAACGGCTTCCAATGCCCATATCGTCGAGGATTTGAGCAAGATGGCGGGAGTTTACTCCACCCAGGTGGTCAACTCCGTTCGTATTCCCATCGCCCACGAACGGCAGCTCATGCTGGAAGTAAAATTTGCCGAGGTCGATCGAACGGCGCTCTCGCAGTTCGGGGTTAATATTCTTTCCACGGGTGCCACGAATACGATCGGAACGACCACCACAGGCCAGTTCGGTGGCTTCGGCCAACAACAAATCACCGACACCACCGGGGTTCGGGCATCTCCGCGGCCGGATATTCCTGTGCCCACGACCGGCCCCGTTCACGTTCCCTTTACTTCGCAGGACACTATCAGTCAAGTTCTCAATATCTTCCTCTTCAGGCCCGATCTCCATTTGGGCGCTGTCATCCAGGCGTTGCAAGCCCGCAATGTTCTCCAGATTCTGGCCGAACCGAACCTGACGGCGATCAGCGGTCAGAAGGCCACTTTCCTGGCGGGTGGCGAATTTCCCTTCCCGATTGTTCAGCCCTCGGCCGGACTCAACACCGTGACCATTCAGTTCAAGCCCTTCGGCGTGAAGCTGGACTTCACCGGCGTCATTGAGGAAGACAACACGCTCCGACTTCATGTTGCCCCAGAAGTCAGCACTCTGGATTTCACCAATGCCTTGCTGCTCTCGGGATTCACAGTTCCGGCGATCTCGACCCGCCGAGCCGAAACTGAGATCGAACTCAAGGATGGGCAATCGTTCGGCATTGCAGGTTTGTTGGACCGTCGTGCCACCACGCAACTGAGCAAGGTCCCCGGCCTCGGCGATATCCCTGTTCTGGGACAACTGTTTCGCTCAAGATCGATCAATAAGACGAATACCGAACTGTTGGTGTTCGTGACCGCGCATATTTTGGATCCCATTCACGTCGAGTCTCCCCCACCGAGTCCTCCAGCACTGTCTGTGCCGTTCCTCGACAACAAGAAATTTGATGAACGGTACCCTGAAAGCAAACAGTCGAAGCAACCACAAACAGGAGCAAAATGACGTTGCTGAAAGACTCTATGCGCGTGTCTGGACCGCACAATCTGAGTTTGGGCGAGACTTTGTCGGTGGTGGGGCTTTGCCTGGACGAAGAGACCCGCCGTTTTCTTGATCTGATTGCGGGGACCGCGTCGGTGTTTCGCGTTCGCCGCCATATCGCTGGCTATCGCGAACTGCAGGATCAAGATTCCATGTTGGAGCAGCTTGGCAGCCCCGCTCCAGACGTTTGCCTGATTGACTTCGATCAAGATCGCCGGGCCGCGGCGATGCTGGCCGAACGCATTCATTCCGGTCTGCCGTCTGTCGCTCTGTTCGCCGTTTCAACTCAGGCCCATCCCGAGGCGATTCTGGAGGCCATGCGCTGCGGCTGCCGTGAATATTTGAGCAAACCAATCGACCGTGAGCAACTGGTCAGCGCCATGCTGCGCATTGGAGCTCAGCGAAAAGAGAAGGTAGACCAGTCCCGGGCGCAGATTTTGGCTTTCATGGGCGCCAAGGGTGGCTGCGGCGTGACCACGCTGGCCTCTCAAATAGGAGCCCTTTTGGCTGGCGAGTTTTCGCGGAACACACTTCTGGTTGATCTGCATCCCGACTTTGGAGATGCCGCGCTTTATCTGAAGCTGACCAACGCCCGTTATAACTTCTTCGAGCTGATTGAGAACATCGACCGTTTAGACGCTGACTTTCTAAAGAGCTTCCTGCTCAAACACTCCAGCGGCCTGGATTTGATTCCGGCGTCCGAGGGCAGCGTGACGGGGCGAGAAGAATTGCCGACGATCGCGACGTCGCAGACACTTGATTTTCTCAGCCTGCGTTACGAGTTCATTCTGGCCGACCTTCCGCCGTCGCTCAATGCGGGAAATATGGCTGTGATCAAGGAGTGCAACCAACTCTATCTAGTCACGGTGGCCGAGGTGGCGGCGGTCCGCAATGTGGTCCGTCAATTGGAGTACCTTGGCAGCCATGGCATCCCCCAGCACAAGATTAAAGTGGTGTTGAATCGGCATCACAAAAGTAATGCGGTTACCGATGCCCAAATCGAAAAGGTCGTCGAGCAGGAGATTTACTGGCGAATTCCGAATCACTACCCGCAAGTGGTGAAGACAATTTATGAAGGCGACCCAATTGCTCAGCTTTCCAGTTCGGAAGTGACCCGGAGCCTCAAGAAATGGGCGGAAGCAATCGGCAAGAAGGCGGGGACGCAAACCAAGAAAAAAGAAGGCGGCCGAATCCTCGGATTGTGGAATCGGTGAGAGCCCCGCTAAGAGTGGAGAGAACAGATGGCTGAATTCAACCAGGCAACGACGTCGTCAGATCCCTTGAACCCTCTGGTCTCGGGCGAGACAAAAAAGAGAGGCGGTCTCGATTTCCGGGTCTATCAGGAGATGAAGACGGAAATCCATCGCGACTTGTTGAACAAGGTCGACTTGGAAAAAGTTGCCACCGTTCGCGACGAACGCACCCGCCGCCAGGTGTTCGGTGTGATTCACGACCTTGTCGCGAACCTTAAGACGCCCTTGAGTGGACCGGAGAAAGAGCGTCTTTCCCTGGAGGTGCTGGACGAGGTTTTTGGCCTGGGCCCCCTTGAACCCCTGCTACAGGATCCAACCATCAGCGACATCCTGGTCAATGGAGCCAAAGAGGTGTACGTCGAGCGCGGCGGAATCCTGGAAGAAACCAAGATCATGTTCAAGGACAACGCCCACCTGATGCACATCATCGACAAGATCGTCTCCGCCATCGGGCGCCGCGTGGACGAATCGTCACCGATGGTGGACGCGCGCCTGGCGGACGGATCGCGCGTGAATGTGGTCATTCCTCCACTCGCGGTCGATGGCCCGCATATGTCGATCCGACGTTTCGGTCACATCCCAATCACGGAGGACGATCTGCTGGCCAATCAGACGCTTACGCCGGCCATGCTGGGACTGTTGCGCGGTGCGGTTGCATCGCGCCTTAACATCGTTGTTTCCGGGGGCACCGGCTCCGGGAAAACCACGCTGCTGAACGTCCTTTCCGGTTTTATTTCGAGCAAGGAGCGCATCGTCACCATCGAGGACTCGGCGGAATTGCAGTTGAAGCAGCGCCATGTGGTCCGGCTGGAGTGCCGCCCTGCCAACGTGGAAGGAAAGGGGCAGGTCATGCAGCGGCAACTTGTTATCAACAGCCTGCGTATGCGCCCGAATCGCATTATCGTCGGTGAGGTGCGCGGTGAGGAAGCGCTCGATATGTTGCAGGCGATGAATACCGGCCATGATGGGTCCCTGACCACTATTCACGCCAACAGTCCCCGGGATGCCATCGCGCGCATGGAGACAATGGCGCTGATGGCCAATCTGAACCTGCCCGAGAAGGCCATCCGGAAGCAGATCGCCTCCGCCGTAACTCTCGTTCTTCAGGTGGCGCGTTTCAATGATGGAACGCGCCGCCTCACCCACATCAGCGAAATTACCGGCATGGAGGATGACGTGGTCAGCATGCAGGATGTGTTCGTGTTCGAAAAGCACGGCGTCGCGTCCGACGGCCGCATTCTCGGAGCGTTCTCGGCCACCGGTATCCGGCCGAAGTTCGCCGAGAAGCTACAGGCCTCCGGAATTAACTTGCCGGCAAATTACTTCGAGCAAACACTAAACCGCTGGAACTGAAGGCAAAGATTTATGATGCTTGTACTTCTATTCGTCGCGCTTCTCATCCTAACGTTTGCAGTGCTCCTCTATTTCTTGAAGCCGACCTCCATGGAGAAGGCTGTGGCGGAGCAACTGGCCACCATCGAAGGTTCCAACCGGAGCCTCGCTGGACCCACCACCATCCTCAAGGACGAAGCGGCCAACTCCAGTCCGTTGGTAGATGATGTGGTCCGGCTGATTCCCTGGTCGCCGGCGGCCTCCCGTCTGATCAAACAATCAGGTACGGCCTGGCGCATCGGTTCGGTGCATATGTTTTCCTTCGGGGCCGCTCTGGTAGTAGGCTGGCTCGCCTGGGCGATAACCTCGCAAACTGCCGTCACGATCGGCCTGGGATTTGCCGCCAGCCTGATGCCATATGTGTGTCTGTATATATTTCGCGAAATTCGCTTCAAGAAGTGCGATGCTCTCCTTCCCGAGGCCGTGGACTTGATGTCAAGAGGATTGCGGGCGGGGCACTCGATCGCATCGGTCATGGAGATGGTGGGTAACGAAATCGCAGATCCGGTCGGCGCGGAGTTCCGCTTGCTGCACAAGGAGCAGAGTCTGGGTCTTCCCACTCGCGAAGCCATGATGAACTTGATCGAGCGCATGCCCGTTGATGATCTGCGTTTCCTGGCCACTGCGATTCTTCTGCAGAAGGAATCTGGCGGCAACCTGGTGCAGATTCTCGACAAAACGGCGGCGGTGTTGCGGGAGCGGGCGCGACTGCGTGGCCAGCTTCGAATTTACACGGCCCAGGGCAGGATCACAGGATGGATCCTTTGTGCAGCGCCCTTCCTGATGTTTGGCTTGATCAGCATCACCAACCACAAGTACGAGGCCGTTCTATTTACCGATCCATTCGGCCTCAAGCTGGTCTATGGGGGCTTGGGACTGATGGTCCTCGGAGTTCTGGTGATCCGAAAAATTATTGATATCAAGGTCTAGACTATGCAGCTCGCAATAATCTTCGGGATGGTTCTGTTTGTTGTCTTCGCGCTGGCGCTGCTACTCCTGCTCGCGCGGTCGTCGGCGCAAAGCGCGCTCCTCGAAGAAGTGACCCGGGATGTGCGCGGGATCGGGACGACTTCCCCACTCTGGCGTTCAGCAGTCAGCAGCGACTCGTTTGCAAGGCCCTTCACCGCATTCCGGCGGTTCTTCGCGTCCGAGCCCAATCCTGAAATTGTGCGCCGGCTTCTGCTTGCTGGCTATCGCAAGCCCCATCACGCTGACATTTTTATAGGCTCGAGGCTCGCAGTTCCCGCTGTTCTGGGTCTGACCGTGACCTTGATCTTCAGCCAGAACACAGTTTTCATTTTCCTTCTTGCGCTGGTGCTCGGATTCTTCGTGCCGGATTTTTGGCTCGGGCGCGCCACCAAGCGGAGGCGCGAACAGCTCCGGCTCAGCCTGCCCGATGGCCTGGATCTTTTGTCCATTTGCCTTGAAGCCGGTCTCGGCCTGGACCAGGGCGTCGTCCGGGTGGGGCAGGAACTGCGAATCAGTCATCCCGCGCTCAGCGAGGAGCTTCTCCTGGTCAACTTTGAGCAACGCGCGGGAGTACAGCGCAACGCAGCGTGGCAGTCGTTTGCCACCAGGGCGGACTTCGAGAGCGCACGATCGTTTGTCGCTATGCTGATTCAAACTTACCGTTTCGGAACACCGGTCGCGAAGTCGCTGGGGACGTTCTCCGATGCGCTGCGAACCCAGCGCCGGCAAAAGGCAGAAGAGATGGCCGCTAAGACAACCATTAAACTTGTGCCTCCGCTGGTTTTCTTCATTTTTCCCGCCATGGGCATAGTGGTCGTGGGACCGGCACTGATCGCAGTGGCGGATTTTCTAGCACATTTCTTGAAGTGACAGTTTTGGCAGTCTAATCAAACCGAGGTGAACTATGGACAACGTTACGCTGATTCGAGTGATTGCGGGTATTCTCGCGGTATGCACCCTTGTCATCCTCATTTACCGGATGAAGAAAAAAGCCCCAAAGTAACTCACCGAAAAAACACGCAAGGAAACGGACATGTTTGGATCGTCAGGACAAGTGTTTGTCTACAACAAGACGAAGGAGACCTTCCTGGCCTTTCGAGTCCACGTTGCCGACTCGATTGTGGGCCGATTAATCGGCTTGCTGGGCAGGAGGTCTCTCAAGCCCGATGGTGGTGTTTGGATCGTTCCGGCCAATGCGATCCACACCATCGGGATGCTGTTTTCATTCGACGTCGTGATGATCGACAAAGACTTTAAGGTCGTGTGCGTGAAGGAATTGGTGCGGCCATTCAGGGTGATTCTGCCCAAGCTGCGTGCCGAAAGTGTCATCGAACTGCCCGCTCACACCATCTTCCGAAGCCGGACTCAGATTGGCGACGAACTAGTTATCGACCGCTACGAAGCAAGAAAGGTTCCCAAATCCGATAGCACAGGAAAGGGGAACCGGCTCGTGGGAGAAGGGCACCCGTGTGCCGAGGGACAGGCCCTTTGCCCGGAACAGCCAGTTGGATGCAAGGTCGGAGAACCGGACTTGGCGTCCCCCTGCGCACTGTCGACGGCCAGTACACGAGAAAGTAATGAGGACCGCCCGCCAGGCAGGACTGGATAAGCGGACGCCGGATTCTGTCCACAATTTCGCGGACGAGGCGTCTCTCAAGTCGGATTCCCCGCCGCCTTGTGCCGTGGCAGCGCGATCCTTGGCTGCCCAGCGAAGTACCCAGCAAGCCCCGTCAAACTCGAACCCGAAGCTCTAGCGCGACATCAGAAATTCGGCATCCTGTTAGATTTCGGTAATGGGCGCGAGATTCGCCTGGCGCAATTGTTGGTTAATTTCCGGCAGTCTCGTCTGTTTGAACTTTGTCCATTCGCTAATGCGCGCTTCGATTTGTTGACTTGCCTCTCTGAAGACTGCGATGGCCTGCGCAGGAGCGGGGCGATCGCCTCCTTCGACAACTCGTAGTGCCGATGCCAGATCCTTGTAGGCATCCTCGATCCCCGGCGCTTCCGATTTCTCTTTGTTGGCAAGGATCTTGCCCAGGCTGGATTGTGCTTCCGCCAGCGCACCCTTCAGCGCAGGGTTTTGGGTTGTTGGCCTCTGTTGTGCCTCCGCGAGCTGCTTCTGCACTAAGCTGATCTCGGCCAGCGCGCGGCGTGCCTGGAGCGTTTCGTCGAAGATCTGTCGGCCCAGATGGAATTGCTGCGCTAGAACCTCAGCAGTCGCGGGCGAGCGCGGGTCCATAACGATTTCCAATGATTGGTTCTGGGAGTGTCCGTCAACCGTGAGCCGGACCTCGTAAGTTCCCGGTACCATTTTCGGTCCGGCGGGATTATGGAAATCTGCCTCTTCATCTGCGATCGGCCCTCCAGAACTCCCCCACGACAAGTTCCATACAAAACGATGCATTCCGGGGATTTTCTCCAGGGCTTCGGGCTTCGGGAACCAACGCTCTGCCACGGGAAGAGGCGCGTGCTTCCCGGCGTTCTTATCGTCGGACGAGAAGCTGCGCACGATCTCGTGGCGGGCGTCGAAGATTTCCAGCTTCACGTTGCCAACCGTGGACTTCAGAAAGTAGTCAATCATTGCGCCATTCGGCGGATTTTCGGCCGTCGGTTCCTCGGGCGGAAGCGGCGTCCCGACAAAGGCGTCGTTATCCACGCGAACGGCCGCGGCAGGATGGTAGAGCCACGCATTCCCTTCGGCCTTGCTGGCCTCGGACGCCTGGCGAAGCGGGGTGAGGTTGTCAAGAATCCAAAAGGAACGGCCGTGCGTCGCGATCACCAGATCATCGCCGTGAATCGTCAGATCTCGAACCGAGTTGACAGGTAAATTCAGTTGCAACGATTGCCAGCGATCGCCGTCGTCAAAAGACACGTAGATCCCCAATTCGGTTCCGGCGAAGAGCAGGCCCTTCACCTGAGAATCCTCGCGAACTGCGCGCAAGAAAGCGCCATCCTCTATCCCATCAGTGACCCGTTGCCAACTTGCTCCATAGTCGCGTGTTCGATACAGGTAGGGTGTTCCATCATCGAGGCGGCTGCGATCGACCGTGGCATAAGCTACGGCCGAATCAAAGTGCGAAGCCTCGATCATAGAGATCTTGCTCCAGGCACTGAGCCCTTGTGGCGTCACATTTCTCCAGGTCTTTCCCCCATCCCTGGTGATGTGAATTAGTCCCGTGTCGCTACCCGCCCAGATGAGGTCCCGGTTGAGCGCTGATGGCGCGATGGTACAGACAACGCCATACCCTCCCAGTTTGGCATTCTCCAGGGTCGGGACACTTTCGGGCTTTTTGCTTCCTCCCTGCGGAGCTGATCCCGTGAGATCGGCGCTAATCGTCTCCCAGTGCAGACCCCCATCGACTGTCTTCAGCACGTACTGCGTCCCGAGATAGAGGGCTTTGGGATTAGAGGGGGAAGACACCATCACCGGGCTCCAGGGTGCGCGGTACTTTCGCTGATTGATCCGGGAATCGAATACGGATACGGGCCAGGGAGTGACGTCCTGACTGAGGCCTGTGCGTCGATTGAAACGTGCAACGCTGCCATAGCTCCCGCTCTGATAAATAATGTCGGGATCATTCGGATCGAGCGCCATATAACCGCTCTCGCTCGGGCCGGCTGGAAACCAGTCCCGTGGAGTAACCTGGCCGTGGTCGGTGCGGCTGAAGACAGCGGCGCTTCCGCTATCCTGCTGGGTGCCGTACACGACGTATGGAAACTGATTATCCGTGATCACGTGGTAGAGCTGCGCTGTGGGCTGGTTGTACCATGTGCTCCAGGTCTGGCCGTGATCCATACTGATCGTGGTCCCCTGGTCCGTGCCGAGCACCATGCTGGAAGGACGCTTGGGATTGATCCAAATCTGATGGTAGTCGTCTCCACCCGGCGCACCGCGAACTATTGAGATGGTCTTGCCGCCATCGTCTGATCGGTAGAGGGCGACGTTCGGAATGTAGATCACATCAGGATTCTGCGGATCGATTGTAATGCTGTTGAAGTACCAGGCGCGGCTGGTCAACCGTGGATCTGCGTTCTCCAGCACCCACGTATTTCCACCATCATCAGAACGGTAAAGACCCGCTTTCTTTGCTTGAATGAGCGCATACACTCGGTTACCGTCCGGCGCAACATCAATTCCTACCCGTCCCCAATCGCCGTCGGGAAGTCCGTTGCCGTTGATGCGAGTCCACGTCTTGCCGGCGTCTTGAGAGCGATAAAGGCCGCCGCCGGGCCCGTCGATTGGAGCATACGTGCTCCAGGGCGGACGATGCGTGCTCCACGTCCCCGCAAACAGCAGTTGCGGATGGCCGGAACTGATCGCCAGATCCGAGATGCCGATTTCTGCTCCCTGATCGAGAACCTTGCTCCACCTCCGGCCGCCATCTATCGATTTGTAGACGCCGCGCTCCGCGTTTGGCCCGTAAGCATGTCCCAGAGCCCCCACGTACACGACGCTCGGGTTCTGGGGATCGATCACGATCCGGCTGATCTGGCGCGTATCCTCGAGCCCCAAGTGAGCCCACGTCCGGCCGCCATCAACGCTCTTGTAGACACCATTTCCAGACGAGAGGTCGGAACGAATGTCGGACTCGCCGGTTCCGGCGTAAATGGTTTTGGGATCCGAGGGAGCAACGGCCAGTGCGCCGATTGAACCGACCCGCTGACTGTCAAAAATCGGCGTCCAGACCACACCCGCGTCGGTTGTCTTCCAGATGCCGCCATTGACGGCGCCAAAATAGAAGGTTGTGGAGTCGCCTGCCACTCCGGCCACAGCCACCACTCGGCCGCCTCGGAAGGGGCCGATCAACCGCCATCTAAGCCCATCAAACAGTTCTCTCGGCACGGTTTGGGCAATCGCTGATATGGTGGGAATAAGTATGAGTAGAGCAAGGATGCAAAGCGGCAAACGTGCCATGGAATTGCGCAATCGTGTCGGGCCTCGGTTGGACTAATCAGTCTAATGGAAGAAGATCAGCGTTCGCGAGAAAAGCGGGATAAGCGCATGGAAGCCGCCAGCAACCCATTGGCGTCTATGCCTCAACCGACGCCATAGACGCCCCTCTTCTCTTCGACATCAACCGACTTTGGAAGCGTGCAAGGAAGCCAAAGCGACCTAAAGCCCCCTATTTCTTCCATCCGCCGCTCCTGCCGGAATTGCCCCTATAACCAAGCCCCTCAGAAGGTCATGCCGCCCTCCGTTACTTCTGGCGTAAGATACTCGGACTTGGGGATGGCCCAATGACACTCCGCCCTAAACCGCTGCTGTCGAGTGCTGTGCTGCTGATCCTGCTGGTTTTGCTCGTCGCGCCCGGAATTATTATCGGTTGGAGTTTTTATCCTGCCGCATGGCGCGCATTCATTGTCGGACCTCGCAGCAGGCCCTTGCGGAACGTGCAGTTTGCGCGAAACCCTCAGCGCCAGAAACGCGGCGAGTACCTTGCCGAAGGCGCGCTCGGGTGTTTCCGCTGCCATTCAGAGCGTGACTGGAGCGCCCCGGGCGCGCCGCCGCTTCCGGGCAAAAAGGGTGCGGGTCACGTATTCGCTGACGACGGACGGCCTTGGCTGGTCGCTCCCAACATTACCTCCGATTCCGACACTGGTGCGGGGCGTTGGACCGATGACATGATCGCGCACGCTATCCGGGAAGGCATTGGCCATGACGGCCGCATGCTTCATCCGCAGATGTGGTACGGCGCATTCCATGATCTCTCGGACGAAGATGTTGCATCGATCGTCGTCTACCTGCGCTCGGTTCCACCGCTTCGCAATTCCCTGCCTCAAACCCGCATTCCTCTGGGTCGCAGGCTCCGGTATGCAGATTTGCAGCGGCCCATCACCTCGCCCGTCCCTGCCCCAGATTTCTCCACTCCGCAAAAACGCGGCGAATATCTGGCCAGCGTGGCCGACTGCGTTGGCTGTCATACGAGTTGGTACCATCCGGAAGCTCCCGTATTCGCAAAATTATTTGCTGGCGGAAACCTGATCGATGGGCCCAACGGCTTCACAATCGTCAGCCCTAATATCACCCCGGATCCAAGCGGCATCGGCTATTACGATGAAAACCTCTTCCTGGAAGTCATGCGCTCGGGAAAGGTCAAAGCCCGTTCCCTCCATGCCCTCATGCCGTGGCTGTGGTACGGAAAGATGACCGATGAGGATTTACGAGACATCTTCGCCTACCTTCGCGCCCAGCAACCAATCAAACATTTGGTGGACAATACCGAAGTCCCAACCCTGTGCAAGCGGTGCCGGGAAAAACACGGTGGCGGCGACAGCAACTGATCGCTCCGATCGACTGCCGTATTATTGCTTGGCCATCTGTTCGAGATCGCTCTTCAGCAAGCTAACCTCGACACGCGTACTGCTGGCGCCCTTGCTCGCGGAAACGTTGCCCATGCCAATCACGTAAATGCGATAGGCGGGGATTTCGTGATTCAACACCAGGTAACGCGCCACCGAGTCCGCCATCTTCCGCGAGCTGGCCATAGCGGTATGGCCCTGGCCAGCGGAGAAGCCCTGCACTTCAATGATGTAACCGTGCTGACTCTTCAGTTGCGATGCCATTTCGTCGAGCGCGTCCTTGGCCTGCTTGCTCAGTACCGTCTGGCCGGGCCGAAAGCGAATCTCGGTCTGAGCCCCGGACTTGTATTGATCGATGCCTCCAACCATTTTCTCATCCGCCTCGAGGCGGGTGTTAAGCGAAGCTGTCGTCTGCTGCGCGGTCTGCGCGTTGCGGGCCGCCTCTTGCGCGTGCTCATCGGCCAGGTTGGCCTTTTCCGAAGCCATCTGAAGGCCTTGCTGCGCACGGGTATCCACTTCTTTGATCGATTTGCTATGGGTCGCGGTCAACTCGTCAAGTTCATTAATCCGGTCCCGGATGGGTTGCACATGCCGCCTCACATACTCCTTGCTGGCGAATGGGTGAGTGATGAGCGCTCCTAAGCTAGGCTCGTCGCCATCCCAAAAGTCCTGACTGGACGCAGGTTGCGAAGACTCTTTCCCTGCAGCCGGTCCAGGCTGCGTACTCGAAGCAGTTCGCTCCGCCAGTGGCGTGGTTGAATTTGAGTTGGGTTGCTGCGCAAACGCACTAAGCGCAATCATGGTCGACAAAAGCGGCGTCATCAAAAATTGGTTCGTCATATCGTTTCCTTCCGAGCGAATCCCCTTCAAGCTAAATGGCCAGCGCTTGCGGCAGGGCCGGGTTTCATAATCCAGAAACATCGCTCCCGTGGGATGCTTCTTGCCGTGGATACGATGCCAAACCGCCCGGAAAAACTCATTCCGTGCCGCTTGACATTGTAGCCCCGAAACGGTGCGGGAAGGTTTAAAAAAGGTCGGCTCCAGAAGAAAGTCTTCATTCCGGAGTGGACCTTCTTCTCCACCGCGCCTCTGTTGCCGATGCGACTCGTGGCGTCCGGGCTACTGAACTCCCGTAACCTCACCAAACCCGGCACTCGCTTTCCGCCCTGTGTATATTTTAAATTCATTGGTGCATCTGCTCGAAAACATCCCGCTCGCGCCGCTGACCACCATCAACATCGGAGGCCCGGCGAGGTATTTCGTCGATGCCAGGAGCATAGGCGAAGTGCAGGAGGCGGTTGCATTCGCGCGTTCGCGCGATCTGCCCCTGTTCGTCCTCGGCGGCGGCAGCAACCTGGTGGTGGCCGACGCCGGTTGGCCGGGCCTGGTGCTGAAAATTTCCCTTCCAGGTATCGACCAGCAAGCCGCCCACCCCCATGACGGCACAGTTCTTTTCGATGCCGGCGCCGGAGAATCCTGGGACAAGTTCGTCTCTCGCGCCGTGATGGCCCGCTGCGCCGGCGTCGAATGCCTCAGCGGCATTCCGGGCAGCGTCGGCGGCACGCCCGTGCAAAACGTCGGCGCCTATGGACAGGAAGTATCTGAGACCATTGCCTCGGTGCAGGTTCTAGACCTCAAGGACGTCCAGGTGCGCGAACTCTGTCGCGAGGCTTGCGAGTTCAGCTACCGGACTAGCATCTTTAACTCGACCGAGCGCGGACGATTCATCGTTCTCCGCGTGACCTACGCACTCACGCCCGACGGCCAGCCGCGCATCAGCTATGCGGACCTCAAACGGCACTTCGAAGGCCGCGAAACCCCGCCAAATCTTGCCGAAACGCGCGAGGCCGTCCGCCACATTCGAGCCCTCAAAGGCATGCTCATCGTTCCCGGAGATCCGGACTGCCAGAGCGCAGGCTCGTTCTTCAAAAATCCCGTACTCTCCGAAAAACAGCACCAGGATTTGAAAACCCGGGCTGCCGCGCGGGGACTGGACGTGCCCACTTATCCCGCCCTTGAAACCCGCAAGAAAGTTTCAGC
>Ga0099829_10000698_pt1 | contig 17778 bp, 13 predicted proteins | sample CZO8metaG_3_FD_79336 | JGI IMG/M metagenome (GOLD analysis project Ga0099829, IMG submission 79336) | Vadose zone soil microbial communities from the Eel River Critical Zone Observatory, Northern California, USA - CZOApr15con2H2.8 metaG | ecosystem: Environmental > Terrestrial > Soil > Vadose...
ATGTGAACAAGTTCGTGAACCAGCAAACGCAGGCCCGAGGGTGTGCTCGGCGCATATTCCCCTTTCGCGAAGGCAATGTCGGTGCCAAAAGTGAATGCGCGCGCATGGATCGAGTCCGCGGTGCTCGCGGCCTGCGAATCGTCATGGACACGTACCGAGGAAAAATCGCGCCCGAACCTGGATTCCATGGATTTGCGAACGGGGGAATCCAGAGGGCGGCCCGAGCCGATCCCCTGCACAACGCTCCTGGGAGCAAACGAACTATTCGAGCGCTGCCCCTCCCCAGGAGCATCTTTTCTGTGGATGCCCTTTGCTCCTTCAACTCCCTCAACTTCACACTCGGGGCATTTCACGCCGCCGGAGCATGCGCATTTGCGCCGAATCGCTGGCGGAGAGTGTGCGGATCCCCGCGAGGGTTGCGTGCCCATGCCCGCTTGGTGACCGAATTGTGACGACGTCACTTCATCCGCGATACGATCCGCTTCGATTTCGTCGTGGTCGCCCGGCTGGCTGACGCGAAGCTTTGCGTGAATTTGACCGGATTGCAGCAAGGAAAGCATGGCTTGATTGCCGAGCGAAGTACTAAGCGGATTGAAAGCGGGAGCTTGGACAAATTTTTGCCCCCGGGGCGAGGAAACACGCTGCGAACGCGAGGTTGCAGAAGGGTTCAGCGAACTCACTTTGTCGGAATCGGTCCTCGTTCCCATGCGTTCAATGACTCCCGCTCACAGAAACGTTTTCGCCTGTCGCCGTTTGCAAAACGAAGTTACCTCGAGTCGGTAGGCCTCGGCGGCGGTGCGGCAACAGCCGATCCAGATCCGGACCCAGGGGCGGAGCCACTTCCGGCCTGGCTCGGTGGATCCGGAAATGGTTTGCCGGTCTTCCGAAAAGTCGCGAGCGCTCCGAAGAGCAACTCATTCGCTTTCTTAAAATCGGGTGGATCGCTGTGGCAAGCCTCCCGCCACTTGGTATAAGAATCGTTTCCGTAATGAGACAACGCTGGCAGGACGATCTTTTGGTAAAGCTCTCGCTTTCCCCCGAAAAATGCTTCTGCCACGAGTCTTTCGCCGTCGGAACCAAGAGCCGCGATAAGACCGGCCGCAAGATTCAACTGATCCCGGTATACGTGGCCACTATTTCCCATTGCCATTTCCGTGAAATACTCGGTGACGCCTTCATTCGTCGCATGTGTGAAATCAGCCTGAAAGGATTCCTGCGAGTTGATATGCACGGTTTCATGGATGGCCGCCTCCACTGTCGCTGCAGCCACCGGCTGGCTCTTTTTGCCTGGTTGGTTGCTGGTGCCGGGACGTCTTAGCTTGATCTGCGGTGTGACTGTACGGTCTACGAATCCCGGAACTTCATCCACGTCCTCCTTGTCGACACTCTTTTTCTTGCTGTACGCGTCGTAAGCGGCCTGGAAGGCGCTGGGATCGATATACTCGTAGTTTCCAGTGAGAGTCTTCCAGGCCTTCGTCATGTATTTCTTCAAGTTGCTATTCGCGATGAGCTTTTCGATATCTTTATCGTGCGCACCGCCCGTGTCGAATGTTTGTATCGGATTTACGTTTGGCGAGCGCTGCACCGTCGGGGTGGAAGTTCTAGACTGCTGCACGACATGCGTCAGTTCGTGGGCGAGCAGTTTCTTCCCGCCAACCGACTGTGGTGCATACTCGCCACGCGCAAAAACGACGTCGCTCCCCACAGTGAACGCACGCGCGTTCAACGAATCCGCAACCACCGAAGATCGAGAGTCGTTGTGAATTCGAACTCTGGAAAAGTTGTGCCCAAGCTGGAGCTCCATATCGTTTCGAACGGAAGGATCTAGTGGCCGATCTGAGCCGGAAGGCTGAATTCCCGGTGCGACAGAGCTGCCGGCCGTTCCGGCGGCCGGATCTTTCGCAGTTGGCGCAGCCGCTACCTCTTCCGCAACTCGGTCTGCTTCGAGTTCATCGGGATCACTGGGCTGACTGACGCGAAGCTTCGTCTGGATTTCTCCTGCGGCAAAGAGTCTCTGGATTTCCCGGTTACCGACAACATTTCGGAGCGGGGACGGAAGGGCGGGCTTGCGAGGCGCAACTTTCGCCTTGCCCAGAGACGATCTCTCCGTTGCGCGCGATCCCTCTCCATCCTTCCAATGCTCCGGTTTTCTCATGCGCTATCCCGCCGGCGTTCTGGGGGGCCTTTTCACGCGGATGACGGGGGGCTGCGGCGCCGGAGGCGCAGGGGCGGGCGTGGGTGATCCACCCGCGGGCGTCTTGGTCGCGACGACGTTTATGGCATTAGGGAAGAGAGCCGTGCTGCAATCTTTGTCCACGACAATGAGCGGGCGATTACCGGGCTGGGCGCTGGCGGCGGCGACGACAGCCAAAGTGATGACTTGATGTGTTGGGATCCACTGCGAGGTGTCGGTTGTGATTGTCAGGCCGTCGCCAAAAGTGAATACAGCGTCCTTGTTGAGGTTTGTGCCGGTGACCTGGATTTGAACGCTGGTTTTGCCGTCCGCGTTGATGGGAATGGGCGGTTTTAGGGCATTGCCGGTCGGATCGCTCACCTGAAGTCCGCTCAGCGTTCCCGTGCACTTCCACCAGAACGTGGCGAAAGATAGGACGAGGCGGCGGCAGGAGCAATTGTCAATTTGCGCGATGCTGCCGTCCGGGTTGACGGTCACGGCGGCGAGCCCGACCCACGGGCCGCAATCGCAGGGCGGGCACGCCGGCGTATCGCCATGGAAGAGACTGTCAAAGGCAGGCGTTATTGTGTTTGCGCCGCTGACGCTGCAGGCCGGGCACTTATCCAGCACGCCGATTTGATAGCCGTCATGCCAGCGCGAATATTCGCAGGACGAATCGCTGCATCCGCACCCGACTGGCTGCACGCGCACGGGCCGCGTCATAGACTGCATGTACTTCACTGCGATGAAATATGTTGTCTGCTCAGTGGTCATCGGCGGTGTGAACACAGGCGTGCACCAAGGATCAGGCGTGTCAATGCAAGGCTCCCCGGAGACGCCGGAAACACCCTGCGTGCGGAGGTCGACTGTGCGTTTGCAGTCGAGCAGGATTTCGTCGCCGTACGGGCCGAGCACATAACCTGGCTGCACCTGCACCTGCCACGGCGCGTAGGAAGTTGTGCCGTCATCGTTGGTGATTGGCACCGGACACACGAGCGCGCCGCAAACGACGCCCCATCCGTGGAGGAGGCGATTGTGGCGCCGCATGCGGTCGCGGAAATAGTTTTGTTCGAGAGTCAGATCGTCGGGTGTAATCAACTGCCGCGGGTAGTAGCGCGGGAGTTCGACGATGGAGGTCGCGCAGGGTGAAGTCGAGCTTGACGTGCCGCCACAGCATGAGGAAGTTGTATTCATTGTCGTCTCCTTGAACTAGTTACGGTTTTCTCGCGGCTGTGGTTGCCGGGCCCTGCTTGAGAGCCAAAATAATCTCGTAGAGAAGGTCATTGCTGTAACAGAGCGGGCGCATAGAAATGTCAATGTCGGCAGGGTCGTAGGGAGTGCCGTAAACCGGAACGCGGATATTCGCGAGCGGAATGCAGCAATCCGGGCAAGGATCGTCGAGCGAAAGATTGGACACGTAAGTGGCAAGCGCCGGATAGCTGATCGTTCCGCCGTTAATGAGGTCCGTCAGAGCGGAAGTTGTGCGAGCCGGCGCGAGTTTGTCTCGAACCAGTTCCAGCGAGTAACGCTCGCGAATCGCGCCGGGAGAGCACGTGGTATCGCAACCGCAATCGCCGCCAAGACTTGGCGAGGGATCGGTCGGGCACTCGTGATAGCAGAGCATCAGGTGGTAGAAGTCCGCGCAGTCGCAGTTTTCCGTATTGACGCCGATTCCCAGTGTGGGCATTGATGAGCCTGCTGCCGCCGGTGTCCCGGCGGGCGGAGCGGCAGTCGTTCCGGGCGGTTGCGGATTGTTTGGCGACCCGCTTGGCGAGGGCGGCGTTTGCACTCCACCGATCGTTTGGCCAGGCGGCGCTGGGACCGGCAAAGGAATTGGCAAGGAAGGCTGACAAAGGATGATTTCATGGCCGCACTTGTCTATGGCGAGGCCGGAAGTGACGTAAATGCTCTTGACGTCGGAGGTCAGCAGAACATTCAGTCCGCGCACGACACCGTATCCGGAAACGAGGCGATTCAGGAGCCAGCGTTTGCCGTTGAGATAATTTTGCTCAAGCTCGAAGTGAAAAACGTCGAGCATCTTTCCATAAAAATACCGGTTGCGAACGGGCGAACACTGGTCGAGGCAGCCGGATTGATACGAACTTGTTGCCATGATTACTCCTCCTCGCCGAAGCGAATTCAATTCACGCAAGTTGCGTGGAAACTCCTAAACGTGCGCCGTCGCCCAAACGAGGCGGGGGCGTTCCTCCCAGCGCGGAATCGACGCCGAGCGCTTGTTTTGATCCGAGCTGCAAATTCCGCGGCGGGCCTCCCACCACGGTGTCCACGCCGACGCTGCTCTGGAACCCGATCCGGAAGGCGGGTTCGATCACGCACAGTTCGTAAATCGTATGCGCGGGTTTTTCGCTATCGAGAATTGCGCGAATTTTCGCCAGAGCATCGGGCGAGCCCGCCTGCGATTGGTAGACCTGAACCCGGAATTGATAGGCGTATGCAGTGAAAAGCGGCGCGCCGAAATCTTCGTTGGTGATGAGGTGGGACTGATTGAGGTCCGCGGTCGTTCCCACGACCGCGCCTTGCGGCTGTGCGGGAGGAAGCATCGTAGTCCAGCCGAGTATGGAGTTGCCGGTAACGGCCCAGTTCGTGCCGTTCGCCGCGGCTGCGGCCGCGCATTCTTCGCAACAAGCGTCGGTGGTGCCGGGCAACGACCACCACGCCGCGTTCAGGATGGGTTCGTCGATTCGAGCATTCACTCCTGCAAACAGACGAAGCGCTTCGCGCAGCCCCTCCGCAGTGCCGCGTTTGCCGTAGTATTCGAAAATTCTTGCAAGCACTTCGCGCTGCTTTGCGACGCTCCAGCTTTGATTCACATCGAGGCCGAGGCATCCCGCCAGCCACGGAATGAACGAAGGCCGCACTGCGTCAGGATCGAAGAGAGCGGGAAGCGCGCCGATTTCGTACTCGATGCCGGCATAAAAACTCTGGAAGAGGGAGAGTAGCCGCGACAAGAAGTCGCCGCACTTGGCTTGATTGCGATAGATCGCGGGAAGATAGGGGTCGTACGTTGGCCAGTCGTATTCGAGGCGAAGCTGCGTGACCTTTGGAGTCGCCGTCCCGTCACCGCTGAAGAGCGCTCCAATCCAAATGTAACGCTGCTGCTTGCCGCCAAGATAAATGTCGGTGAGATCGATATTTTCCAGGGAGGAGAAGGAATTCCAGCGTGGATCGGCAAATGGATTTGCTGCGGTGGGGTCGGGGGCGGGCGGCGGATTTAGTTGGTCCGAAACACTGGCGAAAAGATCGACGTGAGCATTTTTGTCAAGTGGCGCGAGCAGAGCTTGCAAACGATGCCATTGCACCGGGCGCTCCACGGAAATCGGATGATGGCTCCAGGTTGCTCCGAGCGTTCCATATCCGGTGTCGGTGGAGAGAGAAACCGGGGCGAGAGAATCGCCTGGATGAACCCAGAGATTTTTTTTGCGACCGAGGAATAGCGCTGCAACAGGGCCGTTGTAGCCAATCGCTTTGCCTACGAACGCAGGCTCATCGCCGAGTTGAAACCGGAAAATGCTACGCGCGGAATTGTCGCCGACGTAGAGGGCGTCGCCAGCGACGGCCAATCCCATCGGATTCGTCAGATGTGGGTCGGAGATAACCGTGGCGTTGCCGGACGAATCCAGCAGGGGGTTTCCCGCATCGTCGAAAACCAGAATTTGCGCGGTAGATCCATCCGCAATAAGCACTTGTGCTTTTCCGTCGACCGTCCGTACTGCGACATCCACCGGCTGTTGCAGCTCTCCGGACGCCGCAACGTTTTGGGCAAAGGAGGGAATTACGTCGCCGAGAAAATTGAATTTCTGCAAGCGCTGATTGCCGTAGTCCACGACATAAATGTTTCCGGATTCATCGGCGGCCATTGTCCATGGCGTATCGAAGCTGCCCGGCTGCGAGCTGGCCCCAGATGCCGAGGAGCCCCAAATTTCCAAAAGCTGGTGTGTGTTCAGATCGAAAATCTGGATGCGATTGTTGCCGCTGTCTGCTACGAAAAGAACGCTGCGGTTCGGCGGAATGAGCAGCCCGCGCGGCGCGTTCAACTCCGCCGGAGCGCCGGAAGTTCCTCCGGAGACGCATGGAAATGGCGCGAGGGAGGAATCGCAGCCCTGGATCACCTCCAGCGTGTTGGAATCCGGCTGCGTAAAATAAAGATTGCCGCTGCGATCGATGGCGATTCCGGCGGGCCCCTCCGGCTCCAGAGCATTTTTTACGGCGTCCGAAAGGGGTGTGGCGAGGCGCGGCAAGCTGAAAAGTTGCAACGTTCCGTCGCCGACAATTTCCAGACCGAATCTGTCAAAATGTGGCCAGCGGCCATCGCGATTGAGGAACAGATAGTTGTTTGGACTTTCGTTGGGCATATCTATCCTTCAATCCCGAGCCAGGCGACATCCCAAGCCGGGACGGGAATAATCGTAGTTATTCCTCCTGCCCCGATAGGCGCCATTAGGGGGAAAACTTCGAGGTCGAAGGAATGCGGGCTTGCGCTGTCAGGTGGGATGTTCATGATTCCGTCTATCAGCGAACTTGGCGCAGTGCTGTTGTCCAACCGTGAGCCAACGAGCCGCGGGACGTAGGTCGGAATTGCCTGAAAATGCCCGGAAGTTGTGTCCACGGTTACGCGATAGGGATTTCCAATCGTGAAGCCGAATCCAGCGCTTGGCGACCCGTGGTTGGCCCAGTTCAGATCGGCCGCTTTCTCGAGACCTGACGCAATATAGGGGGACTTTGGGGGACGCGCGTCGCGTCTTTGAGCGAGGGAGACCGGCTGCCGCAGCCGGCAATTGAAAACTTCAATTTGCGCCAGAACCAAAAACATTCCAGATTGAATTAACGCCTTAAGGCGCGCATCCACCGGCTGGCGATTGGATGGATTGTCGTTGAGCCGCACCCAGCAGAAAATCGGTTCTTCCCGCAGACGCACGACACCTTCCGGCGGGCAATTGCAAATGCCAACGCGCGTTTCAGAAGCCTTCAAATCAGAATCCTGCGGATACGAGACGGTGAGATCGTAAAAGACGGAACCGCCCGACCCGTTATCCGCAACGGAAGGAATGGGAAGCGCCAGTTGCTGCGTAAGAATGATTTCTTCGCCTTGAGCATCCAGCGCATAGCCCGGAGTGATGATGACCTGACGATCTCCGACGTTGCCGGTGACCGAAAAACCGCTGCCAACGCCAGCTTGATGCAGGCTCATGTTGTGCAGCCAGCGCATTTCGCGATTGAACGATTCCAGGGCCTGCAAGTCCGAAGCAAACAGGCGTTCGCCATTGAAGAATTGGATCCTCTCGAGAAATTGTGTCGCGCCGATGATGGCCATAATGATTCCTCGCTTCGCTCTAGCGAATCCTTCGCTCGTATCCCGCTTCAAACTTTGTTTTGCAGTCAGCCTGACCCTGCCGCAGTGGCCGAACATCCCGCGGCATCTGACATCCGACCCACGAAACGTACAAACCCTGCCGGAGGGCAAAGTCGGCAAAATCGTCTGGATTCTGAATGAGAACCGGCGTCTGAGGGCCGCCGGGCGGTGGAAATGGGTACAGGGCCAGCCGGAAAGTGAAACTGTCCAGCGCCTCATTCGCTAAACTCGGCAACACCGCGGGAACCAGTTGCGTCGTTTGAGGGTCCCAGATCGATCCTTCCAGCCACGCGAAATATTGTGGAACCTCCGTGAAACCTGCAGAGGACGTGTCAATTGTGGTTTGCACGCCAATCTCGAATGCTTGTGCCGCTCGTGGTACGAATGCTTCGACTGCGAAAGCCTGACTCGCGAACGTAAACTCCCAGTGCTGCCACGATGTGCCTCCGGGAACTGTCGAGCCGGTGGCGAGATGCGCCCGCGAGAGCGGGCGCCGGCGTGGCGCCGTCAAAAGCGGGATGAATCTGCCCGAAAATATAATTGCGCCCAGGGGAACGCCTTCGTCCGGCGAACTTCTCGGGCCATCTAACCAGACAAACTCGATATTGCCGCCGGAAATTCGTCCGTCGCAAAAACGACAGACTGCTGCCACCGGATCCGTCTGTTTTCGCGAAGCCGGTTTTTTGTAGCGCACCAGCAACGTTCTCATGTCGCCTTGCGGCTGTGGCTTCTGTGGAATTGAGATCGTCGCCAAACATTCCAGAACCAGCTCGCGCCCGAAGCAGTCATAGGCAATGCCCGGCGTTACTTGAATCGCCGGCTGATTCAGAGTGTCGAAAACCTTCATTGCCTGAAATCCCTGGTACACGCCGTAGGCGTTGTGCATGGCGCGGTTGTGCCACCAGCGCTTTTGATCTTCAATGCGTTGTATGTCGAGAAAATCCTCGGCGTGCAGCATCTGGCCTTCCCAGTAGGCGACGCGTCCGAGTTCGCGATTTTCAGGCTTGCCGTTCATGCCATCATTCATCAAAGCACCTGAATCTGATGAGCGCCCGGCGCCACGAGCCAGGTCTGGCCGAGGCAGACGTTTCCGCACTGCGCGGGCCCTTCTCCGGGGATGAGTTGCAGCGAACTCACGTAATCCACAGAATCCACTTCATTCAAAATTCGCAAAATCTCCGCGCGGTAAACGCCTCTGCCAAATGGCCAGCCCGTTTTGTCTGGTCCGCCCGTGAGCGGATCCAAAAACGCATTGAGCGCGTTTATCACCTTCTGTTGAAGCGCAGTTTTGTTCGCGCCTGGCTTCGATTGCACCGTCGCTTCCACTGCGACTTCGAGATAAGTTGGTCCGGCGACTTCGACTCGCGTTCCCATCACGCGGCGCGAACGAAGCTGGGCGGAAACCGCTTGAAGCAGGCCGTTCGTGGGAACGGAGAGCCCTTGCGGCAAAAAGGGAAGGACAATGACGGTGATCATTCCCGGAGCTTTGTAGCAGGGGAAGTCCGGATGCAGATTTGCTAACGCCTTTACGCGTGCAATCCGCGCGCCGGGCGTCGCCAGCGCCAAGCGTTCGTAATCGGCCAGTGTTACGGCCCGGCCGGTGGTGTCCACGAGCGCGTCCGCGCGGCCCGCGGCTAGATTCAACGTTTCCGCTGCCGCTCCGCCCGTTGAAGCGAGTGGATTCGAAAGTTTTTCTAGCTGCGATTTGAGCGTGGACCATCCCGCAGGATCCGCGCCGTGATTGGAAAGCAGCGCCCGGTTACGCGGAGAATCCACTAATGAGTCGATGGTCTTCGCGCCGAGTTTTCCATCTTGCGCGCGAGTCGCTTCGAACGAAGCAAAGATGAGGCATTCTCTGGTGCCCGTCGTAGTCTTCTTCAAATGGATTGGCGGGACTCGTCCGTGCTCGCCGTTTCCAAACGTCAGGACTCCCGAAGTTGCGTCGAGCACAACGTGAGCATCGCGTCGGGTCGATGCCAGGAAATCCTCGCGCAATTCCCACGCGCGCCAGGAGTTTCGCTCTTGTGTATAAGTGTGAACGGAGTCGCGTTTCACTGGCGCAGAAGGCAGAGTTACCTGTTGAGCCGGCAATCCGCTTCCGACTCCGAGAAAGGCAACTTGCAGCGAGAGGCTGCCGTCGTTTGCGGCGTTGGGCGCGAGGAAATCGAGGACCGTGAATTGCGGGTCGGTTTTCGCGTAATTCGTGAAATCGAGTTGCGTGATGCGTTGCGCCGAATCAAATTGAATGCGCACGGAGGTCTGGTCCATAGGCTTCGGTGCGCCAGTCGGTGCATAGGTGATAACGCAATTCGCAGCTACGACGAAAGTCGATGACACAGGCACGCGTTGAACAGCGCGCACCGCGTTAAACGCAACGTCGCTCAGCACGGGCGCAGCGTCGTAACGCCCCGCGTCAATGCGGCAACGCAAATAGTAGAGTGGAGTTGCGACGGCGCCGAGTTTCACGGGCGCCATCGCCGCAGGCAACCAGAAAGTGACGGATCCGTCCAACGTGAATGAGCGCGTTTCGTCAACGACCTGTTTGCTGGACGTTTGCAACGGGATCCAATTTGGCGAGCCACTGGAAAGCGCCAAATATTCCCAGACGGTTCTCACTCCGTAGTGGATCAATATTCTTTCCGCGGTGTTCGTTTTGTTCGGAGCCGGAGTTTGTTCGTTCGAGCTTGACTTGCAGCAGGAATTTTCCACCTGTTGGCGGCAGCAAGACTCCCACCGCTTCCTGATTTGCTCCAGAATCTCTTCGCGATAGTTCCAACCGGAGAATCCATCCGCGAAGGTGAAGGAAAAGCTCGCCGGCGAATTTACGGGAAGAGGATCGGTGAGTCCAAGGTAGAAAGCCGCGCCGGCTTGCGGATCTGTTCCAAAGGGAAAAATATTCAAATGCCGCTTCCAGGCAGGGGTTACGTTTTGCCATCCACCAGAACCCGAAGTCTGCAGCGCGGCCAGACTTCCTAGTGCAATGGTGATCTCGCGCAGCGTCTGATAGCGTGATTCAACTTTGTTCGCATCTAGGCCGGAAAATTCCAGGGACTTCGGAAGCGTCGGTGTTCCATTCTTTGCGGAGAAGCTCAACACAGCGTAAGCCGGTTGCGGACCGCACGGATGTACTCCAACCAAATCCAGAAAGCGCAGCCGTTCCGCATCGGTCACCTGGTTCAGGCGGTAGATGTCCATCTCCGTCTTCCAGGCGAGCAATTCGATCAGCGTTATTCCGGGATCGCTTGCGTTGTGATCGGTCCATTCCGGTCCGTAGACGGGAATCAGCGCTCGCCCTTCGTCGGCTAGGTCCGCCCACGACCGGTCATCAAAATTTGGCAGCAACAACGGCATTCCGTCTCCCTGTTTCCAAAATCCTTCGATCCTGTTTCGCTACTTACGCAGCCCGAGCCACCTCAACACTGCTTGATTCCCAACGGTTCGCTGCAGCGCCAGAATCTGCCGGTGCGAATACGGTTTCGGCAACCAGCCCGTTTCCTGCGCCGCTGACTTTCGCGGACGAGCCTTCTCCATTCCTTCGTAACTCTTTTTCTTTCCCCATTTCCAGAATCTCCATTCCATGTTCCGGCCTTTGCACTCATATTCGTTTTCGTAGCTAACCGCCCACCGGCAAAATCAAACTGACCAGCAATTGCCCGGCGACAACGATTTTTCCCGCAGGCACTTCCACCTTGTCCGCCTGAAGCACGCCGTTCACGAACAATTTCAGTTCTTCGACGTAATCCACGCCTGGCGTATCGCCGAGGACCGCCGCCACATCCGACACGAAAACTCCGCGGCCCAGTTCCCATCCTTGTCCGCCCGGGCCGCCGTAGAGCGGATGAAGAAATGCCGCGAGCGCATCGAGCGCAGCCGACTCCACCGTTCCCGCTTGACTCGGATCTTCCGGCGCAATCGCCGCGGTTACGTCCACCGGCAAATAGTCCGGCCCAATGACTTCAATCGAATGAGACATTGCCAGGTTTGCTGTTGCGCGTTGTTCGAGATAGAGCCGCACTTCATCGCGCAATCCGAATGACGGAACCGGCCGCGCGTCCTGGCTCTGCGGAATAATGATGAGCGTTACCCACCCGGGCACGGTTCGGCCGCCGGGATCGCGCGCCGGGATCGCGCGTGCCACGGCAACTCCAGCTGAAGCTTCGTGCGCCATCGTCTCGTAATCGGAAAGCGTGAGGGCGCGCCCCCGGTTTCGAATGCTCATCGGCGCGCGCATGGAAAACTCCTCCAACGTCTCGCCGTCCGCTCCGCCTTCTGCGGAGCGAGGATTCGAAACGGATTGAATGCCGGAAACCGAGCCAAGAAGTTGCGTAATCGTATTTGCGCGCAGGTTCCCGGCAAGTCCGCCTCCCGACCGAAACGTAGACGCCTGAATCGCCGCACCGGCCCTCGGAATCATTCCCGCGTTGCCGTCGCCAAAAAAAAGCCGTCCGGATGCATGGTCCAGAACGTAGTCGCGAGAGTTCGCCGTAGAATCGAAAAAGTTCTGCTTCTCGTACCACTGAACCCACACGGCAATCACTTTTTTCGTTTTGTCGCGCGTCAGACGAATTGAACCCTGCACAAAATCCGTTTGGCTGCCCTCAGCGGAGAGCATGTTTTCGAGTTTCGCGACTGCTCCCGCATCGCCGGATGTGATGTCCAGCACGACGAGCCGCCACTCGGTATTCGTGCGCGAGCCGCTCAGTTCCTGCACCTCAACCACCTGGCCGGGCAGAATCGGAATCTGCGAAAACTGAAATATCTGATTCGGAGAGCCATTGCTCGCACCGAGCGGCGAGTTGTTGAATGTTTCCCGTTGCGATGCCCAGACCGCGTTTGTAAAAAGATTCTTGATAACGGTTGTTGCCGGATCGCCATCCTCTTTCAATCGTCCGCGGAACCAATAGAACGCCTGGCCAAATCGCGCTAACGATGACTGATCTGCTGCCGGAATAAAATTCAGAATTCCCGGCAATTGCAATTCCTGCGTTCCGTCTTCTACCGCCGCCGCCTGCCAGCCGGCTCCGTTGAAATACTCCCAGACCAGCGCGGGCCCCGCCGATGCTCCTGGTTGCTCCACGATGTCGGCGTAAATCCCGAAATTGTTGATCGGTAATTTGCCGTCGAACCCCAGATAGAGTGCGGGATTCGTTTCGGAAATTGGCAGGAATGGCGTAAACGAGCGCCCCGGCAATCGCGCGTCGTCCGAATGATCCTGATACTGAAAGTCGTTGTAGGTAAAGACGTTGTCGAAGGCCGCTGGGCCTTGCACCCACGAATAGCCCATGCGCAGAACGGCAACCGACGGCGGCTGCGGCTGGACGTAGTTAATTGTCGTGGGCGGATTTGTGAGCGTTATCTGTTGCTTGAACCCGTAACCTCCGCTCGCTAGTCGCGCCCGCATCCACAGGCCTGGTTCATTGTTTACTGTCGTGGATCTAAAATCTTGCGGAATGATGAACTTCACAATTTCATGCGCCGTGAACTCCTTCGCATTGTCCGACTTAGTTGTGGTAGACACGTTCCCCGTGGATTGCACGAGTGGCGACCACTCCCACCCATTCCAATATTCCCAATTCACGGTGTGGCCAAAATAGGTCGGCGTCGGAACGTTCGCTCCACCCAGGTCAGGCACTGCTGCCGGGTCAAGATAAATCTGCACCTCTGCGCCGGCCTTCCCGAAGATTTCGTTTTGTTTGAAATAAAATGCGGAGCCTGGCCGCGGACTCGGCCCCAGGGGATTGAACGCTTTGGTCAAGTCGAGAGTCTTCCCGTCACACATCGCCTTGTCGGGAAGCATTCCTTCAACTTTGATCGTGAGGATAATTCCCACGAAACTGCCGGGACCTGCGTTTTCCAAATGGAACGGAGCAAAGGCTGTCCCCGAAAGTCCTAGTAGAGTCGTCGTGAATTGGTAGGTATGGCCGGGGGAAAACGAAAAATGTGCTGGGGTTCCCTGAATGGGCTGAGTTGGGTCGTTTGAGACCTTGACTGTGTATGGGATGACCGACGGATCGTCTGCGTCTTCAATGGTCACAGCCACCGGTGCATCCGTGGTCCCAATCGATTGGCCGCATTCGTCATGGACGAGGATGCTGCTATCTGTGCCGGTTACCAGAGTGTCGAAATTCACGCCGACGCTGGCTTCCATGCGCCGGTTGATTTTTGTGCGCACGTTGAGCGCATTTACGATGGGCAGAAGATTGGCCGGATCCGGAGGAAGAGGCTGTGAGAGTCTGCCGCGAATCCAGAAATTGGCGACGCCGTTCACCGTAGTGGACGCAGTCTGTGCCCCGTCCACTTCCAAATTAATTGCACCGTCGGCGGTCAGCCCCTTTGTTCCGTCCTTGCCTACGCCAACGGAATCCAGGCAAGAGCCTTGGTTTGCAATGAACTCGCGCCAGACACTTCCGTCCCAATATTCCCAGATCAGATCGAGTGGAGAGGAACTGCCCTGGAGAAGATCGAACGTCACCGCAAGGTGCACGCTTCCTGCAAACGCAAGAAGCGTCTGGTGCCCCAAATACAAAATGTGATCCGTTTGCTTCAGGAGCAATGGATCGTACAAAGTAAAAGGAGTACCTGCGGCAAGAGCCGCGCTGTGGTCGACATATTCATCTCGGCCGGGCCAGAGACTGACGACCTGGGCCAATTTTGCAGAAGCGATCCCTGCGTCCTGCTCGGTTTCGAAAACAATCTGCCGGGTGCTGCCTGGTGGCGGAGGCGCAGCAACACGCGTACCCTCCGGAGCCGCGCTATCCGGCGCGCCTTTGCTCAGTTGAAAAACGATTGGCGCGCGCGACGGTTGCGCCGGAATCAACCGCATGCCCAGATAATCCAGTAAAGCGAGTTTGTCTTTCGCTGAAACCTGATTCAGCCGCGCCAAAATCGCAAAAAGGAACCGCGCGAAAATCGGCCCAACCGCCGCGCCTGCGGATTTCGGCTCCGGATTCCACGCCGGAACGTAGCCCAGCTTCCGTTCGAGAAATTGGTTCAGCAACGTCTCGACGTCGCGCGAGTCAATCGGAGGTGCGCCGCTGGGAATCAAGGCTTTGCTCCCTCCTGCAAATAAAAGTCATAAACAAGATTGTTTCGCGCGTTGGTGGAGCGCACACGATACGTCACAGCTATCGTCAATTTGTTGCGCTCGGTTGGAGTGACTGAGGCCACCACACTCTCCACGTCAATGCGCGGTTCCCACTTAATGAGCGATTCCTGCACCCTTGTCTGAACGCGCTGAATCGTTGTTTGGTTGAGCGGACCAAACACAAATGAGCGCAATCCTGCGCCAAAATCCGGCCGCATCACTCGCTCGCCCTGATCTGTGCCGATGATGATGCGAATCGCCTGGTCGACGTCCTGCTCGTACTTTGCGATCTGCGTGGCGCCGTCCGCAGTCGTGCACGGCGGAAAAGACCAGCCCACTCCTAGAAACGCTTTTTGCGAAACTTGCGTTGCCATTTCGCCTCTCATCCGCCGATCAAAACCGTCGGACAACCTGTTGCGATGGGATTCGGCCCGCCCGCTTCCACCACCTCGTCGCCCATGCGCGCGGCCGGAAATCCATCAATCAAAACCGTCAAACTGCCGACAGCGACGACTCCTCCCACGTGGGGCGCCGGGCCGTTCATAAGGGGACACGCGTGCTCATCTACTTCCGCGCACCATGCGGGCTGCCCGCCAATCAGCACCGTTGGGCTTCCCGGACCGGGGCCCAGCGGAGTTCCATGACCTGTCAAATCGCCTACTCGTGCCGCTGCTGGCATATTTCTCTCCTCAATTCAGCTCGACTGAAATCCCGCTGATGCTGACTGTGTCGTCCGAAGAAATGTCGGTGGAAAGTTCTCCGGAAATCTCCACTTCCATCGCATCGAGCGATATTTTCCCAAGGGGAGCGCTTAGCGAAATATCGCCCTTCGATTCAATACTGATCGAAGGCGGAACATCGGCTATGGCCATCGTGATTTTCAAAAGACCTTCCGTCGTTTCGATGGAGATCTGTTTCGTGTCCATGGTGATTCTCTGTTTCGTGCTGGTAGTGATGGTGATGGACTGTTTCAGATCGTCAATTTCAATCTCGTGCGCCAGCGGACTGTCTTTGACGCCGGTCTTGATCGTTCGCTTGGTCACGAACTCAAGCGGGTCCGTAATCGGCGGAAGATTCATCAGGCTCCACAATCCGCCGATGATGTAGGCATCGGCGTTGTCGTTTTTGTTGAAAGCCACCAGAACTTCGTCGTCAATCTGCGGTATCCAGACGAATCCGCGGCCCGAGCCAGCGCCCACCGACGCCATGCGCGCCCACGGTTCAAATTCCGGCAGCGAAGGAATCTTCACCTGCACTTTTCCTTCGGAAAGGAGGTTGATGTTGTTCTTCACGACGCCCGGCGCAATGCTGAAGCCGTGATGCCTTTCTTCGTGAACTCCGCTCACCCATTCCATGAATCCAAGTGCCATAGTGCTCTCCTTACCCGGCTGCGTTTTTCCGCCTCACTGAATCGGCTGCCCTTGCACGCGCAACAGACCGCTCGGCCCAGTCGGCACGGGAATTCCGCCGAACCAGACCTCCTGGCGCACTTTGAAACTCGTTTTGTATCCGCTTCCGTCAAAAGTGTGCGTTGCGGAAGTGATTCGGTATAGGCCGCTGAATTGCCCGCCCAGTCCCGTCAGATTGATTACTTTCCCGGGCTTGATTGCCGGATTACCGATCGTGCTGCCGGTTCCCGTAAGCCGGTTGTTCAAACGCGGCAGCAATTCCGAAAGAATTTCCCGCAGCGAATTTCCAAATCCAGTCGGCTTGATAGAGATGGTCTTCGAAGCTTTTTCGCCCAAGAGCGTATTCAGGTCGCCTAATCCCGGATAAATCATCAAATTGAAGGCCGCCCGGTCGTAATCCCACGAAACTACGATTACGAAATCCAATTGGAGGCTCGCCACCCACACCCTGGCCGAGATTCCGAACACGTCGCCCACCGTCGTTAGTCGCGGTGTGAAATCCATTAGCGAGCTGCCCCATTCCAGCGTCATGCTCGGCGAATAGTCCTGAACGATGAATTGGAAACGCAGCATGTAGCCCTTCGGGTCCGCCGTGTGATCGATATACATCTCCCAGCCGTTTTCTTTTGCGATCGCCGTCAAAAAATCGAAATCGGAAGTGCTTTGCTGTTTGCGTACCCACTTTTGCGGTTCGTCCGGTGCCGCGATGTAACTCGCCAGCGTCATCAGAGTAGAAAGCACACCGCCGACAGGATCGAGGTCCGGAATCAGCAAGTTGCTTCCGCTAACAATGGCTGCAACGAGCGGGTCAGGGAGGGGAATCGTCACCGACGCCGGAATCTGGATGTAAAAGGCCCGGTCCACCTGGCCATGCGTGAGCCTCTGCAAAAAATCGTGCGCGGTAACCCGAATTGTCGGCATCCCGCCGGAAGGGAAGGAAGATTCAACACCGGTGATTTCTCCGACGAATACTTTTTCCAGAGGATCGGGCGCATAACCAACGGAAAGGTTGAATGGCTGATCCACCTTAAGAGTCGGACTGTCCAACCACTGCAAATTCGGATTGGCAAACGAGACTTCGACGCTGTCCGAACCCTCAATGCCCGTAGTCCACGTGACACTCGAGATCGAACCGCGCAATCCCGCCGGCAGATTTGCGCCCCCAATCTGCATCGTGAACTGCGGACCGAATTGTGGATAGCGAGCCATTTATTGCATCACCACTCCTGTCGATGGATCCGTATACGGCAGCGGCGGAATGAAAATCTGTTGCCCCGCGCTGATCGAAAGCGGGTCGAGGATTCCGTTGGTCAGCGCAATCGGCCGCCACTTTGCCGCGTCCTCGTAAAACTTCGCCGCCACACCGCTCAGCGTGTCGCCTTGCTTCACGACGTAAACCTTGCTGAAATCCGCCGTCTGTAGATTCGCCGCCGCCACCTGCGTCGCCGCGTCCAGGTATTCCTGGAAAGTGACATTCAATTTCGCCCGCGCCGGCTGGCCATTCGGAAAAAACTTCACAAACTTTTGCGACACCTTGGCGAGCACGCAGCGAAAGTCCAGCGAGCCCCACGTGACGCGCAGCACTGGCGGAGTATGCAAATCGGAATCGATGTCCAGCAGTGCCACAACCTTTCCCGTTTCGCTTCGCACGTCGCGATTGAATTCAAACGTGTCGAAGAACAGCTCCATGTCCAGCGTCCGCAGATTTCCGTGCACAAACTGAATCAGCGGCGATTGCAAG
>Ga0099829_10000700_pt1 | contig 17760 bp, 18 predicted proteins | sample CZO8metaG_3_FD_79336 | JGI IMG/M metagenome (GOLD analysis project Ga0099829, IMG submission 79336) | Vadose zone soil microbial communities from the Eel River Critical Zone Observatory, Northern California, USA - CZOApr15con2H2.8 metaG | ecosystem: Environmental > Terrestrial > Soil > Vadose...
GGGTGCGGCCGGATCGCTATCCGTACGACACCGGGGTGGTCGGGGAGCAGCTTTTTCCCTCCAGCCAGTTGCTCGGCGAAATGACCGGCACGCCGGTGCAGCCCAACAAGGCGATCACGGGGCGCAACGCTTTTGCTCACGAGGCCGGCATCCACCAGGACGGCATGCTGAAGAACCCCCTGACCTACGAAATCATGACGCCGCAATCGGTGGGCGTGCCCGACTCCCGGTTGGTGCTGGGCAAGCATTCCGGTCGGCACGCGTTGGGGCTGCGCTGCGAGCAGCTCGGATTCCAGTTTGATCGCCGCGAACTGGACGAAATCTATCGCAGGTTTGTGGTGCTGGCGGACAAGATCAAGCATGTGGAGGAGCACCATCTGTTGGAGTTGATACGGCAGACGCGCGGCGCGGCCGGCCGCGGGGAGTCTCCTGCGTCTTCCATTGGAGCTGTGGGACAAAGCTTTTTCAGGAAGCTCACACCAGTTCCTTTGGCGGCGGATTTCGCCGTGCCGTTGCATCCAGCCGTCGATCATCACGCCGAACAGGAAGACTATCTCTGGGGAGTGTAGGGAGAGCTTCCTTCAATAAAAGTAGTTTCGTGGAAATATCTGCCGAGCCTCGCTCGGCCCGCACGGGTCGGAGACCCGTGCCTACACGGTTTCCGGTAACAGTTTCCCCACAGCCGGTTCAGCCATACAATAGCGCGCATGCTTCTTCAACTTACTGTTCTGCCCGGCGACGGGGTTGGGCCGGAGGTTATCGACGAAGCGGTTCGCGTTCTGGAAACGATCGCCGAAGTTTTTGGCCATCAGCTCAGCATCACTCGCAAGCCGGTTGGGGGCGCGGCTTTGCTCTCCAGCAAAGATCCGCTCCCGGCGGACACTTTGCAGGCTTGCCTGGCTTCGGGGGCGGTGCTGCTGGGAGCGGTCGGGGGGCCGTCATTCGACAGTTTTCCCAGTCATCTGCGGCCGGAGAGCGGACTGTTGCGGTTGCGGCGGGAGTTGGGCGTCTATGCCAACCTGCGGCCGGCGCTGTGTTTCCCCGCGCTGGAAGATTGTTCTCCGCTGCGGGCGGAGGTGGTGAGGGGAACGGACGTGATGATCGTGCGCGAGCTTCTGGGCGGCATCTACTTCGGGCAGCCACGGACAACGCAAGGACCGGCTGGCCATCGCTCCGCGCTCGACACGATGAGTTATGGCGAAGCTGAGATTGAGCGCATTGCCCACGTGGCTTTTGGTCTGGCGCGGTCGCGACGGCGCAAAGTGACTTCGGTAGATAAAGCCAACGTTCTGGATTGCTCGCGCCTGTGGCGCGACGTGGTGACCCAGGTGGGGCAGCGGTATTCCGACGTCAAGTTGGCCCACATGTACGTGGACTCGGCGGCCATGGCCCTGGTGGCGCGTCCCGCCGATTTCGATGTATTGCTGACGGAAAACATGTTCGGCGACATTCTCTCCGACCAGGCGGGGGCAGTGGTGGGATCGTTGGGCATGTTGGGGTCGGCCAGCATCGGCGGTGCGGTGGGCTTGTACGAGCCGGTGCACGGTTCGGCGCCTGACATCGCCGGGCAGGGCATCGCCAATCCGCTGGGCGCAATTCTTTCGGCCGCGATGCTGTTGCGGTATTCCTTTAAGTTGGAGACCGAAGCAGCCTGCATCGAGTCGGCGGTAGATGGCGTCCTGGCATCGGGAAGTCGCACCAAGGATTTGGCCAAGGCGGGGCAGAGCGCGGTGAGCACGTCCGCGATGGGACAAAAAGTTGCCGAAGCCGTCCGCGAGCGGGCGAAGCCTGCCGGGCACAAAGCCGCCAGCTGATCGCTAGTCCCGTTTTTGCACTCGGCTGCAAGATTTCCACAGAGATTTTCGATAAGGCTGGCTGCGTTTCCAAACTTCCGGAGTACGATCCATTCAATAATATTCTTCCGCCCGAGGGGAGGCAGAGATGCTTTCCAAATGCGCCAACCCGGGCTGCGCGGCTCCGTTCCTTTATCTGCACCAGGGCAAGCTGTTCCGGGTGGACACCAACTCCGAAGTTCCCGCCACAGATGCAGCTGCGCAAGGGAGGAGGAAGCTGGCTCGCCGCTTAGAATTTTTCTGGTTGTGCGACCAATGCGCCGTGCTGGTGACGCTCAGTTACAAGAAAGGTGTTGGGGTTACCGCGGTGCCGTTGTCCAGCACGCAAGTCTCCAGGACCGAGGCGTCCAACACCCAAACGTTGGTGGCGTCGGCTGGTTAGTCGTCGGTCATCAGTCTTCGGCAAAATTTGCCAAAGGGCGGAGCAGGCCTTCAGGTGTTCAGGCCTGCATACTGCTGCCGTCTTGCGGCGGGCACACGACGCCAGTTCTACTGCAGCGCTAAAGCGCTGCTCCACCCAAAATCAAAATCAGCCGGGCGGGCGAGTCGCCCGCGGCCACACACCCCACTTACTCTTTGTTGGCGGCGTACTCTCCGACGAGTCCGTTCCAGCGAATCTTCAGCACTTCCAGAAACATCTTGATTCCGTCGCGCAGCGGATCGATGCGAGTCCCCTCGCGGTGAGCCCAGGCTACGGGGACTTCCACAATCTTGAACCCGAACTTCCTGGCCACGTAAAGCAGTTCCGGATCGAAGCCCCAGCGCTCAATCTTTTGCAAGGGAAAAATTGTGGTCGCTGCCTGGCGGGTGAACGCTTTGAAGCCGCACTGCGTGTCTTTGAAATTCAGGCCCAGGACAATTCGCAGCGACAAATTAAAAATGCGGCCGAAGAGCTGACGATAGAGCGGCTGGCGTTGGGTTTGCAGATCGCTGCGCAGCCAGCGCGAGCCGATGGCGACGTCTGCCCCGGCTGCGAGGGCGGCGAACAACTTTTCGGCTTCCCCGATGGGCGACGAAAGATCGGCATCGCTGAACAACAATATTTCACCCTGCGCGTGCAGCATGCCATTTCGTACGCTATACCCTTTACCGCGGTTGCCCGGGTTCTGCAACAGCCGCAGCCGAGGATTGCTCTGCGCATAACTGCGGACAATTTCCACCGTGTTATCGCGCGAGCCATCGTCGACTGCGATGACTTCCGCATCCCAGCCGCGCGCTTCCGCATAGGCAAGCACAGTGGCCAGGGTGGCCCCGATGCGCGCGCTCTCGTCGTATGCGGGAATGATGATGCTGTAGGCCGGTCGCCGGTCGGAAGTCGTCGGTCGTTGGTCGGAGGGCATTATTTGCGCTGGCAGCACTCTCCGAAACAGTTTCGAGGAAATGTCAGGGCAAGTCAAAAGCCAGTCGTCAATTGCCAGCCGGCTGTAGTAAGGCATATTGAGTTAGGAAACAAAATTGCGCGCGCTGTCCAAATCGGACCTGGCAGCGTCAGGATCCGACCCGTCCCTCCACGGTCTACGATGAGACCAAATTCGCAGGTGCTAAACTTCCTGCTGCCGTGTCCATGCCACAGAGCAGTCCCGCGGGAAGAGTTGTGCGTTTCGGAGTGTTCGCAGTAGACCTCGCGGCAGGGGAACTGCGCAAAAACGGCGCCCGGATTCGGCTGCAGGAGCAGCCCTTTCAGATTCTGGCGATCCTGCTGGAAAGACCCGGAGACGCAGTCACCCGCGAGGAACTTCGCCAGAGGTTATGGCCGGCGGACACATTTGTGGATTTCGATCACAGCCTGAATACCGCCGTAAACAAGCTGCGCGAGGCGCTGGGAGATTCGGCGTCCAACCCGCGCTACGTGGAGACCCTGGCGCGGCGTGGATACCGGTTTTTGGCCGCTGTGGAACGACCCGAGACGACGCCGGGTCCTGCGAAAGCAGATACGGTCGACGACAAGCGCGCCGCCAAGGCGTTTCATCGCGACCTGGAAGTGCCCGTGCCCCAGCGTAGTTTGACTCGCGGCCTGTTCGCGCTGATTCAGGTGATGTATCTGATTTTCTATGTGGCCGCGCTCTTCCGTTTGCCGGAAATTCAGCGGATTACTAGCACGTTCTTGCCGGGATGGGGAGCGTTGGTCATCTTCGCAGCCGTACTCGTGACTGCCGGGGTCGGAATACCGCTGCGCTGCTACCTGATTTCGGCGGTAGCATTCGATCACCAGCGGTTGGGGGAAAAATTCCAGCGGATGTTCCTGATCGTGTTGGTGCTAGACCAGTTGTGGGCAATCGCCCCATTTCTCATGACCCACAACATCGGATTTGGGGCGGCGTTTGCGGCTACGGCAGGGCTTCTTTATGTGCCGTTTTCGGAGAGAACGCTGGTGCGCCTGGCGTATCCCGGGACGGGAGCATAGCTTGCCAGCCGAGTGGACGCTCGTACATTTCGGAACCTTGCTCACGAAAGTTGCGTATCACCGTCTGAATCCGAGGCAGAAGTGTGTCTGCCCGGATTGGAGGAATCGTATGCAACGAATCGCATGCATTTTGGGCTTGTGTCTGGCGCTCGCACCTTTCGCCCGCGCGGAAAAGTGGTCGAAGATTTTTACCCTTACCGGACGGCCCGATCTGCGGGTGACGACATCCGACGCCAATATTCGCGTCGACACCTGGGACCAGAGCGCCATCGAAGCCCAGGTCACGACCGAAGGCTGGAAGATCGGCGAACGCGGGGTCAAAGTGACCGAACATCAGAACGGCGATTCGGTCGAACTGGAAGTTCGCCTGCCACACATTGTCTGCATCGTCTGTATCCAGGAGAAAGGCCACCGCGTCGATGTCGAAATCCACATGCCTCGGGAGGGGCAGGTTGGTTTGCGTACCTCTGATGGCGCCATCCGGCTCAGCAACTTCAAGGGCAATATGGATTTGCAATCCAGCGACGGCAGCCAGGAGATCGAGGCGGTGGATGGATCTCTGAAAGCACACGCGAGCGACGGCCACATCAAGGCGACAGGACGATTCGACTCGCTCCAACTCAGCAGCGGCGATGGCCGCATCGAAGCCCGGGCGCTTGCCAGTTCGACCATCGGTTCAAGCTGGGACCTTCACACCGGAGACGGAAGTATTACTTTACAGCTGCCTGAAGCCTTTGCCGCCGATGTGGACCTGCATACCGGCGACGGGCACATTAACTTGGACATACCGGTCAGTGTGGAAGGACAACTGGGGCACAACAACATTCGTGGCAAACTCAATGGCGGCGGGAACCTGCTGACCATTCACACGGGAGACGGGTCAATACGTCTGGAGAAGTCCTAGTCACGCTATGGATTGGAAAATAACAATATCCGCCGCTACCCCGCCGGGATGGAGAAAAATGCTCCGAATCGCGTTCGTGGTGTTGGTTCTAGCCTCGATTCTGCTCGCCCCTACCGCTCAATCACAGGACGCCCCAACCCCGCATCCGCCGATCATTGACCTCAACAACATGGACAGCAGCGTGGACCCCTGCACCGACTTTTTCACTTACACCTGCGGGAACTGGTTCAAGAAGAACCCTATTCCGCCCGACAAGACGAGCTGGGGTCTTGGGTCCAAGTTGGACGATGACAACAGGGCGCTGCTGCGCCAGATTCTGGAAGAAGCTGCAACCGCCGGCCCTGGGGACCCGGTTCAGAGAAAAATTGGCGACTACTACGCCGCCTGCATGGATGAGAAGGCGATCGAGGCCGCGGGAACCAGGCCGCTCCAGGCGGGACTGGACCGAATCAACGGCATGCGCTCCAAACAGGACATTGCCCGGGTAGCCGCCAGCATGCCCGGCCAGTCCGCCCTGTTCGACTTCCAATCCGACCAGGACTTCAAGGACTCCACCCAGGTGATTGCCGAAGTTGATCAGGACGGACTCGGCCTTCCGGATCGCGACTACTACGTCAAGACGGATCCGAAATCAGTCGAACTTCGCCAGGCTTATCTGGCCCATGTCCAGAAGATGTTCGAATTGCTGGGTGACTCGCCGAGCCTTGCCGCAACCGATGCGCAAACCGTGATGCGCATTGAGACTGCCCTGGCCAACGGATCGCTCACCCAGGTGGAGCGGCGCGATCCCAAACTTCTCTATCACAAGATGACGCGCGAACAACTCGAGGCGCTCAGCCCCGCGTTTCAATGGAAGGAATACTTCTCTGCAACCGGTCAACCTGGGCTGCAAACGTTGAATGTGACGGCCCCGGAGTTCTTCAAAGCCATGAACGCGGTTCTTCAGAAAGAAGACCTGCAAGGCTGGAAGGTCTACCTGCGCTGGCATCTGGTGCACGCCAATGCGCCTTATCTTTCCGCTGCATTTGTGAACACCGACTTCGATTTCTTCGGCAAGACTCTGGGAGGAGCGCAGGAACTCGAGCCGCGCTGGAAACGTTGCGTAAGCTACACCGACAACCACCTGGGAGAGGCCTTGGGCCAGGCTTACGTGCGGCGAGCCTTCGGTCCGGAGGCCAAGCAGCGCGCTCAGGAAATGGTGAAAGAAATCGAACAGGCCATGGAACGCGACATCCAGAGTCTGTCCTGGATGTCTCCGGAGACCAAACAGAGAGCGCTGGAAAAATTACATGCGGTGGCCAACAAGATCGGCTATCCCGACAAGTGGCGTGATTACGGCGCGCTGACGATTGCGCGCGACGACGAGATGGACAACGTGCTGCGCGCCCGCGCGTTTGAGTTTCATCGCCAGCTGGCGAAGATCGGCAAACCCGTGGACCGGGGCGAGTGGGGCATGACACCGCCTACCGTCAATGCCTACTACAATCCGCAAATCAACGACATTAATTTTCCGGCGGGCATTCTGCAGCCGCCATTTTTCGATCCCGCGGCCGACGATGCCACGAACTATGGCGACATGGGCGCCACTATTGGGCACGAACTCACTCACGGCTTCGATGACGAAGGCCGTCAGTTTGATGCGCAAGGCAATCTGCGGGACTGGTGGACGCCCGAAGACGGAAAAAAGTTCGAGCAGCGCGCCAGCTGCATCTCAGACCAGTACTCGCAATATGTCGCGGTGGATGACATCAAGATCAACGGTCAGTTGACGATGGGGGAGAACGTCGCCGACCTGGGCGGCCTGATGCTGGCCTACATGGCCTGGCAAAATGAAACTCACGGCAAGAAGCTGGATCCGATCGACGGCTTCACTCCGGAACAACGGTTCTTCATCGGTTACGGAACCGGCTGGTGCTCGCAGACGCGCGACGAGACCAAACGCATGTACGCCACCATCGATCCCCACTCCCCGGACAAATATCGAGCCAACGGAGTGGTTGCCAACACTCCGGAATTTCAGCAGGCTTTTCACTGCAAAGCGGGTTCGCCGATGGTGCGGGAGAATCGGTGCCGAGTGTGGTGAAGCAGTCGTCAGTCGTCGGTCGTCAGTCTTCAGCTAAAGCCCGGAAACTGAGAACTTGCTGAAGACTGACGACTGAGGACTGGAGACTGCCCTACTGCAGATCCGACTTATCTGGGTTGTAATAGAAGTGGAAGCGTAGCGCGAGATACTGGCCGCCGAACTCGGCTGGCAGGGGTGGAAAAGGTTTGGACGCGGTGATCCCGCCGTAGGCAGCGCGATCCAGCGCGACATCGCCCGAGGTGCCGACGATCTGCAATCCCGCCACCTGTCCATCCTTCAGGATGGCAAACTCGATCGAAACCTTGCCCTTTTTCATGAGCGGGGCGCGGGCCGATTCGGGGATGATGCGATACCAGTTTTCGCGCACGTCGTGGAGCACCCGGGCCAGGTAGGGACCGAAGTCCACGCCCATGGTGTCACTCAGGACGTCGAGCGGGCCAATAGCCTCTCCCGCCTGCTTGCCCTGGCCTAAGCCATAATCGCCGTTATCCCCGCCGTATCCGCCACGATTGCTGATGGCGGCACGAGCCGCCTGCTCGATCGCCGATCCTGGCGACATGGCGCCGGTGCTGAAAGTCGGCCTGGGGGCTCCGGTGGGCGGAGTCTGCAGGCGGGCCGTCTGGTTCTGCGGCGGGGGCGCCGGCGAGGGTTGTTCCGGCTGCTGTGCCGCCTCCGGAGCGGGCGCGGGCGGTTGCTGCGATTGCGCTGGAGGGCTGCTCGCACCCGGCGCTCCGGCACGCGAGCTGTCCAGAATCTTCTTCAATTCCTTGCGATCCAGTTGCGGCGCTTTCGATTGCGCCACCCGGTCTTTGTCTGAGATCACATTCGACTTCGGCCGCTGGGTGAGCTTTTGCTCATCCGGAGGAAGCTCCAGGTAGGTGAGATCCTTCTGGCGCATCAGGTCTTCCGGATTCACCATGATCACGGCGCGCTTGTGCAGCATGTGTTCAAACTTGGTGGAGTTGACGGCCAGAATGATGATGGCCAGGTGCACGACCACGGAAATCCAGAAAGCCTCCCGCTGACGCGACCGGGAAAGATCGTCCTGAAGCTGAATCAGCAGGGCGGGAACGTCGTGCATCTCGGTATAGGCCGATTCCCAACTGCCGGCATCGTAAAGGTCGCTCCCCCGGGGCGTGGCCGATGGCGTTGCAGGGACGGGACTGCGGGGCGGGATTTCAGTGGTTGGCATCGACCTGCTGGTTTATCGTCCTTGTCTTTGGTCGTTGGTCCTTGGCAAGGCCGGACTCCGGCGCTGACGCGCCCGGCGATTTCGGCGAACGACTAACGACCAACAACCAATGACTAACGACTGGTGACAAACGACCAATTCTTATTCTCGCATCTTTCCCGAATATCTGCGAAAAACCGGTGAGCACCGGCACTTACGTTTGTACCCGACTGGTCAATAAAAGATTAACCCGAACCGCAATCGCGAATTGTCAAGAAGTGTAAAAGGGAAAACCCTGCGGAAACGTTACACAGCAAACACTTACGGGCATTTACCCGGTGCCCGGCGCGAACATCAAGGACGCATGCGGTCCAGTTGAACTTTGTTGCCGTGATCCCTGATTGCGGCCACGATATCGAGGGCGACGGCCAGGGCTCGGCGTCCGTCTTCAAAGGAAACCAGGGGCACGGAGCGGGTTCGCACCGATTCCAGGAACGACCTGAGTTCGGCCTGCAGGGGTTCTTCGGCTGCGATTGGCGGCTTGGCAACTTTGATCTGCGGGTTGACTGAAGGAGTGCCTGCAGCTTCGCCGTCCTCGCCCACGCTGAAGACGAGAACGTCCTGACGGCTGTAATCCAGAGACACATATTGCCGCGGCTGAAAGAGGCGAAGCTTACGAACCCGTTCGGTGGAGACCCGGCTGGCGGTAAAATTGGCCACACACCCGGATTCGAATTCCATGCGCACGTTGGCGATGTCGGTCTTGCCGGAAAGAATGGGCAGACCGACGGCGCGAACTTCCTTGACGGGCGACTTCACCAGCGAAAGCACAATATCGAGGTCGTGAATCATCAGATCGAGGATGACGTCCACATCGAGCGAGCGCGGAGTAAATACGCTGAGGCGGTGCACCTCGAAGAACATAGGCTGCGTGATGAGTGGCGCCGCGGCGCGAACCGCCGGATTGAACCTTTCCAGGTGGCCGACCTGGCCGACGCGACCCAGACTCTTTGCCAGGCGAATCAGTTCGTCGGCTTCCCCTAGAGACGGGGCAAGCGGTTTTTCGACCAGGACATCGACACCCGCCTCCATCAGGGCACGCGCGATGGCAAGATGGTGAACGGTGGGCACGGCCACGGAAGCTGCCTGGACTTCACTGTGGGTCGTGGTCAGGTGCTCGACCGAAGCGAAGGCACGGCAACCGAATTCGCGTGCAGCCGCATCGGCCTGTGCCAGGTCCGGATCCACAACCCCAACCAGGCGAACTGCCTCGCCCTGCTGCGCCAGCTGGTGATAGATGCGGGCGTGCCTGCGTCCAAAGGCGCCCACGCCAATCACGGCGACGTTAATGAATGTGTCTGCTGCCGGCTTCATTGAAACTTCTTCAACAACGCCATCTGGCCGGCGTGGTACAGCTCGTGCTGCACGACGCCGCTGATCATGTAAAAGAAGTTGTAGTAATTCTGGGTTTCTCCCGGCACTGGTTCGTGCAGACGCGAGTCGGGAAAGGAAGCCACCGCCTTGATCAGTTCGTTGTGAGTGCGCTTGGCGGATTCGACTGCCTGGCGCCATGCCGCGTCGCTGGTATCGTCGACCGGCGGGAAGTTCTGGCTGTCGCTGAGGGACACGACCGCGCCGCCGATGCGGCGGGTCACGGCGTCATCCCAGGCGGCGATATGGAGCAGAAGCTCCCAGATGCTGTGAGCGTTTTTAATGGGGTGGGCGGCCGCGGTTTTGGCGTTCACGTCAGCCAATATCTCGAGCACGGAATCGCCGTGCCAGGCACTTCCCTCAAAGGCGCGGCGGAGTTGGTCAGCGAGGCGGAACGTTTCAGTCATGGAAAGCTCCGGTAAGGTTTCTAGTCGGCAACCATGGTGATGTTAGCTGAATCGGCGGCGGTGACGATTGCCGTTCCCTCCAGCAACAGGCACTTGCCCGCGTCGAGCGCCAGGCAAGTGGCTCCGGCCCGGCGCATCACTTCAATTGTTTTCACTCCCACTACGGGCACGTCGAATCGCATGTCCTGATTCGGTTTGGCGATCTTCACCACCGTGAGCTCACGGCTCAGGGTCGACGCGTCCCCTTCCAGAGTCCGCATGATCTGCCCGGCCCGCTCGATGGTGGCGTCCGTGCCTTCCATGGCTTCGACCGCCACGCAGGCGGATTCGGCCACGACTACCGTCTGCCCGACATCGTACTGCGCCAGGTGACGTGCGACCGCGCGTCCATAGTCCACGCTCGTTTTTTCTTGTGGCGTGGGCGCTCGCCTGGTGAGCAAGCCTGCCGGGGCCAGCAAGGGCTCAAGAAACGACGTCGAATTCTCCAGAATTATGCCTTCATCGGCTAGAGTCTTGGCCACCGCGCCGAGCAGGGAGTCCGTATTTCTAGTGCCGAGCGAAAGCAGCAACTTGGCCAGCCTCCAGTCAGGACGGATGCTGGAGAAAATTTGCTTGTGCTTCACCTGCCCAGCCATGATGGCCCGCCGCACGCCTGCACGCTGGAAGGTTTCGATCAGCCTGGACAACTCTCCCAGGGAAAGCCAATGCACGGCCTTCGCCCCGTGGGACTCGATTTCCGGAAACGCTTCTTCTTTGATGGCGGCGACGATAACATCGAACCCCTGGGCGCGGGCGGCGTCCAGCACCAGCAAGGGGAAACTTCCGTTCCCGGCGATCAGACCGATCCGCTCCGCCATAGTCAATATGCTCTGTGGTAGTGTGCCGAATTCATGAACCGGTTTCGAAATTGACTTTTACCGAAGCTGCAACCCGCTTGATTATATTTTGCTTCACGTTGCACAATCCTTCTGGAACCCTGAATCTCACTCCTTCTACCACAGGATGGCCGGGAGAGATCTTATGTCCGAGGCACCGTCCATCATCAAACACCCCGCCGGGCATATGTGGGGCGCGGCCGTCCGGGCCGCTGCCAGGCAGCGCTTCAAGTTCTCGCTGCAGTGCGAAAGTAGTTTGAAAGAACGGCTCAAGGCGGGCCTCGAGACTTACAAAGTCGGATTACACGAGTTCACCGAACGCAAGACCGAAGCCCAGCGCAATGTCGAGAAACTAGTCCGGGCCATGATCAATGCACAACTGACGACCGACCCCGCAGCTGACGTCCTCGAGGATTGGACCATCCTCCATGTGCTCCATGACGAGAAATTGGGGCCCGGCCTTTGGCCCATCAGTTAGGCCCGATGCTTACTTGATGACTCCGCGTTCCGATGCCTCGATGAACCGTATCAGTTCGTCCACGTCTTCGCCCCGGTCCGGTTCTGCTTTCAGCCGTTCCAACGCCTGCGAAGTGTTGAGCTTGGAAGCCAGCAAAAGTTTATACGCGTGGTGAATCCTGCGGATGCGCTCTTTGCTGAAGCCGCGTCGCTCCAGGCCCACAGCGTTGAGACCGTAGGCGTGGGTGTCGCGCGCGGCCGCTGTTTTCGAGAAGGGCAGCACATCCCGGGTAATGGTGGTGCCGCCGCCGACGAAAGAGTGCGCTCCGATGCGAACAAAGTGATGGACAGGGCATAGCGCCCCCACCACCGCCCAGTCACCCACGGTGATGTGACCTCCGAGAGTAGCCGCATTGGCCAGGATTACGTGGTCTCCGATAAAGCAATCGTGCGCGATGTGGGTGTAGGCCATGATCAGCGTGTGGCTGCCCACGCGGGTGAGCCCGCCGCCTTTGACCGTGCCGCGATTAATTGTGACGAACTCGCGAATCTCATTGTGATCGCCGATTTCGAGACGGGTGGGCTCGCCCGCGTAGGTCAGGTCCTGCGGCGCCATCCCGACAGAACAGAATGGGAAGAAACCGTTGTCCGCGCCGATCCTGCTTGGGCCTTCGATGGCCACGTGCGAAACCAGGCGGCAGTTTTCGCCCAGTTCCACTTCCGGGCCGATCACGCAATACGGGCCGATCTTGCAGGAGGGATGAATCTTGGCGCGAGGATCAATGATGGCCGTGGGATGAACACGATCTGAAGATTGCATCGAGGAAGATTGACTGGAGGATTGACTGGAGGAAGATAGCGTCATGGAATCATCGAGCGATTGACTGGTCGGCCGCGCGTGTTTCACCATACAAGAGCTTTACGATTCCGGCTCGTCCGCTTCCGCAGCGCCATCCGGTCCGCCCCGTCCACGTGCGGTGTCCACCAGCTGGCAGCTCACTATGGCTTCGGCCACGCGTTTCGCGCCCACGAAGACCATGCCCTCCATGCGGACCGCGATCATTCGAGGCCGGGCTTTCCAGCTTTTGAGCTCAACCTCGATGCGCAACTGATCTCCCGGCACCACCGGACGGCGGAACTTCGCCCGCTCAATTCCGGTGAACATGATCAGCTTGTCGCTGCGGTCTTCAACTTCCGTGAGCAATAATGCCCCGCCGGCCTGGGCGATGGCCTCCACAATCAGCACCCCTGGCATGATCGGGAGGTTGGGAAAGTGTCCGGCAAAGAAGGGCTCGTTGATGGTGACGTTCTTGATGGCCACGATGCGCTGCTTGCGCTGGATTTCGATCACGCGGTCGATCAGCAGGAAAGGAAATCGATGCGGCAGGATATGGAAAATATCGATGATGTCCAGCGTGGTCTTGTCCGGCGTAGCCTTGTCCAGCGACGGAGCCGCGGTCTCAGGGTGAGCGGTGTCGGTCATTTTCTCTCGCCCGGCTTTTCTCGCCAGGAGCGACGATTATACTGTACCGCGAGATAACTTCGATGGAGAGAGAGTAGCTTGTCAACAGGGAAAAAAGGTAATCGATGAAGAAGGCCCGGAAGAAAACCCCGCCCAAGCCACAAGCGCCCCAGGCTGAGCCCACCGAGATCTCCAACCACTTGCGTTTTTTCACTGAGCGGAAAGACGCAATCACCGAAACGATTCGCCAGCTGGTGGAGGTCGAATCGCCCAGCGATAACAAGCAGGCCGTGGACCGGCTGGGCGAGCTCCTGGCCGGGCGCTTCGAGGCGCTCGGAGGCCACTCGAAGTTTCATCGCATTCAGAATTTCGGCGACCATCTGCAAGTGGATTTTGCGACCGAACGCGGAGGCAAGCCCATCCTGCTGCTGGGCCACATTGACACCGTATATCCGCTGGGGACATTAGCCACGATGCCTTGCCGCATCGCTGATGGACGGCTCCGGGGGCCGGGGGCGCTCGATATGAAATCGGGCGTCGCGCTGATGCTGCACGCCCTCGACGGGCTGCGCACGTGGCACAGCGAAAGCTTGCCGCGTCCGGTGACGGTGCTGCTGGTTTCCGACGAAGAGGTGGGCAGCGAGTCCTCCCGTCGCATCACCGAGAGCCTGGCCAGGAAATCAGCGGCCGTGCTGGTGCTGGAACCTTCCTACGGAGTGAAGGGCGCGGTGAAGACGGCACGCAAGGGCGTCGGAGAATACACGCTCAAGGTTACCGGCAAGGCCGCGCACTCCGGCCTGGATTTCGAAAAAGGCGAGAGCGCGATTGTTGAACTGGCCAAGCAAATCACGGCTATCTCAAAACTCGTCGACCTGAAGCGCGGACTCACCTTGAACGTTGGCCTGGTTTCCGGCGGTACCCGGACCAATGTCATCCCCGCGCAGGCCACGGCTTCTCTCGATGTGCGTGTCGTGCGCATGAAAGATGCCGCTGGAATCGATCGCCAGCTGCGCGGGCTAAAACCGTTCAATCGCAAATGCAAACTGGAGATCACGGGCGGCGTAAATCGTCCGCCGATGGAACGGACCAGCGGCATCGCTGCCCTTTACGGGCAAGCCGCGGAGATCGCGAAGCAGATGGGTTGGAAGCTGGAAGAAGCAGCGGTGGGCGGAGGCTCGGACGGAAATTTCACCGCCAGCCTGGGAATTCCCACGCTGGACGGCCTGGGCGGCGTGGGAGAAGGTGCTCATGCCGCCCACGAATCCATCACGATTTCCGAACTGCCCCGGCGGGCGGCTCTGCTGGCAGAACTGATTGCATCGGTGCCGAGCTGAACCGTGTCCGGCTGAACCAGCGTGGACATCACGCACGCGCATCCGTGTGCATACTTTGACTCCAGCCCCCCGGAAGCCTAGAATTTTGATAGGGTGCCTGTCGGCTTGAATGCGCTGGGCCTGGATGCGCTCAGCTTGAATGCGCTCAAATGCGCGCGTGGCGAACCCATACGGAGGTTTAATTCATGCCTGGAAAATTAGGGTTGCCGGAGATTCTTGTCATTCTGGCCATTGCGCTCCTCATCTTTGGGCCGAGCAAGCTTGCGGATCTCGGCAAAGGCCTGGGCGAAGGTATCAAGAACTTCAAGTCAGCCGTAAAGGACGGAGACCAGGATCCCGATAAGAAGACCTAACCAATTGTGCCGGTTCTTCTCAGGAGGGTTGGGGCCTATTATCGTGCCGGCCACCCGTGCTCCCGCAGCATTAGGTAGACCAGCCTCACCGGCAATCCCACCACGTTGAAATAATCGCCTTCAATACGCGGGATCCAGCGCGAGGCGATGCCTTGAATGGCATACGCGCCGGCTTTGTCCGCGGGCTCGCCGCTGGCAATGTAAGAATCGATATCTTCGTCGGTGAGCGCGTCCATCGTCACCAGCGTGGTTTCGGAACGCGTGTCTTCGAACCGCGTGTTTTCGAACGCAAGATCTTCGACCCTGCTATTTTCAAAACCAGTTCCTAGTTTCGAGTTCCCAGTTTTCAGCGGACGCCCGATCAGGCAAACACCGGTGGTGACTTGATGTGTTCGTGCGCATAGCAGGCGAAGCATTCGCACCGCGTCCGTTTTGTCACGAGGCTTGCCGAGGATCTCGTCGTCGACGACTACGACCGTATCCGCACCCAAAACGAAATCGTCCGGCCGGTTGTGGAGCGCAACCAGCGCCTTCTGTCGCGCCAGGCGTTCGGCGCAATCGCGCCCGCTTTCTCCCGGTTGCGGCTCTTCAGGAATATTGGTTGGATGCACCACGAATGGAATACCGGCGTTGCGCAATAGCTCCTGGCGGCGCGGAGAGGCGGAGGCGAGCACGAGCCTGGGAGTCTGACTCAAGTGTGGCCTACCGGCTCCCCGCAGTCCCGCGCACGGATTCGATCAGCTTGGCTGGGTCGTATCCGATGCCGTCCTTGAATACGATTTCCGTATTTTCGATGTCTTCGATCTTTTGTGACGGATCACCTTTGATCACAACCAGGTCGGCCGCTTTGCCTGCCGCGATGGTGCCAATGCGGTCGGCCTCGCCCAGAAACTGCGCGCCGTTGGCGGTGGCGATGTGAATAGCCTCAAGCGGAGTGAAGCCGGCCTCGACCAGCAACTCCACTTCACGCTGGTCGCCGAATCCGGCGAGGATGCCCCCAATGCCGGTTGGATCTTCTCCGGCAAGCAGCGTGCCGCCGGCTTTGACGAAGGCGTATTCGAATTCCATTTCCTTTTTAAAAGCGGCCGCCATGGGAGAAACTTCGCTGCCATAAATTCGCTTGAGGCGGCTCTGATCGCCCATCCGTACTTTGTCATCCAGAAACGCACTGCGAGCGTCGGGGGACAGAGTGTCCAGTACTCGCCGCTGGATACTGGGGCGGCCGGGCACCTCCACTTCAAACACCGGCAGAGTAGAAGTGATGGCGACATGGTGCTGGATGAGCTCGAGAATCATTCCATGCACGGGCCCGGACTGCACATCCAGCTTGGAAACGAAATCCATGTCTTTCGGGGTATACGGGCATTCGCCCGGCTTCTTCCAGGGGAAAAATTCGGTGTCCACCAGCAGGCCATGCTCGAGATTGTCGATGCCCAGAGCAGCGGCTTCGCGGAAGCCAATCGAACACAGGTGGCCGGTTACCTTTGCACCGCGTTTATGGGCGGCAGTGATGGCCGCAGAAAGTTCGTCCGCGGTAATGAAGTTGTATGCCTTGAAGTTGTCTACCCCTTCATCCAGCCAGTAGTTCACGGTACGAGTTGCGTCTTCCGGTCCGCTGAGCTGGTGCAGCTGCACCGCGAAGGTGCCTTTGCCTTCGAGATAAGGTCCGGTCACGTGCATCTTGGGGCCGGGGGTTTCTCCGCGGTTGATCTGATCTCTGATTTCCAGGTCGGTATAGGGTTCAATTGAGCCGCCAGTGCGAATCGTGGTCACTCCGGCCGCGAGGTAGAGACGTGGAAAACTGAAACCCATCTCACCGAAGATGACGTCACCCATGGGATAGAACAGGTGATCGTGCATGCCCACCAGGCCAGGGATGACGGAATCGCCATGCAAGTCCAGAACCTGCGCATCTTTGGGGACGGTCGCGTCAGCCGCATCGCTCATCGAGGCGATCTTTCCGTTGGATAAGACGATCGTCTGGTTCTCGCGCGGGGCGGCGCCTGTTCCGTCAATGACGCGAACGTGAGTTAATGCCACCAGCGGCGCGTCCACTTTGACGAACCGACGCACCTCCGGTGAAAGCTTTTGCCCCGAAGCCAACCTGAAAGAGGCAAGAAAACAGATCAGTGCGGCAACGAACTGTCGCATGGCTGCAACTCCCAAAAACTTGTGCTCGATCGCTGAGATTGTAACGGAGAGAGAAGAAGACAGCTATCCGCCGACCAGCTCGATGCGGTTTCCAAATGGGTCGTGGATGTGGCAGCGGCGGACACCGGGAATATCGTCTACCTCATTGACATCGATACCTGCGCTGCAAAGATGCGCAACGAAGGCTGCATAGTTAGAGCAACGCAAAGCGGGATGGGCCTTCTTGGCCGGGCGAAAATCATTTTCCACGCCCAGGTGAATCTGAACGTTTCCACTTTCGAACCAGCATCCCCCACATTTGGCAAGTTCGGGAGGCTTCGGCAATTCGGTCATGCCCAGCATATCAACGTAGAAACACCGTGCCGTGTCTTCTCCCCCCACCGGCATGGCGAGCTGAACGTGATCGATGGCGGTGAAGCAAACGTCAGGCATAGCGAGCGCAGCTTTCACATTTTATGGCATTGCGAAAGATCCTCGCTGGAGAGGTCCCAGGTCTGACGCCCGACGCCCGCCCTTTGCCCCCTGTTAGAATCAAATATTGACCCCCGCAGCCATGGACGCCGCATTCCTTCGCAATTTTGCGATCATTGCCCACATTGACCACGGTAAATCGACGCTGGCCGACCGCCTGCTGGAACTGACCGGGTCGCTGACCGCGCGCGAAATGCAGGCCCAGGTGCTCGACTCCATGGACCTGGAGCGGGAGCGCGGCATCACCATCAAGGCACACGCGGTGCGCATGATGTACACCGCGAAGGATGGCCAACTTTACCAGCTCAACCTGATCGACACGCCCGGCCACGTCGATTTCTCGTACGAAGTTTCGCGGTCGCTGGCTTCCTGCGAAGGCGCGCTACTCGTGGTTGACGCCTCGCA
>Ga0099829_10000703_pt1 | contig 17707 bp, 19 predicted proteins | sample CZO8metaG_3_FD_79336 | JGI IMG/M metagenome (GOLD analysis project Ga0099829, IMG submission 79336) | Vadose zone soil microbial communities from the Eel River Critical Zone Observatory, Northern California, USA - CZOApr15con2H2.8 metaG | ecosystem: Environmental > Terrestrial > Soil > Vadose...
ACCCGCTCTATCCAGGCCCTTCCCTTCACCACGCGCACGATCGCGAATTCTGATGGCACCTGCCCACCTGGCGACCCCGAGAAATCCCCGTAGAAGAACGCCCGGAAGGCATCGTCGTAGCGCGGGAAGGACGGGCAGTCATCCCCGATCAGATAGCCCGGCGGAGCCTGCCGCTGCTGGCTGTCCGGCTCGCGGAGAGAGCAGATGTACGCCGGCCAGGGAAGAACCATCGAGTCGAACCGGGCACGGCTCGGCTTGCGCTGCCAGGTGAACTGGTCGGACAAGGACGGGAAAACAACGTCGTGGCCAGCCACCGAAAGCACCTGTAGGGCTTCAGCGCCGAGCGCCGCCACGAGTGACTTGACCGGGACCTGGGCGGCGATGAAGGTGACCTGCTCGTACCGCCAGACCAGCGGCTGCCACCCGGCAGGGACGGAGGGCGGCGAGACGATCGCATCGACATGCCACACGGCCTGGCTGCCGGCCTCAACCGCGACCCGCACGAAAGCCTGCGCGTCTACTGCGCCGATGGTTGAGCGCAGCTCCGCCAGGCTGCCCTGCCCGCTTTCCATGCTCCTCACCTTGCCACCTGCCACCGACAGCTGACGCCGTAGCGAACCAGCCCGGCCAGTCGGCACCCCCGCTCGCGTGGTTTTACCCAAGCGACGCATGGCCTCCCTGCCCACTAGGCTGCCGCTGTGACCGTCGTCATAGTTATTGCCGTCGTGGGCCTGGCGCTGTCGCTGGGCTGGCAGGCGTACACCTTGGTCCGGTCGCGCCGCCGTGCGGCGAAAGAGCGAATCGAGCAGGCGATGGCACGGCTCGTCAACGGCGTCGGCCAGGTCTGCATCTCCGCCAGCTCACTCGAATGGTCGCTGGCCTATCTCACGGGAGTTGTAGAGGGGTGGGATGACGAGAAGTTCACCCGTGTGATCGCTCGGGTCCGCCAGCCATTGGAAGAGTTCCGTAAGGTCGTGCCCAAGCTGGAACTGCACGGCGGAGGTAGTTGGTGAAAAACCTACAAGTTCTGTAGGTTCCAGATCCTGATGTCCCCTGGGGGCACTGTGATCAGGGATCTGCCAAGCAGTCCAACGATGTGGCCCCGCGATTCGTCCAGGTTCAGTGTCCCACGCTGACTCGGCCAGGAGTGGATGCCGGTCCCAGCTTCAGCGGCTGCGCAGCGTATTTATGACTAGAACGCATAGCGTGATGGTCCCGCCGCAGGCACCGCCCCCGGCAAGCATCGCAGACGCGGCGTGATGGCCGCCGCTCCACGCGATGAGCCCAGCGGCCGCACCCGCGAACAGCCCGAGCAACACCGCCACCGCGACCCACAGCCCGATCAGCCGGTTGTCGTTGTTCACCTTGATCCTCTCCGTGATCCGATCCCACGTCGGCCGGCCTGATCCCCGCCGGGCCAGCCGACGGCCGCGCGGCTGCTCGCCCGGGGCCAGTACTAGTAGACCCCTCTGGCAGAAGGTGATACAACTGGGCGACCGGATACGATTTTGAAGCAAGGGGTATCACCCAATGGCAGACCGTAATACGAGCCGCCCCAGGGTGCCCCGCCGACGGCGGGCGTCAGAGCTTCCGACGATGGTGGAGTCAGCCGACGGCTGGTACGGCTTCGGACTTCGCGGCATCGGATGGGTGGAGGTGGCTCTGGCGAAAGTCGACGGTTCGCCGGAGATCGTCGGCCTGCGCATCGACGTGAGGCCGATGTTCGTAGACGAGTCCGAGCGCTATGTGCTGGACATGACGGCTGAGCAGCAGCGCCAGTGGGCCATCGACAACACGCCTCACGGCGTGGCGCCGGCAGCCGTGATCACTGCCGAGCGGCTACGATCGCTCCCGCTCGCCGAGCTGCGCGCTGCGGTCGCGGCGCGTATGGCCGGTGACGAGGCATTCGGCGCGTTCGAGAAGGTGGCCCGCGAGCGCGGCAAGGCGTGGCCGGATGAGCATTACCGCCAAGTGGCCGAGGTGTACAAGTCGGCCGTGGAACATCGGAAGCCGCCGCTCAAGGCGATCCAGGAACACTGGCACGTCTCCCGGCCCGCAGCAGCCAAGTACGTAAAGGGTGCCCGCGAGAGGGGTTTCCTCGGCTGGCCGGAACGCGCAGGACTCGCCGGTTACGACGCGCCCGAAAGCCCGTTTGCGGAGTACCGGGCCAGCCGGTCGACCAGGCAAACGTAGCCCGACGCGGCGCAAGTGTGCCGTCTCAGTTAATCTGACACACGCTTGCCTGACCTGCGGTGCCTCAGAAGGACTGAGACTGCCAAACGACCCGTGTCTTAGTTATCTTGACGCAACTCGCCGCTTTGAACCCTGGCCCGGCCTTGCTTATATCCTGCCGGCTAGGAACGCCCGGGCCTTGTCATCGATGAAGCTACGGGAAGCGCTGGTGAAGCCGAGCTGGCCGAAAAGGTTCTCGGCCGCGGCAGCGGACGGCTCCAGGATGCCCGCGGCCAAGTCGGCTCTGGGCAGTTCGGCAACGTAACGGGCTGCATTCTGCCGCGCCTGGTCACCGCTGAGCGGGTCGTTAATTGAATCGCCGCTGGCTGGTCGGCCAAGCACGTCTTCGAGCGTGATCCTGAACGTCACCGTGTCCACGGTGACGTCCTCCTGGTACAAGCGGCGGCCAAACTCGAAGACCTCTGCAACGGTGTAGATAGCGGCAATCACGTTGATCGTTCCCTGGTATCCGGTGCCGTCCTCACGCAGGCGCCACCGGTGCGTGAAGAGCCCGCTTGGGTGCAGCCGCCACACCTCCTGGTAGCGCCCGGTGGCCGTGACTGCCTCGATCCCGCCGTCAGGCAAGTCAGTGACGCCTTGCGGCGGCTCGTTGCGCGGGACGTGCGGATAGTTCCAGCCGCGCAGCGCCACGCCGCGATCCCACACCAGCTGCACCAGCCGCTCTGGGCTGGCCGGGAGCCGGTGATCATCGGCAGGGGACGGGGCGATCCCTGCCGTCCAGTAGGCAACCGGGCTGTCACTCACGGCCGCCGCATCTCCCCGAGGTCCTGCTCGATCAAGCTGACCAGGCCCGGCACCGCCGGGAGCTCGCCGCCGGGCCAATGCACGTCGATGAGGGCCTTTATCTCGTAGAGCAGCCGTTCTGCCCGTTTCACGTAGGCCCGGCCCAGCAGCTCGCGCATCTGAGCCTCGGTGGACACTTCCCGCGTCCTCGTCTCCTCAGTGCGGATGTAGAGGGCCCCTTCCCGGGTGATCGGCTTGTTGTCGGTGTCGTTGACCGTCTTCGTGCAAACCAGGGGCTGCTCGTCGAACGGAGGGACCCGCAGGGCAATCAGGACCTTGCCATCTTCCAGCGACCCGCGGAAGACCTGCACGACGGGCGCGGGCGCGGCAAATGGCGCTAGCCAGGAGTTGACCCCGGCTGCGTCCCACGATGCGACCTGAGCCTCGGTGAGCCCGACTGGCACGAGCGTGCTGTCCTGTACGCCGATCAGCAGGTAGCCGCCGTCCTTGCGGTTACTCAGCCCGATCACATGCTTCGCGAGCTCTGCCCGCTGGCGCGCGTCCCGGGGAGCCTGCTTCGCGCTTTTGTAATCCACACGCGACTCTGACCCCTGGGCCAGCAGATCGCGAACCAGTTGGTCGGCGTCGGTAGGAGTATCCGGGGTCACAGGCCGTAAACGTAGCGGGTGAGTCACAGCACGTCTACTAGGCTCCACCATCTTGGCCAAGGGCATGAGTCGTCATCGGGACAGAGGCGTCAGGCAACTGCCGGATGATCTTGCGTCAAGATAACTGAGACAAAACTGCATGCGTCAGATCAACTGAGGCAGGACAGCTAGTCCAGCTTTTATGTCCCCCTGGGCCAGACGAGGGACAGCGTCATCTGGAAAGGGACGTCAGAATCTGGAAGCTACATGTTCAAAACGCGATGGCAGCCAGCGTACCGATGAGGATGAATGGCCCGAGTGGCAGGTGGCTGGTGCGGGTTGCCCGGTGCAGGGCCAGGAGCGCGCCACCGTAGACGGCGGCCACGGCGAAGGCGATGAAGGTGCCGGACAGGAGCGCCTGCCAGCTGATCCAGCCCAGCGCGGCGCCGGTGCTGGCGGCGAGCTTGGCATCCCCCAGGCCCAGGCCGCCGGGCCTGATGACCGCCAGGATCAGGTAGAAGCAGGCCAGGGCGACCGCGCCGATGGCCGCACGGCCCAGGTGACCAGGCTGGCGATCGGCGAGAGCAGTGACGGCCAGCAACGCGAGGGTCCCGGCGAAAGCGGCGGCGGTGAGCGGGTCGGGGAGCCGGCGCACGGCCACGTCGATGAAGACGAGCGGGACGGCGAGCAGGACCAGCCAGGCCAGGGCCGCCAGCTCCCCCACCGACGACGCGCGGGCGGCCACGACGGCCAGGGCGAGCCCGGCGGCAGCCTCGGCCACCAGCGGGTACGGGCCGATCCGGGCGCGGCAGGCCGGGCAGCGGCCGGTGACGGGCAGCAGCGCCCGCCACCGCCAGCGGCCTGGCAGGATGTCCTGGTCGCAGGCCGCGCAGGCGTGGCGGGGCAGCTGGCCGGGTTCGGTGCTGCGGCAGAACACGCTGGCCCGTATCCTCGGGCCGGCGATCACGCCCACAGCGGCTGCGGCGATGATCCATGGCAGTGTCACCGCGTTCCCTCGCTCCGCCCAGAACATGGTCTGCTCCCCAGGCGTGCGGTGGGGTGACCGCGCAGTTAGTTCTTCTCGCCCGAAAAGCCTCATCTCGATCGTATTGATGTCGCCCGCCCCTTCGGCCCTGCGGTCAGGTCGCCTGATCCGGCAGGGTCACCCCCCGCAGCAGCCCGCGGATCGCGTCAGAGCCCGGCCCGCTCGGTCACCACCGCCAAGCGCCGTTCAAGGTGACCGCGTGCTTGGTCTGTGTCCCCGGCGATGCCGCTCATCGCGACCGCCGCGGTGATGATGACATCAGCCAGCTCGGCCAGCAGGTCATCCCGCGACCGGCAGATCCCCTTCCTGCTGTTCAGGCCCTGCATGCCGATCAGCGCCTCGGCGGCTTCGCCGACCTCCTCGGTCAGCTTGAGCAGCCGGATCTCGACCGGGACGTCCCCGTGATGGGCATGCAACCGGCCGACCTGCTCCCACATCGCTCCCTCCAGCGAAAACAAGATCCCAACCGACACTGGGTGGGGCCGAAGCTCCAGCCACTGGTACCTCGATCATGAGCTGGCCTGCTATCTGATTCAGGACATCTTCCCTGGTGCAGCTGATCCCCCTTCGCGCTCATCACATCCCGCCGCCCGGCGGGGCCGATGGTCTAGAGCTGAGCGGCAGGCTGCATGGGGCCGCCGGCGAAGCCAGCTTCGTGCATGACCAGCCCTACGGTGTCCTCCAGCGAACTGGCGGCGGGAATGACCTGTTCGATACCGCCCGGCAGCAGATCACGTTCGCGATACCAGGAGCGCATCTCAGCTTCGCCGAACTCAGCGGCTTGCGGCCGGTTCGCGTGACGGCGCAGGGTCTCCTCCAACGGCACGTCCAGGTAATAGAAGCAGGCCACGCTCTGGTGGTCGCGGTGCAAGGCCTCCAGCATGTGCCCGTAGCGCGCGGCACACAGGATTCCCTCGACGATCACATGGAACCCGCGCCCAAGCGCGAACCGGGCCACCGTGTCAACAAGATCAATGTTCGCACCGCCGGGGACATCGTGCTCACGCAAGATGGCCCGGCGGAGGTTGTCCTGGCCGACCAGGGCGATGCCATGTCCGTACCGGTCACGTATCCCCGCGGCAACGCTGCTCTTTCCGGCCCCGCAGTTACCGCGCAACACGACCAGCCGTGGCTGGATGCCAGCGCTCACCGACCTCACGCTAGCCCTTCCACCCTCCCACACCTGGCAGGCCACAGTTGGTGTCGCGGTAGCGTGGCCGACCCCCAGACAGCACTAGCGGGTGTACCCATGCGCCCCATCAAGCCATGGCCCAGCTCACGGGAGTCCCGGCATTTCTTCGCCTCAGCGGGTCAACTCCACGCCTGCGCAACACGAGCCGGCCGGGTGGGTGTCGTCAATCATCACCGTGGTGAACCTGCGGCAAGCCGCCCCAGGGATTCCGCGCAGACGCGTTACGGTATGGCCAAGCGCGTGGAGCCGCGTACTGCCGGTCACGGAACTACCGCTCCGCCGACATCGCAAAGACCCAGACCCATCCTGCGAGGCGGTGTGGCAATGACGGCCGGTGTTCCCCTGCTTCTGGTAGACGGGCACAACCTGCTGTTCCGGGCCTGCTTCGGCACCCCGGCCCAGATCATGTCGCGCGACCCGCAGGACAAGCGCGACCTGACGACTCAGTTCATGTTCTTCGCCCTGCTGCGCAAGGGCATCAACGACGAGCTGGGCCACTGGCCCGAAGTCATCGTGGTATTCGACGGCCAACACGGTGCCGCCCACCGTCAGAACACCGACCCCGGTTACAAGGCCACCCGGCCCGCGACCGCCCAGGCGCTACGGCCGATCCTCGCCTTGCCAGACGTCAAGACCGGCCTGACGATGCACGGCATCACCTGGATCGAGATCCAGGACGCCGAAGCCGACGACGTGATCGCCACGCTGGCCGCCGCCGACCCGGCCCGCGAAGTCCTGATCGCCTCCACCGACTAGGACTACTACCAGCTCCTGCGTGACTCCGGCCCCGGCCGCGGCGGGGTACGCGTGTTCAACACCGCAATGCGGCCCGGCCACCGGTTCATCGGCACCGCCCAGATGACCGCCCGCTACCACGTCAGCCCACGGCAATACCCCGACCTGCGGGCCCTGTGCGGGGATAGCTCCGACAACATCCCCGGCATCAAAGGCATCGGTGCCAAGACCGCCGCCACCCTGCTGTCGGGCGGCCTGACCCTCGATGACCTGCCTGCCTCCGGCCGGCTGGTGGGCGGCAAGGGGGCAGCGATCACGGCCGCGTGGGAGCAGGTGCTGACGTGGCGGTCGATGATCAGGATGCGTACCGTTATGCCGCTGGCGGCAAAGCCCACAGGCGCAGGCACCGTTCCCCTGCCCATTCCCGGACAGGTCATCGCCACGCTGGGACTATGGCGGCGGCCATTAGCCGGCCCGGTCTGAGATGGACGACGAATGAGCTTCCACGCCGGACCCGGCCAATGTCCTGATCTGCCAGGCCAGCCAGTGTGATGCCTGTGGTGAGAAACACCACGATGAGCATGTCGCCGTGATCACCAAAGCCGATCATCGCGCGAATCCGCGCTCACCCGCCGTCTCATGAAGATGCGAAGTCGTGGCCGGGCCATAGCGGCAACTGGTGATCCGCGACGAGCGGGGCCGGGGCCGGGTCGAGGAGATCACGGATGCCGAGCGGATTCGTTGCGCGTCGTCTGCGGCGGGCGATCCACCAGCCCGCGACCGCCGCCGCCTGCTCGCGGTAGGTGTCCACGCCATAGACCATGCCAATCCGGGCTGTCTCCTCGTTGAGCAGCAGCGCCAGGCCCTCAAGTGCGGCGCCTTCTTTTGTGGTCAAGCTCCGCCGGGCTGTGTAGCCCTCTACCAGCTGAGCCACCAGTTGCTCACGGAAGCGAACCTTTGCGCCGATCTCAAAGAAACCAGTGGCGATGAGCTTCGCCAGATCAAAGACAGGTGGCGCCGACATCACCTTGTCGAAGTCGATGAATCCGAACCCGCTGCTGGTCGGCACGATGTTTGCCCAGTGCATGTCGCCATGGACGGGCTGGGCTGGCAGCACCTGCGCTTGGAGATGCAGCCAGGCCATGATGCGATGCCGCCATATGTGCCGGGCGATATACCACGGGGGCAGATCCTGATCCGTGCCGCCTACCGCGGGCGGCTCGGCCCGTTCAAAGCTGAGCCGTCTATCGGAGAAATCCAGGCCCGATGTTTCCAGCTCGGTGTGCAGAGCTGCCAGGCAGGAACCCAGTCGGCGCATGTCCGGCTTGCCCGCGGCGGATGAGCCAATCCAGGTACACACCTGCACGGTCAGCGTGCAGCCGCCGGCCTTGATACTGCCTGTGCCAAGCGTGCGCGGGCAGTGGCAGACAGCCCGGCAGGCAGCCGGGCCGCCCGGGCTGCGGGTGCAAGCCGCCCGCGCCCGCGACCGCACCGGAGCCGACCAGGCAACGCGTGAGGAAAGCCAGCTCATCGCAGCCATCGCCACCCGGCCCGATCCGTGGCAGTACAGCATCTGCCCGGACCCATGGGAGGCTGCCAGCACCGCGTGGCTGGCAGCAGTCTCCCCTGACGGCGACATTGACGCGGCCCGGACAGCGATGCTAGCGGCCGTGGAGAAGCACTACGGGCACGCGCAGGTCCGTGACGTCGCCCTGCTCCCGTCCCCGGCCATCACCCCGGGCGCCGCATACTGCTCCCCAAGCACGGTGGGCGCAGGCCGAATACCGGCTCCTGCGGCACGCCGCCGTCGCGGGCTGGTGCACACGTCTGGAGGCCGGGCTCGCGCCTGCCCAGCGCGAGGCCAGCAATCAGTGGCGGCTGCTGCTGGTGACCGGCTGGCCGCTGATCCATGAGCCCGACCGGGAAATCGCCTATCTCGCCCAGTACCCCGAGCTTGCCCGCGCCATCGACCTGACCCGCGACCGCAGCTACGGCCAGGTACACCCACCCTGGGCAGTCGTGCTGCACGTGCCCGGATTCGCCGCCGAGCACGCCCTCAGCCACCGCAGCGAGTACCACAGCGCGGTCGCCGGACCTGCCGTATCCGCAGGTTCCCAGCCGAGCCCGGCGGACGTGCGGGCGCTTTTGCGCCGCGCCTGCTACTACCTCGCAGAAGACGCGGCCGATGACCCGCCCGGGATGCCGCGACCCGCAACGCGATCCAGGACGTGCTGTGGGCCGGCCAGGGCAGCCTTGAGATACCCAGGAGGACCCGGCATGAGATCGCCCGGGACCTGGATCTCGCCGACCTCGTCCATGATGCCGACCGGTTCAGTGCCCTGCTAAACGGCTTGTGGGTGCTGGACGACGACCCGCTCGGCGATCTGACCGGCGCGGCAGCGAGCCTGCGTGCGCGCATCGAGCGGCATGTGTTCCGCAACCCCGGCGACTGGTCCGCCGAGGACCTGTTCAAGCCGCTCGGCGCGTTCGACGCGAGCGACACGCGGTTCGCGCGGTTCCTTGAGGGGCTGGTCTCCGCCGACGTCATCCCTGACGAGCCGGCGCAGCGGCGCGTCGTCAGCATCGTCAACCCGCATCTGCGTTCGGTGGGAGCCGAGCTGCGGGAAACCGGGGCCGACGGGGGCTACCCGGTGTTCAGCGTCGTCTCGGCTCAGTCGGCGCGGACCCGGCGGCCGAAGAACCTCATCAGTGAGCCCATCTACCCAGCGTGGTGTGAGGGTGCGAGTGGAGCTGATACCGTCCGGTTCCAGGCGCGGACCTAGGGAGCATTCCAGATCTGGCGTTCGCCGCGCGCCTCCACCACCCCCGGCCGGGCTTGCGGTAAATACAGTCGGGTGCCAGCTCTCGTTTCCCTGCATCGCTGTCGGCTTGATGACGGCGGAGCAGGATCGGGCCGTGCTGGTTGCGGTGCGGTTGAGGTTGCCATGGGGCTGAACCGTAGCTGGCGGTTGGCCGCTGTAGTGGGCACCGTCGCAGTCGCACCGCTTGCCCGTCGGACTGCCGGAGTGGAACTTGCCGATAAGTAACCGGGACATCTCAAGGGCACTCGCGAGCTACCTGGAGCACTATCCGGACGAGACCGCGTTGCTGTCTGAGCCCATGCGGTTGCTCTCCCAGGGAGGGGATTTCGCATGCCGGCGGAGTTTCCCGATGCATGTTACCGCCGGGGTGCTGCTGGTCCGCGGCGCTGAGATTCTGCTTGTCGAGCACCGCGCGTATGGAATTGTTCTGCAGCCCGGCGGCCATCTCGAGCCGGACGATGTCTCACTGGCTGGCGCGGCGGAGCGTGAGCTGGTGGAGGAGACCGGTATTGACCCGGCTACGGTGGTTCTCCTGTCGCAGATCCCTGCATACATCGAGTACGGCAGGGTTCCGGCACGGCCGGAGAAGAATGAGCCGGATCATTTTCACCTTGACTTTGGGTTCGCCTTTGCGACGGCAAATGGTGATGTCGGGAGCATCCAGGAATGCGAGGTGACGGGGGCCGGCTGGTATCTGCTCGCCGAGGCGGAGCGGCTTGTCGGGCACCGCATCGGGCGTGCCGTCAGCATGCCCGCTGAGATAGCCTGACCAGGCCGCGTCACGCGGTTCCCGCCCTCGCGAGGATCACGGTTAGCCGAACGACGGCTTACGGTCCCGGCTTCGCTTGAGCTCAGAGAAGTGGTCCGTCCCAGCGATCAGGACGAGGCCCGTCCAGCCATATCTGGCGAGATAGCCAGCGAACCCTGTGAGGACACAGTCCCGTGGAATAATCCGCTTGTGGACTTCCTGATCGTCGGAAACGGGATGTTCGGCGCGGCCACGGCCCGGTATCTGGCTCCGCACGCTTCCGTCTCGGTGATCGGCCCCCCGGCATCCGCGGACGGCACCACGGGCTACGGCGCGCATTATGATGAGGGCCGGATCATCGGGGACTTCAGCCGGGACGCCGTAAGGTCGGAGCTGAACCGGCTCGCCCGCGTCGGCATCACTGAACTCGACCCGGACCTGATCATCCGCTGCGGGGTCCTGACCGCGACCACCAGCAACAGCGCTGACCTTGGCGTCGCTGCGCGGCTCCGTGAAGAGCATGGCACGGACATCTCGGTCCTGACCTCCGGCGAAGCGCACGCCTGTCTCCCGATGGCAGCATTCGATTCCGGCGAAGCGGTTCTTAGCCAGCCGGATGCTGGTTACTTCAGCCCTCGCCGCTACGTCGCACTCTGCCTCCGGTTGGCGCGCTCTTGCGGAGCTGCGGTCATTCCGGGGACCGTCCAGGCCCTCCGTGTCTCCGGCGGCGGGGTGGAAGCGGGGTTCGAAGACGGCCGCCAGGTCCGCGCCGGGGCGGCGATTGTCGCGAATGGCGCGTTCGCTGCCGGGTCGCAGCTGCTGCCGAGATTGGTGGCGCTGCGAGCCAGGTCCGAGATCTACGCCATGGCTGAGGTGGATGAGCAGCAAGCTGCCGAATTGGCTGGGATGCCATGTGTCAAGCGCACCATCGAGCATCCGGAGCTCGCGGACCTGTACGTGATCCCGCCGATCCGCTACCCGGACGGGCATTTTTACATCAAAGCTGGCGCGAACACGACGATGGATCAGTGGCTGACCGGCCCGGCCGCTGTACGCGCGTGGTATGACCACGGCCACAGTGATGGTCCGCTGTCCGCCTTGCGTGAGCTTGTCACCTCGTTGCTGCCCGGCATCCGGGTCTCCTCCTGGCACACCAGGCGCTGCGGCGACGCCCACACCGCACATGCGATGCCCTACATCGACGTCCTCGAACCTGGCCGGCTCATCGTCGCGCTAGGGGGTAACGGCCGGGGAGCCCGGCATGCTGACGCTGTGGGCCAGCTGACCGCGGATCTGGCCCTGAACGGCGAATGGCAGTCCAGCCTTCCCCGCGACGTTTTCCGTCATGTCCCGGCCGGCAGTGGCTGGACCGGCATGCCTCTGCTCTGGGAGCAGAGGCGATAGGCAGGCATGCCCGCTTGCCACGGCGTCGGCGTCGCCCTTCGGCCTGCCGCCGGTGCTTGACCGTCGAGGCCGCCACTGGCCGCTCGGCTGCGGATAGCCCGGCCCGGTCCGCATGCCCGCTCGGCTGAGGGTTCCGGCGTGTTGCAGCCTCCGCCTGCCCTGGGCTGTGGCACATTTGTCAGCGGAGATGTGCCGCGCAGCCCGCTGGCGGGTCAGGGAGATGTCCTGGACGGTGTCATGATCAAGCATGCGACTGCGGGAACGTTCGTATTCTGCCGGTTTCCGGATGAGTGGCGGCTGGGGCTGATCGAGCATCCCCGGCTGAACGTTCTTGCGTGCCCGGGCGGCCACGTGGAGCGAGACAAATCGGCTGATGCTGCGGCCATCAGGGAAACTGAGGAAGAGACGGGTCTGCGCGGGATCAGGTTGCTGGAGTTCCCTGCGCCCGGGCTACCGGAAGGGTTTCCCCCGACCCACACGAGATTGCCGTTGCCCTGGTGGACGACTGAGATCCAGGTTCCTCCTGATAATCACCTGCCCTCCGGGCACGTTCATATCGACCATGTGTGGGCGGCGGTCGCCGGCCCTGCAATACCCTCGGGCCGGCCGGCGCATCCGTTCGGGTGGTACTCAGCGTCAGAAGTGGCCGGCGGGCTGCCCATGTTCGAGGACTCCCGGGTACTGGCACCGATGCTGTTCGATGTCGTCGGCCAACTCGCTGAGCGCGGTAGCTTCCCGCCGCACGTGATGAAGACGCTGATGGCTGGTGTGGCGGGCGCCGAACATGGCGATCAATGACCGGGGCATCCTGAGCGCGCTTGCGAGCTGCCTTGAGCCGTCGTCGCGCCAGCAGGCCGCATCGCCCGCATAAGCCCTGATAGCGGCGAGTGTGCCCGCGCATCGGCCGAACCGTGGTTCCCGTTCACCCGAACGCTGGTTTGCGGTCTCTGCTTCGCTTCAGCTCAAAGAAGCCGTCGGTCTTGGCGATCAGCACGAGGCCATCCCATAGCTGTCCGGCGGCCTCACCGCGGGGCGCCGGCGCGACGACAGGACCGAACAGGGCCGTGCCGACGATACGGAGAACCGGTGTCCCGACGTCCAGTCCGACCTCGTTGAACGCCTCGTCATGTGAGTCCTTGATGAGCTGATCGAACTCAGTGCTCGTCCCGGCCGCAGCGAGCGAGGGAGGGAGGGAGGGAGGGAGGGAGGGAGGGAGGCAGTCCCGCCTCTGCCAGGGCTTCGGGGATGACGGCGGGGTCGTCGCGGCGCCGGTGGTTGTGGAGGCGGGTGCCGAGGGCGGTGTAGAGCGGGCCGAGGATGCCGTGGCCATGGTGCTCGGCGGCTGCTGCGCAGACCCGCACCGGCCCCCAAGCCCGGACCATCAGGTCCCGGTAGTCGTCGGTGAGGCCTTTCCCCTCGCGCTGGACGAGGTTCAGGTACGACAGCGACATGATCCGCCAGTCGGCGCGCACCGGACGGACCTGCTCGACCTCCAGCATCCAGCGCGAGGTGATCCACGCCCACGGGCAGAGCGGATCGAACCAGAACGGCACGTTCTCGCGCTGCGAGTCCGGAAACCGGCGTGTTCCCAGGTTGCATATGCCAGCCTCCTTACCGGAAGTCATCTAGAACAGGTGGGCTTGGGTGGGGATGTTGCATTTCGCCGTGCGCCCAGCTGCTTTCACCAGGGCCGCGAGACCGCTGAACTGGAGCATGTCGTCCGCGGCGCGGATGAGCCGGAAGAACAATTGCGCGGTGACCTCGACATCGGCGTAGGCTCGGTGACGATCTGCTGGGTGCTTGATGGAGAAATGGGCCAGCAGCATGTCGAGCTTGTGGTTCGGCAGCTCCGGGATGATCTGCCGCGCGAGCGTAACCGTGTCGATGAAATCCACGCGGGCCAGCGCCGGGCAGTGCTCGCGCTGGTTGTAAATGACGCCAGCCTCGGTGGCAGCGTGATGAGCGACCAGCAGGTACGGGGGGCCGGCGGTGAACCGCTGGTCAAGCGCGCTGAGCGCCTCGGCCGGAGCCGGGGCCTGGGCGACCTGCTCAGCGGTGATGCCGGTCTGGGCCGTGTGGGCGGGGGTCACTGGGGCGAACGCGGGCGGCTGAATCAGAGATGTGAAGCTGCCGGCTCGTGTCCACGCGCTTTGCCGGCAGCGGAGGGCGAGCGCGGCGACCTCGACCGGCTGGGCCGGGTGGCCAGCGGGCGTTGTCGTCTCGAAGTCGATGACGACGAACGTGGTTGCCAGGAAAGCGGGATCCGCAGTCAGGCTGCCCATGTATCCACCGTTCCGTACGTTCGCGGCACGGCCGCCAGGGCCGGGCGAATCGATGAGCACCAGACTGCCCGAGCGGCTGCCATCTTCGCGCCTTGTCAGCAGCTTGTGATGCGATGTACCGCCTGTGTGGCGGTCAGGAGATCTGGCGCGTTCCAGATGCGCTCGCCGGTCCATGCCTCGCTCAGGGACCGGTAAATGTCTGACATCGCTGGTATGAAACCCGGCGGGAGCGACGCGGGCACCGGCCACCGGCTCCGAGCAACGCCGTCGGAGATCAGCTGCCGGACAGGCACTTCGAGCCCATGCGCGACGTACCAGTTCCGGATGACCTGTTTGCCGCAGTGCACGTCGCCGAACATGAGGCGGCTCTCGTCGGGGGTGCCCGGGCTGTCAGCCAGCACCATGCGCGCATCTGCGGAGACCAGGTACTCCACCTTGCCGTCGCAATGACGCAGCCCCACCTCGCTTGCATGCCGGGTGATCACCTCGTTGACCTTGACAGTGATCTCGCGCATCTCCTGGAACAGCTCATCACTGAGGCCAGCGACACGCTGAGCCTCTGCCGCGCTGACGAACCGGTTGACGTCTTCCAGCATCGTCGCGTACTCGATGAGCGGAGGGTCTAGTTTCTCGCCCGCGGCGGGAACGCCGCGGAGGCCGAGACCGGACGGCGTCAGCGTGCCGGCCGCGAGCCGGTGGTGCACAGAGCTCCCCCGGGGAAGCTCATTGCGGACGATGACCTGCACCGGAACCAGGTAGTTCCTGGCCCCCGATGCGGGCGTCCCGGTACCCAGTTCAGGGATGCGCGCGAGATCGAACTCGATCCGGCTGGGGGCGATGAACCGGCGGAAATGGGTAGGTACGCCCGCCGCCTCCAGCATCAGGAAGTTGGCGACAGCCATCCGGCAGATCGCCTCGCCTTTGCCAGGGATCAGGTCCGGCATCCTGCCGTAGTGAAACACCGTGTAGTTGTCCGTGTACTCGAAGACCCCCAGGCCTTCCTTAGCCGCCGTGGGCGGTTCGATAATCTCGAGGTTCTTGGTCGAGTGCAGGACGGGCATCATGCTCCTCTGGTGGACGGCGGCGTCAGGCCATCAGCGGCGGGACTTGCCGGGCCAGCTGATGTAGGGTCCGGCGCAGCAGGTCGCGGGCCGCCTGGCAGGCCGCAGTCGCCATTTCGCGGGTACCGGCGGGCTCGCGTTTGGCCGGTTTGATCACCGCCTCCGTCAGCGGGGGCAAGGTGACCACCAATCAGGGTCAGTACGTGCATGCCGGCGGCGCGGGCAGCGGTCATGCCATCGGGTGCGTCGTCGATGGCGAGGCAGCGGCTGGGCGGTACATCGAGCCGACGGGCCGCCTCGATGTACAGGTCGGGGGCCGGCTTGCCGCGCGGTGCGTCTTCTGCCGTGACGACTGCTGCGAACTCGTTCGTAAGGCCGAGAGCTTCGAGGCCTGGCTGGACGAGCTGTCGGCTGGCTCCCGATGCTATGGCGCAGGGCAGTCCGGCGCGGCGCGCGGCACGCAGGAGAGTGACGACACCGCCGATGGGTGTGATGCACCCGATCGTGGCCAGGAGGTGGGTGCGGCTGTCCTGGATGATCTCGTCGTGGGGCAGATGCCGGGCACCTGGCAGCTTGGCCAGCAGGTCGCGGATGGACAGGCCGGCATGCCGGAGATACCAGCCGGGATCGATGTCGAGTCCGTGGGGCTGCAATGCGGCGCGCAGCGCCTGCTCGTGGCTGGGTGTCGTATCGGCGAGGGTGCCGTCGAAGTCGAAGACCACCGCCCCGATGCCCTCAAGGATCGTGGGATGGTCACCCATGACGGAAGCAGTCTCCCGTGACCGCGTGATGCGCGCGGGCGCCAGCAGAGCCGACCGCAGCCGGGCCGTGTCCTCGGGCAGCCTCGTTCATCCCGGCGCCGCTTCCATGCAGTGACCGCAGTACATGCAGCAGGCTCCCGGGCTCTGCCACGGTTCGTGGACGCACCTCAGGCCGTGCCGGGCTTGCAGGATCCACGTGCGGATCTGGCGGACCGCCTCGTGGCTGTCGGTGCTGCGCCGGTCCACGACCCGGTACCGTACCGGATCGGTGGCGGCGAGCTGCTCGTGGAGCATGCATGTCTCACGCATGAACGCGACCTGGTCGGGTGTGAAGCAGCGGCTGTCGCGCCGCTGCGCACGCTCAATGGCGGCTGACGGGTCGTCGGTGATGAGGATCGTCAGGTCGGGAAGCGGCCGGAAGGATGCGGCGAGGCCGACCAGCGCGACTGCCTCATCGAGGGCAGCGGCCGGGGCGCCGGGGCGCAGCTGAACAGCCTGGCACACCGCTGTGGTGTCGACGCTGCGGCCTTCCACGACGATCCGGCCACCGGACAGCTCAGGCAGGACCATGTCGAGGTCATGCCGTTTGATGGCGAGCAGGAGCAGGGCCTCGGCCGCCGGAGCGCCGCCGCGCAGGAACGGGTCCGGTCCGCTGGACTCGCGGAGCGCGCGGAGCAGGGCCTTGCCCAGGTCAGGGCGCCCCTGGCCTCGCTGGGAGAGCCCGCCGAGGATCAGCGGCTTGCCGTCGAGGCCGTTGACGGCGTGCTCGGTCAGGTAGGTCTTGCCGACTCCTGGGATGCCCTCGGTGGAGATCAGCGGGCCGCGGATGCAGGGATGGGGCGGGATCGTCATGCAGAAGTCCGTTCGGAGGTGAGAGGCGTACTGCCGCAGTGGCTGTTGAGGCGGCTGGCCAGTGCCGGTCCTGGCCGCTGCTCACACTGCCCATGTGCTGGCTTCCCTTGCGATGATGGCGGCGTAGCGGGCGAGTGTCTGGCCGGTATCGCGTCCGGTGAGGATCACGGCGAGCGTGCGGCCGAGGATCTCGGCAGCACCGCGGCACGGTGCCACACCCTGCTGTGTGAACATGGGCCGGGTGTCGCAGGGCACCAGCCCGAAACTTCCGGTGGAATTCGGCACGCCCTGCCGCGCGAGATGTTCGGCGAACTCCCGGGGATGCGGCAGGCCGATGTGCAACAGCGGGGCGAAGTGGTTCCACTGTTCGCCCGGTGCCGGGGCGAGCGCGCACAGGCCAGGCACCGGCTCTAGCGCGTCCAGCAGGCTGCGGGTCTGCTCGCGCCGCTGGTGCGCCAGTTCCGGGAACCGCCGGAGGTTGGCCAGGGCGATGGCGGCAAGGGGACCGGCTAGCCGGGAGTTGGTCCCCAGGCGGCTCTGCAGGGCTTGGCCGGGCGGTGGCTGCTGCCAGTGGCTGCGGAACGCTGCCGCGTGCTCGGCCAGCTCACGGTGGGCCGTGAGCAGGAAGCCGCCCTCGCCGCTCCACAGGATCTTGCCGTCTTTCATGCTGAAGCAGCCGACCGCGCCGATCGTGCCAGCTTTCCGGCCGCAGCGGGAACTGCCAGCGGCCTGAGCGGCGTCTTCGATGATGGTGAGCCCGTGCCCGGATGCGAACGCCGACAGGGCGGCCGGGTCTCCCATCCGGCCCCACAGGTGCACCGGCACGATCGCCTGGGTCTGCGGGGTGATCTTGCGGGCCGCGTCGTGGTAATCGAGGTCCAGGGTGGCCGGGTCGGAGTCCACGAACACCGGCGTCGCCCCGACCGCGACGACGGGCGCGACGGTCATGACGACGGTCAGTGCCGATACGAGCACCGCATCGCCCGGCCCGATCCCGCAGGCGGACAGCGCGGCGTGCAGCGCGGCGGTGCCGGAGGCGACCGCGACCGCGCGGGGGACGCCGAACGCCTGGGCCAGTTCCTGTTCCAGCTGCCCGGTGGCTGCGCCGCCGCTGGGGTCGGGCATCTGCTCCAGCACCGCGGCGACCTGATCGGCAAGCGAGGGAGCGATGGCCGATGGGAG
>Ga0099829_10000720_pt1 | contig 17514 bp, 16 predicted proteins | sample CZO8metaG_3_FD_79336 | JGI IMG/M metagenome (GOLD analysis project Ga0099829, IMG submission 79336) | Vadose zone soil microbial communities from the Eel River Critical Zone Observatory, Northern California, USA - CZOApr15con2H2.8 metaG | ecosystem: Environmental > Terrestrial > Soil > Vadose...
CGGATCGAACTTGCCGGTAACTGCGGACCAGCTCCGATCGGCGCTTGGGAACCAACAGGTGCAGCAGATCGCTCGGCAGCTCGGCCTTCCGGTGGACCAAGCGCTGGAGGTGCTTTCGCAGCACCTGCCGACAGCGGTCGATCAAGCGAGCCCGAACGGCACTTTGCAGCCGGTGCCGCCTGCTTCCTAAGCACGAGCCCGGAGGCGCCAAGAAACCTGATGGAGCCTCTTGATCTGCTACCCAGGTCGTGGCGATCGAGGCTTTCCCGCGCGAGAATTGAGCCCGTCCGGTCTGGATCGGGCGGCACTTCGGTTTTTCGCGTGCGAAAGGCTTCAGGGCACACCACGTTCCTGAAGATCGCAGCGGGGGAGCACGCCGAACATCTGCGCCAGGAGATCGAACGGACAACATGGCTCGCATCCCAGCGTGTCAATGTCCCGGCTATATTGCAGACGTTCGTGGATGCCGAGGTTGCCGCTGTACTTATGAGCGCTCTTCACGGCGAACCGGTCGAAGACTGCTCTCGCCCGCCTGTCGAAATCATCAAGGCCATTGCCGCAGGGCTCGCGCATTTACACGCTCTACCGTTTGAGCCGTGTCCTTTCGATGAAAGCGTTGCCACCCGGCTCGCGCGGGCTGAGGTAGACATTGCCCGCGGTTGCGTCGATCCGCGGGAGTTTCACGAGCGGAACTTGGCCGTGTCCCCGAAACAGCTTTTCGCTCGTCTTCTGGCGACCGTGCCTGGCTCTGAAGACAACGTGGTCGTCCATGGTGACGCAACGCTCACGAACCTGTTCGTGGAGTCCGCCGGGGCTCTCGGATTCATCGACTGCGGCTATTCCGGCAGAGCTGATCGTTACGTGGATCTCGCTCTGGTCGCGACGGAAATCGAAGATCGATTCGGCAATGAGTGGGTGCGGCCCTTCTTCAGGGCTTATGGATTTGGATTCCACTCCCCAGATCCATGCAAGTTGCGTTTCTATTCCGATCTTTACGAGCTGTTTTGATCCTTATTTGCGCGAGACGGCCAAGAAGGCGACGCACTCTAACCGCAGCGACCAGTCGGGCCAGTTGACCGTACCGCGCTGCACGGACTAGACCCACCCTATGTGCGGCCGCTTCACCCAAAAATACACATGGGAAGAGCTTCACCGGCTCTACCGGCTCGCGCAGCCGGCGCGCAACCTTCGGCCGCGGTACAACACCTGCCCGACGGATCCGGTCGACGTGGTCATACGGGGCGATGGCGGGCTACTCGTCGTGCCGATGCGGTGGCAGCTGATTCCGCCGTGGTGGAAGAAGCCGCTCAAGGAGCTGCCGGCGACGTTCAATGCGCGAGCGGAGAGCGTTGCCGAGAAGCCGATGTTCCGAGACGCTTTCCGGCGTACCCGCTGCATCATTCCCGCGTCGGGGTATTACGAATGGCAGACTCGGCCGGACGGAAAGCAGCCGCACTACATCACACCGGCCGATGGGTCGATATTGACGATCGCGGGCCTGTGGAGCGACTGGCGCGACCGTGTGAACGAAGAGACGCTGACGACTTGCGCCATGATAATCACCGAAGCCAACTCATTCATCGGCGCGATCCACGACCGAATGCCTGTGCTGCTCGACCGCGAGAGCGCCGACGCATGGCTCTCCGGCGATGCCGGGCTCGAGCTGCTGAAGCCGGCGCCCGACGATGCGCTGCGCATGTGGCCGGTGTCGAGGCGCGTGAGCAAGCCGGGGAATGGCGACGATCCAAGCCTCATCGAGCCGGTTTCGGTTCATTCGGCCGCTGAAGCGGCAACGCTATTCCGGCTGAACTGATCGGACCCGCCGGGGTATAAGCGGAGGTTGGTCGGCACCGGCTAGTCAACGTCCGGTCTGGAGCGCATTACGGACTGAAGTTAGACATCGCGCTGAGTCCGAGAAGTGCCGATACTGTTGTAAAAGGATTTTGCGCGTCCGAGCGAGCAATATTGATTCAAGATCAAGCCCCGATGCGCAATATCGATTCAAAAATTTGTTCGCTGCGATTCGATTGTTGCGCCCAAGATGCCCCTCGCCGACTTTTACAACAGTATCTGCCAAGAGCAGACATAAGGTCGCTCGGCTTCCGTCGCTTCATCGGCGTTGCGAATGTGGTCCTTTTCTGCGTCCGTGTGCGCGGGCTACGAGACCAGTGTACCTCGGTTGCGGTCGGGAATGAACCGGGTGGGGATCGCCGTCAACCCGCTTGGAGCAGAGGCTACCATCTTGGCTTGTGCGCCTCACTTGACGTAGGGATAGGAAAGATCGCCTGACTTGAATTGCGGCGGATAGAGAATGAGCTGCTTTCCGGCCTGTCGAAACTGCTGGACATCATTCCCCGCAATGTTGCGAGAGGAGCGCCATGGCCACTCCGGGGCAGGGCCGCATCGAACGCCGACTTGCCGCCATCCTGGCCGCCGATGTCGCCGGCCGGTGGAAGGGCGACCATGAGGCAGGCGCTCCCGCAGGTTACCGGCCGCCGATCCAAGATGCTGGGAGGGAGAGATGGCATTTCAGGTCCGGGACGTAGTGCAACTCAGGTACGGTGGCGGCCCGCAGATGAGGGTCGAGAAGGTCATGACCTCCGATGGCAACGAGTGGGTCACCTGCGTCTGGGGCGCCAACAACGAATGTCACAACTATTTCGCGGCCGAGATGCTGCAAAAAGCCGAGGCGAAAGGCGAGCCCGAGAGGGCCTCTGTCACGAGCCTCTGGGACTGGCTGACATCTTGGCTGCGGAGGTGATTCGGGCCAAACGTTGCGCGGCGATGAGGTTATAGAATGAGCCGGCGGGAGTTCATCGCGCTGCTCGGCGGCGCGGCCATCGCGTGGCCGCTCGCGTTCCCTGATGCCCGAGGGCAGCAGCCCGGACCTGTGGACAACTGCCGGCCTGGCGCAGTCTTTAATTCGGATAGGAGATAGTCTCGCAGCCTGTGACATGCGGGCTGATCGGCTGGAGTCCCCTTTCGGCCGCCACATTCTCAAAAAACGCCGACGTGGCCCACGCCCCTTCATCAGCGATTTTTGCAACAATATCTGCCACAATCGGACATCCTTCTGGCAATCTCAAGCTGATCGCGTCAATAGTCCTGTCCTAGTTTATCGGGTCTGCCCTCGCGTCATATTGTCGGTACTCCTGGAAAGGAAAGCGCGGAGTTTAGTCAAGTCACCAGGATTCCTCGTGATTTTTGCCTTAGTATTAAGCCACTGAACAAGTCGCATCGTCTGGGCACTGCGGTTTTCCGCACTCCTTCGCACTCATTGCATACCTTCATCGAGATTTCTTGCGCGACTGCGATCGCCGAAGGACTTGGTGCACTCTTGTTATCTGCCAACCTCAACCTCACCTGGGCCGACGTGCGTGGGACATCTTGCGGGAGACAGCGGTACCGATTGATGCTGGCAACATAGATCCGTTTAGCATCTGGCGGGACGCGAAAGGCCTGACGTCCAATGCTCCGGCTATGCCGGACCGCACTACAGCCGTTGGTACGGCTTCGGTCGCATTGACGCTGCGGCCGCGGTGAAGGCGGCGATTGCGCATCGCCAAAGGATCTAACTCTGTGAACTGGCTCATACATCAAAAAACGCTTGCGGTATATATTGTCGTGTTAGAAGATACTTGGGCCGCGACTGGTAAGCGAAGTACTGGCTATGATTAGAATTTTCGGACTTTCTTGTCGGAAAGTATTTTTTACCATTTTGAACGAGAGCCCGTGATTGGGCCGACTGTCTGATGGCACGATTAGGGCGCGCTCAATGCGGCTGTGGGTCGAGAGAAGGGATAGCACCTAAATTGGCAAATCAAGTGGGGAGAAGCGCATGCGCAGGAAAAGTAGAGATGCATCCATTGCACCGACTAGCCTGAGCGTTGAACGGCGGATCCTGTTAAATTGGGATGTCCACCGAAGCGGTCCTGCCGCTTCGAAGCGGGCATCGGGAGGGGAACCATGAGCGACGTCAATTCGGACAAGTCCAAATTTGCCCGCCCTTCGGCTTCGCTCGATCGACGGGCGCTGCTCCGATTGGCAGCGACGGGCATCACCGTCGTGGGCACGGGCCAAATGCGCACGGCGCACGCGGAGATCTGGGAAGAAGGCGACGAGCAGTGCAGGGTGCAACAGGCGGAGGCCAGCTCCCTCCCCGATCTCGACGAAGGCCAGCTTACCGATTTCATTTCCGTGTCCGAGGCCCTCACGGGCCAGCGACCGTTGCGGCGGCGGCTGGCCGCCCAATACCTCGAGCGTTTTGCCCGGTTGCCGGATTATTATCCGAAGCTCAAACGCCTCCTGGAGGTGCACAAGAAATATGCTGGCGGCGGCGGCACTCCCGACGATATTGCCGAACAGATCATGGCGAACAAGGAGCCTGACGCAGACGACATCTGCGCCGGGGCCGAGCAGGTCATTTATCTCTGGTACGTTTCGGCATTTTTCCTACAAGCGCTCAAGGAGCAGCCGCCGCACTCGGGACAAGTGGTGCGCACCGGTCCGCAAATCTGGATCTACGGCAATTCGGAGCAATACGAACAAGCGCTTCTGTGGAAGGTGGTGAAGGCGCATGCCCCGATGATGCCGGGCGGCAGACCCGGATATTGGGCGGGTCCTGCCGCCTGAACGTTCGCCCGGATCGGAGATAAAGCGATGTTGCAAGAACTCACGGATCATTATGACGTCGTCATCGTCGGCTCGGGCGTGGCCGGAGCCCTCGCCGCCTACAAGCTCGTGAAGGCGGGGAAAAAAGTATGCATCCTCGAGGCGGGCGGCTTCGCTCCCGACAGAGCCGGCCGCGATGAGATGATCGACAACTATATTGGATCGCCTTCGAAGGCGACCGATGCGCCGTTTTGCGGGGACAACGTTCTCGCTCCGCAACCTAATCCCAGAAGATCGCCCGATGGGATCAACGCCGACGCGGCGGACGGCGCAAACTACTACGTCTATCCTGCGCCAGACAAATACACGGGTGACAAGTTCTTCAGCTATTACCTACGCATGGTGGGCGGTTCGACATGGCACTGGCAGGGAATTTACGTCCGGATGATTCCTAGCGATTTCGAGATGAAGAAGAGATACCACGTCGGCGAGAACTGGCCGATCAGTTACAAAGAACTCGAGAAATATTATGTCGAGGCCGAAGAGGAGATGGGTGTCTCCGGAGATGAACCGGATCGGCGACTCTACAAGGAACTCGGGCGTCGCGCGCACGGCTATCCGATGAAATCACTCGTCCAGAGTTTCCTCGATAAGCAGGTCAGTCAGAAGATGGGAGAAAAGGTCCCTGGACGGAACGGTCGGCATTCAATCGTTCTGAACAGCGGACTTCCCAACGTCGCAGGTATTCACGCGAAAGACATCGAGCTCCACGTGACGACGGTGCCGCATGCGATCCTTTCGGAACACGACAACAATACCGGCCGTCAAGCCTGCGATGGGCGCACATCCTGCCTGCCGCTGTGTCCGACCGGCGCGCGATACGACGCTATCATTCACCTCAACAAGGCATTGATCAAAGACGGTGCGACCGGCGGTTATGCCAAGTTGTATCCGCAGGCGGTCGCCATCAATCTCGAGCTCGACAAGAACGATAAGAAAGTGACTGGCGTGCACTATCGCCGCTGGAAATGGGACGAGACAAAGGATCCACCGACCCGCGTGCATGACGGCGAAGACGGCTTCGTATCGGGCGACATCATCGCGCTCGCCGCCAACGCCATCGAAAACCCTATGATCATGCTGCGCTCCGGGTCGGAAAATTTCAGCCCGGTGCTCGGCAAGTATCTGATGGATCACCCGATCAAGCAGTCGTACGCTCTCGCTCCGATGGACCTGTTTCCCTTCCGTGGGCCGCAAACGACCTCTCACATCGAGGATTACCGCGACGGCGAATTCCGTGGAATCTACGCTGCGTTCAAGACTTCGATCAAGAACGACGGATGGATGTCGAACGTGACCTCGGCACCCCGCGGCGGCGCGATTCTCGCGGTCAACCAACCCGACTACGATCCCACCCCGGCAGGAGACTGGTGGCCTGGAACCATTCTCGATTACGTCCACAACAGGAAATACACGGGCTCCAAGCTGCAACGGGCGCTTAGACAGTCCGTTCGACACATAACCCTGAACAGTGCATGCGAGCAACTGCCCGACCCGAACAATTACGTTGCGCTGGCATTCAAGGACGACGATCCATCGCTCGGAAAAATAGTGGACGAGCTCGGCATCCAACGCCCGCGGATCAATTACAGGGTCGACGACGATTCACATTACGTCCGCAACTGTTTCAAGAAGATCGTCGAGCTACATAAGGCCGTCTTCAAGGCGATGGGCATAGACGAGAAGTATCAGCGTCCACAGTTGGACCCGGACAACAAGCGGCTCAATTTCGGAGGTTCCGGCCACATCATGGGAACGACGCGAATGGGATCCGACCGGGAGCATTCGGTGGTGAACAAGGAATGTCAGTGTCATGACTTCCCCAACCTATTCGTGCTCGGCAGCAGTGTTTTTCCCACTAGCTCCACTGCAAATCCGACTTCGACCGTCGCCGCGCTTGCACTCCGAGCGGCAGAGGCGATCGAGCGCAAACTGCGCACAGGAGGCTAAGTGCACGAAAAGCGGCTAGGCTGGCGTACTGGACGTGCTGCGGCCGGCCGATGAAGGTTTTTCGGTGAGCTAGGGGCACCCCACCAAGTGGGAAGCAGGCCATGCGTTACAGCCGGCAGGACATTGTCGACGCAAGCCGACGAATCCTGTCCGATTCCGAACTAGCCGCGGACGTCAAAAAGGTTGCTCAGGCCAAGCAAAAACCTGCTTGGCTTCCGGGTGCCGCCAAGGGACTGAGGCGACTCGCCAAACTTCCCGAGCCAGCAGAAGCTCTGACGACGGAGGCGCTGGCGGCGCCTGAGCTCGAGCTCGAATCGATCGTGCAGCGGGTTGGCCGCCCCGTCCTCAAGATCTTGGACGGCAGCGTCGACCTCAACATCGATGAACTGGAAAGCGCAGTTTGGAAGAGCCGACTCCGGGAATCCGCGGCTATGCTCGCACCCGCGATCGCGGCCGTCGGCCGCGTCGAGGCGACCAACTGGCCGCTCGATCTGCCCTACATCGGTACCGGATGGCTAATCGATCAAGATTTGATCGTGACCAATCGCCATGTCGCCTTGGAGTTCGCCGAGCGCGGGCAGACGGGATTCACGTTCCAAGTTGGATTCGACCGCCGCAATCCGGTCGCAGTCGACATCGACTTTCTCGAGGAAATCGGCAATGCGGCGAAAGCTCAATTCACAATTAACGAGATTTTCTTCATAGCGAGCGACACCGGGCCCGACGTCGCCTTCCTGAAGCTGCAACCAAGCCGGATAGGTCAACTCGCTCAACCGATCAAGCTGTCGCAGCAACCACTTCCCAACCAGACCATGGTCGCCGTCGTCGGCTATCCCGGTCGGGACCCGCGCATTCCCGACCAAGACCTGATGGCCAAGATTTTCGGCAACGTGTTCGACAAGAAACGACTTGCTCCAGGTTTTGTCACCGGCCTCGAGAACAACGCACTCATGCACGATTGCACCACCCTCGGCGGAAATTCGGGATCCGCCGTCATCGATCTGCTGACCGGAGAAGCGGCTGGGCTGCACTTCTCGGGCGTCTTCCTGAAGACCAATTATGCGGTCCCGGCCTTTCTGGTCTCGTCTTTGCTAAAGCGCGCGCGCCAAACGGCCGCCATGACAGTGTCCACGGACTCGAGCACTGAAATAGCCAGCCCCGCCACCTCGAACAATTCCAACATCTCTGGTGACAGCATGCCCACAGATAAGGCGACTATCGTCATTCCGCTGCAAATAACCATCTCGGTCGGAACGCCAACTGCAGCGCAAGTGAACGTGAGCGCGTCCGTAACGGCCCCGAGCCTTGCGAGCGCAGATACTTCCACCCCTCGAGCCGCACCGCCGCCATCAGACGAAGCCGTCGCACAAGCGGTGGCCGAGGCGCGAAAACTGCTTTCGGCGCGAGCCGACGTGATTTCGATAAATCCTGGTTATCGCATCACGGATGGCTGGATTACCGACGAGCGTTGCGTCGTCGTTTCCGTGAAGGAGAAGCTCACCGCGTCGGAGCTCCAGGCTGCGGGGTTGACCCCGATCCCGGCCTCGATTGGCGGGATTCCCACGGACGTGGCCGTTGCAACCGTGGCTGATCGGGAATCGTACGATCTGCTGGAGGCCCTGGAAGCGGCCAGAAGCCAGTTGATCGGCAACTACAAAAAAAGACCGGATTTGCCGTTGATCGAGTTCAACGAGCAGATGGGCGTCACCGCGCACGCTAGTCCGGATGCCGGATGGCCGAATCTGCAGCCATTCCTCGCCCGCACCACGAAGCGGCTTACGATCGGCATGTATGAATTCACCGCACCCCACATCGTGAATGCGTGCACGACCTCGATCAAGCCCAACTCACGCCACGTTAGCCTCGTCTTGCAGAACCGCGACGAACAAAAGCAAGGCACGACCGCGAACGATCTGACCGAGCAGGAAACGGTCGACAAGCTGACCGCGGCGGCGGGCAAGCGTCTGTCATTTGCCTGGGCTTCCGTTTCCGGACCGAACCGCCTGTTTGCAACGTCGTACCACATCAAGCTCGCGGTTCGTGACAGTCAGGAGTTCTGGCTGTCGAGCGGAAGCTGGCGCTCGTCCAACCAGCCGCCGTTTGACCCCATCAAAAACGGCGACGAAACACCGCCTCTGATCGAACAATATGACCGGGACTGGCATGTCTTGGTCTCTCATCCTGGCCTCGCCGGCCTTTTCGAGAAGCACCTTCTCCGCGACGAACAGGAAGCCACGGCAGTGGCGGAGGCGCTGCCGGCGCCGGAGCCTGAATTCTGGGTGCCCGAGGCGTATTTCAGGGCGACTGATGAAGAAGCGAGGGTCGCCGCGAAATATCACCCGCCTTTGTCGGTCAAACGTAGGATTCGGGTACAGCCCCTGCTGACACCGGACAATTATGCCGAGCACGTGCTGCCGCTCATCCAGAACGCGCACAAAAGTGTTTATTTCCAAAACCAGTCTTTGGACGCGAAGCAGCGCGGCCAGAACGGAGATGTTTATGAAGCGCTCTTGGACGCATTGCTCAAGAAGCAGAAGGATTCGGGCATGGACGTGCGGATCATCTTCCGGCGTTTTCCGAACGTGCGCCAAACCCTGACCGGATTGAAAGACTTTGGCTTCGACACCAGCCTCAACAAGATCCGCGTGCAAACGAATTGCCATACAAAAGGCCTTGTGATCGATGGCGAGATCGTTCTAGTGGGAAGCCAGAATTGGACTCGCGCTGGAACGACCCTAAACCGCGATGCGAGTCTGATATTTTTCGATCCTGAGATCGCAAAATATTACGAGAATCTCTTCTTGTTCGATTGGGATCGAATCGCGCAGGTGCGCATAGATGAATCAATCCCAGCGGCGGCGCTGGTGCGGCCGGATGAAGGCGTGCCGGCACCCGGTCGGCTCAGGGTCTCCGCCCAAGAATTGCTCGGCGACTGATTCGCGGGGAACGACGCTAATTTTGACCGCAACGGCAACTTAGGCTACGAAACCATAGGAGAAATCATGTCAGTGGGGTCATTGCCGGTGTCCAAATAATGGCCCTGAGAAATGTCACGCTGGCCTCCCAAACCACGTCCGGTTGCCGCACGGTAGAATGAACGTCACGCTCCTCCCGAGTATCGCCCCGGGGACCCGGAGTAACATAAAATGGCGTCGATCCTCCAACAAATCGGCACCTCGCTTCAGCTGGTCGCCCTGTTTCTGCTGCTGGTCGCCGGCATCGCGCGGCTCCTGGTGCGCTCGGGCGCGTGGAAGCCCTCCCCCGCGACCACACGCCTCGTCATCAACCGCATTTTCCAGGCCGCCGTGGCGGCCCTGATCCTCGGCGTAGTCAGCCCAGTAGTCGCACCGGCTCTAGATCGCTGGCTGAACAGCGACGAAAGCTTCCATGGGGCCGTCCTGTCCACGAATGGCGAGGCGATCTCCGACGCGACCGTCAACCTGATCACCATTGCGACAGTACGGACCAATCCCCTTGGGCAATTCGACATCACCGTTCCGCACAATCGCACCCTCAAGGAGTACAAACTCCAGGTCAAGGCGCCCGGCTATGAGACGCTCCCTGTGCTGACCAAGGGCGCCGCGGAGATGAAGAATGTCGAAATCCGGCTGACACCGGCCCCCCCGGAACTCGTCAAGGCGCTCGAACCGGACCTCATCGTCGGCCAATACTATGGCGTTCCATTCGTTCTCGTGACGCTGCGGGTCGAGAACATCGGCACGGGGATGGCGTGGATTAATGAAGTCCGTGCCAAACTATCGGGCAAGGATGCTTCATTCGTTTTGTCGTCGGCGTACTGGACGATCCTCAACCCGTTCGGCCCGTTTGCACCCGTAACGGGGTCGTTTCCGATCCCCGCTGGGGTCAACCTGGACCTGCGGATTGTGATGACGACCGGCGCGAATTTCGCAAACCTGTTCACTCAAGTGGCCGCCCTGCCGGAGTACAGTTCGCAATCGCTCTGCGCGCAGAAGTACAACGGCACGGTTGATCCGATGACCGACAGCGCGTTCCAGATCGTCAAGGCGTTTGCCGACGAACATTTCGCTTGGCGGGATGGCGATTGGCATTTGCAGCTCGACGTGGCGGCGGACAACCAGGCGAAGACCTTCCAGCGCGATTTCGCTCTTTCGGGCAGCGACATCGACCGCCTCCGCGCTTCCATCGCCCTGCTGCGGCAGTGCATGTCGGTGAACATGACGACGCCGCTGGCACAGGACGGCAGCTTGGCGAATTTCCTGTCAAAGTAGGATCGGGACGTCGCCCACTGGTGGCGGATGCCTCGGTTTCGTGAGTCTGCTCGTTCCAGCATTAAGAGCGCGGCAATTATGGTCATGCGGCGCCTTCAATTTTAATCAGACCACCAATTATTGCAGTCGATTTCATGTCAGCATTGACCCTTCACAAATGAATGTCGGCTCATGGCAGATTTTGTTGCAGAAGTCAGTTGATGATTCTCGCGAACAGTGATTCCGTCGCCGCATCGCGATTGGCGGCGGGGGCAATCCATGATGAGGCGGCTCAATCGGGACCAAGGTCAGCTGTTCTACTCGTTCCGGCTTGAGGAGGTTGTTCCGGACGATCATTTTGTCCGCGATATTGCTGGCATCCTGGATCTTGACTGGGTTCGTGCCGAGCTCGCGCCCTACTATTCGCCGATCGGGCGCCCGTCGATTGACCCGGTGCTCATGATCCGGTTGCTCATCGTCGGCTATGTCTTCGCTATCCGATCCGAGCGGCTGCTGTGCCGCGAGGTACAGGTGAATCTGGCGTACCGCTGGTTCTGCGGCTGGGCATCGAGGACAAGATCCCGGATCACTCTGCTTTTTCCCGTGCCCGCAATGAGCGCTTCCGCAATAGCGACATTTTCCGCCGCGTCTTTGAGCGTGTGGTGGAGGCATGCATTGCGGCAGGCTTGGTCGGCAGCGAAGGGTTTGCGGTGGATGCGAGCCTGATTGTTGCGGATGCCAACAAGCAGCGTTCGATCCCGGGCTCGGAGTGGAAGAAGGACTGTGACCCTCAAGCGGCGAGCCGGGCAGTGAAGGAGTATCTCAGCACGCTCGACCACGCGGCCTTTGGCGCGGCGAGCGACGTCACCCCGAAGTTCGTTTCGCCGTCCGATCCGGCCGCACAGTGGACGGGCGCGATGCGCGGACCTGCCTTCTTCGCCTATGCCGACAACTATCTTGTCGACGTGAAGTTCGGAGTGATTGTGGACGTCGGGGCCTCGCGTGCCATCCGCCAAGCGGAAGTCGGCGGGGCGAAGACGATGCTCGAGCGGACGCAGGAGCGCTTTGGCATCAAACCTGACCGTCTTGCAGCGGATACGGCCTATGGGTCGGCGGCCACGCTCGATTGGCTTGTCAACGAGAAGAAGATTGCGCCGCACATTCCGGTCATCGACAAGTCGAGGCGCGATGACGGCTCGTTGAGCCGAGACGACTTCGCATTCGACAAGGATCGCAATGTTTATGTGTGCCCACAAGGCAAGCTGCTGCACACGACAGGCACGATCCACGGCGGGGAGACGATCCTCTATCGCGCAAGGACCTACGACTGTGGCTCTTGTCCGCTGGAACCCAAATGCTGCCCAAAAGCGCCCGAGCGCAAAATCCCCCGCAGCATCTACGAGGACGCCCGCAACGCCGCCCGTGCGCTCGCGGGCACCGAAGCGTTCGAGCAATCGCGCCGCGATCGCAAGCGCGTCGAGATGCTGTTCGCTCATTTGAAGCGCATCCTTAGGCTCGGTCGCCTTCGGCTCCGTGGCCCGCGTGGCGCACAAGACGAGTTCCTGCTCGGCGCCATCGCTCAGAACGTGAGACGGCTCGCTAAGCTGATGGCGCGGCCACCCCCGATGCCCGTCGCGTGCGTTGCGTAAGCGCTTTTTCCGCCAGGCCAGTGTGCCGCTACCGACGCTCCCCTCGGAGCGAGCGGTTACACAGAGCCGGAACCACATCCAAAATAGCCACCATCGCTGGCATCGTTGGCCACTTCTGCAACAAAATCTGCCAAGCGCAGACATTCCGCCTGTGAGGACCTGGGTCGAGTATAGTACCTAGGGTACCGCGCGTTTATAGTGTACGGACTAAAGAGAGAGAGTACCCGCCATGCAAGGCCAAGAGCTTCTTCGCTCCGTTGAACACTATTTCCAGAATGCTGCTATCACGTCGAGAGCACATTTCTTGGCGTGGGAGCGATATTCAAGGTGGAATCGATTTTTTGGCATTCCTGTTGTCATAATGACCGCACTCGTTGGGACAGCGATTTTCGGAACCCTGCAACAAACTCCAGAGCTACACTGGCGAATATTGGCCGGCGTGATATCTATATTCGCGACAGTGTTGGCTGCTCTGCAGACCTATCTCAATTTTTCTGAACAGGCGGAGAAGCACAAGGAAGCGGGGGGCAGTTACGCAGAACTTCGGCGTAAATTCAATTTATTGATGATTGAGATGCGTCTAAAAGGCAGTGATTACGATGATCAAGCAATCAGTGAACTAAAACGGATTGTGGCTGAATTGAATGAGGTAAGTAAGAAATGCCCAAGTATTCCTGATAAAATTTATGACACTGCCCGAAACCGGTTGCCGCCCCACCTGACAGCCCAATCCCATAGTGCTGGCCGGTGACATGCCCGATGCAGCTCAAGTAACGCAATATGGCACCTAATTATTGGCAAAATACTCGATTGGCCGCATCAAGTGCCGGGCGTTCAGTTCGTGCCGATGCCTCCCGAGTTCCGCGCGGCGTAGGACACGGGCCGAAAGGTCATCGATGCCAATACGCTGCCTTCCGTCGTTTTCTGGAAGCCGTTGGGGCGCTATGACGAGCACCCCGGTATGCCGCCATCTTGGCGGGCGACCGCAGGGCCGCGGAGATGGTCGAGAAGATCCGCAACAGTCCCGCGTGGGGCTCGACGATCATCATCGTGACTCACGACGAGAATGGCGGTACCTGGGGACCATGTAGCGCCGCCGCGGATCGACCGATGGGGGCCCGGCACCAGGGTCCCGGCGATCGTGATCTCGCCGTTTGCCCGGAAGGGCTTCGTTGATCAAACGACCTATGACACGACCTCGATCCTGAAGCTGATCGAGGAACGCTTCGGATTGCAGCCGCTCGGCGACCGCGATGCCCGGGCGGATGGATTGTCGAACGCGCTCGATTTCGCAGCCGCGCAATAGGGCCGCTCGCCGAGTTCGGCGGGAACTCGCTCTCGTGATCTAACGCCGCGCGGGCGGTGGGCGCTTCAGCGCCGGCCCGAGAGCGACATGCTCGCGGTGTCTCGCGTGTTTAGTCGAGCTTAGCTTCCGGCGACTAGCTTTCCGGCGATCAGCTTAGGACTAAGTCCAGCCGGCCTTGCTGCGTCTCGCCGTCGTGTGTGACATCTCAGTTAAACGCGGAAGATCTTGAGAGGGCGGCCCAGCAAATCACTTCACCGGCATGAATGCTGTATAGACAGGGCATTGCAGCACGTCCGGCGATTGGGGCACTGCGACAGGGCACCTGCCAAACCTCCCCTATTGTGATATCATGGATTGCCGGCAGAGGAGGTTGCCATGGGTGCGATCTGGGCCTTCCTAACGAACCCGGCCAATCAGGCGACCTTGTCCTGGCTCGGTGGGGGACTTTCCGCCCTTGCTGCCGGGGCGTGGGCGATTGTGAAGTTCGTCTCCAGTCGCGATACCAAGCCGGCAAGCGGAACGAGCGTTGGCAGTATACCTCCTGCGCAAAATCAGGGCGTCGCCTCTGGCAAGGGCAGAAAGCGGTCGGCTCATAGTTTCTCCAGCGTACAGCTCTTCTTGCTCGTGCTCGTTCTCATTGGAGCGTTAATTGCCAGCGCGGGTCTCCTTGGCAGGCACGTCACTGCCATTGGCGGCGCGGCAGTTGGCGGCGACGTCAGCCACAGCACCATCAACGTGAACGGCCGCACGGAAGGTAAGCGCCCATGAATTGGCGAGCCGGTGCACTAGGTTTGATTTTACTACTTGGTGCGACCTGCATCACGCAACCGGCATGGGCGCAGTTCCTCGGTAAACGATCGGTGGAATCCACCGGCTGTGCGAGCGCAGTTGGAGGAGATGTTCGCGACAGCACAATCACGACCGTATGCGGCATGCCGCCGGAGCAGGTAGTGGAGCTAGTGCGGCTCGCCGCCTCGCCTCAGGCAGGGGACCGCGCCGAACTGCTGGTTCGGATCAGCGCGCTTGTTCCGGCATCAAGTGAGCTCCGGTTCGAGGCCATCGTGAAATTCTTCCGATTGCTCGGTGAGGTCCCGGTGGAGGACAACGAGCTTGCCGACCGGTTCGCGCAAATTGCCGAGGAGCACCGCCGGCTCGCCGAGGATGTAAAAAGCTTGCGGGTCAATGACCCTGAGGTGCAGGCACTGCGCCAGCAGGCGGCTGCAGCCGTGGAAGCTGCCGACCACACCAGGGCACGAGCAAAGCTGGAGGAGGCGCGCGCCATTGTACGGAACAAGCGCGAGACTCTGACGCGAGTGCTGGCCGACCAGCAGCGGGAAGAAGCAGGTCTAGTATTTGAGCAGGCACGGGTCGAAAGGGCGCGGTTGGCCTATGACGAGGCAGCGCGGCTATTCAGGGAGGCGACTGATCTTTTACCTGCTGGCGATGCAATGCGCTGGCGCTACACGCTGAACGAAGGAAGTGCCTGGTTCACGAAGGGGGACAGGTTCGGTGACAATCACGCTCTTGAGCAGGCTGTTGCGGTTGATCGAGCCGCATTGCAGCTTGCATCCCGCTCTGAGCGTCCTCTTGATTGGGCGCGGACCCAGAGAGCGGTAGGCGTTGCTCTCCGAGAACTTGGCGACCGGGAGGGCGGGACGGCGCGCCTCGAGGAGGCAGTCGCGAGCTTCCGTCTGGCTCTGGAAGAGATAACGCGCGAGCGGTCGTCGCTCGAATGGGCGGGAACCCAGACTAGCCTCGGCGGCGCGCTCAGGGTCCTCGCGCGGCGAGAAACAGGAACGGCGCACCTCGAAGAGGCCATCGCGGCGCACCATCTTGCTCTCGAAGTTTTTACCCGTCAGCGAGTGCCGGCCTCCTGGGCGATCACCCAGGAAAATCTTGGCCGCGCCCTCGCGGACCTCGGGCGGCGAGAGACCGGGACGGCGCGCCTCGAAGAGGCCGTCCTGGCCATCCGCCTAGCACTGCAGGAGAGGACGCGGGAACGAGACCCGCTTGGTTGGGCAAAGACCCAGGAATATCTTGGCAGCGCGCTTGAATGGCTCGGACGGCGCGAGACAGGAATGGCGCATCTTGAAGAGGCCGTTGCGGCCTACCGTCTGGCTCTAGAAGTGGTGACTGGGACCCGCGAGCGATGGCCGGTCCAATGGGCGATCGTCCAGAACAATCTTGGGCACGTCCTGGAGGCGCTCGGCGAGCGAGAGACAGGAACTGCGCACCTCGAAGAGGCCGTCGCGGCGTATCGTCTGGCTCTCGGATTTGCCACCCGCGAGCGATTGCCAGCCTACTGGGCGATGTATCAGGACAATCTTGGCCGCGCCCTGCTGGCGCTCGGCCGACGAGAGAGCGGGACGGCGCACCTCGAAGAGGCCATCGCGGCTGACCGTCTGGCGCTTGAGGAGAGGACGCGCGAACGAGACCCGCTTGCCTGGGCGACCACGCAGGACAACCTCGGCCACGCCCTGCTGGCGCTCGGGCTACGAGAGAGCGGGACGGCGCGCCTCGAAGAGGCCATCGCGGCTGACCGTCTGGCGCTTGAGGAGAGGACGCGCGAACGAGACCCGCTTGCCTGGGCGCGGACTCAGAACAACCTCGGCATCGCACTCAGGACGCTCGGCGAGCGAGAGACCGGAACCGCGCGCCTCGAAGAGGCCGTCGCGGTTTTCCGCCTAGCACTGCAAGAAAGGACCCGCGAGCGGGTTCCGCTCGATTGGGTGCGGACACAAGACAATCTTGGGCTAGCGCTTGCGGTGCTCGGAGATCGAGAGAGCGGAACCGCACGCCTCGAGGAGGCGATCGCCGCCTATGATGCTGCCCTCAGTCTCGTCGTACTGGATGAAGCGAGCCACGAAACGCAGAAAATCCGAAAAAATCGGACACATGCCTCTGCCCTCCTGGCCAGTCGTCAACACATGGACAGGTAATCCTGGCTGCGCTGGTTCTCTATGACGAGCGGGCATGCGCAGCAAGTGCGCGTACAGAAGCGAAACCTACTCAATCACTTCGTCGGCTTTGGTGAGCAATGTCGGTGGAATCTGCACGCCCAGTGCCTTTGCTGTCTTGAGATTGATGAGTAGCTCGATTATCGTGGGCTGCTCGACGGGAAGGTCAGCGGGCTTCGCGCCCTTGAGAATCTTGTCTAATACGCCGCTCGGTTAAAAAGTGCGACGTTGCTTGCGCCATAAGTATGAGCATGCCAGGCCACTTGGCCATCTCGCGCGTATGTCCGATCAGTGGCAAGCTTCGGTCCTGAGCGAGCTGCGCCAGCCGTTGCTGCTCGACATAGATCAATCCATCGGAGGTCAAGCACATTCCTTGAAGTCGACTTTCAGGTGGAAAAGGTGCGCTCGATATCCGCAGGTGTTCGTATTTCGACCGGCTGAACGGTGACCCCAAGGCGATCTGCTGCAATTTGGGCGGCTTCGATATAGCGCCGTGCGGCTTCTGGAACACCCACATTTACTAACAGCGCCATTCGCGACAGACCGGGAATTGCCTCCTTTAGCATCTCCATGCGTTTGGGGACTAGCTAGGGCGTGAACTCATAAACCCATGGGCGTTGGCGGATGTCCGTAACCGCAATCATGACGATCGTCATGTATTGACGCTAGACGAAGGAGTGACGACAATGGGTAGGCTAGCGGACAAGAATATCCTTATCACCGGCGGTAACAGCGGGATCGGGCTGGCCACA